>Ga0209172_10005570_pt1 | contig 15112 bp, 10 predicted proteins | sample LarsenN4metaG_FD_184113 | JGI IMG/M metagenome (GOLD analysis project Ga0209172, IMG submission 184113) | Hot spring sediment bacterial and archeal communities from British Columbia, Canada, to study Microbial Dark Matter (Phase II) - Larsen... ... | reverse complement strand
GGTCACCGTGAGCAACGGTGGGGGTGGCGACACCACGCCGCCCACGGTGTCCCTCAGCGCGCCGGCCAATGGCGCCACCCTCAGCGGCACTGTCACCGTCTCCGCCAACGCCTCCGACAACGTCGGGGTAGTCGGCGTGCAATTCCGGCTCGATGGCAATAACCTGGGCGCTGAGGACACCGCAGCGCCCTACTCAGTGTCGTGGAACACAGCCACGGCAAGCAATGGCACACATGCGCTCACCGCCGTGGCCCGCGACGCCGCCGGCAACACGACGACGTCCGCTGCGCTAACGGTAACCGTGAGCAACGCCACGACTCCGCCCCTGGATTTGAGTGTGGGCAACCTAGTCAGCGCGGTGTTCGACAGCGCGACGCAGTTCCGCGTCGAGGCGGGCGAACTCAGCCAGGCCCTGGCCAATTGCTCCACCTGCCAGTTCCGCGATCAAACCGATATCCTCAGCGGCCAGACGGTTGAGGTGCGGCTGCGCAGCAACAGCAGCAATGCGGTGGTCGATCAGGTCATCCTCAAGGCCGGCTCGGTCAACGGCACGGTGGTCAGCATAGGAACGAACCAGCTCGTACTGCAAATGCCCAGCGGAACCGTCTGGCAAAGCACGGTGTTGGTGCTGGTGACGCCTTCTCTCACGGAGTTCCTGAACGTCTCCGGGCTGAACGCGCTGCAACCGGGGCAAGTAGTGGCCGTGCGCGGGCTACTGTTCAAGGCCGGGCTACAGGGCGGACCAACACTGGTTGCCGGGCAAGTGGAGGCTCGGGACACGTCCAGCCAGCAAGCCAAAGGGCTGGCCGGGATACTCAGTAAATAGGAATTGCCTGGGATACGAAGGGGACGACCAATGGCCAAGCGGAAGCAATGGATCCTGGAATTGGCAGCTTGCGCCGCGCTCGGGCTTAGCGGATGCGCCGGCTCGACCGGTCAGAACGAACCGCCCCCGCCGCCGCAGAGCGGGAGCGTGGCGACCTTGCTGAAAGACGCCCCTGCCGACAACGTCCTGGCATTCCAAGTGGACGTGACTGGTGTGGCGCTCACAGGCTCGTCAGGGTCGGCTTCGCTGCTCAACGACATGCAGCAAGTTGAGTTGAGGCATCTGCAGCTCTCACCCACACTGCTCCTGCAAACGAACAGTGTGCGCGCAGAAAGCTACTCGACGGTACGACTCACTTTCGCCAATCCCCGGTTGACCGTTCTGGGTGCACAAGGCAACGTGCAGAAACTCACCAGCTCGACCACTCCTTCGGTTGGCCTGTCCCGCGTGACGGTGGACGTGCCCCTGTCGTTGAGTCTCCCGAGCAGTTCCATGGTCGGGCTGATGGTGGACTTTGATTTGCAGCAGTCGATTCAGACCGACGCCGGCGGAAACTATGTCGTAAACCCGGTGGTCCGGGCGAAACTGGTGGACGCTTCCGACGATAGCTTCCATGCCTACGGCAGGGTAGAGGCTTTGCCAGGGAGCCCGCCCAATTCATTGGACGTTCGCGTGATTCCCGGCGGGCAGCTCCTCCGTCTGCGTACGGACGCCAACACGCGGCTGAGCAGCACAATCGGGCAGTTCTCCTCATTGCGCATCGGGTCCATGGTCGAATTGGACGCACGCTTTCAGGCCAGCGGTATTCATCTGGCCACCTATATCACGGCCGGTGCTCCTGACCCGAACCTGCGCTACGAGGGAGTCGTGACGCGGTTCCGGACCAACGGAGGTACGACCTCGCTTGAAGTGGTGATCCAGCGGTCACCGTAGGCCGCTGACTTGTGGGTGATTAGGGCCTGAGGCTGCCCTCCGGCCCGCTTTTGGTGCGGTTTGGGCATCCGGTTGCTTATGTGGGGGATGAACTTCTGCGATAGTGGCAGAACGGAATCCAAGGGCTTCGCGACCGACCTGTAGCTGTACCCGTCCCCCAGCCGGCATGGTGTGCCGGCCAAGCTCACTGGCCGTCGAGGAGCCTCAGAGGCAACCGTGGAGTCGTCTGGCTCGAAGGAGAAAGGGCTCGTGGGCAATCGGCTTGGGCGGGGTGGGGCTGTCCTCGTCGGCTTCGGTATCCTCTTTTCCCTCCTGGTGTTTCTGGCCACCTCCCCTGGGCAAGACCCCTTCAACATTACCCCTAATACCTGGGTTCAGAAGCGCCCCACCTACATCGGCGCCCCCGATGGAGGCAGCATCCTGCCGCAAGGGTGGAACTGGGAGGGCCTCTACGACCCTGGCTCGCAGAGGGTTGTCGTCTGGGAGCGGTGGGAGGATTCGGTCCGCGGCGACTCAATCTACGCGAATAGCCTGCTGGCCTACGACCCGGTGGCGAACGTCGTAACGGTGCTGAAGCTGAACAATTGGAAGAAACAGGAGGGACCCGGGGGAACGTTTACTACGGAACCGCTGCCCGCCAATGCCACCGATCCCACGCCCGTGGATCGTCACCCTTTGGGCTTGCTCGCGCTGGTTCCTGAACGGAATCGCATATATCTGGCGAACGGCCTGAACCAAACCGCCCCCGGCGGCCATCCGGAAGACACTTGGATGTTCGATTTGGCCGGGGGCCGGTGGACTAAGGTGAGCGACTCTGCGCAAACCCATCCACCGCGCGACGTAGTCGGCCCCGGCCAAACCATGGTCTACGACCCTCTAAACAGGGTGATCGCGTACTTCCACCCTCGGGACACGGGTACTGAAACCTGGCTGTTCGACCCCAACACGCATCAGTGGCGCAGGTTGACGATGAGCCCCTCGGCAGCCGGAGTTTTTGTGCAGGGCGCCGGCGTGGGCTACGATTCTCAGCGAAACCGGATCCTCTTCTACGGCGGCGATATCTTTAACGAGATGGCCAGCCGGCGGCTGTGGGCTTACTCCGTCAGCACGAACACTTGGACTCGCCTGCGCGACTGCCCCGCGCCGGCCATTATGCCCGGCTTCGATTACGACTCGACTCACGACGTATTCGTCGCATTGATCACCGAGACGGGAGCTACCTGGACTTACGATCCCCGCGCGGACAATTGGACACAGGGCCCTAACGGAGGAGCCGCCACGCGGATTGGCAGCCTCACCTACGACCCGGCTCACGATGTATTCGTCTATCAGGGCGGTAGCTGGGATAACCCGCAATGGGCGCTGTTCCGTTATCAACCGCCGGGGTCGCCGGGCACCTCGCCCCCCACCGTCGCGATAACCGCTCCAGCCAACGGGGCCATCCTTTCAGGCACAGTCACGATTTCCGCAGATGCTTCGGATGATGTGGGCGTCGTCGGCGTGCAGTTCCGGCTCAACGGCGCCAACCTCGGAGCGGAAGACAACAGCGCTCCGTATGCAACGCAGTGGGACACAACCACGGTGCCGAACGGTCAGTACACCCTGACCGCCGCGGCTCGCGATGCGGCCGGGAACTTTGGCGTCTCAGAGCCGGTCCTCGTGACGGTGAACAACACCGTCCCTCCGGATAGCACGCCGCCTACGGTCTCCATCGCGGAACCCGCTGACGGCAGCACGGTGAACGGCGTAATCAGGGTCACCGCAAACGCCACCGATAATGTGGGCGTCGTCGGCGTGCAGTTCCGGCTCGATGGCAACAATCTAGGCGCCGAGGATATGACCGCGCCCTATTCGGTTCTCCTGGACACGGCCGCCATTGCCAATGGCCTGCACACACTGACAGCTGTGGGCCGGGACGCCGCAGGGAACTCCTCCACGTCCCCTGCGCTGACAATAGCCGTATCGAACAACGCATCCTCTTGTGGCACAGGGCTGACGGACGCCTCCCGGGGCATTGCCCAGCCGGAGGCACCCCGGCCCGCGCTACTGTCCACCTATGTGGATTCCAACTTTGGCGGATGCGTAATGCGAGTGACAGACACGAACGTCTACCGAGTTGGCAACCCAGTCCCGACGTACTCCCAGCTGCAGGCCTGGAACGCAGACCAAAAGCGGCTCATGCTGGCCACGGGGCACCTGCTGGACGCCCAGACCTACGCGCTGCTCGAGGAGTTCTTCCTGAGCACGCCGCGGTGGTCGCCCGTGGATCCGAACACCATCTACGGCGTCAGGGACAATTCTTTCGTGAAGTACGACATCGTCAGCCGGAGCTTCACAACGCTGCGGACCTTCACCGAGTACGCCAACCTCGACCGCAACGCCAGCTTCGAGGAGCTTTCCCGCGACGGCCGCTATGTAGCCCTGGTCGGCGAGCGCGCCAGCGACGGCCGGCCCGAGTTCTTCTGGTACGACATCGTCAACGACGTTAAGGGCCCCGTGCACGACGGGCAGCCGGCTGGCGGCTGCGGCCGACCCGACTGGGTGGCCATGTCTCCCAAGGGAGACTACGTGCTCGTGCAGTGGGGCGGCGGCTTCACCGACGATCGCTTCTGTGCGCTGGAAGCCTACGACCTGAACATGAACTACGTTGGGAAGGTTTCCAACGGAAACGGGCACAGCGACAACGCCATCGGTCGGGACGGCACGCAGTGGTCGGTTGAGTTCTACATCACCGACCAGGGCCGCCGCGTGATTCAGAAAAACCGCATCCCGCGGGGCCGCGATGAATTCCTCGCCGGCGACGCCACGGCTTCTGTTAGCCTGATCGAGGTGGACTGGTCGCTCGATGGACACATCTCCTGCCAGGCCCATGGCACGGGCTTCTGCGTCCTCAGCACCTACCAGGGCACTCCGGAAAGCACCCGCGACGACTGGAAGCCTTTCGAGAACGAAGTCCTGAAGGTTTACCTGGATAGTACGCTGGCCCAACCGCACATCCAGCGCATGGCGCACACGCACAGCGACGTGCAGTTTATCCTGCCCCTGCCACTCGACGAGTGCCCAGTGGAATCCTATTGGGCCCAGCCGCACGCTACAGTGAGCCGCGACGGCACGAAGGCAATCTTCGGCAGCTCGTGGGGTCCAGCATGTCGTGCCGAATCCTATGTGGTGGAGTTAGGGGCCGCTGCGCCTGGGGACACAACGCCGCCCACGGTCTACATCACGAACCCCGCTGACGGCACCACGGTTTCCGGGATGATCACCGTCTCGGCAGAGGCTGCCGACGAGGTCGGGGTGGTGGGCGTGCAGTTCCAGGTGGATGGCAGCAACCTGGGAGCGGAAGACACCTCCGCTCCCTACTCCACCCCCTGGGACACTCGCGCCGCTCCCAACGGCCTGCACACCCTCACCGCTGTGGCCCGCGATGCGGCCGGCAACACGCGCATCTCCGCGGCCATCACGGTCACCGTGAGCAACAGCACCGACACTATCCCGCCGACGGCATCCCTCACTGCGCCTGCAAACAACGCGACCCTCAGCGGCAGCGTTGTGATCTCAGCCAACGCTTCAGACAACGTCGGGGTCGCAGGCGTGCAGTTCAGGGTTGACGGGGTGAACCTAGGTCCTGAAGACACCAGCGAACCGTTCACGGCCCCCTGGGACACGACGACTGTTGCAAACGGGCAGCATACATTGACGGCCGTGGCCCGCGATGCTAGCGGGAACACGACAACCTCGGAACCGGTTGTGGTGACGGTCAGCAACAACAGTCCGCCCCTTGATCTCTCGCCCGGCAACCTGGTTACGGGGGAGACGGATGCTTTGACGCAGTTCCGCATCGACGCCCGGGAGCTCGATGCGGCAGTGGCCAGTTGCCCGGCATGCCAGTTCCGCAGCGCAGACGACCTGATCAGCGGCCAGACGTTGGAAGTGCGCCTGCGCAGCAGCACAACCCCGGCTATGGCCGAGCAGATCATCCTCAAGCAAGGCACCATCAACGGCACGGTTGCGAGCGTAGGTGCTAGCCAGTTCGTGTTGCAGACACCGAGTGGAGGAGTCTGGCCGAGTAGCGTGCGCGTTGTGGTCACTCCCAACGTGACGCGGTTCGTGAACATAGCCGGGATAGCCGCCCTGCAGCCGGGACAGACCGTCGCCGTCCGGGGTCTGCTCTTCAAGGCGGGCCCACAAGGCGGACCTGCGCTTCTGGTCTCGATCGTCGAGGTCCGAGCACCGTAGCCACGCTTGAGGTGTAGCTTGTCGGTAACGCTTGGCTTCCACTTCGCTTGTGAGCCCGCTAGGGCTCTGGGATACTTAGTCGAGAAGCCGGCAAGGAGCTGGTGATTTGCGCGACCTGTTGCTGAGCGCTGTCCTAGTGATTCTGATTCCTCTCAGCTTGTTCCGACCGTTCATCGGCGCTCTGGGCTGGACGTGGGTGAGTTATTTCAACCCCCACTTGCTGACCTGGGGGTTCACCCGCCAGCTCCCGGTAGCCATGCTCATAGCCATTCCAACCATGGTGGGCATGCTGTTCGCGCGGAATCGTCGCCTCCCCCCGTTCACCCGTGAAACCGTACTGTTGCTGGCACTTTGGCTGTGGTTCGGCGTGACGACCGTGCACACGTACTTCACGCCTCTGTTCTCCCACCATTTCCCGGAAACGTTGGAGCAATACTGGTACGTCACGAAGATCATCCTGATGACAGTCGTATGCATGATGCTGGTAACCAACCGGCAGCGGCTGCGCTGGTGGTACCTGGTGACGTTGGGCTCACTGGGTTACTACGCCCTGAAGGGCACCGCATTCGGAATCGTGACAGGAGGGCAGTATCGGGTATACGGCCCGGGGTCTTCGATGATCGCCGACAACAACGAGCTGGCCCTGGCCCTGAACATCTGCCTGCCCATGTTTTATTTTCTCGCGCAGGAAGAACAGTCGCGGATCATGAGCCTGGCCTTCCGCGCAGGTTTCGTGTGCTCGATTGTTGCCATTGTGCTGACGTATTCGCGCGGTGGCCTGCTCGGTCTAGCCGTAGTGCTGTTCATGCTGGCGCTTCAGTCCCGCTACAAGGTGCGGGCCGCGGTGGCAATGGCCCTGATTGGGCTGCTGATCCTGGCATATGCTCCGGAAACATGGATGGAGCGCATGCGCACCATCACTATGGCGCCGGCAACGGACCCTTCCGCACTGGGGCGCATACGCGCCTGGCAGCTAGCCAGCGACCTCGCCACGGACTATCCGTTGACGGGCGGGGGCTTCAGGACTTTTACGCTTCAACTCTACGAGCGCTACAACTTGGGCGGAAAATTCATCCTCGGACCCCACAGCATCTACTTTCAGGTCTTGGGCGAGCACGGTTTTGTGGGCCTGCTGCTGTTTTTGGTACTTTGTGGGTGCGCGTTCCTCAGCTGCGGCAAGATCGTACGCCGTTACTCAGGGAAAGACACACCAACTTGGCCGATAGCTTATGCCAAAGCGCTTCGCGCGAGCTTTGCCGCATTCTTCATCAGTGGCGCATTTCTCGGTCGCGCCTACTTTGACTTGTTTTTCCAGCTGGTAGCCACGGTCATCCTGGTGAAGGCTTTGGCGCGGCGGGAACTTGCGGAGGCACAGGCCGAAGCGCCCGCAGCCGAACTTCAGCACGCCGAAGAGGCTGCGACCCCGCTCGTATCCCGCTGAGGCTGGCCGCGGCGCTGGCATCACCGACCTCCATGTGGCCATCACTTCGCCGGGTCCCATACTTGCTGGCAGTGGCAGCGCTCGGTCGCGCCCACGGATGCCGTTGTTGTCGTGGCCGGGACGCCGCGAGCGCAAGAACTTCGTTTGGAACTATTCTCGCCGCGCGTGGGATACACGGCTGGTCTTGAGCATGGGCCGATTCGAGGCGCGCCGCTTGCCTGAGGTGGGACTGTCCAGCGACTCCGGCTTGCTATAGCTGGCCAAGAGCACCCTACGCGAGCTCAGGCACTTCTTCCTGGATTCTGTAGACTCCTCAGTGCTTGAGATGCGTCCAGAAATGCGCGTCTCAGGCCGGAACCGCGACGGGACGGTTGCGCTGAAGGACCCTCTTGACAACGTCCTTGGCGCCGGCCGCCCCGAGATATCCTCGCGCGGCCAGGGTTTGCCCGAAGAGGAAGGTCACGGTTTTCCTGTAGCTCTTTGTCAAGCGCCATTTATAGCTTTCGTCGCCGCGCAACAGATCGTAGTACCGAAAGCCTTTCTCAATAGCATCCTTCACGGCTTGCGCAGTCAAGACGGTCCCGAGACTGTACCGGGCGGCGGGTGAACCGGCGTCCCAACCTGTCTGGTAGGAGAAAACGCTGTCCCCGTACTTAAATGTCAAGTATCCGGCTACGGGTCGCCCCTGGTACCGAAGAACGCGCAGCCGGGCGGTGGCTCCTGCGGGCAGGTCGCCGCAGAATTCGCGCAGGAACGCCAGGAAACAGGGCTGGTCCAGAGTTCCTGGGAGGTTCTTGAGCTTCCAGCGGGCCAGATGGAGGTCTACGAGGATGTCCAGTTTGTCGCTCACCTCTGCGTTGAAGTAGCTCTCAATCGTGCCGCCCAGCTTGTTGAAGAGCTTGCGCGTATCGCTCCGGATCTCGTACCGGGCGTTGTAGCTTACGCTGGCCAGGAACTGCTCAAACGAATCCGGAAGGGCAATGTAGGGACAGATCCGCTCTTCCTGAAGCCGCACGGGCAGCTTGTTCTGCAATCCCCAAGATTCCACGGCCGCGTGGAGTTCGCTGCCCACCAGTACCTCGCCCAACACGAGCAGGCTCCAGGCCGACCGCGTGCTCCACAGGAACTGCAGAATGGCGTCCAGGATTTGCCGACGGCCGTCCGGCACAGTCGGGAAACCCAGGTAATCGCCGGAGACGACCTCACGACCGCCGAAGCCCACGGCCCGCAGGTTGAAACCCCACTCTTTGAAGCGGCCGGCGCACAGCGGCGCCAGGCCTAGTAGCCGACCTGCGTCGTCGCGCACAACGACAACGAAGGGCTGGGCATCCGGCCGAATGTGCTTCATCCAGGCCAGGTACCACGAGGGGGTCCGGAAGAACCCGTCGCGCCGGTCCAACAGCGCCAGTTGATCCCATTCCCGCCGCAAGGCGTGAACGTCTTCGATGCGTGTGATCAGATCGACTCTCATGCAGTCCTCTTCGATCATCGAAAAGTCTGTAGGACAGTGCGCCAGCCTGTCAGCTCGGCAGCAAAGGCGTGCGCGTCGTGGCCCAAACCGACGGGGTAGCGCTTGAGTTCCAAGGAATCACAGCCACGCCGATTGGCCCCGGGGATGGTTGTTACCGCGGCCAAAACGCCCTGGGAGCGCAGCACGGCTTTGTCCAGCTCGCCAAAATCCCCGGGCTGTCCGTTAGGGTAGCTGAACAGCTGGGCCGGCCTGCCCGTCCATTGCGAAACGCATTCCAGCGAACGGACAATCTCCTGGCGACGCCGGTCCGGGGTCTCATTGTTCAGGATGCAATGCGAATGGGTGTGAGCCCCGAAATCCACTAGGCGGGGATCAAACTTTTTGAGTTCATCGGCGTGCAAGGGGCGCAAAGTCTCTCGCAGCTCGGGTGACAACCGCCATTGGACTTGATGCCAGCGTTGTTCCACACGCTCCAGCACAACATCAATGGGGGTGGTCTTGTAGTCTGGCAAGGACCCACCTAAGTCTCCGGGGGGCATCGATCTGTCGCGAGCCTCGCGAAGCAGCCGCCAGCGATCCGAGGGGAAGAAGTCAGACGCTCCCTCCAGGAAACCCGTGGACAAGAAGATGGTTGCTGGCAAACCGTACCTTTCCAGCAAGGGATAAGCGAGAGACAGGTTGTTCGAGTAGCCGTCGTCGAAAGTGATGCATACGGTTCGGGACGGAAGCGTGCCGTTTTGCAACCGCATGACTGCCTCGGCAAGAGGCAAGACACGCGCGTTGGCCTTCAGGTAGCCAAGCTGCTGTTCGAATTGTGATCGCGCTACGAAGTGGCGAGGCAGCCATGGCTCGGCCATACAGCGGTCCTCGCAAACGCCGTGGTAGGCCATGATGCGAAGCCGGGCGCTATCCAGCCACAGCTTCAGGCGATCCAAGCCGAAGCCGGCGACCAGCTTATAGGCAACGGAAGCCATCTGAAATCCCATCGGGACGAATCGTCGGACCACATTACAATCCTGCCACAGCCACTGCGAACCGTTCAGGAAACCTCCGCCAGAGTCTCGCGAACAGTAACGGCGAGCCGGTGAACCGCTTCGGCCGCCAAATCCTGGTGACAGGGAAGCTCGAGAATGCGGCGACGCATTTCATCCACTTCCGGAAAACTCCCCTTGGGGCAAGCGGAATGGTGCTGGCTCCACAGGTTCACGCCTTCCACGCCGCGCGCGGTCAACCGGGCAACGAGCTCTTCTTTGTCCGCGTTGACCAGTAACGGGTAGAACAGGGGACATACACCGGGCGGCAGCTCGCTCCAGAACGGGGCCGCCACACTGCCCAATTCTTCCGCTAGAAGTAGGTAATTCCGCCGGCGGCGCGCCACGATCTCCGGAAAGTGCTGGGCGCCAATGATCCACCGGCAGATTGTGCTCATGCCCAGTCGGACAAACTCCGGGTCGAAAGTATCGTCGGCCAGGGGGTCCTTCGGCGCATTCATGGTTTCGAACACGGCGGAACCCGTTGAGGACAAAGAGCGCCGCAGGAACCGCCCGAAAGCTCCCCAACGCACCTCGAGGTTTGACAGGAAAAGGTTCGCTGTAGCCGAGGCGACCCGACATGCCGCAGCCTTCTCGGGCGGAGGCAACACACGCCGACCCTTGTCGCGCCAAACTACCAGCCCTCCATGGGGCGTGGGCAGCGTTTTCCAGATGCAAAAGATCCCGGCATCTCCAAAGGTGCCCAAGGGTCGGGTCCCGGTGCGGGAAAGCAGGGACAGCGCACAGTCTTCAATGAGCTTCAAGCCGTGCCAGCGACACAGTTCCGCGACATCCTCGACTGGCCCGGGGAAGCCCGCGTAGTGGATCAGAAAAACCGCCCGTGTGCGCGGGGTGATGCACGCGGCGACCTCGTCGGCGTGGACGCGCATCCCCATGTGCACCGGGAAGAAGCGTGGTCGCGCGCCGGCAGCCAGCAGGGCACCCAGTTCAACTCCGTGGTGGTAGGCAGGGAAAAGAACCTCCTGCCCTTCCAATCCGAGTTCTCGCACGACCCAGAAGATTGCGTTGCGCGCGAAATAGCAGAACTCGGCGCCTGGCTCGTTGAAAGGGTAAGGCGCGTCGGCTGGGATGCTCCTCGGCCAGAGCATGGACGGCCACAGCGTCGGACCGGCCGTCGCAAACAGAGTGCGCTTCGGCGGCAAGAAAACGCCCGCTCGCGCAACGTGTTTTTCCGCTGAGGCAACAACGTGGCTCATCGAGAAAACCATCCCTGCACAGCCGGTCGAACTCGATACTTGACTGCGTGCGCCGCATGTCCGACCACACCCGGCCGGAAGACAAATATCCGCCGGTATTCGCGCGCTTCCTTGCTCCAGCTTTCCTTCCATCCGCCGCCACCGACGAAGACAAATTCGGAAAGCCCGCGCTCCGCACAGTCACACAGGATGCTGACCACCAACAGGTGTCCGGGAGCAACCTGCTTGAGGTCTTCGCGATAGGCGTACTTGAGCAGGAAATAGCGGCCGCCGTAGGTCAGGCCCAGGTGCCCCGCTGCAATCTGTCCGTTCAACTCCAGCAGGTAGCAGGAAAGATAGCCGAACTGTTCGGCGGCGCGCATAATCCCCTCGTAGAATTGCTTTGGTTCAGGATTCAGCGGGATGGCAAAACCCGCCGGGCCGCGCCAGCTGGCCATTTCCAGTTCGTAATACTGCTGGATCATGGCCGGGTCGGCCGAAGTGATGCGATGCAGGCGCAGGCTGCCCGGGGTGGTGAACTTGTGAAGGGCGCGGTGGACGTTGTGCCGGAAGTTGCGTGAGACGTGACGCAGCCACCACTCCCGCGTTCCGTCCCAGCCTGCCAGGCTCAAGTACGGGACATTCGTGCTGACCTCGGATTCCACGGCGAAACCATCTTTCTTCGCGGCTTCCAGCAGAGTGGCCCCGGCGCCGTCGCCCGGAACGTCCGACAGATCCAACAAGTCCCACCCGCCCAAGTCTCGAAGGGATTCCCAGATGGCCTGCGTACCAGCGCGGCCTCCCTCATCGTTCGCAGCAATCACGTCAAACGACCAGTTTTGCGGGGCGCTGGTTCCCCACAGCCGCCGCACCGGAACGCCCGAAAATAGGTTGGTGTCCTTCCAGAGAGTCAGCAGAGCCTTCAAGCGACCGTCCACGCGTGCAGTGACGATGAGGAGTTCCCGCTTCGGCCCGAAGGCGCGAATGTACGCGGCAATCCACTCCGGGCGATAGAACGGCTCGTCGTGGACACTCTGGCTGCACAGTTGCCGCCACTCTTCGACGAGATCCGGGGGAATCTCGCCCCGCGTGCGAAGAACCTTCACGACCGGCGGGGCGAGACTCGGGTATTCGTTGTGTCCGATTTGTGCACAGGCCAGAGACATCGTAGGTCTAACTCCTGAAAGGCGGTCTCATTCTGTTTCACCCGAAGGCGCAGCGGGACTTGCGCTCCTGCGCCGCATCAGCGGGACCAAGCGGAACTTCAGCGCATGCGCCATGCGACCCACAACGCCCTTATCAAAAATGTAGTTCCAGAACAGACGCTTCGTGAGGGCAGTCCACTCCGCCTTCCAGTCCTGCCAGCCCCCGGCAAAGTCAAACTCGGCCAGACCGCGCTTCAGGCAGTCGCCCACAACCTCGCGTAGGAGCAGATGGCCGGGCGCACACTCACGGTAGCTTTCTTCGTAGGCCAGTTTCAGGACGAAGTAGCGCCCGCCGCAGGTCAGCCCGTAATGCATCGCCACGGTGGCGTCGCCGCACTCCAACGCATACAACGAGAGCCAGCCCAGTTGCTCCGCTTCCCGGGCAAGGCCGTCATAGAAAGCGCGCACATCCGCATTGCACGCAATGGCGCTTCCCTCCCGACCTTTCCAGCCAGCGGCTTCGAGCCGGTAGAACCGCTCGAGAACGGCGGGGTCAGCCCGATCCACGCGAACAAGCTTCACCGGGCCCCGCGCGGCCAACCGGCGTGTCCGGTGGCGAAGATTCGCGCGGAACTTGCCCGTTGTGCGCGCCAGGATGGCGTCCAGCGATCCGGCCGCACCGGCCAGGTCAATGTACGGGCAAGGAATCGACTCCCACTGACCGGTGGGATAGCCCTCCTGCTGCGCGGCCTGCAACAGCCATTCGGCTGCGCCGCCTTGGGGCACCTCGCGAAGCTCGATCAGGTCCCAACCCCCTCGGTCGCGCAAGCACTGCCAGATGGCCTTCAAGACTTCGTCGAGTTCTGAGTCGGACCTATGAATGACATCGAAACGCGGTGAATGGTCGTTGGCTGGCACCCGCAGCACGCGAGCCGGCACGCCGTAGTAGTTGGCCCTTCCTGCAAGAAGCGGAAGCACTGCGCACAACTGCCCGTTCCGCCGGGCAGTCACGAAAAGGACCTTCTTGTCGGCCAGGAATGCGCGGAGATAGGCCGCAAACCACTCCGGCCGGTAAAAAGGTTCGTTGCAGCACCCTTCCTGGCAGAGCCGCGACCATTCAGGCGCCAAGGCATGAAGGACTTCCAAGCCGCCCTCGAGCGCCTCACACGAAACCGAGGCTTGGACGGCCCGCACGTCAGGGCCCACGGTAGGCGGATTTGGCAAAGTGGCACTCACAGGCAGACCTGCTTTCGAGCGAAGCTGTAGACTGTCGCATACCGCCTCGCCAGCACCTTCCAATCCCTTTCGCTAACTACCCACCAGCGGCCCTGCTCGCTCAGCTCGCGCCGGAAGTTGCTGTCGCGCAGCAAGCGCTCTGCCTGCTCGCAGAAGTCCTCGACGTCCTCTGCCCGAAATAGAACGCAGTTTGGTTGCCCGTCGAACAACTCGCGGATTCCGCCCACATCGCTGGCCAGGACGGGTTTGCCCTGCGCCATGGCTTCCAAGGGCTTCAGCGGTGTGGTCAGTTCGGTCAACCGCGTGCGACAGCGCGGATACGCCATCACATCCATCAGCGAGTAGTAGCGGCGAACTTGTTCGTGCGGCACACGCCCGACCAGTCGAACCCACCCTGCGCCTCCCGTTTGTTCGATAGTCCGCCGGACGTTCTCCGTGTCTTCGCCATCTCCGACAATCACCAATTGCACCGGCAGGCCGCGCTGGCGCAGCCTCGCCGCCGCTTGCACTAGCCAGGACATGCCTTCATAGCGATACAGAGAACCAACGAAGCCCAGAACCGGACCGTGGCCGAGCCGGAGCTCAGCAGCCAGTTGCACATCCTTGGCCAGCGGCTGGAAGGTTTCGCTTTCGACGCCGTTCGGAACGTAGAAGAGCTTGTCGGGCATGATCCCGCGATCCTTCAGGTCGTTCAGGATCAGCCGCGAGATTCCCACCACGGCGTCGGCCTGTCGCACGAGGAAGCCCTCAAGATGACGAGTGAGGGCGTAGCGCAGCGAGCCCGGCGCCGTGCGGTTCTGCTCGGCAGCCGCATCCTCCCAAAAGGCGCGGACTTCATAGACGAATGGAAGACCACGGGCCCGGGCTGCACGCCAAGCAGCCAAACCGCACAGTGCCGGGGAGTGCGCATGAACGACGTCAAAGCGTTCCCGGTCTAGTACACACAGGATGTGCCTTTGTAGTTTGCGAACGACCGCGAGTTCCCGCAGCAGCGGCCAGCGTCGTCGGATCGCATGGCCGAACAACCCATCACCCAAGGGAGTCCGATAGTAAGACAGTCCGTCAACCCTTATATCTGCCGCACCTGCGTCGTCGACTTCATGCAAAGGCCCGGTCAGAACCGCAGGGGCGAAGCCAGCCCGCTTCTGCGCGCTCACGAGTCGCCGGCTCCGGACGCTGTAACCGCTGAGGAGCGGCCAGGAGTGATCCAGGACGTGAAGGACGCGAAGGGCGAGCGCTGAGGATTCGCTCTCCTGATTGGTCATCGTTTCGATGGAATGTGCGCTTGCCATTTCGCTCACGGGCGCCGCACTAACCATCCGGGCACTCGTTTAGCCTCGAACCCTTTGACCTCGATCCGCGGGGAATGTCCGCCTCAGGGCTCGAGACGACCCGAGGGGGAACGGTCGCGCGGCCTGCCTCACTGCAGCCCTTAAGTCCAAAGCACGTGTCCTGCCGAACAAAGCCTGGCCGCGTGCTCCCATGCAAGCCAGACACGAGGCCTAATGATTTGAAAATAAAAGGGATATCGCGTCGTCTTACAGACCGCCCCCACTGCTTATGGACCAGGGATCGCCCGCAACCGATTGAAACGACA
>Ga0209172_10005562_pt1 | contig 15137 bp, 9 predicted proteins | sample LarsenN4metaG_FD_184113 | JGI IMG/M metagenome (GOLD analysis project Ga0209172, IMG submission 184113) | Hot spring sediment bacterial and archeal communities from British Columbia, Canada, to study Microbial Dark Matter (Phase II) - Larsen... ... | reverse complement strand
AAGCCAGGAGGGAACGAGAGCGAGCCGAATGGGAGCGAATGCGAGCCGAGCAGGAACGAGCGAGAGCCGAGCAGGAGCAAAGACGCGCTGAGCAGGAACGAGCGAGAGCCGAGCAGGAGCAGAGACGAGCCGAGCAGGAACGAGAGCGGGCCGAGAGAGAACGAGAACGAGCTGAACGTCTTGCTGCCAGATTGCGGGAGTTAGGCGAAGACCCGGAGAGTTTGCAGTGAATGGCCACAACCATAGCCGCAAAAAGCTCAATTAAGTGATCCGCGTTTTGTGTAAGACGCCATGCGTATTATCAATCGAGCAAACTTATCTCCTGAACAGCTCATTGCAATTGAAAATGAGCTGCCAATGCATGACAGGCTTCTCGATGTAATCAATTGGGGCCGCGCGCAAAGGCCAGGTGTGCTTTTGCCGCAGGTCGTTGCCGGATACGTCAAACAAGACGAGTTTACTCATGATGTAATAGTTCCCTGGCGCAATGGCCTTGTGCTCGTTTACGACACAACCTGACTGGGAGCGATAACTTCGGTCTCCGTGTGGGATCATGTACCAAATGCAGATGAACTGCTCGAGGCTCGTTTGAGTGACGGATGGTCCCCAACGCCATCGGCGCTGAAAGATGGTGACGCTATTCTCGGCCATGCTGCATGTTTGAATCTTGCGCCGTTCTCTTCTAGAGATGATTGTTGATCTGCGAGCAATCTGCCGATTGCAACAGACTCTCACCCCTTGCTGAGCTATGGTCACGGGCTTTTAGACTTCTCCTGCTATCGCAGAAGAGCGCAAAAATTTATCTTCTCTCTTGGCGCGGGACTGACATTAGAGCTCTCGGCTGTAATCACAGATCGATTTCGCTTGCTGAGATGGGATGGTATCTCTTATCAAGCTGGCCCCCTGAGCTGGCTTTTATTCCAGAAGCTGTCTGGTATCTTCAGACTAAATCTGCATTTCAGGAATCGCGCAATCTTGACTCAAAACACCTGGAGGAATTGAGATTCGCCCCTGGATATTGAAGAATCACTGGCGAAATTCTTCAATATCCAGTAATAATATCTACTCTACTGCGCCAGGGTAGAACGAGATCAACATTCAAGGGATAAGATATGCTACATATACCTCTACTGCGTAAAGGCGAACCTTATAAGAGCCTGGATGTGGCGCGCGCAGTGCATCATCGCACTCGCGAGCCGCTGGTTGAGATCAGCCAGGCAAATGTCGGATTGATCCGGCGTGACCTTCTCAATCAAGAGGCGCATAGAAAGAAGCTATCTGCCATCTCGTGCGCCGAGCTGCTGGAGATTTGCGCCAGAGCCGCCGATCATTTTGCCAATGACTCTTTGCCTATCGGCGATCAGATGCAATCGCCTGAAGACTATGTAAAGCAAGTGTCGGCAACCACCGGCCTTCCTTATGTGCTGACGCGCAAGAATATGGAGAAGATTCGCAGCGTGCTGGCGCAGATGGAAAGCGTCCTGGCAGGGCTCACCAGAGGATTGGATCTGCGCATACTTGACGCCGGATTTGGAGAGCTCGATGGACATGCATTGAGCTTCTATCCGCGAGGGAACTCGCTGGGAGTAGTTCTCCCCAGCAACTCTCCGGGGGTCCATTCACTCTGGGTTCCTGCTGTGGCGCTGAAGACGCCTCTGGTGTTGAAGCCCGGCAGCGCCGAGCCCTGGACGCCTTATAGAATCATACAGGCATTGATTCGCGCCGGATGCCCTGGTGAAGCCTTCTGCTATTATCCAACCGATCATGCTGGAGCAGGCGAAATTTTAAGGCAATGCGGTCGCGGCATGCTATTTGGCGATGCCTCTTCTATTAAAGCCTGGCGAGGGGACCCGCGAATCGAGTTGCATGGCCCCGGCTATAGCAAGATAGTCATCGGAGAAGATTGCATAGACGAGTGGGAGAAGTACCTCGATGTGATGTTGACCTCAATCGTCGAGAACGGCGGGCGCTCCTGCATCAATGCATCGGGAGTGTGGGTGACGGCGCGAGCCGAAGAGATAGCAGAAGCTCTTGCCGCCAGGCTGGCAACAATAATCCCGCGCGAGCCGGAAGACGAGCAGGCGCAACTGGCCCCATTTACCGATTCAGGAGTTGCTGCTCGAATTTCACAGGCAATCGACCTGGCTCTCTATGAGAAAGGCGCGCGCGATGTCACCGCTTCTTATAGACAGGGGGGCCGATTGGTGAGCTGGCAGGGCTGCTCATACTTGCTGCCTACTATCATACTCTGTGAAAGCCCGGATCATCCGCTGGCCAATCGTGAATACCTGTTTCCTTTCGCCAGCGTTGTCCAGGTCAAGCAAGATGAAATCCCTGAACGCCTGGGATCGAGCCTGGTGGTTACTGCAATAACCAATGACTCGAATTTGATTCGCCGGCTTGTCTCCTCCCCGCTGGTGGATCGATTGAACCTGGGGGCCATCCCAACTAATCAAGTGAGCTGGGATCAGCCGCATGAAGGCAATCTGTTTGATCACCTCTACTCACGAAGGGCTTTTCAGAAAGCGGCGAGTTTATGAGAATTCTTTGCCTCACTGCCGGCGCTGCTGATATGTACTGCGGCAGTTGCCTCAGAGATAATGCGCTGGCGGCAGAACTGATACGGCAGGGACATGACGTTACTCTCGTCCCGATGTACACGCCTACCAAGACGGATGAGCCTAATGTTAGTTATGACAGGGTCTTCTTTGGAGGCATCAGCATCTACCTTCAGCAGCACCTATCGCTGTTTCGCAAGACCCCCTGGCTGCTGGATCGGCTGTGGGACTCTCAATTTGCGCTGAAGCTGGCCGCGCGGCGCTCGATCCCTGTCAATCCGCGCCTTCTGGGGGAACTCACCGTCTCGATACTCAAAGGCGAAGAGGGGCCCCAGCGCAAAGAGCTGCTCAAATTGATTCACTGGCTGAAGAGCGAGCCTCGTCCCGATGTCGTCAATATTCCCTACGCTCTTCTGATAGGGCTTGCCCATCCTATCAAAGAAGCATTGAATTGTCCCGTCTGCTGCACTCTGCAAGGCGAAGATTTGTTCATCGAGGGGCTACTGGAACCTTACCGCAGTCAGACGCTGGAATTGATTCGAGCCAATGTGAAGTTCGTCGATGCATTCCTGGCAGTGAGCAATTACTACGCTGAGTTTATGTCTGAGTATCTCCATATACCCGGAGAGAAGATTCACGTAGTTCCGCTGGGCATTAATCTAGAAGGCTACCAGATAATCCGGCAGCGCCAATCGAATCATTTCACCATCGGTTTCTTTGCCCGGATCGCTCCTGAGAAAGGGTTGCACGTTCTTTGTGAAGCGTACCGGCGATTGCGGCAACGGGGCGACCTGCCCGAAGCTCGATTGCAGGTAGCCGGTTATCTCGCGCCTGAGCACAGGAACTATCTGAGCGATATTGAGCGGCAGATGAAAGATTGGGGACTGGCCGGTGAATTTCACTATCGAGGCGTTCTTGATCGAGAAGAGAAGATAAAGTTCTTGCAGAGCCTGGACGTGCTCTCTGTCCCTGCCACGTACAATGAACCGAAGGGTATATTTTTGTTGGAAGCGATGGCCAACGGTGTGCCGGTAGTGCAGCCTCGTCGCGGCGCATTTTCTGAGATTATTGAGAAGACATCAGGGGGGATTCTGGTCGAGCCTGATGATTGCGACAGTCTGGCAGAGGGAATTCTTTCTCTTTACCGGGACCCTGATCGGGCGCTCCGCCTGGGCCGCCAGGGCAGTGATGGAGTTGGGCAGCATTACAATGTTACTCGAATGGCCGAACGCGCGCTTGAGGTATATGCTAGCCTTACAGAGGTGACTGCGGCACAACCGAGCAGGAGTGCAGCTTTAGTCGAGCATTCTTGATTAAGGAGGAAAGTATGAAGGCCAAGAAATTAGAGCAATATAGGGCTAAGGAGCTAGGGAAATATATTGTGGCTGATCCTAAGATATGTCATGGCAATCATGGCAAGCCAACCTTTCGCGGCACACGTATCTTTGTGAAAGATGTTCTGGAGATGGTAGCCGAGGGGATGAGTTGGGATAAAATTATTGAGGAATGGGGGGAGAAGATAAATAAGGAAGCGATCTCTGAAGCTATTCTTGTAGCTTCAGAAGCATTGGTTACTTATGAATCACAGCCATTTCCTAAGCCAAAGAAGATTTGAGTGGGGGAGGTTATATTGCTCGAGGTCAATAATCTTTCCAAAGAATATCCCACTCCGAGGGGCCCTCTTCCCATCCTCTCGGAAGTATCGCTCTCGCTATCGCGCGGAGATGCCGCCTGTATTATGGGGCCATCGGGCAGCGGCAAGAGCACATTGCTCTATATCCTCGGCGCTCTGGAGCCGCCAACATCAGGTGCCGTCACTCTCGACGGCCAGAATCCTTTCCAACTGCAAGAGAGAGAACTCGCCGCATTCAGGAACAAAAAGATGGGATTTGTTTTCCAGGATCACTGTCTGCTGCCTCAATGCTCAGTTCTGGAGAACGTATTGACTCCGACTCTGGTCGCCGAATCAGACGGCAATTATCAGGAGCGAGCGCGGATGCTGCTCGATCAGGTTGGACTGACCGAAAGAATTGATCATCGCCCGGCTGAGCTTTCAGGCGGTGAAAAGCAGCGAGTGGCACTGGCGCGAGCGTTGATAAGGAATCCGGTTCTCCTGCTCTGCGATGAGCCGACCGGCAATCTCGATCGCCGGTCGGCTGAGGCAGTAGCATCACTCCTGTTAGAGCTGCACAAGCGACAGGAGACCATTTTGATTGTAGTAACCCACAGCGTAGAATTGGCTGCGAAGTTTCCCACGCGGTTCCAGCTTATCGACCGGCGGTTGCAGCCAGCGTGATGCAACAAAGCGTTATTGCCACAAAAACAGCGATGACCCCGGCCGGGTCATGGTAGTATCATTGAATGCGAACCGGCGCACTCGTCAAACATAGTCTCACTTACTACTGGCGCACCAATCTGGCTATTGTGTTGGGAGTCGCTACCGCTGTGGCAGTGCTGGCGGGGGCCCTGCTGGTGGGAGATTCGGTTCGAGCAAGTCTGCGCGATCTGTTCCTGCTCCGAATCGGTAATGCCGATCTGGTAATCTCCGCCACCCACTTCTTCCGCGAGCAACTGGCCGACGATCTGCAATCACACGACCGATTCGCCTCAGACTTCGACGCCGTTTGCCCGTTGATCGCGCTGGAAGGAATCGTCATTCACCAGGAGAGCGGCCGTCGAGGCTCCGGCGTCCAGGTCTACGGAGTAGATGATCGCTTCTGGAAATTTCATGGGCGCGAAGCAGAAGGTAGGGCCCCCGCAGATCGAGAGGCGTTCTTGAGCGAGAGTCTGGCGCAAGAGCTGACAAGCAAAGAAGGCGATACTCTGCTGGTTCTGGTAGAGAAACCGTCGGCTATTCCCAGAGAGTCTTTGCACGGCAGGAAAGATGATCCCGGCCGCGCCATCCGGTTGTCGCTCCGCCAGGTTCTTCCCGCCTCCGAGCTGGGAGAATTCTCCCTTCGCCCTCAGCAGGGATCCGTTCGCGCCGTCTTTGTTTCCCTTCGGCGATTGCAGCGAGATCTGGAACAGGATGGCAAGGCAAACACCATACTGGTGTCTGAAAAGAGGTCTGAGGCCGCTGCTAGATCTGAATCAATCACTAAACTTCTGAAAGATAAATTTGCTCTGGAAGATGTTGGGATCAAGCTCCGTGTGCTGGAAGAGCAGCAATGTTTGTTATTAGAGAGCGACAGAGCGGTAATTGACGACGCATTGGCAAGGGCAGCCAGATCGACGGCAGCCAGGCTGAGCCTGAATACCTTAGAGATACTCACTTACCTTGCGAACACTATCCGCTCCGGCAGGCGAGAGGTTCCTTATTCGTTAGTCACGGCTCTCGACCGGAATAGCTTTGAGAAGCTATGGCGCGGCGACGCAGGGAAATCAGACGCGGGGATGCGGAAACAGAAACGTCCGACGTCAGAACGTCCGACGTCAAAAGCAAAACCGACGTCGGACGTAGGACGGACAGACGTAGGACGTAGGACGGACGTTACGAACGTCAATCCGCAATCAGCAGCGCCGCCGATACTGATAAATGAATGGGCAGCGCAGGATCTCAACGCCCGACCGGGCGATCTGTTGACGCTAGATTACTACTTGTGGCAGGAGGAAGGGCGGCTCATCACTCAAACGGCGCAGTTCCAACTGATGGCCGTTGTGCCTGTAGAAGGAATTGCTGCTGATCGAAATCTGGCGCCGGAGTATCCGGGAATTACCGATTCCGACAGCCTATCAGACTGGGACCCCCCTTTTCCTATAGACCTCGGACGCATTCGCCCGCGCGATGAACAGTATTGGGACAGGTATCGAACCACTCCGAAAGCTTTCATACCGCTTGAGAGAGGGCAGGAGCTGTGGCAATCGCGGTTTGGAAAGCTCACTTCATTGCGAATATTTCCCCCTCACAATGTTGACCTCCAGGCGGCTCTCCAATCTTACGGAAAAGAGCTGAGGGCTGCATTGAATCCGCTGCATAGTGGTTTCTCGGTCTATCCGGCAAGAGCGCAGGGGCTGGAAGCTTCTCGCGGGGCAACCGATTTTGGAGAGTACTTTCTCTACTTCAGCTTCTTCCTGGTAGCCTCTGCGCTGCTGCTGGCCGGGCTCTTCTTCAAACTGAGCGTGGAGCAGCGACTGCGAGAGATAGGTCTGCTTCGAGCAATCGGTTTCCCTGGCTCCAAAATCCGCGCGCTCTTTTTAAGTGAAGGCATCGTTCTTTCAACTATAGGAAGCGCCCTGGGGCTCATCGGCGCACTGGCTTATGGCGGGTTGATAATGCTGGGACTTCGCACCTGGTGGGTAGGCGCTGTGGGGACCACGCTGCTGACCCTTCACATCTCTTTTAGCTCATTAATTCTCGGCGCAGCAGGAGGAATTCTCGCGGCATTGATCTGCATTGCATGGACGTTGAGGGCGCTCGCGCCGGCATCTCCTCGCAGCTTGCTGACCGGCTCCTTGAATGAAGAGGCCACAGAGGCGCAGAGTGTTCGACGTTCGACGTTCGTAACGTCCGCCGTCCGACGTCCGCCGTCCGACGTCAAAAACAAAACAGACATAGGACGTGGGACGTGGCGACGTCGGACGTCACTCCGCACTCCGCACTCCGCAATCCGCAATCGTAGAACGTTGAACGTCCAACGTCGAATCGCAGTCGCTTTCGCCTTGATGGGGCTCTTCCTGCTGCTGGGGGCCTCGCTGGGTTGGATCGGACAGACGGCGGGATTTTTCGGCGCCGGGACGCTGCTGCTGATAGCGATTCTTTGCTGCCAATCCGTATTGCTGCGAGGGAGCAGGAGAAAACTCCTTAAAGGCAGCGGCTGGTGGCCGGTCTCTCGCCTGGGGTTCCGAAATGCTACCTATCGCCCCGGCAGAAGCATGCTGTGCATAGCCCTCATCGCGTCGGCTACCTTCATCATCGTCGCCGTGGACGCATTCAGACGAGATGATCAGAGTATTTCGCTCGACAGAAGATCAGGCAGTGGGGGGTTCCCATTGCTCGCCGAGTCGCTTCTGCCGTTGACGCATGACCTTAACACCGCTGAAGGCAGAGAAGAGTTGAATCTCTCTTCGCAATCAAATTCTGCGCTGGAAGCGGTCTCTTTCACTCGATTCCGAGTGCGGCCCGGAGATGATGCCAGTTGTTTGAATCTATACCAGCCGCGAAATCCGAGGATACTGGCGCCCACCGATGATTTCCTGAAGAGCGGTCGCTTCTCGTTTCAAAGCTCGCTGGCCAAAACTCAACAAGAGAAGGAGAATCCCTGGCTGCTTCTCAACCGGGAGGAGCCGGATGGAGCGGTACCAGTTATTGCCGACGCCAATTCCCTGACCTACGTTCTCCGCCTCAAACTGGGGGATGAGTTTGTTCTCGATCGGGGCAGTGGCGAGCCGATCCGAATGCGGATTGTAGGGGCCCTGGCCGACAGCATCTTTCAAGGGGAGCTGTTGATGTCGGAGAAGAACTTTCTCCGCCTGTTCCCCGGCTATGAGGGCTATCGTTTCTTCTTGCTGGATGCGCCCCCTGAGAGGGCGGCTACAGTATCGGCGATCTTAGAAGAGCAATTATCCAATTTCGGTTTTGATGTGATTCCCACCGGCGAGCGGCTGGCGAGTTTTCATCGAGTTGAGAACACCTATCTTTCAACCTTTCAGACTCTGGGGGGCCTGGGCCTTGTACTGGGCACACTGGGGCTTGCGACCGTGCTGCTTCGCAATGTGCTGGAGAGGCGGCGCGAACTGGCTCTGTTGCGCGCCGTTGGGTACAACTCAACGCACTTTGCAGTTATGGTGATAGCGGAGAACGCGCTGCTGCTTATCTTCGGGCTTGTCACCGGCGCGATATGCGCGTTGCTGGCGATTGCTCCGGCATTCTCTTCTCGCGGGGGGCATCTTCCGACAATCTCTTTAGGCTTGCTGCTCCTGACAGTTCTGCTAACCGGGTTGACAGCATCCGTGTTGGCGACGGCGGCGGCAATACGTTCGCCTCTGCTCCAGGCTCTGAGGGCGGAGTAACGTCCTCTATACGTTCGACGTTCTACGTTATAGGTTGAAAATTAAACGTCGAACGTCGAACGGACGTCGGACGTCGAACGTTGGAAAGTTCAGAAGTTCACTCGTATCCCGACAATGATGATCCGATTTCCGCCAGCGCCGGTAATCCGTCCGAAGTTTGATGAGTTGATGTCCGTATTGGGATTGTTCCATTGCGGACTATTAGTAACGTTGGTCGCATCGGCTCGAAATTCCAGCTCTTTGCTCTCACCGATCCGAATTCGTTTGGACAAGCTGACATCAAACCGGAACGAGCCTGGCCCTTCGAGGTAAAAGGGCGCCAGGGTCCCAAGCTGGCCGGGAGTCGGATTGACCAGGATCAATCTCCCTGACGAATCGGCAATCGCCGTCAGGGTGCTGAGCGGTCGAATATTTGCCGGCATATTGGCGATAGAAGGATCAGGGACCCGCTGTAATCCTCCGAAATAGAAGACTCCATTGCCGTCTTTCTCCACCGCGCCGAAACTCTTGGGCAATTGGCCGACTATTACCGGCGTGTTATCTCCGAACGTGTTATACGAGTTAACGCCCGAACTCAACGAGATTGGCGAGCCGGAAAAGACATTGAAGATAGCGCCAATTACCCAGCCTCCCACCAGCCGCGACACTACCGGATTGTTGCCGTTGAGGAACTTCCTCTTGGGGCCAAAGGGCAACTCAACCGATCCGCTATTGCGCCAGACATGAGTGATATGAAAATCCATGAGGCGCTTGTCCAGCCGCCAGTTTCGCAGATTACGATAGCTATCAATTATCTCCTGTCCATCACCTTCTTCTTCGCCCAGCGCCCGGCTCCAGGTATAGTTGCTCTGGAGCTGCCATCCGCTTGTGAATCGCTTTGTGACCTCAACCTGCAACGAATGGTAGGTTGAGTTGGCAGTATTGGCTGTCAAGCGCGAAGAGAGGAACTGCGGATTGGCGATGATGAAGTTTTCTGGAAGACCGGCGCGACGCAGCAGTCCCCCTACTTCTCCCGTGAACTGGGTGCTTCTATTCAAGAAATCGGCGAAGCTGGCGACGCCGTTGCTGGCAAGGTGGCCCTGAGTTGTAGTATTAAACCTGACCACATCAGAGCCGGTGATCCTTCTGCCATCCACAACTCCCAGACCGGGGATATTCAAACCCATAAAGATCCGATCCAGCAGCGGCGAATGCCCGCCAGCCATCGTAGTGAGGAACGCTTCCAGTATCCCGGTCTCGAAAATATTGACCTCGTTTATATCGAACCCTCGCACCAACTTGGTCCCCTTATTGCCGACATAGCGGACTTCGAGCAGGGTCCTTCTTGCCAGCTCGCGTTGAATGCTGATATTCCAGTTCTGCACATAAGGCAAGCGCAGATTTGTATCAAAGCCGCGAAGAGTCTGTGTGCGCTCGGTAATTGGCACCGTATCCAGCGGTTTGCCTGCCGGTTGCAGTGGCAGGGTAATGCGGGTCAGATCGAGGTAGGAGCCGGGCACAAGCGTAGTCACGGTGCGCAGTCCGGGCAGATCGCTTCCCAACACGTCGATGATGCGTAACGAATTGCGCTCGTATCCGATGCCATAGCCCATGCGCAGCACCGTCTTGTCCTTGCCCAGGAAAGGAATTGACCAGCTCAGTCCCACTGCGGGAGCGAAGTTATTCCAATCGTCATTGTAGAGCTTGGCGTCCGGATTAGCAGAATTCGGGCCAACCGTCTGTACCCGTGAAAGAGATCCATTCATGCGCCCCGGCTGGAACAGGTCTGCCATGCTGGCGCCTGAAATGCCGAATATGCCAGCGGTGCCCCCAACCACAGCCGCCGTCTTGCCATTAGCATCATAGGGCACGCCAAAGAACTCCCAGCGAACCCCCAGATTCAGAGTGAGGCTGGGGCTCAACCTCATATCATCTTTGAAGAACATAGCCAGCTCTCTTGAGCGCCAGTTGCGATACTTGACCTCGCCGGCCAGGAAATTGGGATTTGGGCCCCCCGGAGCATTGAACGCCTGTCTCAAACTTCCTATAGATCCGCTGAGATCGTTCAGCATACTTTGAGCAGCGGTATTGTTCTGGCCTATCCCTGGAATGTTGTTGATGTTCTGTATCGCCACTCCCCCTGTCCCAAGGACAGCTCGCGGCGTTACATCGAACGAGTTGAATCCGTTGGTGCTAACAAATCGCACTTCTGCTCCGCCTTTGAATGCATGACGTCCCCTAAGCCAGGTAAGAGTATCGGAGAACTGGTAGACCGGGGTAATACGTCCCTGGGGATCATTGGAGACATTGATCGGATCGGTAACCGAGGCAAAGTCTATCAGGTATAGCTGATTGCCTGCGCTCGGTTGAACATTGCTTCCACCTTCTAACTCCCAGGGGGCAAAGAAGCGCAGCAGCGGGCGCAACGCGCCAATGCGAAATTCATTCAGCAGAGTGGGCTTGAAGGTAGAGATTATGGATAGAGAATAGAACCGGTCCCGGCTCAGCGAGTTGCCGCCGGGGGAATCGGGAAACGGTTGCGCCAAAAAGCTATTTTTGGCATCTCCATTTTCTCTCGTGTAGCTGAAAGTGAGTCGGTGACGATCATCGAACTGATGATCAAATCGAAGACTCAAATGCTTGAAGTCGTCCGATTGCGACCTGATCCAGGTGAATCCTGCGGTATTCAGCCCATCGCCAGTGCGAAAGTTGTTGGGCAGCGGCATCAAACTGATCATGCGCTGGATCACTCCGCTCCTGTCCGGGGCGCTTCGATTAGGATCGCGGCCGAACAGACTCACCGATTGTAGATCGCCTGTTGCCGATGCCGGTCGAACCGGGTTCCCAGCCAGATCTACTGTTGGAACCGCAGCATTAGCATTTCCGTTGCGCACTCCGGGGAAGAACCGAAAGATCCCCTGCCTGGCCGGTTGGGTAAAGACAGTGGAAGTGACAGAATTCTTCTGGCGAATATGTTGGCCTTCATAGAGTACGTGGAAGAAAGTCCGGTTCCTGATGATCGGCCCTCCAATCCGGCCGCCAAACTGGTTGCGAATCAATATATTTCGCGGCGAAATGGGCGCCCCTGTAACCGGATCATGGCCACGCTGGTTGTTGAACCAGGTGTTAGCATTGAGAGCAGTGTTGCGATGGCTTTCAAACAGGCTGCCGTGAAACTCATTTGTGCCTGAGCGGGTGATCATCTGGATCTGCCCTGAACCTCGCCCGAACTCGGCATCCGCCGGTGAAGTAACTATCCTGAACTCCTCAATCAAATCGGTGCTGGTGAAGATAGTCGAAGCAACGCCGCTATTTATCCGATTGTCCTGGACATTGATGCCATCGCGGGTGATATTGAGTGTGCCAATTCTAGCGCCGCTGAGATTATCACCAACCAGGCCCGCATGTACACTGACCAGTCCCAGAGCATTGCGATTTGGCAGAGGCAGGTCACGCACCTGCTGCCCGGTGACTACTCCTCCTACAGAACTGGTCCCCAGCGCCAGTCTGGTATCGACATCGGCTCTCACATCAACTGATTCAGTTACTGTACCTACCTCCAATTGGAAGTTCAGAGCAACCCGCGCCGATACTTCAAGAGTCACCTCGTTGTAGGCAAGCTTGCGAAAGCCACTCTTCTCTGCCGTAACCTCATAGATCCCCGGCTGCAAGCTGGGAAAGATGTAGACTCCTGATTCATTAGTCGTGGTGTTGATCACGACCCCGGTTCTGACATTCTGTGCACTGATAGTTGCGCCAGGAATCACTGCTCCGGTATTGTCGGTAACTGTCCCCGACAGCGTAGCATTGGTGCCTTGCGCGCGTACCAGGCCGCAGACTAAAAGAATGACACATAGAGTCGCAAGATAAAGTAGTTTCCTCACTTTGATCCTCCTATAGTTGTAATGATTCAGGCATCCCATTGTCGCTGACGGGGCGCCAAGTTGTAACAAGATTTGAAACTGCTGTTTTTCTTATTGGAATTTGAGAGACACCTTGAAGCAGAGATTTTATCTATGCAACCGCTATGCACTTTTTAAAGTGTTGCTAACCTCTTGATAGACATAGCCTGATGGTGTTCCCATTATTGCTTGCTCTCCAAAATTTCGGATAGACATACGAATAAATGGATCGTTAGTTGCCGCGCAATTACAACTTTTAACATTTTTGACAGAACTTTGGCTTTGATTGGAGAAGAGTTTCCACTTATACTTCGCCTCTGAGTAAGAGCATTGCCACGATCTAAATCGGATTTAGGCCATTTCTCAGGCGCGATCTAAGTCTACAGGAGCGTGATAGAGCATGCCATATAACAGATTTTGCAGAACAATGTTGTATGTTGGTTTTGCAGTGGCCCTGGCTTATGGAACCTCACTGGCTCAGGATTGGCCCCAGTGGCGCGGGCCCGGTCGCGATGGTGTAGTAACCTCATTCGTTGCGCCGAAAGCCTGGCCCGATAGCTTGAAGCTGAAATGGAAGATCACAGTTGGAGCAGGGCACTCCTCGCCAGTTGTAGCCGGAGGGAAAGTCTTTCTCCACTCCCGACAGGAAGAGAAGGAAGTCGTTTCTTGCTTCGATCTCGTTACCGGGAAGCTGCTGTGGCAAGATAGCTATCCTGCCCCTTACAAGATGCACCCGGCAGCAACTGGCCACGGCCGTGGCCCCAAATCGACTCCCGTCTTTTATAACGGCAAGCTCTACACGATGTACAGCAGAGGAGATCAAAAGTTCGTTATCGCTGTTGAAGCAGCTACAGGCAAGACAATTTGGGAACATACTTATGGTGCTCCCAGAGCAGAGATGAACTATTATGAGCAAGGTTATGGGCCACATTCCACGCCTCTCATTATTGGCGATCTTATTTATGCAGTCGGCGCCGGGCGAATCACCTCGACAGAGACAGGCGCGCATTGCGCAGGCTGACGCCGAGTACCTGCAAGCGGCAACCGCCTTGAGCCAACTGCTGCTCGGTCCTGTAGCCGCGCAATTGGGGAAGAAGCGATTGCTCATTGTGGCCGAAGGGGCGCTGCAGTATCTGCCGTTTGGCGCCTTGCCAGAACCAGCCGCCAGTGGCCAGGAGCTAGGGGCCAGCGGCAAAACAACGGGCAGGGAGCCACGAATAGAGAGCCTCTATCGGCCGCTGATTGTTGATCATGAAATTGTGAGCTTGCCTTCAGCATCCGTATTGTCGGTTATACGTAAAGAACTAGCCAGCCGCAAATCGGCTGAAAGGACCGTGGCGGTGCTGGCCGATCCTGTATTTACCAGCAACGATCCGCGCCTTGCGAGCAGCCAGAGCAGGCGAACGAAACACCCATCAGATCAAGCGGCAAATTCGGCCGAGACCTCTACTAGTGCGGCTGATATGGAAAGAGCGGCGCAAGAGATAGGGCTCGACGGTTTCAGGCGGCTGCACTTCAGCCGCCAGGAAGCGGAAGAGATTGTAACCCTTGCTTCTGACAGAAAGAGTCTGAAAGCGGTCGATTTCGCCGCCAACAAGACTACGGCCACTAGCGCAGATTTGAGCCAATATCGAATTGTGCATTTCGCCACACACGGGATCCTCAATAACCTACATCCTGAAATGTCCGGCATCGTGCTCTCGCTGGTAGATGAACAGGGCCGCGCCCGGGATGGCTTTCTGCGCCTGCACGAGATCTATAACCTCAAGCTGGGCGCCGATCTCGTGGTATTGAGCAGTTGTCAAACGGCGCTGGGCAAAGAGGTCAAGGGAGAAGGACTGATCGGGTTGACGCGCGGGTTTATGTACGCTGGTACCCCACGAGTAATAGCCAGTCTGTGGAATGTACAGGACAGAGCAACAGCCGAGTTGATGAAGCGGTTCTACCAGGGGATGCTCCGGGACGGACTGCGGCCAGCGGCGGCGCTCAGGGCGGCGCAACTCCAGATGTGGCAGACCAGGCGCTGGCAGTTACCTTATTATTGGGCCAGCTTTGTGCTACAAGGTGAGTGGAAGTAGACTACTGTCTTATGTTTCCTCAGTCGCATGGGGGTCTCAGTGTTGTTCTAAGAGCGTGTCTGAAAAGTCCCCGAAGGGGGCCTCAATAGCCGTAAGCGCCGCCCACGCAGCTCAGGGCCTCGGAAGCCCAACCCTGAAGCGGTTGAATTGATCTGATTTCTGCGACCCTTTCAGGGTCGGTTGTGTAGAATCTCGTTTCCAGGGGCGCTGACGGCTGGCTATTGAATTTGAAAAAAGATCAGAGTCAGTTCGGGCGGCGGGCGCCCTCAAAACAATTTTAAATAGAGCTGTTTTGAGGGCGTTGAACGCCCGAACCGGAAGATGCTTTTCTTAAAATCTATAGAGGGGTCTTTTATCTCTCAATTCTATAAACAGGTCTCGCAGTTAAGCACTGCTCCCATTGAGTAGAAGCAGTCTCATAAATAGCATCTGAGTAAGATAACGATGCAACCAAGGTGCACGAAACCAAGGAAGTTCTCGACCTGGCGCTCGCATCCCGCATCCCCAGTCGGCGGAAGTTTTGCAGCCAGGCCGTAGCCGCCTGAGAGGCCGGCAGGCAGGTTCGACTTTCCAGCGCCGGCCGTCGGCCGCCGCAAGGGGTGGGCCACACG
>Ga0209172_10005558_pt1 | contig 15151 bp, 13 predicted proteins | sample LarsenN4metaG_FD_184113 | JGI IMG/M metagenome (GOLD analysis project Ga0209172, IMG submission 184113) | Hot spring sediment bacterial and archeal communities from British Columbia, Canada, to study Microbial Dark Matter (Phase II) - Larsen... ... | reverse complement strand
GACTCTAACACGTATCCCGGTAGACGGACTCGCGCATCACGCAGCCGACCAGCGTCACTTCACGCTCTTCGCTGCGGCTCGTTTGCGCGCTGGCATGTCCGACCGGTAGAACAATGCCAAGAACGGCAACGCCGGCAAGGAATCGAACGCTCATAAACCTGCTCCCTCCCACTTGCGACGGAATCAGGCTGCAATGTAAGGACCAGCCGCGACGCGCATACACTTGAGCCGCGTCATGACGCTGCTGCTCACGGCGCGGGAGATCGCGCAGGTGCTGACGATGGAAGACGCCGTGTCGGCGATGGAAGCGGCGTTCCGCGATCTCGCCGCCGGCGACGGCGTCAATCGTCCGCGGTCGCACACCTACGTGCCGCGCCCGGCCGACGGGGACGACGCGCGCTTCTATCTCTTCAAGTCGATGGACGGCGCACTGCCGCGCCTGGGCATGCACGGCATCCGCATGAGCTCGGACCTGCTCGTCGAACGCGAGGTCCACGGCGCACGCCGGCGCGAAAAGGTCCCGGCGGCGCCCGGCGGCAAGTACGTGGGGCTGCTCGTGCTCTTCAGCCTCGATACGCTCGAGCCGCTCGCCATCATGCCCGACGGGTACCTCCAGCGTATGCGGGTCGGCGCCACGAGCGCGGTAGCCGCACGCTGTCTGGCGCGGCGCGACATCCGGCGCGCCGCCGTGATCGGTACGGGGTGGCAGGCGGGTGCGCAGGTCAGCGGTTTGTGGGAGGTGTGCCCAGGTATCGAGGAAATGAAGGTCTACAGCCTGGATCCCGCGCATCGCGCTGCTTTTGCCGACGAGTGGTCCGCGCGCCTCGACAGGCGGATCGTGGCGGCGGATACCGCGGCCGACGCGGTTCGCGATGCCGGCGTGGTGGCGCTCGCCACCAATTCACAGGTCCCTGTCGTCGATGCAGCCTGGATCTCCGACGGCTGCCACGTCGGATCCGTGCAGGGTCGCGAAGTGCCCGATGCACTTCTGGCCCGCGCCAGCCTCGTCGTGGTCCGCGAGCGGTCGGAGCCGACGTTCTGGGTGATGGGCGATCGTCTGCCGCAGGAAGTGGCCGAGCGGCGATCCGCCGAGCGGGGCGACGTCGACGCACGCAAGGTCGTGACGCTCGGCGACGTGCTCACAGGGCGGCATCCCGGCCGCATGTCGCCACGGGAAATCACCCTCTTCACCGGCGGCGGCGGGGGCGGCAGCGCGGGACTCGGGACGCAGTTCGTCGCGATCGGCGCGCTCGTGTATCGGCGCGCGCGCGAGCAGGGACTCGGGCGCGAGCTGCCGACCGAGTGGTTCCTCCAGGACGAGCGGCCCTAACGCGCCGTCATCGAGTACGGATTGTGGCGCGAGCCTAGCGGTGCCTGGCCGCCGTTGCCCGCTGCCGCGCGGCTCGCCGCTGCAGGATGCGCTTCGCTCGCTCGAGCTCGGCGCGGCGCGTCGGCGCGCGGCGTTTCCGCACCGTCGATGCCATACGCCCACGACGTACGCAAGCGCGACGCCGCGCAGGCACGCGAATCGCACGTGATCGCCTGAACGCAGACGAGCTGCGCATTAGGTACGCACTCCAACCGTGATTCGAAGGCTGAAGTCCGGAAAGTACCGGCTCTACTCGCGGAAGGTCGATCCGCGGACCGGCAGGCGCCGCAACCTCGGCACGTTCGGCAGCCGCGCCGCGGCCGAGCGGCACGAACGGGCCGTGCAGTTCTTCAAGCGCCACTGAGCGCGCGGTGCGGTCCGATCGCGGCCGCGCGCCCCGGTTCAGACGGCGGCGCCGAAGGCGCGATTGATCTGCGCGCTGTCACTCCATTCGCGGAACCGGACGATGCGGCCGTTTCTGAGGGTGAACACCATGATCCAGCTGGTCGCCATCATGCCGCCGGTCTTCTTGACGCGCGCCTTGTAATAGCCGATGCAGGCCACCTGTTCGCCTTCGGCGATGAACTCGCGCGGCTCGAACTGCTCGAACACCATCGTGTCGCCGAGCGTCTTGAAGAAGCCGCCCACCGCGTCGACGCCGCGGCGGACGCCCGCGGTCGGCACAACCGCCGGGTCTGCCCCGGTGACCGCCTCCCATTCGATGTTGGGATCGAGCGTGGCGAGCACTCCCGGAATATCCCCGCGGCCGAATGCCGCATACGCGCTCTGGACGATCTGCCTGTTCTGTTCCGACATGTGTTTCCCTCCATGGGTCCGCGTCACCGCGCCGGCGTCTGATATTGCTGACCGCCGCCGCCCGGCGCGCCCTGGACGGGCCGCGGCTCGGGAAAGCGGTTGACGTAGAACGGCCGATACCGCACGGGATTTCCGTTCGCGTCGAGAAACCCGAACGACTGCTGGAAGATGATCGGCGGCGCCGCATCCGGCGGCGCGGTCGCATCGAGCACGTACAGCCGGTTCTCGTGCAGGTAGATGCCGACGTACGACCGGGTCTTGTCGGGATTGGTGAGCTGCAGTTCGAGACCCGGGACGAACTCGATGTAATGAAAGGCGTCGTAGGTCACCGTCACGCCCGGTTTCTGCCTGTACTTGGTCGCCGCGTACGCCACCGAGCCGGCGATGTCGACCAGCCAGTACACGCCGCCGGGGCCCGGGCCGCCTGCATACGCGATGTGGTCGAGCGCCGCGTGGATCCGCTGCGCGTCGGAGTAGTCGACGACGGTTACCGAGTAGCGCGTCTGTCCCTGCTGCCACCGGTAGACGCGGCCCGGGAACCTGGCCCCGTACTCGGACTCCCAGACAATCGTGTCGACCGCCGGCGCGCCAGGCGCGGGTACCATGAAGCGATCGTCGCGATTCGTGTACTCGGTCCACTCCTGCGCGAACGCCGGCGGCGCCAGCAGCAGCAGGCACAGACCGGTGATGAACGTGATCCGCATAGCGATCTCTCCTCAGAACGCGTACTTGATGCCGAACTGCATGATCCGGGGATCGCCAGCCGCTTGCAGGATCCGCCCGAACGCGGCCGCACCGAAGTCCACATACTGCTCCTGCGTCCCTCCGGGCTGAGCGGGCGTCCCTGGCAGGCCCCAGTTGAAGTTGTTGAGCAGGTTGAACACCTCGACGCGAAGCTCCACCGTGTGCGTCGACGTCACCGGCACGAGCCTCGTCACGGCGAGGTCGATCTTCCAGAATCCCGGGCCCTCGAGGCTGTTGCGCACATGATTGCCGAACGTGCCCGGCGCCGGCTGCGCGAACGCGGCGCGATTCAGATAGGTGTTGAGCGTCTTCGGCCCGTACACGTCGGCGGAGTTCTGGTTCACGCGCTGACGCTCCGGCGCCTGTCCGTTGAACGCGTTGTCGCGTCCGGCCACGACCGTGAGCCGGTCCCCCGAACGCACGGTGACGATGCCCGCCAGCCTCCAGCTGGACGCCAGCACGCCCAGCACGGAGTCGCCCAACGTCGGCGTCTCATATCCCACCGTGCCGTTCGCCAGGTGCGTCCGATCCGCATCGCAATGGCCGTAATCGTAGTTCGGGTCGGCCGGATTGACGTAGCCAATGCCGAACTGCGCGTTCGGAACCATCTCGAGGCCGACGCAGCGCGAGAGCGTGTAATTCGCGTTGATGTTCAAGCCGCGCGGGGAGCGGCGCTGCATGGACAGCTTCAGGCCGCGATACTTCTGCATGCCCACGGCCGCGTGGCTGTCGAGATTGCCGATGAGCAGCGCCGACGCCGGGTTTTCGCCCGACAGCGACAGCACGCGCCGCTGGTTCAGGTTGCCGTTCGTCGTGCAGACGGGAAACGATCTGCCCTGGAGCGTGCACGGCTCGAGGCCCAGGTAGACGCCCGGATTCAAGGCGATCAGACCCCAGAGGCGATCCGAGTAGCTGCCGAGATAGCTGGCCGACACGCCCCAGTCCGTACCGATCTGCCGCTCGACCGTCACGTTCCACGACTGCACGCGGGGAGAGTTGATGTCGGGATCCATCGAAGAGAGCGTGCCGCTGGCGGGGAACGGACTCTCGGGCCCGACGATGATCGGATGCGGGTTGCCGACGTCCCGATACGGATCGTCGAAGAGCCCGGCCGGGTCGGTGACGCGTGTGCGATTGCCGTAGGGCGGCGCGGCGGCCAGATTGTTGAAGTACTCGCCGCCTGGATAGTCGTACATCAGGGCGTACGACGATCGGATCGCGAGTCGGCCGTCCCCCTGCACGTCCCACGCGATGCCCACGCGCGGCGCGAAGTTCCACCACTTCTTGTTGAGGCCGGACGTCCCCGGCGGAAAGCCCGGATCGCCCGGATAGATGAATCCCGCCGGTGCATTGCGAAACACCGTGCTCTTGACGTTGTTCCGGAATCGCTCGCGGTCGAAGATCGTGTTGGCGCCGCGCGTGAGGTTCTGGCTGAAGAAGGGCTCCCACCGAACGCCCGCGTTGACCGTCACCCGGCTGCTCGCGCGCCAGGTGTCCTGGAGATAGGAGCCGTGGTACCACTGGTAGTAATCCACGCCGGTGAGCCCGGATTGATCCATGAAGCCGACGCGCCCCAGGAGGAAGTCCGCCAGTCCCAGCCCCGACGCCTGGCCGGTGAAGTTCCACTGGCCGCCGCCGCGCGCCCACGTCTGGAAGGAGACCCTGAAGCGGGCGAGCGTCGCCCCCAGCGCAATCTGGTGGTTGCCGCGCACGAGCGTCAGGTCGTCGCTGACCAGGAACGAGTTGTTGTCCGCGATGCCCCTGGTCGCGGTCGCGGCGGCCACCTGGAATCCGCCGGTCACGACCACGATCATCGTCCCCGGGATGTAGGTGGACGCCTTGATCCCGAGTGAGGGTGGATCGAAGTAGGGATCGTTGTCGCGGTTGACGGCGGTCCGATTCCACGCGAAGCGGAGCGCATTGACCGTGCTGTTGCCGAACACGGTCGTATCGCCGAGCGTGAGCGACTGCGCCAGGTTGTCGATGAACGGCACGCGCGTCGCCAGAACGTTGCCGGTCTTTCCGTAGGCGGACGGCCTCTTGTCGCGCGACGCCATGTAGCGGCCGAAGAGCGACCGGTCGGCGCTCAGCTGATAGTCGATGCGGCCGACGTACTGCCCTTCATCGCGGTCCTCCGGCTGGCTGTACGTAATCTGGCCGCATGGGTCGGTGGTCTTCGGCAGAAAGCTCGCGAGCTTCAAGGCGGCGGGACTGAACCGCGCGGGATCGATGCGGTTGCCGACGAACCCCGCACCGAGATTGACCTGACGCCCCTGGCACGCCGGCGACGCGAACGCCGTGAAGTCGCCCGCCAGCATCGCCTCCGTCGGGACGAAGGCGATGAGATCCGGAGGCGTCTGCCGCGTCCGGGTCCCCTGATAGCCGAAGAAGTAGAACAGCCGATCGCGAACGACCGGGCCGCCGATCGTTCCGCCGTACTGATGCCGCTCGAGCCCGTCGTCGACCCGCGTGCCGTCGGGCCGGATGGCCGCAAACGGGCTCGTCGCGTTGAAGCGCTTGTCGCGCAGGAACTCGAACAGGTTGCCGTGCAGGACGTTCGTGCCCGATTTCGTCACCGCCGCGACGGATGCCGCCGACCGCATGCCGCTCTGCGCGCCGAGACCGCTCGTCGCGACGCGGAATTCCTGCAGCGCGTCGGGAAACGGGAGCGGCAGGCTGGCCGAATTCTGCGGATCGTTGTGGACGGCGCCGTCGAGCGTGTACGCCACGCCGAACGGGAGTCCTCCGGCGACGGAGATGTTCACGCCGCCCTGGAAGTTCCGGCTGTTCGGGCGACCTGTTTCCACCGCCGCGCCGGCGAGGACGATCAGATCCGTGACCTGGCGCCCCTGGAGCGGGAGCTCGACGATCCGCTCCTGTTCGACGACCGCGCTGATGCCGGCGCTTCGCACATCCACGATCGGCGCGGCCGCCTCGACCGAGACGGTTTCCTCGACGCTGCCGACGGCGAGCGTGGCGTTGATGGTCGGCCGCGCGTCCACCTGCAGCACGATGCCCGTCTGTACGTACGTGCGGAATCCCTGAAGCGATATCTCCAGCCTGTAGGGACCTGTGGGTAGATTCGGCATGACCCAGGCGCCCCCGTCGTCGGTCACGACGGTGCGGGTGAAGCCGGTATCCGTCTGCGTAGCCGTGACGGTGACACCCGGAAGCACGGCGCCGCTTTCGTCGGTGACGCGGCCGCTCAGCTCCGCGGTCGCCTGCGCCCAGGCGGGCGAGCTGCTGAGGAGGCCGACAAACGCGCAGATGACCAGGACGTGGAGCGTACGCAGGCGCATGGGTTCCCTCCGCGCCTGAATACTACCCGAGCGGAGGCTAGAACTCGACGTGGGTCTGGACGAGCACTCGTCGCTCGAGCGCACCTTCACCGAGGACGCGGTAGACCTGCTCGAGCGAGATGACGACCCCCAGGCGCCCCCGGCCCCACTGGCTCCAGTGCGCCCCGCCGACGAGATACCGGCGCCGCGAATCGGTCGCGTTCGAGGCGTCCGGATCGATGAAGTCGACGCCCCCCAAGCCGGCCCAGCCGGTCGTGCCCTGGCGGCCTTCGCCAAAGAGGGAGAGGCCGCGGCGCTCGACGTCGGCCGCCACGAACGGATTGTCCCGGGCGTACAGGTACTGCGCCGTCGCGACGACGTGCGGATGTTCGTAGCTGCCCATCGCGATCGCCAGGTTGCGCGGCCGGCCGGCGGCGTACCAGCCGTACGAGTAGAACCCCGACACACGCAGGTCGCCGAGCATGCTGTCGCTCGAGGAGGGGCGCACGGTTACCCGGCCCTGGACGCTCTTGCGCCGATCGAGCTCGGTCTGCCCGTACCCTTCTCCGTTGTAGACACCAACGTGAATGTCGGTACGGTCACTGGTGGTCCTGAAGCTGGCGCCGATGTCGCTCGGTCCGGGAATCAGCTTCAGACGCTCGGCGAACAGCGGCCCCTGCACGCGGTAGCGATTGATGCCCTGCTCGAACTCGAGCCAGGGTGTCTGGTGCAGGCCGAACGCGAGCCCCGACCGCGGCGTCACGTCCACCTGGAGATAGGCGTATTCGAGACCGACACCCAGCCGCTCGGTGAGGCTCGCGTCGGTCACGCGCTTCACGTTCGGCGTGAACCGCGCCCGCACGCGATTCGAGAGCTGCGCCCGCAGATCGATGTAGCTGCGCGTGACATCGAAGGCGTTGTAGCCGTCGGCCTCCTCCAGTTCGTAGACGTACTGGAGATAGGTCAGCGTCCCGAGCGTCACGAGCGGGAACTGCGGAACCGCGGGGGGTGGCGGCTGCACGGGCGGCTCGCCCTGCGGGACCTGCGCCCGCGCGGGTGCGGGCATCACGAGGACGACGATGAGGGCCAGACAGAATCGCTTCATAGAATCACCATCGAACCCCGAACCTGAACACGAACCGAGAACCGAGAATTGCCGAAGAGCGAGCGACCGTTCAGAAAATGGCCGGCGCCCCGGCCCGGAAGTCGCCGCCGAGAATGGGCACGGAATTCACCCCGAGCCAGTTGTCGAGCACCCGCGCATACACGGACCGGAAATCGGTCTCATGGCGCACGTCGCCGGAGTTGTTTTCGAGCGTCGGATCGCCCGGCGCGAGCGATGCCGCCGTGCCGTACAGGCCGCCGCGCACCATGCCGCCGAGCGCCATCATCAGCCCCGCGGCGCCGTGATCGGTCCCCTGGCTGCCGTTCTCGGAGATGCGCCGGCCGAACTCCGAAAAGACGAGGACCGTCGTGTCGTTGGCCAGACCCTGGTTGCGCAGATCGTTGTAGAAGGCGCGCAGCCCGTCGCCAAGCGTCGCCATCAGTCCGCCGTAGGCGCCGCCGGCCCCGCCGCCCTGCTGCGAGTGCGTGTCGTAGCCGCCGGTCTGCACCCAGAACACCCGCGAGCCGACGCCGCGGACGATGGCGCCCGCGACGGTGCGCAGCGCGACGCCGAATCCTCCGCCCGGGTACGCGATCGTCGGCGTGTACTGCGTGGCCTGCGTGACGCGATCGAGCGTCTCGAGCGCGCCCCGGCTGGCGGCATTCAGGAAGGCGAGGTGCGGACGATCGACCGCCGCGTTGGCCGCCATCGTCTGCGCCGCGGCCCGTTCGAGGGTCACCACCTGGCCGCGGTTCGGACTCGCAAACCGGTAGGTCGACCCGTTGGGAATCGACGGCACGCCGCCCTGCGCGGACAGGAGCGCGCGCGGCGTTTCGCTCGTCGTGTTCCACGCCGCCAGTGCGTCGAGCGGCCTGGGCAGCGTATCGAAATACCGGCCCAGCCAGCCGGAGCCGGTCGACGACAGCGGATTCGCGGTGCCCCAGATATCGGTTCCCTCGAAATGCGATCGGCTCGAGTTTGCATAGCCGACGCGCTGGACGAGCGCCAGCCGTCCCTCGTTGAACAGATCCAGGAGCCCGCCGAGACGCGGATGCAGCCCGAGCGCCTTGCCGCTCGCGTCGGCGCCGACCTGCAGCACCTCGCCCGCGGCGATGGCAATCGTCGGCCGGCGGCTGTAATAGAACGGGTCGCGGTACGCCACGAGCGTGTTGAGCGCGTCGTTGCCGCCGCCGAGGTAGACCACGACCAGGCTGCGCGATCGGATCCCCTGCGCGCGGGCGATGTCGCTCAGGAACGGGGGCGCCGTCAGCGCCAGCGTGACGGTCGCCACGCCGTCGCGGATGAAGAGTCGTCTCGAGATGCGCATGCGTGGCCTGCCTAGAGGAGCTGATACTCGGAGGAGCCGACGATGAGACGGGCGAGGCCGGCCGCCCTGGCGTCGACCTGTGCGGCGCTGCTGCCCGCGGATCCGATCGCCTGGACGTACGATCCCAGCGCCTGCCGCGGGCCGGCGTCGAACGGCGCGGGCGTCAGGCGATCGAGCATGGTTTCGACGAGCGCCTGCGACGTGCGCTCGTCCTCGTCCAGGGACGCAACGAGATGCGCCCGCTGGTTCGCGGCGAGCGTGGCGGCGAAGTTCGCGCGGGCCAGCATCGTCCCCGTCGAGAACCAGCCGGCGCCGAGCGGCCAGCCGCCGACGTCGGGCGGCTCGAACAGCTGCAGCCCCATGTTGACGAGCGGCGTGAGCAGGGTGCCGAGCGAGAGGTCCTGCCAGCCGACTTCCTTGACCGCGCGCACGACGAACTCCACCGGCGACGAGTAGCGCGCGTAGCGCGTCGACGGATCCGTGAACCACGGCGAGCTCAGGATGTAGTGCACGACCGGGCGGATGCGGGTGTCGTTCTGCAGATAGACGCCGGCCACCGCCTCGATGAAGGCCGCGTCGGGCGGATGGATCTCGCTGACGAAGAAATTCCAGAACTTCCGGGCGAGCCGCCGTGCCGTTTCCGGGTGGTACGCCAGCGCGGTCAGGAGATCCACGCCGTCCTGCATGCCCTGGCTCTCGCTTCGCTCCGGAATCGTCCGGCCGCCGTGCGCGTAGATCGGGAACGAGAACGGCTTGGCATCGGTATCGTGCTGCTCGGCGTTATAGAAGAACTCTCGATACGCCTGCACGTCGTCGCGGCGGTTCCCCTCGGACCGGCGTAGGTTCCACCCGGTGAAGACGCGCGCCGCGGCGTAGACGTCCTGCTCGGTGTGCTGGCCGACGCCGACCGTGAACAGCTCCATGACCTCGCGGCCGAAGTTCTCCTGCGGCTTCCGGCGGGTGTTGGTCTGCCCGTCCAGCCAGACGAGCATCGCGGGATCCCGCGCCACTTCGATCAGCAGATCGCGGAAGCTGCCGAGGGCGTACTCGCGGAACAGCTCGATCTGCCCGCGCGGGCCGCGCAGCGTGCCCGGCCTGAGCGCCATCATCTTCGTCGCCTGGATGGCGCCCGCATCGCCGGCCAGCTTCGAGTACGCGGTGGCGAAGTGGTTGTGCCAGAAGAGCGCCATCTTCTCCTGCAGCGGCCGCCGCGTGTGGATCATGCGGAACAGCCAGCGCTGGCGCGCTTCGTTGATGTCGGTGTCGGGCGCGAAGATGTCGCGCGTCGTGACCTGCGCGTGATCGGGCCGCCCGATCCGCGCGTCGACGTCGTCGGGACGGCCTTCGTAGTCGATCAGATACGCGACCGCCTGGCCGAACGACATGCGGCTGAACACGTCGACATCGGGCTGGCTCGCGCCGAACCCGGCGCGGCGGAGCAGATGATCGATGAGCGGATCGAGTCGCGACATGTCAGAGCGCGATCGTCAGCGCGCCGTCCGCGAACGTCGTGGCGTACCGACGCAATGACGCCGGCGCTGGACCGCCGACCACCTGACCCGTGCGGGTGTAGCGCGATCCGTGGCAGGGGCATACGTACGTGCTGCCGTCCTGCCCCGTGATCGTGCACGACTGGTGCGTGCAGACGGCGTCGAGCGCGGAAAACGCGGTGGCATCGGTCCGGGCGACGAGGAACACGCCAGCCACTGACTCGACGAGCACCGCGCCGCCGATGTTGGCGAGCGCCGACGTCCCGACCATGATGCGCACGGTGCCGCCGTTGAATTCGCCTCGCATCGTCTCGAGCCGAGAGGGCGTGCTGCTCGGCCCGGCAGGCGACGCCGATCCGCCGCTGCACGCGGGGATCAGCACCGTGAGCGCGGCGCCCGACGCCGCCTGACACGTCGACGTACAAAACCGCCGCCGCGAAACCGGCATGTGCGTCTCCGACACGTCATCACCATCCTGGAGGTGCGATACGAGCGGCTGGCTCGGCCGCAAGATCGGGACCACCCTCGAAGGCGGCGAATTCCCCGCCAGAAAGCCGCCGCGCGGGGTCGTGGTGATCACGAACCACGGATCGGGACGTGTGGTTTCGTAAGCGCCGCTTTCGGGTAACATGCGCGCACGATCAGGCGCGAGCGCGCGACGGAGGAAGCGATGAGAGTGTTCACGTCATTGGCCGCGGCATGGCTGCTGGGAGCCGTGGGACTGGTGGCGCAGGGGCCACCCCGCGGAGTCGAACTCGTCATCCTGACCAACCAGGGCGCCGTGCCGGGCGTGAAGGCGCTGGCCGAGGCGTTCGCGCGCACGAGCGGCCACCGGATCACGGTGCTGCAGGAAGAAGGCGACGCGCTCGCGCGGAGACTCGCGAACGGCCCGGCCGATCTGATTACGGCCAATCCCGAGACGCTCGAGCCGCTCGTCCGGAACGGCCGGGTGGTGCCCGGGACGGTGACGCCGTTCGTGCTCGCCGGTCTCGGCCTGTCGGTGCGCGCCGGCGCGCGCAAGCCCGACATCAGCACCGTCGAGGCCTACAAGACGACGCTCCTTGCGGCGAAGTCGATCGGCTACTCGCGCGGGTGCAGCGGCACGCACATCGCGGAGGGGATCGAGCAGCTCGGCCTCACCGAGCAGTTGAAGGCCAAGACCATTCGGACGACCGGCGGGCCGGTCACCGACTTTCTCGCGCGCGGCGACTTCGAGATCGGCATCCAGCAGACCAACATCATGGTTGGCGTGCCGGGAACCGACTACGTCGGGCCGCTGCCCGGCGCTCTGAACAAGCCGTGCCCGTCGAGCGTCGCGCTGCTGACGGTGTCGAAGCAGCCGGCCGCCGCGCGCGCGATGATCGGGTTCATGATCTCGCCGGAGGCCGCGCCGATCCTGCGCAAGACCCACGTGGAACCGGCCGCGCGGTGAGGCCGGCCTACGCCGCGTTCGCCGCGCTCGTGCTGACGTGCGCGGACGCGTTCGCCGCACGGACGGCGTCGCCGCCGCCGTTCACGCGGCCGGCCGTGACCGCCGTCCGCATCGATACCACCGAGGCGCCGGTCGTCGATGCGGACCTGTCGGATGCCGCGTGTTCCGCTTCTGATTGGTCTGGCGCGGCGAGCTACTGGGGCACGTGCGCCTGCCACCACTCCCGGGCGCGCGCGTCGGTCCAGGGGCGATCGAACGCCACTCCGTCGAGCCGCTCCAGCAGACGACGCGCCGATGCCGGCCGATCGGCGCGATCCTTTGCGAGGCATGTCAGCACGAGATCGTCGAGCTCCCGCGGAATTGGAAGCTCGGTTCGAGCCGACGGCCGTTCGGGCTCCTCGTGCGCGTGCGCCAGCAGGAGCTTCATGGGCGCGTCGGCCGCGAAGACGAGCTGTCCCGTCAACAGCCAGTACGCGACGCAGCCCACCGAATAGATGTCGGCGCGCGGGTCGACGTCGACGCCGCCGAGCGCCTGTTCGGGAGCGATGAATGCGGGCGTGCCGTGAATCACGTTCGCCACCGTGAGCGCGACCTGCGTCTCGGCCATGTCGTGCACGGCCTTGGCGATGCCGAAGTCGAGCACTTTGACGAAGTCGTGATCCTCGCCGTAGCGGCACAGGAAGATGTTCGCGGGTTTGATGTCGCGGTGCACGAGGCCCGACGCGTGCGCCTCCGACAGCGAGTGGCAGACCTGGCGCAGCAGGTAGACGACGCGCTCGGCGGGCATCGGGCCGAAGCGTTTGACCAGCGTGTCGGTGTCGAGCCCTTCGAGGAGCTCCATCACGTAATAGAACGCGCCGTTGTCGGCGACGCCGAAGTCGAACAGCGTCACCGTATACGGCGATCGAAGTCGAGCGGTCACCTGCGCTTCGCGCTCGAACCGCCGCCGTGCCTCGTCCGACGCCCCGGCCACCGACGACTGAATGAGCTTGATGGCGGCTGGACGCGCCAGGAACCGATGGCTCGCCTTCCAGACTTCGCCCATGCCGCCCGCGCCGAGCCGCTCCACCAGTCGATAGCTGCCGAGCTCGCGCGCGCGGCTCACTTCCCTTCCCAATGAATAGACGACGCGCGCGCCCACGTACGCCATGATGACGACGAGCAGATACGGAAACCCGAACGCGAAGAACAACAGGAGACCGCCCGGTGTGCCGTCCCGAGGCGGAAATGTCGCCACCGACACCAGCACCATCGCCGGCACGGCCGATACCGCGGCGAGCGCCGCGAGCACGGCATAGCGCGGCGGAACCGGCGTGACGACGTTGAAGATCAAGACGAATGCAGCGACCCATGACAGCCCGATCCAGGGCGGGCCGACGTTCAGCCCCGGCGGATGGACGAATTCGGCCGCGGCAATCCCGTAGCTGCCGACGATCTCGAAGGTCAGCGCGGCCACCATCACCATGTGCGGCTCCAGCCGCGTCGTCCGAAGCACGGCGACGACCGAGAGCGCGATGACGATCGAGACGACGCCCGGCAGCCAGTGAAGCGGGTGCTCGCGCAGGACCCCGGGCTCGAAGATGAGGGTGGGCACGAACGCCGCCATGAAGAACGTGAAGGCGTACAGGAGCGCGAGCGCCTGCAGGCGGCTCGCGCCCTGGTTCAGCAGGTCGGCGGGAATCGCGGTGGTGAGTCGTCTGGCGGCCGAGCGGTGTCCGACCGGCTCGTCCGGACGAAGCAGCGTCTCACCGTGTTGGGGCATCTGAGCGCGATCCCCATACTACAGGCACCGAGGCGGCGCGAATGTTCGACCGGAGGAGGCGCCTCTAACGGCGCCGGCCGCCGCGCGCCCGCGGTGCGCGCGCCGCAGCGGCGAGGGAGTTCCGCGCCCACCGAACGAGCTCGGGCGCCGCTTCCAGGACGTCGATCGGCACGGCGTGGTACTGCATCGTCACGGGACGATTCGCATACGGCTTGAAGGGCGGCATCCCGGCCCGGTCGTACTCCGGTCGATTCGTGTCGTCCGTCTTCAGGTACAAGACATCGCGCGCGATGATGCCGAAGAAGACGCCGCGGCAATACAGCCCGATCCCGCCGAACATCGCCCGCGGTACGACGTCGCCGAGCGCCTCGAGCTGATCGAGGACGAACGTCGTAAACGCTGCGCTGGATTTCAGCGACCCGCTCTTCATAGCGGCACTCGTGACAACGAGACGGTTGATCGGGAAGGTACATCGGCGCGGTCACGAATACGGTTGAGGTCGCGGGACCATCTCCGTGCAGGGGGGTTTACCTAGTCTGCAGCTCTCGCAGGATTCTCGCGAGGTACCGGCGGGTGTCGTCGTACAACGGCGCACGGCCGCTGATGTAACGCCGGGCGAACGCCGGTCCCGCGTTGTAGGCGACGAGCGCGTGCTCGAGCACGCCGAACGCCGCCAGCTGCTGCGCGAGATAGCGGATGCCGCCCTCGATGTTCTGCTCGACCACGAACGGATCGACGCCAAGCTCGCGCGACGTCGCCGGCATCAGCTGCATCAGGCCGATGGCGCCCGCCGGGGAGCGGGCGTCGGGATCGAAGCTCGACTCGGCGCCCATGACGGCGCGCACCAGTGCGGGATCCACGCCATGGACGCCTGCGTGATGGTCGATGAGCCGATCGAAGGGGCCCGCCGGATCGGCGGGAATCGAGACGGGCGGCGGCGACGACTTCGTCTCGGCGAGCGCGATCTGTCGATCGAGATACTTCGCGGCCGTTTCGCGCGCCACGCCGGCGGCGACCATCTGCCTGGCGGCGTCCACTGCGCGCCTGGGCAGGCGGCCGCTGACAATGTCGTCGATCTCGCGCTCCGAGTAGCCGAGCGCTCGCAGGCCATACGCGGCCTGCTGACGGTGTGCGGCAGGCTCCTGCGCGGACACCACGTGTGCGGCCGGCGCGGATGCAATGAGGACGAGGGTGACGATGCGAGACCCCATCGGATCTGCAATCGGCAGCCCCTGCGGGAAGCTTGAACGCGCAGAATCGCCGCACCCGACCGCCCCGACGGGCTGGCGGTGCGCTGTTACGCGAACGGCGTCGGCCTCTTTCCCCTGATGTTTCGGCCCGGACTCGCCAATGGCCTTGTGCGTTATTGCAGGTCGACGTTCTCGGCACGGGGACCCTTCGGTCCCTGCCCCACGGTGAACGACACCGCCTGACCCTCCCGCAAGTCGTCGAACGGCGTGCGGGCACAGGCGGACTGATGGAAGAAATACTCAGTGCCTTCGGCTGTTGCAATGAAGCCAAAGCCTTTTTCGGTAATGCGCTTAATCGTGCCAGTCATCGTTGCCATGATGGGTCCTTGTGGAGTCTGCTGCTGTCGACTTCTATCGAAGTACTTCCCGGATGCTCTCCGACATGCTTTGCGAGGGTACACGCCAGAGCCTCATCATGACGGCTGCCGGTATCACTGCCACGGCTGCCAGAGGTAGTGCCCCGTCAAGTGGTGGAAATTAGTCGAGCAGTTTCCGCAAGTTCACCACGGCGTGGACGCTGACGCGGCCGTGGACGGCAAAGAGCGCCGCCCACCGCCGCTTGGAAACCACAGAGCGGT
>Ga0209172_10005557_pt1 | contig 15151 bp, 9 predicted proteins | sample LarsenN4metaG_FD_184113 | JGI IMG/M metagenome (GOLD analysis project Ga0209172, IMG submission 184113) | Hot spring sediment bacterial and archeal communities from British Columbia, Canada, to study Microbial Dark Matter (Phase II) - Larsen... ... | reverse complement strand
GATCGAGAAGGGCTCGGGCAAGCCGCACCTGGAGAAGGTGGGCAAGGTCACGCGCGCGCAGCTCGAGGAGATCGCCAAGATCAAGACCAAGGATCTCAGCGCCGCCAGCCTCGACGCTGCCGTGAAGACGATCGCCGGCTCGGCCCGTTCGATGGGCATCACGGTGGAAGGAGTCTGACGCCATGACCAAGCTCACCAAGAAGGCCAAGGCCCAGCAGGGCAAGGTCGACAGCAACAAGCTCTATCCGCTCGATGCCGCACTGGCGCTCGTCAAGGAATGCGCGACGGCGAAGTTCGACGAGTCGATCGACGTCGCAGTGCAGCTGGGCATCGACGCCAAGAAGAGCGACCAGGTCGTGCGCGGCGCGGTCGTGATGCCCTCGGGCACCGGCAAGACCAAGCGCGTCGCCGTCTTCGCCCAGGGCGCGAAGGCCGAGGAAGCCAAGGCCGCCGGCGCCGAGATCGTCGGCATGGACGACCTCGCTGCCGAGATCAAGGGCGGCAAGATGGACTTCGACGTCGTCATCGCCAGCCCCGACGCGATGCGTGTCGTCGGCACGCTCGGCCAGGTGCTCGGCCCGCGCGGCCTGATGCCGAACCCCAAGGTCGGCACCGTGACGCCCGACGTCGCCACCGCGGTGAAGAACGCCAAGGCCGGCCAGGTGCAGTTCCGCGTCGACAAGGCCGGCATCGTGCACGCCACGATCGGCCGGCGCTCGTTCGACGCCGACAAGCTCACGGCCAACCTGCGGGCGCTGCTCGATGCGCTGAACAAGGCCAAGCCGGCCAGCAGCAAGGGCATCTACCTGAAGAAGGTGGCCGTGTCGTCGACCATGGGCGTGGGCGTGCGGGTGGACACCGCAACGATCGCCGTCGCGGGGGCTGCGGCCTGACGCGAAACGTTTGAGCGTCGGCGCGTGCTGAGTCTGGCGCGCGCGGGCGAAAGAGATTTGGTGGGCCGCCGCCGGGTGCGAAAGCGCGAGGGGGCGGGCCATCGAAGACCGCTGGCGGGGCACGCATTCACGTGCGGGCTCCTTAATCGCGAAGTGCCGCAGCGATGCGGTGCCCGCGGCCAGCGCAGATGGCGTTCCCGCTGTGAGCTGAAGGGTTCTCCTGTCGCCAGGGTTCTTTTCGGGGTTGCAGAAGGTTCGCTGGTCCCAAGGGTGTGTCGAAGGGGCATGGGCCCGCCAGGCGAGTGCCGCGACGACACGTGATGTGTGAGGAGCTAGACCTTTGAGTCTGAACCGCAACGAGAAGGCCGCCGTGATCGAGGGCGTGGCCGCGCAGGTCGCGCGCTCGCAGACGCTCGCGCTGGCCGAGTACCGTGGCCTCACCGTGGAAAGCCTGAACAAGCTGCGCGTCGATGCGCGGGCCAAGGGCGTGTACCTTCATGTGCTGAAGAACACGCTCGCCCGTCGCGCCGTCGCCGGCACGCCGTTCGAGGTGGCCCAGGGTGCCATGGTCGGCCCGCTGATCTACGGCTTTTCGAGCGACCCGGTCGCCGCGGCGAAAGTCATCGCCGACTTCGCCAAGGGCAACGACAAGCTCGTCGTCAAGGGCGGTGCCTATGCCGGCAAGGCGCTGGATGCCAACGGGGTCAAGGCCCTGGCGTCCATCCCGAGCCGCGAGGTGCTGATCGCCCAGGTGGCGGGCCTGCTGAAGTCGCCCATCCAGCGCATGGCTGGCGTGCTGGCGGCCGTGGCCGAGAAGAAGGGTGCCGCTGCCTGAGCGCCGCGCCGCCGCTGCAACCAATCAACTGATTCGAGGAATCCCAAATGGCATTCGACAAAGACAGCTTCCTGTCCGCGATGGACAGCATGACCGTGATGGAACTCAATGACCTGGTGAAGGCCATCGAGGAGAAGTTCGGCGTTTCCGCCGCCGCGATGGCCGCCCCCGCCGCCGGTGGTGGGGGCGGTGCCGCTGCCCCGGCCGCCGAGGAGAAGACCGAGTTCACCGTGATGCTGCTCGAAGCCGGCGCGAACAAGGTCAGCGTCATCAAGGCCGTGCGCGAGATCACCGGCCTCGGCCTCAAGGAAGCCAAGGACCTGGTCGACGGCGCTCCGAAGCCCGTCAAGGAAGGCATTGCCAAGGCCGACGCCGAGGCCGCCCAGAAGAAGCTGGTCGAAGCCGGCGCCAAGGCAGAGCTGAAGTAAGGAAGGTTGGAGCAGCGGCTCGATGCGGCCGCTGCTCCGCTGCCGAGAACAGCGCACAGAGCCCAGGACCGCCGCGGATCCGGCTTTGCCGGTCAGCCGGCGGAGCCCCCGCGGGGGGTGGCAAGGAGGTCGGCGCAGCCGACACCGCAGCCTGGGGGCTCTGTTCAGTGTTCTCTGATCCGACTGCAGGGAACGGGTTTGGTCGGGCTCCGGTGCAACGCCGGGGTTGTCCGCCAGCGGCAGGTAGTGGCCTGCCACCAAGCCTCGGACGCAACGTTCGAGTAGCCAGTCGCCGACGAGTGCCCATCCTGGCCCGATGAGCGCTCTCGACACGGAGTGGTCCATGGCGCAAGCAACCCCCTACACCTACACCGAGCGCAAGCGCATCCGCAAGAGCTTCGGCAAGCGCGAGGCCGTGCTGAACGTGCCTTACCTGCTGACGATGCAGAGCGACTCGTACGTCGCCTTCCTCCAGAAGGACGTGCCCCCCGCCAAGCGCAAGCCCGAGGGCCTGCAGGCGGCGTTCCTCTCCGCCTTCCCGATCACGAGCCACAACGGGCTCGTGGAGATGAAGTTCATCGAATACAACATCGCCAAGCCGCCGTTCGACACGCGCGAGTGCCAGCAGCGCGGCCTGACGTACGCAGCCGCCGTGCGGGCGAAGCTGCAGATGATCATCTACGACCGCGAGTCGCTGCCGCAGAAGGTCGTCAAGGAGATCAAGGAGCAGGAGGTCTACATGGGCGAGGTGCCCCTGATGACCGACTACGGCTCCTTCATCGTCAACGGCACCGAGCGCGTCATCGTCAGCCAGCTGCATCGCAGCCCCGGCGTCTTCTTCGAGCACGACAAGGGCAAGACGCACAGCAGCGGCAAGCTGCTCTTCAGCGCCCGCATCATCCCGTACCGCGGCTCGTGGCTCGACTTCGAGTTCGACCCGAAGGACATCCTCTACTTCCGCGTCGACCGTCGCCGCAAGATGCCGGTGACGATCCTGCTCAAGGCGATCGGCCTGAACCCTGAGCAGATCCTGGCCCACTTCTTCGTCAACGACAACTTCCGGCTCATGGACACGGGCGCGCAGCTCGAGTTTGTGCCAGAGCGCCTGAAGGGCGAGGTCGCGCGCTTCGACCTGACCGACCGCGAAGGCAAGGTCATCGTCGAGAAGGACAAGCGCATCACCGCGCGCCACATCAAGCAGCTCGAGCAGAGCGGCACCACGTTCCTGTCGGCGCCGGAAGACTTCCTGGTCGGCCGCGTCATCGCGCGCAATCTCGTCGACGCCGAAACCGGCGAGATCGTCGCCAAGGCCAACGACGAGGTCACCGAGAGCCTTCTGAAGAAGCTCCGCGCCGCAGGCATCAAGGAACTGCCCTGCCTGTACACGAACGAGCTGAACCAGGGCGCCTACATCAGCCAGACCCTGGCCAGTGACGAGACGGCCGACCAGCTGGCCGCGCGCGTGGCCATCTACCGCATGATGCGTCCCGGCGAGCCGCCCACCGAAGACGCCGTGGAAGCCCTCTTCCACCGCCTCTTCTACAGCGAGGACACCTACGACCTCAGCCGCGTCGGGCGCATGAAGTTCAACGCCCGCGTCGGCCGCGACACGCCCGAGGGCAAGATGACCCTCAGCAACGAGGACATCCTCGACGTCGTGAAGATCCTCGTCGACCTGCGCAACGGCAACGGCGACGTCGACGACATCGACCACCTCGGCAACCGCCGCGTGCGCTGCGTGGGCGAGCTGGCCGAGAACCAGTACCGCTCGGGCCTCGCCCGCATCGAGAAGGCGGTGAAGGAGCGCCTCGGCCAGGCCGAGAGCGAGCCGCTGATGCCGCACGACCTGATCAACTCCAAGCCGATCTCCGCGGCGCTGAAGGAGTTCTTCGGGGCGAGCCAGCTCAGCCAGTTCATGGACCAGACGAACCCGCTGAGCGAGATCACGCACAAGCGGCGCGTCTCGGCCCTGGGCCCGGGCGGCCTGACGCGCGAGCGCGCCGGCTTCGAGGTGCGCGACGTGCACCCGACGCACTACGGCCGCGTCTGCCCGATCGAGACGCCGGAAGGCCCGAACATCGGCCTCATCAACTCGCTGGCGCTGTACGCGCAGCTCAACGAGTACGGCTTCCTCGAGACGCCGTACCGCCGCGTCGTCGACGGCAAGGTCACGAACCAGATCGACTACCTCTCGGCCATCGAAGAAGGCAAGTACGTCATCGCGCAGGCCAACGCCTCGCTCGACAAGGACGGCAAGCTGATCGACGAGCTGGTGAGCGCGCGCGAGAAGGGCGAGTCGGTGCTGCTCTCCCCCGAGCGCGTGCAGTACATGGACGTGGCGCCGACGCAGATCGTCTCGGTGGCTGCCTCGCTCGTGCCCTTCCTGGAGCACGACGACGCGAACCGCGCGCTGATGGGCGCCAACATGCAGCGCCAGGCCGTGCCGGTGCTGCGCCCCGAGAAGGCGCTGGTCGGCACCGGCGTCGAGCGCGTGGCCGCGGTCGACTCGGGCACCGTCGTCACCGCCCGCCGCGGCGGCGTGGTCGACTACGTCGACACCAACCGCATCGTGATCCGCGTGAACGACGCCGAGACGGCCGCCGGCGAGGTCGGCGTCGACATCTACAACCTCATCAAGTACCAGCGCTCCAACCAGGACACGAACATCCACCAGCGGCCGATCGTCCGCCGAGGCGATCAGCTGGCCAAGGGCGACGTGATCGCCGACGGGGCCAGCACGGACCTCGGCGAGCTGGCGCTCGGGCAGAACATGCTCGTGGCGTTCATGCCCTGGAACGGCTACAACTTCGAAGACTCGATCCTCATCTCCGAGCGCGTCGTCGCCGAAGACCGCTACACCTCGATCCACATCGAGGAGCTCGTGGTCATGGCGCGCGACACCAAGCTGGGCTCGGAAGAGATCACGCGCGACATCCCGAACCTCAGCGAGCAGCAGCTCGCGCGCCTGGACGAGAGCGGCATCGTCTACATCGGGGCCGAGGTGAACCCGGGCGACGTGCTGGTCGGCAAGGTGACGCCGAAGGGCGAGACCACGCTGACGCCGGAAGAGAAGCTGCTGCGCGCGATCTTCGGCGAGAAGGCTTCCGACGTGAAGGACACGTCGCTGCGTGTCGACCAGGGCACGAGCGGCACCGTCATCGACGTGCAGGTCTACACGCGCGAAGGCATCCAGCGCGACAAGCGCGCCCAGCAGATCATCGACGACGAGCTGAAGCGCTTCCGCCTCGACCTGAACGACCAGCTGCGCATCGTCGAGGCCGACGCGTTCGACCGCATCGAGAAGCTGCTGGTCGGCAAGACGGCCAACGGCGGCCCGCAGAAGATCGTCAAGGGCACGGTCATCACGAAGGACTACCTCGCCTCGGTCGACAAGTACCACTGGTTCGACATCCGCCCGAGCGACGAGGACCTGGCCAACCAGCTCGAGTCGATCAAGAACTCGCTCGACCAGACGCGCCACAGCTTCGACCTCGCCTTCGAGGAGAAGCGCAAGAAGCTGACGCAGGGCGACGAACTGCCCGCCGGCGTGCTGAAGATGGTGAAGGTGTACCTTGCCGTCAAGCGCCGCCTGCAGCCCGGCGACAAGATGGCCGGCCGCCACGGCAACAAGGGCGTGGTGTCGAAGATCGTCGCCGTCGAGGACATGCCCTACATGACCGACGGCACGCCGGTGGACATCGTGCTGAACCCGCTGGGCGTTCCTTCGCGGATGAACGTCGGCCAGGTTCTCGAGGTCCACCTCGGCTGGGCCGGCAAGGGCATCGGCCAGCGCATCGGCGACATGCTGCAGCAGCAGGCACGCACGGAGGAGCTGCGAAGGTTCCTCGACGAGCTCTACAACAAGAGCGGCGGCAAGGTCGAGCGGCTGGAGGAGCTCTCCGACGAGCAGGTGCTCGAGATGGCGGCGAACCTCGCGAGCGGCGTGCCCTTCGCGACGCCCGTCTTCGATGGCGCGGCGGAGACGGAGATCCGCGGCATGCTGAAGCTCGCGTTCCCGGACGAAATCGCCGCGCGCAAGGGGCTGACCGCGACACGCACGCAGTGCACGCTGCACGACGGGCGAACCGGCGAGGCCTTCGAGCGCCCGGTGACGGTCGGCTACATGCACGTGCTGAAGCTGCACCACCTCGTCGACGACAAGATGCACGCCCGCTCCACCGGGCCCTACAGCCTCGTCACGCAGCAGCCGCTGGGCGGCAAGGCCCAGTTCGGCGGCCAGCGCTTCGGCGAGATGGAGGTGTGGGCGCTGGAGGCGTACGGCGCGAGCTACGTGCTGCAGGAGATGCTCACCGTCAAGTCCGACGACGTGAACGGCCGCACCAAGGTGTACGAGAACATCGTCAAGGGCGAGCATGCGATCGAGGCCGGCATGCCGGAGTCGTTCAACGTGCTGGTCAAGGAAATCCGCTCGCTCGGCATCGACATCGAGCTCGAGCGCAACTAAGGAAGGAAAAGGAAGAAAGCCATGAAGGGACTACTCGACCTTTTCAAGCAGTTCACCCCCGATGAGCACTTCGATGCCATCAAGATCGGCCTCGCCTCGCCGGAGAAGATCCGCAGCTGGTCGTTCGGGGAGGTGAAGAAGCCCGAGACCATCAACTACCGCACCTTCAAGCCGGAGCGTGATGGCCTCTTCTGCGCCAAGATCTTCGGGCCCATCAAGGACTACGAGTGCCTGTGCGGCAAGTACAAGCGCCTGAAGCACCGCGGAGTGATCTGCGAGAAGTGCGGCGTCGAGGTCACGCAGACCAAGGTGCGCCGCGAGCGCATGGGTCACATCGACCTGGCCGCGCCCTGCGCGCACATCTGGTTCCTGAAGAGCCTGCCTTCGCGCCTGGGCCTCGTGCTCGACATGACGCTGCGCGACATCGAGCGCGTGCTGTACTTCGAAGCCTACGTGGTCGTGGACCCGGGCATGACGCCGCTGAAGAAGTTCGCGATCATGTCCGAGGACGACTACGAGGCCAAGCACGCCGAGTACGGTGACGAGTTCACCGCGCTGATGGGTGCCGAGGGCATCAAGAAGCTCCTCGAGGAACTGGACATCGATGCGGAGATCGAGAAGATCCGCAACGACATGACCGGCTCCGAGCTGAAGATCAAGAAGAACAGCAAGCGCCTGAAGGTTCTCGAGGCGTTCAAGCGCAGCGGCATCAAGCCCAGCTGGATGGTGATGGAGGTGCTGCCGGTGCTACCGCCGGACCTGCGCCCGCTCGTGCCGCTGGACGGCGGCCGCTTCGCGACCAGCGACCTGAACGACCTCTATCGCCGCGTCATCAACCGCAACAACCGACTGGCACGCCTGCTCGAGCTGAAGGCGCCGGAGATCATCGTCCGCAACGAGAAGCGGATGCTGCAGGAAGCGGTGGACAGCCTGCTGGACAACGGCCGTCGCGGCAAGGCGATGACGGGCGCGAACAAGCGCGCGCTGAAGTCGCTGGCCGACATGATCAAGGGCAAGAGCGGCCGTTTCCGCCAGAACCTGCTGGGCAAGCGCGTCGACTACTCGGGCCGCTCGGTCATCGTGGTCGGCCCGACGCTCAAGCTGCACCAGTGTGGCCTGCCCAAGCTGATGGCCATCGAGCTGTTCAAGCCGTTCATCTTCAGCCGCCTGGAGGCGATGGGCATCGCCACCACCATCAAGGCGGCGAAGAAGGAAGTCGAGAGCGGCACGCCGGTCGTGTGGGACATCCTCGAAGAGGTGATCAAGGAGCACCCCGTCCTGCTGAACCGCGCGCCGACGCTGCACCGCCTCGGCATCCAGGCCTTCGAGCCGGTGCTGATCGAAGGCAAGGCGATCCAGCTGCATCCGCTGGTCTGCTCGGCCTTCAACGCCGACTTCGACGGCGACCAGATGGCCGTGCACGTGCCGCTCAGCATCGAGGCACAGATGGAGGCGCGCGTGCTGATGCTCGCCTCCAACAACGTGCTCTTCCCGGCTTCGGGCGAGCCGTCGATCGTGCCCAGCCAGGACGTGGTGCTGGGCCTGTACTACGCCACGCGCGAGCGCGTGAACGGCAAGGGCGAAGGCATGGTCTTCGCCGACCTGCTGGAGCTCCAGCGCGCGCTGGACAACGGCGTCGTGGAGATCACGGCCAAGGTCAACGTGATGCTCACCGAGTACTCGCGGGACAAGGCCACCGGCGAGCTGACGCCCGAGACGAAGCTGGTCGAGACGACGGTCGGCCGCGCGCTGCTGTCGGAGATCCTGCCCAGGGGCCTGCCGTTCGCGCTGATCAACAAGGCGCTGAAGAAGAAGGAGATCTCGCGCCTCATCAACGCGAGCTTCCGCAAGTGCGGCCTGAAGGACACGGTCGTCTTCGCCGACCGGCTGCTGCAAAGCGGCTTCCGCCTGGCGACGCGCGCCGGCATCTCGATCGCCATCGACGACATGCTGGTGCCGAAGGAAAAGCACGGCCTCATCGAGCGCGCCGAGAAGGAGGTCAAGGAGATCGAGCAGCAGTACGTCTCGGGTCTGGTCACCGCCGGCGAGCGCTACAACAAGGTCGTCGACATCTGGGGCAAGACCGGCGACGAGGTCGGCAAGGTGATGATGGGCCAGCTCTCGAAGGAGAAGGTGGTCGATCGCAACGGCAAGCAGGTCGACCAGGAGAGCTTCAACTCCATCTACATGATGGCCGACTCCGGCGCGCGCGGTTCCGCGGCGCAGATCCGCCAGCTGGCGGGCATGCGCGGCCTGATGGCCAAGCCGGACGGCTCGATCATCGAGACGCCGATCACGGCCAACTTCCGCGAGGGCCTCAACGTCCTGCAGTACTTCATCTCGACGCACGGCGCGCGCAAGGGCCTGGCGGACACGGCCCTGAAGACGGCGAACTCGGGCTACCTGACCCGCCGCCTCGTCGACGTGACGCAGGACCTCGTCGTCACCGAGGAGGACTGCGGCACCCAGAACGGCATGAACATGCGCGCGCTGGTGGAAGGCGGCGAGGTGATCGAGTCGCTGCGTGACCGCATCCTCGGCCGCGTCGCGGCGGTGGAGGTGCTGCACCCGGAGACGCAGGAGGTGCTCATCAGCGCCGGCGAGATGCTCGACGAGGACGCGATGGACGTGCTCGAGGCCGCCGGCGTCGACGAGGTGAAGGTGCGCACGCCGCTGACCTGCGGCACGCGCTTCGGCCTGTGCAGCAAGTGCTACGGCCGCGACCTCGGCCGCGGCGGCCTGGTGAACGTCGGCGAGGCGGTGGGCGTGATCGCCGCGCAGTCGATCGGCGAGCCGGGCACGCAGCTGACGATGCGCACGTTCCACATCGGTGGTGCGGCGTCGCGCGCGGCAGTGGCCAACAGCGTGGAGGCGAAGAGCGACGGCATCGTGTCGTTCAACTCGACGATGCGCTACGTGATGAACAGCAAGGGCGCCAAGGAAGGCAAGGGCGAGCTCGTCGTCATCTCGCGCTCGGGCGAGATCATCATCGCCGACCAGCATGGCCGCGAGCGTGAGCGCCACAAGCTGCCCTACGGTGCGACGCTGAACGTCAAGGCCGACCAGTCGGTGAAGGCGGGCACGGTGCTGGCGAACTGGGATCCGCTGACGCGACCCATCATCACCGAGTTCGCCGGCCGGGCGAAGTTCGAGAACGTCGAGGAAGGCGTCACCGTCGCCAAGCAGGTCGACGAGGTCACGGGCCTGTCGACGCTCGTCGTCATCGACCCGAAGCGCCGTGGCGCGGCCAAGGTCGTGCGCCCGCAGGTGAAGCTGCTCGACGCCGCCGGCATCGAGGTCAAGATCCCGGGCACGGACCATGCCGTGACGATCGGCTTCCCGATCGGCGCGCTGATCCAGGTGCGCGACGGCCAGGATCTGGTGCCGGGCGAGGTGCTGGCGCGCATCCCGATGGAAGGCCAGAAGACGCGCGACATCACGGGCGGTCTGCCGCGCGTGGCCGAGCTCTTCGAGGCCCGTTCGCCGAAGGACGTGGGGACGCTCGCCGAGATCACCGGCACGGTGAGCTTCGGCAAGGAGACGAAGGGCAAGGTGCGCCTGCAGATCACCGACCCGGACGGCAAGGTGTACGAGGAACTCGTGCCGAAGGAGAAGAACATCCTCGTGCACGAAGGCCAGGTGGTGAACCGCGGCGAGTTGATCGTCGACGGTGCCGCCGACCCGCAGGACATCCTGCGCCTGCTGGGTATCGAGGAACTGGCCCGCTACATCGTCGACGAGGTGCAGGACGTCTACCGCCTGCAGGGCGTGAAGATCAACGACAAGCACATCGAGGTGATCGTTCGCCAGATGCTGCGCCGCGTGCAGATCGTCAACCCGGGCGACAGCGACTACATCGCCGGCGAGCAGGTGGAGCGGTCGGAACTGCTCGACACCAACGACAAGCTGCGCAGCGAGGGCAAGATCCCGGCCACGCATGCCGACGTGCTGCTGGGCATCACGAAGGCGTCGCTGTCGACCGACTCGTTCATCTCCGCCGCGTCGTTCCAGGAGACCACGCGCGTTCTCACCGAGGCCGCCATCATGGGCAAGCGCGACGAGTTGCGCGGCCTGAAGGAGAACGTCATCGTCGGCCGCCTGATCCCGGCGGGTACCGGCATGGCCTTCCACGAGGCCCGCAAGGCCAAGGAGGCGATGGACGAGAGCGAGCGCCGCGCGATCGCGATGCAGGAAGCCGAGGAACTGGCCGCCGTTCAGATGGCGCAGGTCGACGCGGCCGCGGCCACGACGGGCGCGGGCGAAACGACCGAGTGAGATGCCGCGGAGGTCGGCCGGCCGGGGTGCGGCCGGGCGGCGGCGGCAACTGACCGGGCAAGAAGGGGTGGCGCGAGCCACCCCTTTTCTTTCTTCCTCTCCCCATGCGCCCTGCCGACCGCGGCCTGACGCTGGGGGTGGTCAGGGCGCCACCCAGTGCTCCGGCACGCCAATGACAAGGCCGTGAAGGCGGGCGCGATTGCGCAGCACCAGGAGTGCCTTGTCGCGCGTGATCAGCCAGGCCGCACGTTCGGCGATGGCCAGATCCAGGAACACCTGGTCGTCAGGATCGGAGCACTGGAGGCGGGTCGTCGTCGGCGGAGATGTCGCGCGCACCTCTGCAAATGCGTCGAAACGAGAGAGTGTGTGCTCACATGATGGCGATCTGCCCTTGAATGTCGGACGCGTCAGCACGCCGGCGAACTCGTCGCGCATCGACGTCGACACGACCCAGCGCACTCGGCGCGCCGCAATGGCTGTCGCCAGCGCCGTGATCCGAGGATCGTCGAAGACCAGCCAATCCAGCGCGGCGTTGGTGTCGAGCACCACGGCCGGAGCCTGTGGGGGCGCTGGCGCGGCGCTAGGCAATGCGGTCTTCGGGTTGCGAGCGGGGGCCGAGCGAATATAATGGAAGGCTTTTCACGGGTTCTGGCGGCTCGAGAGACCGCATCCTCGGCCGATCCCCCTGCGAAGACGCCCGATTCACGCCCCTAGCGGGGCCTCCGCGCGCGACCGTACGCGCGGGTGGACCCAAGAACACCCACAGGCCAAGGCTTCGATCCATGCCCACCATCAACCAGCTCGTGCGACACGGCCGCGAGGCCGAAGTGACCAAGTCCAAGTCGCCGGCCATGCAGAACAGCCCGCAGCGCCGTGGCGTCTGCACCCGCGTCTACACCACCACCCCGAAGAAGCCGAACTCGGCGTTGCGCAAGGTGGCCAAGGTGCGCCTGACCAACGGGTTCGAGGTCATCTCCTACATCGGCGGCGAGGGCCACAACCTCCAGGAGCACAGCGTGGTCCTCGTGCGCGGCGGCCGCGTCAAGGACCTGCCCGGCGTGCGCTACCACATCGTGCGTGGCTCGCTCGATCTGCAGGGCGTGAAGGACCGCAAGCAGGCTCGCTCGAAGTACGGCGCCAAGCGTCCCAAGAAGGCCTGATCACCCCGTTACGCCCGGGTTGCCGCTCCTTGTCGGCAGCCGCGGGTTCCCCGGCGCCGCCGCCCAGGTGGTGGTGCCAGTAAGTGAAGGACCCGTCCGCCGTGGTCCTTCGCGATGCGAGCCGGCACGGCTGCCGGGGCGCGTCAACTGAAGCATCCGAAGGAAGTCTCCCATGCCACGTCGTCGCGAAGTTCCCAAGCGCGAGATCCTGCCCGACCCGAAGTTCGGCTCGGTGGACCTCAGCAAGTTCATGAACGTCATCATGGAGTCCGGCAAGAAGGCCGTCGCCGAGCGCATCATCTACGGCGCGCTCGACCAGGTCGAGAAGAAGGCCAACAAGGACCCGCTCGAGATCTTCATGGTGGCGCTGAACAACATCAAGCCGATGGTGGAAGTGAAGAGCCGCCGGGTCGGTGGCGCCAACTACCAGGTGCCGGTGGAAGTGCGCCCGGTTCGCCGCCAGGCGCTGGCGATGCGCTGGCTGAAGGAAAGCGCGCGCAAGCGCGGCGAGAAGAGCATGGCGGCGCGCCTGGCCAACGAACTGCTCGAGGCCAGCGAGGGCCGCGGTGGTGCGGTCAAGAAGCGCGACGAGGTGCACCGCATGGCCGAAGCCAACAAGGCGTTCTCGCACTTCCGCTTCTGATCCGGCGCGGTGCATCGCACCGCTGCTTCACGAGACCCCGGCTTTCGGCCGCCTTTACGGGTTGACCCCAACCCGAAGGCGGCCCACGCATTTGGAGAAAGTTCACCATGGCCCGCAAGACCCCCATCGAGCGCTACCGGAACATCGGTATCTCCGCGCACATCGATGCCGGCAAGACCACGACCACCGAGCGCATCCTCTACTACACGGGTGTGAACCACAAGATCGGTGAGGTGCACGACGGCGCCGCCACGATGGACTGGATGGAGCAGGAGCAGGAGCGCGGCATCACGATCACCTCGGCCGCGACCACCTGCTTCTGGAAGGGCATGGACCTGTCCTTCCCCGAGCACCGCATCAACATCATCGACACGCCCGGCCACGTCGACTTCACGATCGAGGTGGAGCGCAGCATGCGCGTCCTCGACGGCGCGTGCATGGTCTACTGCGCGGTCGGCGGCGTGCAGCCGCAGTCGGAAACCGTCTGGCGGCAGGCCAACAAGTACAAGGTGCCGCGGCTCGCGTTCGTCAACAAGATGGACCGCACAGGCGCGAACTTCTTCAAGGTCTACGACCAGATGAAGACGCGGCTGAAGGCCAACCCCGTGCCCATCGTCGTGCCGATCGGCGCCGAAGAGAACTTCAAGGGCGTGGTCGACCTCTTCAAGATGAAGGCGATCATCTGGGACGAGCCCAGCCAGGGCATGAAGTTCGAGTACGGCCCCATCCCGGCCGAGCTCGAGGCCGACTGCCAGAAGTGGCGCGAGCAGATGGTCGAGGCGGCGGCCGAGGCCACCGAGGAACTGATGAACAAGTACCTCGAGTCCGGCGAGCTCACCGAGGCCGAGATCAAGCAGGGCCTGCGCCAGCGCACGATCGCCGGCGAGATCCAGCCGATGCTGTGCGGCACGGCCTTCAAGAACAAGGGCGTGCAGCGCATGCTGGACGCCGTCATCGAGTTCATGCCTTCGCCGGTCGACATCCCGCCGGTGCCGGGCACCGACGAGGACGACAAGCCCATCACGCGCAAGGCCGACGATGGCGAGAAGTTCGCGGCCCTGGCGTTCAAGCTGATGACCGACCCGTACGTCGGCCAGCTGACGTTCGTGCGTGTCTACTCGGGCGTCCTGAAGAGCGGCGACTCGGTCTACAACCCGATCCGCGGCAAGAAGGAGCGCATCGGCCGCATCCTGCAGATGCACGCCAACCAGCGCGAGGAGATCAAGGAGATCCTGGCCGGCGACATCGCCGCCTGCGTGGGCCTGAAGGACGTGACGACGGGCGAGACGCTGTGCGACCCCGACAGCATCATCACGCTCGAGAAGATGGTCTTCCCCGAGCCGGTGATCAGCCAGGCCGTCGAGCCCAAGACCAAGGCCGACCAGGAGAAGATGGGCATCGCGCTCGGCCGTCTCGCGCAGGAAGACCCGAGCTTCCGCCTGCGCACCGACGAAGAAAGCGGCCAGACCATCATCTCCGGCATGGGCGAGCTGCACCTGGAGATCATCGTCGACCGCATGAAGCGCGAGTTCGGCGTCGAGGCCAACGTCGGCAAGCCGCAGGTGGCGTACCGCGAGACGATCCGCAAGCCGGTGTCCGACGTCGAAGGCAAGTTCGTGCGCCAGTCCGGCGGCAAGGGCCAGTACGGCCACGTCGTGCTGAAGGTCGAGCCGCAGGAACCCGGCAAGGGCTTCGAGTTCGTCGACGCCATCAAGGGCGGCGTGGTGCCGCGCGAGTTCATCCCGGCCGTGCAGAAGGGGGTCGAGGAAACGCTGCCCAATGGCGTGCTGGCGGGCTACCCGGTGGTCGACGTGAAGGTCACCCTGACCTTCGGCTCCTACCACGAGGTCGACTCGAGCGAGAACGCGTTCAAGATGGCCGCTTCGATCGGCTTCAAGGACGCCTGCCGCAAGGCCCAGCCGGTGATCCTGGAGCCGATGATGGCCGTCGAGGTGGAGACGCCCGAGGACTACGCCGGCTCGGTGATGGGTGACCTGAGCTCGCGCCGGGGCATGGTGCAGGGCATGGAAGACATGCCCGGCGGCGGCAAGATCATCAAGGCCGAGGTGCCGTTGTCGGAGATGTTCGGCTACAGCACGACGCTGCGCAGCATGAGCCAGGGCCGCGCCACCTACACGATGGAGTTCAAGCACTACTCCGAGGCGCCCAAGAACGTGGCCGACGCCATCATCACGGCGCGCAGCAGCAAGTAAGCGCGTCTTCCGGATCGGTCTTCCCGGCGCTTGCGCCTGCTGCCCGTGGCAGGCGAGCAGCAAGCGGCGGGGAAACCTTAAACAGGCACACGGGCAAGCTCTTTTCGAGACGAGGAACCAGGAATGGCAAAGGGTAAGTTCGAGCGCACCAAGCCGCACGTGAACGTGGGCACGATTGGTCACGTGGACCATGGGAAGACGACGCTGACGGCGGCGATCACGACGATTCTTGCGGCCAA
>Ga0209172_10005556_pt1 | contig 15156 bp, 12 predicted proteins | sample LarsenN4metaG_FD_184113 | JGI IMG/M metagenome (GOLD analysis project Ga0209172, IMG submission 184113) | Hot spring sediment bacterial and archeal communities from British Columbia, Canada, to study Microbial Dark Matter (Phase II) - Larsen... ... | reverse complement strand
GCCGGCGCGGCATCTCGCGGCGCAGGTGCAGCACCGTCTCCAGCGCCTTCATCTCCACGCGCGCGCGGGCGAACTCGAGCCCGCGCGGGCCGATGCGCGGCATCAGCCAGCCGACGAGAGGCCTGAGCCACGCCGGCATGCGGCGCAGCGGCAGCCCGCCGGCGGCGCGTTCGAGGTTGGCCAGGAAGCCGCGCACCGCGCCGGCGCGCCGGCCGGCGCTGCCGGGCGCGGCGAGCCGCACCTCGTCGCCGAGCAGCGCCAGCAACTCGGCGCCGCGCTGATTGCGCACCACCAGCCACTGCTCGCCCTCGCCGCCCATGTAGCCCACCGTGATGTCGGCGAGCACGTTGGTGTAGTCCACGCAGGTGCGGCAGGTGAGCGGGAAAAAGTCGGCCGGCAGCCTGGACAGCGGCAGCTGCAGGAACGGGATCTCGCGCACCACGCCGCGCTGGCGCAGCTCGACGTGGTAGTCGGCGCGGAACTCGAGGTAGTCGATCGTCTCGGGCTCGTCGCTCAGCAGCGCCAGGAAGCGGTGGAAGTTCTCGGTGCTCGTGTTGTCCGAGCACGGCGTGCCGATCACGTACAGGCGCTCGAAGCCGAGCTCGGCCTCGAGGGCGCGAAGCGCATGCACCTGGCACGGGATGCCGATGACCGCCAGCCGCCGGTGGCCGAGCGCGCGCGCCGGCTCGAGCAGCGCGAGCAGCGGCGCGTAGCCCATCTTCATGCCGCGGCAGGCCGCGAGCTGCCCCGGCTCGGTCACCAGCACCGGCACCGGCCGCCAGCGGTCGTCGGGGTCGCGGCCCATCGTGAGCACGGCGTCGACGCGCCCGCTCTCGAGCAGCCGCTCGGCGATGCGCGTGGTGATGCCGCTCCACTGCGCGCCCTCGCGCGGCGCCGCCAGCGATGCGCGGTGCAGGCTCAGGAAGGGCCCGAAGTGCAGCTCGTCGGGCCGCGCCGCATCGCGCGCGCGGCCGTGCACGCGGGTCTCCAGCGCCGCATGGTCGGGCTTGATGAACTGGCACGCGGTGGCGCAGCGCTGCGGCTCGCTGCTGCGCGAGATGCCGCAGTCGGTGCACAGGCTGCGATGCGGCGCTGTCCCGCTCAGGTCGGGCACCACGGGGATCGGGAAGGCGTCACGGCGCATCGTAACGCTCGTCAGCGGTGGCCGCGGCGGGTTGCCGCTCGCGAGCCTGGTAGGCCTCGCGCGCCTCTGTCTCCTCTTGCGCTTCGCGCACCTCCTGCGCCTCGCGCTCCAGCCGCTTGCGCTCCTCGCGATCCAGGTCGCGCAGCTGCCACCAGGCGAAGACCAGCACGCCGCCGAAGACCATCACGATCTCGATGGCGACGAGCGGCCAGTGTTCGCTCATGGGACGGCACGGTGCGTCCAGGCCAGCCCGCGCTGGCGCAGCTCCACGCGTTCGAACAGCTCGAGCACGCGCAGCGTGCGCTGGTAGAAGGTGCGGCCTGGCAGCTCGTTGGCGGCTGCGGCGTCGACGAGGAAGCGCACGGCGCGCTCCGGCTCGGGGCCGCACTCGGCCTCGAGCAGGTCGATCGGGTGACCCGGCGCGAACACCGCCGCCACCGAGGCGCGCGCCATCAGCACCAGCTTGCGCCGCGTGTGCACCACGGCGCGCCGGTTCACCGAGTCGAGGCCCTGGCGCTCGAGCGCGCGGCCGATCTCGGCGTAGACCAGCCGCGCGGCCTGGATCGCCGGACGGCAGTCGCGCGGCAGCGCGGCCACGCCGCACTCGGCGCGCCGGTACAGGCGGTCGGCCTCCTCGAGCAGGCGCTGCACCACGCGGGCCAGCGCGGCGTCGAAGCGCGGCGCGGCGAGCCAGGCCTCGGGGTCGATGCCGGCCTCGCGCAGCCAGGCGCGCGGCAGGTACAGGCGGCCGTGGCGCGCGTCCTCGCCGACGTCGCGCGCGATGTTGGTGAGCTGCATCGCCAGGCCCAGTTCGCAGGCACGCGCCAGGGTGCGGCGGTCGCGCGCCTCCATCACCACGGCCATCATCGCGCCCACCGTGCCGGCCACGCGCGCCGCGTAGTCGTGCAGCTCGTCGATCGTCTCGTAGCGGCGGCCCTCGGCGTCCCAGGCGAAGCCTTCGAAGAGCGCCTCGAGCAGCCCGCGCGGCACGCGGTGCGTGGCCACCACGCGGGCGAGCGCGCGATCGGCGGCGTGCGCGCGGGCGCGGCCGTCGTAGATCGCGTCCAGGCGCTGTGCCAGCTCGCCGAGCGCGGCGTGCGGATCGGCGCTGGTGTCGATCGCGTCGTCGGCGACGCGGCAGAACGCGTAGAGCGCGACGGCGGGCGAGCGCACGCGCGCCGGCAGCACGCGCGAGGCGGCGAAGAACGACTTCGAGCCACCGGCCATCAGCCGCGTGCACTCGGGCAGCGGGTCGTGCGGCGAGCGCTCGTCGTTCACCATGCCTGCACCGTTCGTCCTTCGTGCCCTTCCTGCCCTTCCTGCCCTCCCGGCTGCGCGGCCAGCGGCGGCAGCACGCTCTCCAGCGCCAGCGCCGACATCAGCACGCCGGGCACGCCCGCGCCCGGGTGCGTGCCGGCGCCCACGAGGTACAGGCCGGCCACGTCCTCGCTGCGGTTGTGCGGGCGGAACCAGGCGCTCTGCAGCAGGCGCGGCTCCATGCCGAAGGCGGCGCCCTTGTACGACAGCAGCTCGTCGTGGAACTGCTGCGGCGTCGTCACCCGCGAGGTGACCACCGCGTCGCCGAGGCCCGGCAGCACGGTGGCCTCCAGCCGCTGCTGCACGCGGCGGCGGAACGGCTCGGCCATCGCCGCCCAGTCGACGCCGGCGTCGAGGTGCGGCACCGGGGCCAGCGCGTAGAAGGTGTCGCAGCCGGGCGGCGCCATCGAGGCGTCGGTGGCCGTCGGCCGGTGCAGGTAGAGGCTGAAGTCGGCCGCCAGGTGGTGGCGCTTGAAGATGTCGGCGAGCAGGCCCTCGTAGCGTGGGCCGAGCACCATCATGTGGTGCGGCACGTCGTGGTACTGGCGCCGCGTGCCGAAGTACCAGACGAACAGGCTCATCGAGTACTTGGCGCGCGCCAGCTTGCGGTCGGTCCAGACGCGGCGCGGCGCATCGCCGACGAGGTGGCGGTAGGTCCACGCCGCGTCGGCGTTGCTGACCACGATGTCGGCCGCGATGCGCTCGCTGCTGCCGTCTGCGTTGACCACCTCCACGCCGGTGGCGCGCCCCTGCTCGACGACGATGCGCCTCACGTCGGCGCCGCAGCGCACCGGCACGCCGCGCGCGGCGAGCAGATTGACGAGGCCGCGCACCAGCGCGCCGGTGCCGCCCTCGGCCCAGTGCACGCCGAAGCGCTGCTCGAGCGTGTGGATCAGCGCGTAGGCGCTCGACACCGACTGCGGGTTGCCGCCGATCAGCAGCGGGTGGAAGCTGAAGACGACGCGCAGCTGCGGATCGCGCAGGTGCTTGCACACCAGCTGCCAGATCGTGCGCCAGGCGCGCATGCGCAGCATGTTGGGCAGCGCGGCGAGCAGGTGGCCGAGGTGGTCGAAGGCGTAGGGGCCGAGCGCCTCGAAGCCCTCGGCGAAGCTGATGTCGGCCTCGCGCTGCAGGCGCTCGAAGCCCGGCAGGTCCGAAGGCGCGAAGCGCGCCACCTCGGCGCGCATGTGCGCGGCGTCGCCGCTGTAGTCGAACCAGCGGCCGTCGTCGAAGCGGATGCGGTAGTACGGGTCGAGCGAGCGCAGCGTCACGTCGTCGGACAGGCGCCGGCCGGCGAGGCGCCACAGGTCCTCGAACAGGTGCGGCACGGTGATGATGGTCGGGCCGGCGTCGAAGCGGAAGCCGTCCTGCTCGTGCACGCGCGCGCGCCCGCCGGGCGTGGGCAGGCGCTCGAGCACCATCACGCGCCAGCCGCGCACGCTGAGGCGCAGCGCCGCGGCCAGGCCGCCGAAGCCGCTGCCGATGACGAGGGCGCGCTGTCCGCTGCCCGCAGGTGTCGCGCTCATGGCAGCGCCTCCGGCTCGGCCTGGGGTCGCATCGCCCAGCGCCACAGGCGGCTGCTTTGCAGCGGCAGCACCATCAGCAGGTGCTCGGCCACCGCCAGCGCGAGCAGCGAGGCCACCAGCAGGTGGCCGGTGCGCGCGCCGCCGTCGAGCGCCAGCCCGCGCAGCACCAGCAGCACCGTGAGCGCCGTGCCGGCCACCACCACCAGCGGCAGCAGCGGGTTGACGCGGCGCTGCCTGAAGTAGCTCGGCAGATGGGCCAGGTGCGCCGGCAGGAACTCCTGGCCCTGGTTGCGCACGCCGAGGAACAGATTGAACTTGGCCGACAGCCGCATCGACCACAGCAGCGCGAAGGTCCACAGCGCCACCGGGTTGCCGCCGTCGCGAACGAGGGCCCAGACCAGCAACAGCGTGCCGACGATGCCCATCTCGTGCCACAGGATCGTGTGCACCGACTCGACGAAGCGCGTCGGCCAGTGCGCCGGCGCGCTGCATTCGCTCTTGCGCGGCCCGGTCAGCCATCCGCTCAGGAAGGTCAGCTCGTGCCAGCCCCAGACCACCACCGCGCAGACGAAGGCGGCGTAGGCGCCGGCCGGCGTGGCGTCGTGGGCGCTGCGCGAGATGCACACCAGCGCCGCGCCGGCCAGCAGCGTGGCGCTGAAGAGCGTGAAGCGGAAGGTCTCGCGCGGCAGCCGGTCGAGCAGCATCACGAGCCCGGTGCCGAACCACCAGACGACGAGCGCCGTGAGCGGCGCGAGCGCCAGTTCGAAGCCACCGGACATGCGTCGGGCTCCCGCCGCTACCAGCTCGGCGCGACGCGGATCTGCGCCGGCAGATCGTGGCGCTTGACCGGGTGCACGAAGAGGCGCAGGAACGTGAAGCCGCCGCGCAGTGCATGCCCGGCCTGCCTGACGAGCCCGCCGATGCCGCCCTGCGCCTTGGCGCGCGCGTAGCCTTCGCTGCACTCGACGAGCCGCGCCAGGCCGGCGCGGAACGCCGGGCTCGCGGTGTCCAGCGAGATCGGGAAAACCTGCTTGCTGATCTCGGTGGTGATGTCGAAGACGCGGTAGTCGAAGTCGTCGGGCTCGAGCCCCATCGCGCGGTGCAGCACCGGGCGCGTGTGGTCGCGCACGAACATCGTCGCGTACACGGCGAGCAGGAAGAAGCGGATCCACAGCAGGTTGGCGCCGCGCAGCAGCTCGGGCTGCGCCCGCATCATCAGCGCGAAGCTCTCGCCGTGGCGGAATTCGTCGTTGCACCAGCGCTCGAACCACTTGAAGATCGGGTGGAAGCGCAGCTCGGGGTGGCGCTCGAGCTGGCGGTAGATGGTGATGTAGCGCGCATAGCCGATCTTCTCGGACAGGTAGGTCGCGTAGAAGATGTACTTGGGCTTGAAGTAGGTGTAGGCCTTGCTCGCCTTGAGGCCGGCCAGGTCGACGCCGAGGCCGTAGTCGCGCAGGCTGTGGTTGATGAAGTTGGCGTGCCGGCTCTCGTCGCGCGTCAGGTAGGTCATCAGACGCTTGACGTCCGGGTTGTCGACCTTCTTGCGGATCTCGTTGTAGAGCACGCAGCCGCTGTACTCGCTGGTGATCGAGGTGATCAGGAAGTCGAGGAACTCCTCGCGCAACCCGGCCGGCAGCTCGCGGATCTCGGCGCGGAAGCTGTCCTCGTCGCGCGTGAAGTGGTCGTGGTTGTTGTCGCCCTCGTACTCGGCGAGCATGGCGTCCCACTCGGCGCGCAGCGGGCTCATGTCCAGCCGCTCCATCGCCGCGTAGTCGGTGGTGTAGAAGCGCGGGCTGATCAGCGACTCGCTGCGCGCGCGCTCCATCACGTGCTCGCGCGTCTCGATGGTGGCGGCGCTGGATGCCGTGGTGGCGGTGGTCATGGCCGGGCTCCCGAGGGTCAGAGCGGCGCGCCGGGTTCGGCGAGCCAGCGTGCAAAGATGGCCGCGTTGTCGCGGCCGAACGATTCGAGGTCGACGCGGCGGTTGCTCACCGGGTCGATCAGCGCCAGCCGCTGCTGGCCGTCGACGATCAGCAGGAAGGGCCGCTCGGCGCCGCTGCCGCGGCGCAGCCGCTCCTGCGCGAGGCCGCGCAGCACGCCGCGCACGAAGCCCTGCTCGCCGTGCAGCGCCTCGACGAGGCGGCCGCTGGTGGCGTCGAGCACGGCCACCGCGCCGTCGTCGCGGTCGACGAAGCGCAGCTCGCGCAGCGCGAGCGTCGGGCCCTGCGTCTCGGCCATCGGCCGCGTGCGGTGCTCGTGGCCGGCGACGAGGAAGGTGACGAGCATGAGCAGCCCGGCGCCCAGCAGCACCGGCCGCGGGATGAAGGGCGTGGAGGTCAGGGCCATCGCGGCTCCTCGGTCAGACCTGCGTCCAGAGCCCGGCGGCGGCCGGCAGGTGCGCCGCGACGCAGGCCGGCAGCAGCGCCAGCAGGGCGGGCGCTGCCGCGGTCATGGGCGATGCGGACGCGGCGGATGCGTCCGGTGCAGCCGATGCAGCGGGGCCACCCACCGCCTGCGGCGACACCACCGCCACCGGCCCCACCGCATTGGCCTGCGCCCAGGCGGCGCCCAGCAGGCGCGCCACGCCGTCGGCATCGGCCAGACCACGCAGCATGGGCTGCGGCCGGCGCAGGAACCAGGGCCGTGCGTGCGGCCACAGGTGCAGCCAGGCGATGCGCGTGCCGCGTTCGAGCTCGAGCGCCACGTCGTCGCCATGGCGGCGCGCCGCGTCGATGCGCGCCAGCGGCAGGTTGTAGCTCACCGTGAGCACGATGCCGATGCGCATGACCACGCGCTTCGCGGTGATCGTGTAGACCGTGGTGCGCGCGCTCAGCCAGGCGAACAGCGCGAGCAGCCCGAGCGCGAGGGCGGCCAGCGGAAGCAGCCTGGCGGCCGACGCCAGCACCGCCGCCGCGGGCAGGCCGTCGGCCAGCCCGGACGCGACGTCCCAGGCCAGCAGCAGCGCGAAGTACGCCGCCACCTTGTAGCCGTGGCAGACGCGGCGGAACAGCGCGTGCACGCCGGGGCTGCCCTGCCACAGCAGCGCCTCGCCGCGCGGCAACGGCGCCGGCAGCCCGTGCTGCGGCTCGAACTCGTGCTGCTGGCGCACGGCGTAGGGAGCGGCACCCATGTCCGGCCCCTTCAGACCAGCGGCTCGGCACGCCGCGGCTCGGCGTAGAGCAGCCCGCCGCCGTAGTAGGCGACGATGCGCTCCTCCTCGAGCAGCGTGATGCGGTCGCCGGCGCGCGTGGGCGGCACGTTGGCGAACTGCGGCGCGAGCAGCGCGTGCACCTCGACGCGATCGCGCGTGACACGTGCGAAGCCCATCGGGCACAGCACCTGGCGCGGCCCGGCGTCGGTGGCCACCTCGATCTGCAGGTAGCGGAACATCGCCTCGGGCGCGTCCAGCCACAGGTCGCTGACGGTGCCGGCCGGCTCGCCATGGCCGTCGTAGACGGTCATGCCGCGCGGGTCGGGGTCCTTCGCGCTCACCGAGTAACCCTCGAACAGCGACAGCGGGCGGATCTTCGGGTGGCCTTCGCCGTCGAGCTCGGGCTCGTCGTGGCGCTCGACCCACGAGCCCGGGCCGACGCCGGCCAGCATCGGGTCGCCGGTGGGCACGTAGGCCGAGCCGCCCTGCCCCTGCAGCCGCTCGGCGTTGAACGGGATCGTCGAGGCCTTGCCGCTCGGCGCCTGCACCTCGCGGCCGTCGGGCAGCAGGTAGGTCTTGGGCTCGGGCACCGGCAGCCAGCCTTCGATGACGCCGCGGTCGGCCTCCATCGGATAACCCTCGCGCCGGTTCTCGCGCACGAGGTACCAGATGAGCCCGGCGAAGAAGACCCAGAACATGTACAGCACGAGCTGCGCCACGTCGAAGTAGGAAGTGATCGCGCCTTTGTCCATGTCTGGCTCCTTGTCTGTCTGCCTGAAGCGTTCAACCCGGGAATTCGGCGAGCCCGAAGCGCTGGGCGGCATCGCCGCGGCGCGCCGGCCGCACGAGCGGCCCGATGACGACGAGCGTGGCCAGCAGCAGCACCAGCTCGACGTGGTAGACCACGCCGTAGCCGGTGCCCGGCCCGACCAGCGCCTCGCCGAGGGCGCCGCTCTGCGCCAGCGCACCGCTGGCGTCGCGCAGCGCACCACCCAGCGCCACCGCGGCGCCGGCGCAGGTGGCCTGCACCGCGCCCCAGGCACCGAGCACCAGGCCGCGCAGGCCGGTGCCCTGGTCCAGTCCCATCGCCGCGCTGAGCGTGCCCACGGCGAACAGGCCGCCGCCCAGGCCGATGAGCAGCGTGCCGGCGCGGAACAGCCACGGCGCCTGCAGCGGCGCGGCGAAGATCACGGCGGCGAACGCGGCCAGGCCGATCACCGCGCCCCAGGCCGCCACCGCGTGCGCATCGGCGCCGCGCGCCAGCGCACGGGCGGCGATGCCGCAGGCCACCAGCGCGCCGCCGGCCATCAGCCCGGTGAGCAGCGTCGTGGCGCCCACCGGCAGGCCGAGGATCTCGCCGCCGTAGGGCTCGAGGATCACGTCCTGCATGTTGAAGGCGAGCGTGCCGAGCCCCACGGCGAGCAGAAAACGCGGCGCGCGGCCGGCGCTGGCCTGGGCGATGCGCGCCCAGTGCACGGCAAAGCGCGTGTCCACCGCCTCGCGCGCGCGGGCGGCGCGCGCCGCGTCGCGCGGCTCCTGTTTCCACAGCGCCAGCACGTTGAGCAGCACCGTCACCACCGCCGCGCCCTGCACCACCTGCACGAGCCGGGTGTGGCTGTACTCGGCAAGCAGCACCGAGAAGACGAGCCCGCTGCCGACCATGCCCACGAGCAGCATCACGTACATCAGCGCCACCACGCGCGGGCGCTGCGCTCCGGGCGCCAGGTCGGTGGCGAGCGCGAGGCCGGCCGTCTGCACCGTCTGCGCGCCCGCGCCGACGAGCAGGAAGGCGAGCGCCGCGGCGATCCGCCCGGCCCACAGCTGGACCGCCGTCTCGCCCGTCAGCAGCACCAGCGCGAAGGGCATGATGGCCAGCCCGCCGAACTGCAGCAGCGTGCCGCCCCAGATGAAGGGCACGCGGCGCCAGCCGAGGAAGCTGCGGTGCAGGTCCGAGCGCAGCCCGATCAGCGCGCGCAGCGGCGCCACGAGAAGCGGCAGCGCGATCATCAGCGCCACCAGCCAGGTCCACACGCCGAGCTCGACGATCATGACGCGGTTGAGCGTGCCCACCGTCAGCACTGCGACCATGCCCACCGTCACCTGGAACAGCGCCAGGCGCAGCAGGCGCGGTAGCGGCAGCTCGGCGCTCGCCGCATCGGCGAACGGCAGGTAGCGCAGCGCGACGCGCTTCCAGTCGATCGTCAGGCGCAGCTTCATCGGGGGTGCGTGTCGGGGCTGCGTGTTGGCGGGCCGGCCACTCAGCGCGCCAGCGCCTTCAGCTCGAAGGCCTGCGAGGTGTAGAAGCCGCTGGCCACGCGCTGCGTGCGACCGGGCTGCCACAGCGCCAGTCCGTCGTCGGTCGCGAGCATGCGGCGCAGCGCCCGTTCGGCCACCGGCTCGATGGCCGGCGAGCGGTCGGCGCGCGGGAACAGCTTGCCCACCGCGTGCATCGTCACCAGCAGCGGGCTGCTCGGCGCGAAGGTGAACAGCAGCGAGCCGCGCGTGCGCCGCGCCCAGCCCTGCAGCACCTGCACGGCGTCCTCGGCGCGGTAGTGGATCAGCGAGTCCATCGCCACCACGTGGTCGAACTCGCCGAGCGCGGGGTCGCTCATGTCGCCGGAGCGGAAATCGATGTGGCCGCCGGCGTCGAACACGTCCAGGTGCTGCGCCACGCGGCGCAGCGCCACCTCGACCAGCGCCGGCGAGAGGTCGATCGCCACCACGTCGGCGCCGCGTCGCGCCGCCTCCATCGCGAAGGCGCCGGTGCCGCAGCCGGCGTCGAGGATGCGCAGTCCGTGCAGGTCGGCCGGCAGCCAGTCGAGCAGCGTGGCGCGCATGCGCTCGCGCCCGGCGCGCACCGTCTCGCGCACGCGGCTCACCGGCGCGCTGCCGGTCAGCTGCTCCCAGGCGGCCATCGCCGTGCGGTCGAAGTAGGCCTCGATCTGGCCGCGGCGCTGCACGTAAGGCGTGTTGGCTTGCATCTCGGTGCTCCTTCAGTCGAAGCCCAGCAGGTCGAAGATCTCGCGGTCCTTCAGCGCCACCGCGGGCAGCGGGTCGGTGCCGGCCCACAGCGCGGCGGCGAGCCTGAGGTACTCCTGCTGCACGCGCGCGAGTTCGGGCGAGTCCGGCAGCTCGAACAGCGTGCACTTCTTGAGCCGGCTCTGGCGGATCACGTCAAGCTGCGGGATCACCGCCATCGTCTGCAGGCCGGCGCGGGCGTTGAACTTGTCGATCTGGTCGGTGGCGTCGCTGCGGTTGGCGATCACGCCGCCCAGCCGCACGCGGTAGTTCTTCGACTTGGCGCCGATCGCCTGCACGATGCGGTTCATCGCGAAGATCGAGTCGAAGTCGTTGGCGGTGACGATCAGCGCACGCTCGGCGTGCTGCAGCGGCGCCGCGAAGCCGCCGCAGACCACGTCGCCCAGCACGTCGAAGATGACGACGTCGGTGTCGTCGAGCAGGCGGTGCTCCTTGAGCAGCTTGACGGTCTGGCCGACCACGTAGCCGCCGCAGCCGGTGCCGGCCGGAGGGCCGCCGGCCTCGACGCACATCACGCCGTTGTAGCCCTCGTAGACGAAGTCCTCGAGCGCCAGCTCCTCGGGGTGGAAGTCGACCTTCTCGAGCGCGTCGATCACGGTCGGCACCAGCTTCTTGGTCAGCGTGAAGGTGCTGTCGTGCTTGGGGTCGCAGCCGATCTGCAGCACGCGCTTGCCGAGCTTGGAAAAGGCCACGCTCAAGTTGCTGCTCGTCGTGCTCTTGCCGATGCCGCCCTTGCCGTAGACGGCGAAGACCTTGGCCGTGCCGATGCGCAGGTTGGGGTCGAGCTGCACCTGCACGCTGCCTTCACCGTCCGGCGGTGATCCGGGCGGGCGCGGGCCGCGGCCGATCTGGGCCGGGGCGATCTTGGTGATGTCCATGACGTTCATGCGGCGGCCCTTTTCGGTTGTACCGGTGGCATCGGTTGCGCGGTGGCAGGTTCGGCACTGGCGGGCATGACGCCTTCGAGCCGGTCTTCGAGTTCGTCGCCGGCGGCCTGCAGGGCGGCCAGCGTTTCGGGGTCGGGCTGCCAGTAGGCGCGGCGGTGCGCCTCGAGCAGGCGGTGCGCCACGCGCGCCGACGCGGTGGGGTTGAGCTGCGCCAGGCGCTCGCGCATCGCCGGGTCGAGCACGAAGGTCTCCGACAGCTGCTGGTAGACCCAGGGCTGCACCTGGCCGGTGGTGGCGCTCCACGCGAAGGTGTTGGTCACCGCGGCCTCGATGTGGCGCACGCCCTCGAAGCCGTGGTCGAGCAGCGCCTCGTAGAACTTGGGGTTGAGCGAACGCGTGCGTGTCTCGAGCGCCACCTGCTCGGCGAGCGTGCGCACGGTGCCGCCGCCGGTCTCGCAGCGCGTCTGGTCGCCGATGTAGACCGGCGCGGCCTGCGCATCGCCGCGCCCGGCCTTGGCGCGCTTGACGGCGCGGCTGATGCCGCCGAGCGTGTCGAAGTAGGTGTCGATGGTCGTCACGCCGAGCTCGGCCGACTCCAGGTTCTGGTAGGCCAGCTGCACGCCGGCCAGCACGCTGTCCAGCAGCGCCGGATGGCGCACCGGCTTGCCCTGGCGGCCGTAGGCGAAGCCCTTGCGCCGCGTGTAGGTCTCGGCGAGCTCGTCCTCCTCGTCCCAGCAGCCGCTGTCGATGAGGTGGTTGACGTTGGCGCCGTAGGCGCCTTCGGCGTTGCCGAACACGCGCAGCGCCGCGGTGTCCAGGTCGCAGCCCTGCTCGGCCATGAAGGCCAGCGCATGCTTGCGAACGAAGTTGAGTTCCGGCGGCTCGTCGGCCGCGGCCGCCAGGTAGGCGGCTTCGGCGAGCAGCTTCACCTGCAGCGGCAGCAGGTCGCGGAAGATGCCCGACAGCGTGATCATCACGTCCACGCGCGGTCGGCCGAGTTCCGCCAGCGGGATCAGCTCGGCGCCGGCCAGGCGCCCGTAGCCGTCGAAGCGCGCGCGCGCGCCGAGCAGCGCCAGCGCCTGCGCCACCGGGGCGCCTTCGCTCTTCAGGTTGTCGGTGCCCCACAGCACCAGCGCCACCGATTCCGGGAAGCCGTGCCCGTCGGCCTGGTGCCGCGCCAGCACGCGCGCGGCCTGCGCGGCGCCGTCGCGCGTGGCGAAGGCGCTCGGCATGCGCGTCGGGTCGAAGCCGTGCAGGTTGCGCCCGGTGGGCAGCACGCTGGGCGTGCGCAGCAGGTCGCCGCCGGGCGCCGGCGCGACGAAGCCGCCGTCCAGCGCGTGCAGCAGGCCGCGCGTCTCGTGGTCGGCGGCGAGCTGCGCGTCGGTGCGGGCGAGCGCAGCGAGCTGCGCGCGCTGGGCCTCGCCGGCGCCGGGCCAGTCGACGACGGCGCGGCCGGCCACCAGCGCGGCGATCGCCTCGCGCGGCGGCGCGTCGCCGGCCGTGGCGGCCGAGGCCGCCGCGATGGCGGCCAGCGTCTCGATGCGCTGCTCGACCGTCGGCGCGCGGCCCATCACGTGCAGGCCGTGCGGGATCAGCGACTGCTCGACCTCGAGCACCTTCAGCGCCAGCGCGTGCACCTGGGCGTCGGCTGCGCGCGGCTCCCAGGCCGGCTCCGCCGCGGCCAAGTCCACCTGAGCGGCCTGGGCCTGGATCAGCGCGGCGAGCGACTCGCGCTCGCGCCACTCGCCGGGCGGCAGGTTGCGCCAGCGGTCGAGCGAGGACTTGAGGTCCGCGAGGCCGCGGTAGAGGCCGGATGGCGCCAGCGGCGGCGTCAGGTAGCTCACCAGCGTGGCCGCGGCGCGCCGCTTGGCGATGGTGCCTTCGCTCGGGTTGTTGCTGGCGTAGTAGTAGAAGTTGGGCAGGTCGCCGATCAGGCGGTCGGGCCAGCAGTCGGCCGTCATGCCGGCCTGCTTTCCGGGCATGAACTCGAGCGCGCCGTGGGTGCCGAAGTGCAGCACCGCGTGCGCCGCGAAGTCCTGGCGCAGCCAGCGGTAGAAGGCGGCGAAGGCGTGCGTCGGCGCGAAGCCGCGCTCGAACAGCAGGCGCATCGGGTCGCCCTCGTAGCCGAACGAGGGCTGCAGGCCGACGAAGACATTGCCGAAGCGCTCGCCGAGCACGAAGATCGAACGTCCGTCGCTCTGGTGCTTGCCGGGCGCCGGGCCCCATTGCGCCTCGATCTGCGCCAGGTGCGGCTCGGTCCGCACGTGATCGTCGGCGCCGATCAGCGCGTGCACGTGGGCCGGCGTGCCGTGGCGCGCCGCGTTGCCCTGCAGCAGGCGCGTGCGCAGCGCGTCGACGCTCTCCGGGACCTCCACGTGGTAGCCGGCCGCGGCGAGCGACTTCAGCAGGTGGTGCAGCGACTCGAACACCGACAGGAACGCCGCCGTGCCTGCCGCGCCGGCGTTGGGCGGGAAATTGAAGAGCACGATGCCCAGGCGCCGTTCGGCGCGCGCGCTGCGCCGCAGCGCGACCAGCCGCGCCACGCGCGCGGCCAGCATCGCGGCGCGCTCGGGCACCACCACCATGTCGGGCGCGCCGGCCTCGCTGGCCGCCGCCGCGCCGGTGCGCGCGGGGGCCGCGGTGCGGCCACCGAACACCATCGTCCCGGTGGCGCCGTCGATCTCGGGAATCGCCACCATCATGGTCGCCTCCACCGGCAGCAGCCCGGTGGCCGAGGCCTGCCATTGCGCGAGGCTCTGGAACTCGAGCGGCAGCGCCGCGAGGTAGGGCACGTCCAGCCGCGCCAGCAGGGCCTGGGCGGCGTCGGCGTCGTTGTAGGCCGGGCCGCCGACGAGCGAGAAGCCGGTCAGCGAGATCACGGCGTCGACGCGCGGCCGGCCCGCGGCGTCGAGGAAGAAGCGCTCGACCGCGGGACGCGCGTCGAGGCCCGACGCGAAGGCCGGGATCACGCTGAGGCCGCGCGCCTCGAGCGCCGCGATCACGCCGTCGTAATGCGCCGCGTTGCCGGCGAGCAGGTACGAGCGCATCAGCAGCAGGCCCACGGTGCCCTGGCCCCGGGCTTCGTTCGGCGAGCGCGGGGCGGCCGGCAGCGCGTCGAGCGATTCGCCGATGCGCTGTGCGCGCCCCGGGTGGTACACGCCCACCTCGGGATACGGCAGCGGCGGTGCCGCGTGCGCCAGCGCACGCAGGCCGCGGCGCGGGCCGTCGGCATAACGCTCGACGAGCAGGCGAACGAGGTTGGCGATGTTGTCTTCCGACCCCGCCAGCCAGTACTGCAGCACGAGCAGGAAGGCGCGCAGGTCCTGCGCCGTGCCGGGGATGAAGCGCAGCAGGCGCGGCAGCCGGCGCAGCATCTTCATCTGGCGCTCGCCGCTGTCGCGCCCGGCCTGGCCGGCGGCCGGCTTGGGACGCAGCTTGCGCAGCAGCGCGAGCGGGCCGCTCGCCTCGCCGGCGGCGTCGAAGCGGCCCATTCGCGTGAGCTTGGCCACCGGCGCCGCGCTCATCGCGCAGACCATCGCGTCGCACTGCGTGCGGCGCTCGCGCAGCAGCTCGATCACCGGCAGGAAGTGCTCCTCCATGAAGAGCATGGTGGCGATGACGATGTGGCCGCCGGCGATGTCCTCGCGGCAGCGCGCCAGCGCGGCCGGGTCTTCGCTCCAGGCGCTGGCGGCGTGCACGGCCAGCGTGAGGCCGGGCAGCTCCTGCTGCAGCCGGCGTTCGGCGCGCGCCGCCGCGCCGGCGAGGTGGCCGTCGAGCGTGACGAGCACCACGCGCAGCGGCACGCCGGCGCCGGACGGTGTTGCCGGCTCAGTGCTGGCTGAAGTGCGCCTTGGCATCGTAGAGCGTCTCCAGCGTGATGGTGGGCAGCCCGCGCTCGTGCGCGAAGCGTTCGGTGTTGCGGCGCGCCTTGCCGCGCACGAAGAAGGGGATCTTCTTGAGCTCGCGCTCGGCCTCGGCCGACCAGCCGGCGGCGAGCGGCGCGGTGGCGAGCGGCGCGGTCGAAGTCGCGGTCGCGGTCGCGGCCTCGGCGTGCACGGCGGCGTCGGCCTGCACGGCGAGCGCCGGCTCGGC
>Ga0209172_10005555_pt1 | contig 15157 bp, 13 predicted proteins | sample LarsenN4metaG_FD_184113 | JGI IMG/M metagenome (GOLD analysis project Ga0209172, IMG submission 184113) | Hot spring sediment bacterial and archeal communities from British Columbia, Canada, to study Microbial Dark Matter (Phase II) - Larsen... ... | reverse complement strand
ACTGTAGCCAGAGTGTCTAAAGACTTGTGCACTCAATGTTATAAACGGCAGAATGCGGGTTTCAGCCATTCATAAACGTTAAAACCGGACGTTTTTATGAGAATCATTCTCATATCGAGAATTGCTGGAAATCCCCTAATCCTCTTGACAATCGACTTTCTTCAGATCCGACTGCCGATCCGTCCAGTCACCTGTCTGACTACCAAATGGCCGTTTTATCAACCCTGTTTGACCCCAATGACAAAACTAAAATCACGGATCTGGCTGCTCAGTGGGGACTAGAGCAGACTTGCTTAGAAGGGGTTTGGGATGAAATGCACCGCAATTTAGCCGATGCCCAGGCGTGAGTGCAGCCACCACTTTAAGTATCAAAAACCCATAAAATAGGTCGATTCACCTCAGAAACAGAAGGAATCGACCCTAAAATCACTTTTCTTTCGTCAATGCTAAGCCAGCGATCGCCGCAGACGCGGTTGAATCAGCAGCAACGACACCAGGGCAAAGCCAATTAGAACAGCCAACGCCGCGCCCATTGTGACTTCACCAAAAGGAGCCTGCATCACAACACTCGCCAGCGACCAATCCTGGTGTAGATAAATGTAACGAATCGGCTCGATCGCATAGCTCAGCGGATTCAGCGAAGCAACCCACTGCAACCAACCGGGCATAAATGACAAAGGCACCAGCGCCGTACTCGCGAACAGTAGCGGCAGGTTAGTCACAAAGATCACAGCAATCAGCTCAATGTGCCCCGGCAGCGAAAAGGCCAGTCCTAAGCTTAAGGCCGTCACACCTAACACCAACAGCAGCACGATAAACGTCATCACCGCCAAACCGGGAATCCCCGGCAATCCGGCACCAAGGAAAGCACTCATCACTACGATCGCCGCTGTTTGAATCAAGCTCAACGTCGCAATAAAAATCGCGGAGGCCGCCACAATCGAGTAGCGTGAAGCCAAAGGCGCGACCAGCAAGCGGTTTAGAAACCCAAACTCGCGATCGAACATGACAGGTAAGCCAGCATTTAACGCACCACCAAAAGCCGTAAATACAATGATGCCAGCCCCGATAAATTTGCCATAGCTGATGTCATTGCCAAACAACCCAGCCGGAGCATTTTGAAACAACGCCCCAAACAAAATCAACCACATCAACGGTTGAATGATGCCCGCGGCGAGGGTTGAAGGACGACGTTGCAATTGAATAAATAACCGTCGGGCTAGGGCACCTGTTTCTTGCAAAAATTCGCCAAAGGGATTGGAGGTAGGCTCGGCGTTTTTTAAGGAGGTTTGTGAAGGAGATAAGGTCGTACTCATAGATCCAATCAGTAAAGGAACAGAGCCACTTGCTTGCCATCAAGCTAGCTCACTTAGCGCATGTTTTGCTTACGTTCTTTCTTTTCGTCACGGGTACTGGCAGCGGCAATTTCAGCATCGAGTAGGGTGCGTCCGGTGGCAGCCAGGTAGACATCATCCAGACTGGGACGGGCTTGCGCGATACCAAAAGTAGGCAAACCTGCGGCTTGCAAGGCTTGCTGCACGGCTGACAACGCATTACTTTGCGGACTCACCACCAAATTGAGCGAGTTGCCTTGAGCGGAGTTGATGATTACTTCTTGCACCGCAGGCAGGTCTTGTAGCACCGACCTGGCTTTTTCTGCTTCTTCAACAGGGGCAAACTCACGAATGCGTAAGGTAATGCGATCGCCGCCCACTTTATCTTTCAGCTCTGACGGGGTGCCACAGGCAATCACCTTACCCCGATCAATAATGGCAACGCGATCGGCCAAAATGTCGATTTCTTCGAGATAGTGGCTGGTCAGCAAAACGGTTGTGCCCTGCGCCTTGATCTGGCGCAAAAAGTCCCACACGGCTGAGCGGCTCTCAATATCCAAACCCACCGTTGGCTCATCTAAAACCAAGACATCAGGTTGGTGCAACAATCCGGCTGCCAGGTCTAACCGCTTCTTCAGACCACCCGAATAGGTACCGCTTTTTTTATCAGCGTAGTCTTGCAAGGCCAACAGCTTCAGCATGGAGTCAATTCGCTCTTTGGCAAAGGCACGCGGCAAGTGATAGAGCGCCGCCTGAAGTTGGAGCAATTCACGCCCGGTCAGCACCTTGTCGATCGCCACTTCTTGCGCCACATACCCCAACTTTTGCCGCGCCAGTCGGGGGTTATCAATCGCCGATACACCCGATACTTCGATCGCGCCTGCATCTGGTTCCGTCAAGGTACACAGGCAGCGGAGCGTCGTCGTCTTGCCTGCCCCATTCGGGCCTAATAGCCCAAAGATTTCACCCGACTCAACTTGAAGCGAGACATCTTTCACCGCTTCAACCGTGCCGTAGGATTTTTTCAAATGTTCGATCAATACTGCGGGAGCCATACCCACTGCCTCGATTTGATACAAATCTCAACCTTCATTCTAATGGGAATGAGCTTTTCTCTGCGTTTGACTGTCTATCAACATCCCTAATGAGTAGTTTGCAGGCAAACCCAATGGACAGATTACAATGCAAGTTGCGGTTTGAGACAATGCCTTTATTACTTGCAGAATTTTTGTTGTGAATCTTCCTTCGTTTCTTTGGTTATGGCGCATTGCCGCATGGTCGATGGGACTGGCGATCGCCGCCTACCTGATTCTGGCCGTCACAGGTAGCTGGATGAAGTTTCAGCCATCAGCGCTGACTCGCCCAAACTGGCTCCGCCCGTTGCACCTCTTTTTAGGCTTCACCCTGGCGGCCTTAGTGCTGCTGTTGCTGGCAATTGGCATTGTTGGCACCTTGGGGCACTTTGGCAGCTTGGGACACTCCAGCCACCTCCCCGCTGGGTTAGCCGTGGTTGCTCTGACCCTAGTTTCTGCTTGGAGTGCGATGCAAATTAGTCCAGCAAAACCCTGGGCGCGATCGCTGCACGTGGGCCTCAACATCGTTCTGGGGATTGGCTTGGCGATCGCAAGCATCACTGGTTGGATCGTGGTGCAGAAGTATTTACCTTAATCAGCGCAAAACCGCTGCGGTAAAGTAAAGAAATGTAACTTATAGCAAGCTTCTAGCATCTGTGACTTCTCAGCCCACCTCCCTTAATCCAGACCTGCCCGAAACCGACACCTTTCGGATTTCGCCGCTGATTCGCCTCACCCTGTTGCTGCTCTATATCGCCTTAACGCTGCCGTTACCTTTTCTGGCGCAGCTCACGCATCAGCCGATTTCACCTAACCTGCTGTGGGCAGGGCTAGCTCTTGGTTTTGGGTTGCTGTATGGTGCGTTGACCGAGCGCGTATTGCTGACCTCAGAGGCGATCGCGGTGACTTACCCCAACTGGGTGCCGCGCCTCTTTCGTAAAGGTTGGTCGCTGCCCTGGTCAGAAATCAAAGCACTCAAACCTCGCTCCACCGGGCAAGGGGGGATTGTTTACTACTTTCTTAACCAGACTGGGCAAGGGTTTTTGCTGCCAATGCGGGTCGCTGGGTTTGCGCGCTTAGTGCGCCACGTTGAGGCCAAAACCGGAATTGACACCACCGATGTCAAACCCCTCTCGCAACCGTGGATGTATCTCATTCTGCTCGGCTTTACGCTCTTGCTCTTGTTGGTTGATGGATGGACAATTTGGACGGTCAACACGCAAGGGATTGGGTTGGGGTGATAGATCATTTTCAGATTCGGGCTGAGCAGGTGAGCTGGCGTCCACGCCTTTTTCAAGGGCAAGTGACTGCCGATCCTAACGCGCCTTACTTGCTGCACGATCTGAGCTTCACCATTCAGGCGGGCGATCGCGTAGGGTTGGTCGGGGCTTCGGGGGCAGGCAAAACCCTCCTCCTACGCCTGCTCAATCGGTTGATTGAACCAACCGAGGGCACCCTCTATTACAACAATCAAGCTTACGCTCAGATCTCTCCAATTGGCCTGCGGCAAGAAATCGTCCTCGTGCCCCAAGAACCAAAGCTACTGGGCATGACTGTCCGCGAAGCCTTAGAGTATCCCCTCACACTCCGACAACTCCCCAGCCACACGATCAAGCAGCGTGTCAGTGAAGCTTTAGACCAACTCAACATTCCCGCTGAGTGGTTAGAGCGCACTGAACTTCAACTCTCGGTGGGTCAACGACAATGGGTGGCGATCGCACGGGCACTAGTGACACACCCGAAAGTCTTGCTGCTGGATGAGCCAACTTCAGCGCTTGATGTCGGTCGCAGCCAACGCCTGATTCAGGCTTTGCAGGGGTTGACCCAGACGCATCACACCGCTGTTGTAATGGCGAACCATCAGTTAGAGATTGTGAAAGAATTTTGCGATCGCCTGATGCAATTGCAACAAGGCAAAATGGTGCAAAATGCCGCTGCTTCTACTGTTGAGTGGGCAGACCTACGCCAAGGGTTAATTGATGCTGAAACGCAGCAAGCAGACGAGTGGGGAGAATAAACGCCTCATCGCCCTTGATCAGAATCGGAATTGGCTACACAAAAGGCACTCAACATGAGTGCCTGTTCTAAATCTAGAAACTTAGAAAATAGCTTCTTAAAGAGAAATACACGCTAGATGGCTTCCATATTCTTCTCACCCGTGCGAATTCGGATGATTTCATCCACAGGACTTACAAAAATCTTGCCATCCCCAATTTCGCCGGTACGCGCGGCAACAATAATCTTGTTTACCACCATATCGACCTGATCATCTTCAACGACGATCTCGATTTTGAGCTTCTGCAAAAACTCTACAGTGTACTCAGAGCCGCGATACCGCTCTGTTTGCCCCTTTTGACGTCCAAAACCGCGAACTTCAGAAACGGTCATGCCAACGATCCCTGCATTGACCAGCGCAATCTTAACTTCATCTAACTTAAAGGGACGAATAATCGCTTCAACCTTTTTCAAATCCGCACTCCTTACTTTCTAAAATGCCACTGCTGCTAGCATGACACTTCTACCACCGCCAAAAGTAGACATTTTGTAATAACGAATACATTTATCCAGCGTATAACACCCACCCTCTATGAAGTGACAGGTAGCAACCTCTGCATTATTGCACTCGCTAGGACAGTTTCCTATGGTGTTGATTGACTAAAAACGTGATGTTTTCAACCTTGCTTAGCGTTTAGGCAACAACGGACTCACGATCGCAAAGCCCATGCCAAACGCAGTAATTACAATTACGAAAACGACCAGAATCAACCACCAACCGCTCACTTCTGGGAAGCGCTCAGAGCTGGACGTACGTTGAGGTTTCGCTTCTTGCTCAGTAAAGAGGCGATTGGGATCGATCCCCGGCTCAGCGGTGTCTTTGGCCAGCCCAAAACTAATGGCATTAGCTGGTTGTGAGCCATTCTCAGGTCGTAACTCAACCCCAGGTAAGGCGGTGGCAGCAGTCCCCGACTCAGCATTTTGGGCATCGGCAATCTGGCGCAACCGCAGTGCTACTTGCACCACACGCTCGATTTCAACCCGCAACTTTTGGTTTTGCTCAACCAGTTGCTGGTTCTGAGTTTTGAGGGATTCAACCTGCTTTTTGGTTGTCTGCAACTCGCTCGCGACCTCGCGATACAGCGAGATTGGCACAGATGGGGAATGCGTTGGGGTGGAGGGAGACGCCCCAGCAGAAAGGGGTGGCACGTTTCGCATAGATTTAACTCAAGTATTAATTTGTTGGGAATGCGCTCCTCGAAGAGGATTTGCAGCATGTGTGCGGTTACTAAAACCCAGCCAGGGTTTAAGCTGCATTTAGAATAGCCGCAATTCTAAAAAGCGCACCAAAATCTATGACTATTCTTTTGACAAAAATCTGCATCCCATTTAGCAAAACGCGATCGCCTGCATCCCAGCCAGCGTCCCTTTAGAATAGGGAGTGATCGATGCAGTGGCTGTTGAAGAGGAAGGACTGCATGCCTGGAGACGACTGTTTTCCAGCACTCTTTTATCCCTTGATAGCACAGCTGATCAACTCGCGAACCCTTCTATCGAAAGAACGTAACAATCCTATGGAATCCATGCAACAAGCACCCGACGTAGTTCATTCTCCTGAGATCCCGACCGACACCGAAGTGAAATATGGCGAACGCGAGATTGCTGAAGGTGCCTTAATTACCTTTCCAAACCCGCGTGTGGGTCGGCGTTATAACGTCAGCATTACCCTGCCAGAATTTACCTGCAAGTGCCCCTTTTCGGGCTACCCCGACTTTGCGACGATTCACTTAAACTATGTGCCTGACCAAAAGGTAGTCGAGCTAAAGGCGTTGAAGCTGTACGTCAATAGCTACCGCGATCGCTACATCTCACACGAAGAATCGATCAACCAAATCCTCGATGACTTCGTTGCGGCTGCCGATCCCCTAGAGATCACGATCAAAGGCGATTTTAACCCCCGTGGCAACGTTCACACCGTCGTTGAAGTGACCCATCGAAAGTAGTTGCTGCCTTAAAACGATAAAACCCCTTCCTGGCTTGGGAAGGGGTTCACATTCAAGCAGAATCCTCAGCGGATTTAGTTAAACCAGAGGGCAAAAGGCAAAAACCGCCCACCAAAGGTCTGGAGCAACTGTCCCCAAACCTGCTCATTGGTGAAGGTGCCCTTTTCGAGATAGGGCGTTGCCCCACTCCCCTGAACCCACAACACCAGGTCGAGGCGGCGTGGTTCGGTAAAGACTCGGTTGAGGTTCACTCCCTGCCGCCGATCGCCGCGCCAAAAGGGAGCCAGTTTTTTGCCAGCCAGCAGCGCCTCTGACTCATCCAAAAAGCCAAACCAACTATCGATCATCTCATTGGTCACCACCGCATTGGGGATCACCCCTTTCTGCTTGGGGTTAGGCAACCATTCGCGATCGTTGTCTGTTTCTGCCCGGATCAGTTGCCAGGATTGACGACTCAGACTCAAAGTTGTCTGCAGATGCTGTAAAGCGCGGGTCAATCGCTCTGGCTCTGCCACCTCAAAATTCAGCAAGTGAATAAACGCTATCAGGTCAGTAAAGTTGACTTGGTTGTAAATATTTCTGGGGTCGGGCTTTTCTTGCATCAAAAACGCATGAGGGGACTCCACTTTAGCAAAGGCCAAATGCCCCGTCGTTTGTAGCAATTCTTGCCAGTTGTAGCCCAACAAGGTTTCAACCGTCGCGGCTAACAAGTTGCAATACCCTCTGAGCCAGACCGCATCTCCCGTGTCAAAGCCAATTAAAAAGCTTTGGGCCTGCTTTTCCGTCACGGGGATCAACGTCATGCTGGAAAAGGCTTTCCAAAACAGCTCGTTATCGTCAGCCTTGCCATCCCCATTAATGTCCATCCGAATCATGCCCAGCCGCAGCGACAATTTCACCGCTGGGTCATTCACCTCGGCTAAGGTAGTCTGCGCTTGATTCAAATCATCCAAAAAGGCTTGAAGAACCTGGCGCGCCGCGTCATAGGTCAGGGTTTCAGGGTTTGGATTCTGAGGCACGGGGAGCCGCAAAATAGGCAAGAACGTGCGGGCTGCCGAGTCACGCGCCCCATAGCGGTAGAGTGCCTGCGTCAACTCCTCAATTCCCCGAATTACCTGCACCATACCTAAACTAAACCGGGCTTTGTCGTCATTCGGTTTGGTCTGCAAATAAGCGGCGATCGCGGCTTCCCCTTCCGCCAACTTACCTGCTGTCAAATAAGGTTCAATCAATGGTGGCAACTGAGCTTGCACGGGCGCAGGTTGAAACGCAAACGTCGTCGCACCCAATAGCAAAAGTGTTATGGCACCAAAAATGCCAAGAAACCGCAAAATACGCACACAAAATTCCTCAACCGATGATTTGAGCTGTTTATCAGATACACAGGCGATCGCGTCAATTCAGCAACGACTTTCTATCTGCACTCAGGTTTACCCCCAGCCCAATCATCGGTTCTTTTTGCTACTGGACAGCAAAAATATAGATTTGCATAAATAAAGAGCCAAGGAATCCTTGACTCTCCCAAAAATTTGCAGAAGAAGAAAAGACTAAAGCGGCGATGACTACAGAACGCCCATGTTTGACAAACCGAGGATGACACCCGCACCCAAGATGTGACCAAAGCTGGTGACACCCAACAGAGCAGGCAACCCAAAACCACCAAAAAGATTGCTCGAAGGCAACTCTGGACCAGCATTTTGCTGGTTGATGGTTAATTTACCGAAAGCGATCGCGACAATGTTACAGATAATCATCACAATCGCGACAGTGGGACTCCAGTTTGCCACACGAGGAGCAGCGGTCATCAAAACGGAAGAAACCAAAGGGGTAAGCAAAATTTTTCTCCTTATATCTTGTTTAAGGGTGGGGCATGAGCGACTTTGCACAAGGCAAAACGGCGTTCACACCATGACGTGCCAAGCTGTATTGCACGTGGCTGTAGTAAATACCTATCAAAAAAAGCTGCGACACTCGACAATCCGCAGCAATAGTTAACTTCTCAGGTTATCTTGTAATATTTCGCAACTGTTTTGCTTAGTGAATCTTTGCACGGCGATCGCTTATTAATCGCGCCGCCAGCACTCCCCCTAAGAAACCAAACAGGTGCCCCTCCCAAGAAACCCAGCGGTTCAGCGGCAACACCCCCCAGATCATGCTGCCGTAGGTAATGCCAACAAATAACGAAAGGGCGATCGACAGAGGTTTGCGATCGAACCAGCCCCGCGCCAATAAGTAACCCAGAAACCCAAAAATAACGCCACTCGCCCCAATGTGAAACGATGGACGCCCCAACAACCAGGTGCCAAACCCACCCACCAAAGCGGAGACGGCACTCACGATAAAAAAGTCGGTCGTCTCGCGCAACATAATCAACCAACCCAACACCACAAACGGAATCGTGTTTGCAATCAGGTGAAACACCCCTCCATGCAAAAAGGGCGCGAACACAATTCCCCGCAATCCAATCACAGCGCGAGGATAGATTCCAAACCGATCTAACTGATGGTTGAACACAAAGATATCGAGCAACTCAAGCGCCCAGGCAAAAGCAACCAAACCAACCAAAATCGTGATCTGAGTCTTGATCTCACGAACAATTCCTTGTTTTTCAGCTTCCAGGCTCATGTCTTTTTGATGTGAACGTTTTCAGCAAGAAAGAGGTGCGATCGCGCGACTAGAACCATCGCAAATTGCACCTTTCTACTCTAGCTTCACTCTCACGATTCTTGGTTCCAATCTGAAACGAGCTAAGCCTTCTGTACCGCCAAGAAAAAGGGGTAGAAGGTTGAGGGGGCGATCGGGCTATTTCTGGTTTTCAACAGCAATCTTCTGATCCTGCCATCCCAAACCAATCATGCTGGCAACAAACAGCGTATAACCAGGCTCTTCAAGTTGAGATAGTACAAGGGCAAATGCAAATACGGTCAACATTAAATATTTAGAAAGATCGGTCACGCAAACATGTCGCCACACAACTGATGCCATGTAGAAGTAAGTTCCTAAACCAACAAATCCTAAATCGCCCCAAATACCCGCCCAACCAAACAAGGGTGAAAACAGACTTGATTGATCCCCCAACCAACTTGCTAGCACAGCACCCCAAACTTCCCAACTGACAGGGTGGCGAGTGGCACCTAAAGGAGCCAGCAAATTCCAGTAGCTATCCAGCATCCACCCGCCTAAGCGTCCAACCGTATGTCCCGGCCCTAACCCAAACAGCCAATTGAAGGGGGATTCAAAATATTGAGGAACCAAACGAAAAGCTGCAAATTTCAGCTTTGTTGCTTCACCATCGGGTCCATAAATTTCAGGTCGAATCCAAACGGTAAATGGTTTAAGAGCCTCAAAATTATAAATGGCCCAATAAAAGATACCCAGAAAAACAGCACCCACAACCAGGTATGTAATCGTTTTTTTAATATCTTTCACATTAATCAGATAAAGCAAAACATAGCCCACTATAAAAGATAGTAGAACCTGCTTTGTATCAGAAATAAGGATGTGATTAAAACAGGCAAGCACAACCACAATCCGAAACCATAAAGGTTTACTTTTAGCGGTAACGAAGTAGTAAACCGCGAAGGTCATAGCAACGGAACCACCCAAAACATGACCTGCCCCTTGCCCAATAAAAATCCCCTTCACATTGTCTTCTAAACCAATTAGCTTATCCAGCCTGAAAACATATTTCTGGACGTAGGCAAAGATCATATTGATCAGAGCTGCTTGAAGAATCCATTTTCGGAATCGCTCATAGCCTTCAACCGTCATTGGGATACAGACAATGGTTAAGATCAGAATAAAAGGTTCGGCAAGCAACAAATAAACTAACACCGCATTAATGACTCCGGCATCATTCAGTAATGCGCTTGCAAAAACAGATATTAGAAATAGAAACAAACCTATTAATAGGCTTTTTGAAATAGCAACCTGCTTGGCATCTTTACTGCGAGAATTCCATAAAACTGAACCACACGCAAAAGGAATAACAACGAAATGCAAAAAGTTGATCGCAGAAGGAAACTTTAGGGCTGACAACACCCTTGGGAATAAAGCTGTCGCCACCCCAAACAAGGTTAAGTTTGAGTTGGATACATAGCCTTTTTGTTTGGATGCAAGCTCTAGCTGCGTACTCATAAATCACTTAAATTGTTTGCTAAGCCAGCCATTTGATTAGTCATTCTAGTTTCAACTGAATCTGAACTAACCACTGCGGTCAACAATCCCAAGTAAAACGTCGAGTATACTCAGGCAAACTCTCTAGTGGAAAGCTTTCCAAAAACTCGAACGCATCTCAATCATAGCAAGGCGACTAGATTTAACTTGCTTGATGCACCCTACTTCTTTTATGAAAAACCAGTACAAGCAGCCAAGACTGCTAAGGAATAGCCTAATAACCAACATACAAGGGTATGTGCTTACCACCTCCAACATAATACGTCAGGCTACCGGCAGACAAATTGCGCGTGATACCGCCTCGTGTTTCTCTGACGTAAGTTGTGTACTCTAAATCATCATCGAGAAAGCTAACTTCTCCAAGAGTGATAGAAATAGACGATTCGTTGTTGATAAACATAGGATTATTTTGTGTTCCATTAGGGGCAGAAGTTGTAGTGTAGGCCAAGCCTCCTAACAGTTCTGTTTTCCCCCCACCTCTAGTATCAATTAACGTTCCGCCCCTCTCGGTTTTCAAGCCAAAGATCCAAAGATTACCACCATTGTTGATGATGTGAGTGCCTTGATTTTCAACGTTAAACTGGCGTGCCCATACATTCTGTTTATTAAATGTCCAGTTCTGAAGAGGGTTAGAAACCACGTTTTCAAGGAAAACATCTCCAGGACCTGTCATATTGCCAGAGACGTTCGTACTATCACGAACCACCAATGTACGAGAGGAGGCATTTTCAAAAGTTGGGGTTGAGTTGAAGCCCGCTTGAATCCGCTCTATGACAACAACAGGGTTTATCCCATCAACCAGCTTAAAGCCTGGATTCACAGTGTTGGCAATTTCAATATAAGCTTCAGTTCCAATAATTCGGCGGGCATTGTTGCGAACAAACACCGTGTTTTGGAGGTTATAGTTACCAACTGGTAAATAGATAGTCGTTTTACCAGAGTCGATCGCCGCCTGAATCGCTGCGGTATCATCTAAACCATCGTTTGGAATTGCGCCATAGGAAACGACATTGGCCCAAGGATTCGTAATTGGATCATCCCAGGGGACATCGGGAGTCTCTTTGATAGGCAAATTCAAAGTTTGCTGAGGTGATTGAAATAAGCTCTTAACACCACCTGAAACAAACTCAGAAATTGTTGGTCCTGCAAGAGTTGTACCTGCATTTTGAATTGCTGAACCGTAGCCAGAAGTTGCAATATTACGAACAACGAGATCCAGAGGAAAGTCACTTCTGATTGCAGGTTGAGTAGATGCCTGGCCCAAGCCATTTAAGGTCGAGTCAAGAACCGTTACACGTCCGCCTGCGTTATAAATTGCCGTTACAGCATTATTACTCGTCAGACCGCGAATATTGATGATTTGCCCAGTGTTATATAACCCATAGACACTTTGATTCTTTAGAGTGATGTCTTCAAGCGTCTGACTGTTAACTGTAAAGCCAGTTCGAATACCGTACTGAAAGCCATCAACGGTCACGTCCTTAACAAGCAGAGGGCCGATCTCATCGGTGAAATTCATATCTAGCCCGTTCACACCTTTCCCATCACCTGAGCGAATCGTAACTTGCCGCATCGAGCCTTGGTTACTGGCATTAAACTGAACCCCGATCGCCCCCAGGTTACCTGTTCCTGTGTCTACTGTTAGGTTGCGAATTGAATTACCAAATCGTTGTGCGGGAGCAGGCCCAGTAAAGATCACAGATTTGGGCGTAGCCACATTAGTAAAACCTGTTGCCGCATCTTTTAACTTAATTACAGCCCCACGCTCACTTTGCCCTTGCAAAATCGTGTTTTTGTACTCATTTCCAGTCCCTGGAGTCCCTGCAGGCCAAGTTAACGTGTTTGAAACCAAATAGGTGCCATTCGGTAGATAGATGATTCGCTTACCATTCGGGTAAGCATTGAGAGCTGCCTGAATCGCGGCCGTGTCATCTGTAATGCCGTCCCCTTTTGCACCAAAGTCCTTGACATTGAGAACACCTGCATCAGCCGGAAAAACAATATTTTCGTCAGTTGCGGTACCAGGAGTAATTGCGGTTAAAAAGGTTCCCAAGCTACTTGCAGCAGCAAAATTGTTACTCGTATCACTCACCTGATTATCTTGTAGAGCCACGGTGTAGGTGCCATTATCTCCAAGATCCCAGACACCGCCAGGAGCTGCTATTCGATAGGTTGCTATTCGGGGCGTTCCATTACCAGTTGCATCCACACCAATTAGTGTCGCAAGCTGACTAAAGTTGTTTGGCCCGGTCACGCGTATGTCAGCATTATCAAGCGTTGCAGCATTGACTGCCACATTGTCAGTATAGGTAACTGTAAAGTCGTAGGCAGTACCGCCTTCGGTTATCACATTTGCGAGTCTAGTGGTAGCCGCTGGCACTGTCACATCAGGCGCAAGGAGTGAAAACAACTGGCTTTGTGGAATCACTTGCTTGGTAATACCCGGCCCAGACCATAGCAATCGACTAACAGCTCCACCTCCATTTTCATAATATTCCATTCGAATATCGTACTTTTGTCCACCTGTGAGCGTCAGTGTGCCGCTATTCTCGGTTACAGAGTGATTTGTCCAATTATTAATAATGCGTTGACCATTTACCCATAACCGAACACCATCATCTGACTGGGTAAAGAATCTGTAGGTACCAGAAGCCGTAGGTAACACTTGCCCTGTCCAGCGAGCCGAAAAGGTATCAGGGCCGATCGCCGAATTGGGTGAACCGCTCCCCCAGTTAAAGTTAACTGTGCTATCTACACGAGTCAGCTTTAAATTGGTCAAGTTAGAGTTATCAAAATATTCGCCTTTAAGACCATCACCAACATCTCCCGTTGCCTGCTCAACCTGTAGAGCTATGCCATCAATAGTAATTGTTGTAAAGTCATTCTTTGTCTTAAGCGATTGTAGAGTTGTAGCACTCAAATAAACATCTTGTACTAAGCTTGCAAACATCTCTCCCTCATCACCTGGGGCATCCACAAGGTTAATTTTTGAATCTACAAAATGACCAAACTCTGCTAACAATAAGTTCGCGATCGCTTGGGCATCAGACTCATATTGCTCAAGCTGTGTCCGCGAAAAATATATTGTATTTGTTTCTGCGGAGTAGGCTGCCCGTGCATTTTTAAGCTCCTCTTCAGAACGCACTTCAATATTAGGAACATCTTGAAAATCACCTGTTTGCCATTGCTCGGCAAACTGTTCTAACACCTCTGAATCAAACGAACTACCGAAAGCCAAATTAATTTTTTCAAGGAAGTTATCAGCATCGGCAAATTGTCTTAAACTTGCACTCGCTTTTACTAAGGCATCATTGAAAGTGGACGTTGCAAAGTCAGGATTGGAAACACGCCAAACACCTGCATGTGAAAAATCGACTTCAGCTTCTTCTACAACTTCATCTTCTAGCATTAAGCGAGAGGCCGCTGATCTTAGCCGAAGAACTCCATCAAAATGAGAAATAAAAGGAGATGATGCTTGCTCAAAGCTGACTTGCTGCGGCTGAGCGAGTGCAGATAAATTCAAGTCTGTCGCAGAAAATCCAGAAAATAAATGGCTAGTCATAATATTTTGAGTCTTTAATACTTGTAAAAATGTAATTGACTTTGGTACAGCACTCTTCCTAGAGCTTTGTAATACCTAATCTAAGAAGTGCTCTTATTTCTAATGGCTTTCCAAAAGAGTAGGAGTTTGCCGAAGCCACTCTTCCTTTCTCTTTCATTTAATTTCTAGGAATGGCAAATAGTGAAGCTTCAGAATCACCTAAGCCGATCATCAAAGAGCGGGTTTTTCATACGCGAAAATAAAAACTAAAAGATAAGAACAACTGACTTTATCTGCTCAACACAAACAGAGAAAAGTTGGGAGAAATTTTATCGCCTAAAGCATCTCTCAAAGACCTCTCAAAGGGAGACACTCAATTCCTTTTGCAAAAGTTAAGTGTATACACTTACAAATTAACCCCCATTTTTAAAGACTCCATATAGTCTTCATGAAATCTATACATTTCCTTGTTGAAAGTTAAAAGTTAGTGTAGCGCGCCTTCGAGCGATTTCTAAATTGCTTCTAATGCAGTCGCAGCCAAAGTTATAGATGTCAAGACAAGATTATTTAATTGCAAAACCTGTCAAGAAGCTCTGGAGTAATGACATACACTAGAGCCTTGGAAAGCCGCTTTGACCACTAAAATAGCGATCGTCTTAAGAAAACCGACACTTTTAAGGTCAACACCAAGGTTAAAGGCGGCTCTCTATTAAGTCACAAAAGCGGAAACAGTGGAGCATCGTTATTCCCATTTAACAGACAGCTAGAAATGAACACAGCGTAGTGAATCATATCAACTGATAACAGACCCTTCCACGATACTCGTTCTTTCTCTTGAAGGCTCCACACTCTGATAGTCGTGGATTCAATAGAAGCACAATTTATATCAGTGGGTTCATTACTTTAATTAGGGCTTGCTGAAAAAGTATTTTACAAGTTTTGGGAAGACCAACAGCTAAACCCTGAGACTTTTAGAACTCAAGCAACAGCCATAACAAATTGAGAATTTTGCCAGTACCACTGCGATCGGTGGCA
>Ga0209172_10005552_pt1 | contig 15181 bp, 11 predicted proteins | sample LarsenN4metaG_FD_184113 | JGI IMG/M metagenome (GOLD analysis project Ga0209172, IMG submission 184113) | Hot spring sediment bacterial and archeal communities from British Columbia, Canada, to study Microbial Dark Matter (Phase II) - Larsen... ... | reverse complement strand
TAGGTGCTGTTGGCGTTCGCTTAACTGGATAGCGAGGGCGTAAGGGGTCGGCATGGTACAAGAACTGCTGGATTTTAGACATCAGTTCTATTCTAGCTGTCTAACTACTCTTGCCTTCATGCACTAGGAATGTCAAATCAATCTCAAGTTAGTCGTATTCTTAACCCTAAAGACTTACTGCTTGGCATTCGTCGGCGTATGCTTGAGGTGCTAATACACCGAATTCTTGACAAGGTTAAAGCACTCAACATTATCGAGTTTCCTGCTTCGCCGCGTTACCTTGAGAACCTTATGCAACAACTAGAGGCTTTTGTCGATGAGCAAATTTTCCAGGCGGCCCTGGCAGAGATCAATGCCAGCCGAAATCGCACAATGGATAGTATCTACGCTCAGCATTTACGTCACATTTTAAAGAGTCAGGTAGTGTCTCCAGCAGCATAAGCGGATTTACTCTTACCTGTATCTGGACTGAATCAAAAAATTGTAAGGGGCTGATTTAAAAATTGAAGGAGTCATTATGCTTTCACAGACCGATTTGACAGCTTCTGCATTAGATTTAATTGCCTTACAAGAGGCCGTTGTTTATTTAGAACCTGAGTGTTTTGAATATGCTGTTCAGGTAAGTCAACAGGCAGCAACAGAGGCACATCAATGGCGTTCCTACTTGAACAGCTTAGCTCTTTGTGGATTTTTGCATTGGCTGAAAGAACAAGTACCAGACTTGTCGGCTGACACCACTTTGTGTACACTACTACAGCCTCAATACGCGAGTGTTTTAGATGCTGTCTGTCATCTAAGAGTGGGCGATTTTACCTTGTGTTTATTAGTTACAGAAAGTGTAGCGAATGAGCAAGTGAGAACGCCAAGGGCTGTGATTGAGCTTCCAGAATTCATAGCTCATTTTTATGTCTTAATTGAGATTCAGGAAGAACAAGAACAGATGATTTTGCGGGGTTGTCTGCGCTATGACCAGCTCCAACACTTTCGCGAAAATCTTCCTTTACAGGCTCAATCTGATTGGACTTATAAACTGCCGCTGGATTGGTTTGACCCAAACTATAGTCACTTATTACTGTATTTACGCTTCTTAGAAGCTTCTACCCTGGCCCTGCCTACAGCCTTGAATCAAGAGCCATCTGAGCCACTGGCAGAAGTCGCATTATCAGATGTGTTACCGCAGTTAAAATCGGGCAATCAATTATGGCAGGTATTGACCTGGGAACAGGGAATTGAGGCGTTAACAAATCCGCCACTGTTGAATCTGTTATATCAACTACAAACCCAACCTGAACAATCAGCAAGCATTACTCAATCAATCAGTCACCTATTGCTACGCCTCAAACATCAGGTGCTGAATGTGTGGAACTGGTCACAAGATCGGTTAGATGAAACAGCAGAGGCTCTTTCATGGTCATCTCCACAAGTATTGTCTCCGGCAGTGGCAATGCGGCGATCGCCCGAAAAAGTTGAGGCGGCACTGCAAGATCTGGTTCAGCAACAAGGAATTGAAATACCCAATTCTGCTCGTTATGCTTACACAAACTTTGAAAGTAGTATCTTTCAGCTCTGTGCTGTAACATGGCACACTCCGAATACCCTGGAGTTTACCGCTCAGCAAGCTTCAGAATGGGCTTTATTACTGATTTTAGTTGCTCAACCTGGTAAGGTAATGCCACTCGGCACAAAACTCCAAGTTAGTAATACGACAGTTTTGGGAGAGGTAAAGTTAGAAACTTCAGATTTATATCTCTATCTCCTGGTGGAAGGTCAACAGAATGAAGCTTTCACTGTTACTATCCTGCCTCCTAACGACTTACCGACTACTCTGCCTGCATTTGTTTGTCACTCTAACCATATCTAATGTCAGCCTTGCCTATGTTTCGGCTTCGCGTTCGACAGGTTGATCAATCCTGTATCTTTGATTTGACTGGCCCCAACGGACAGGAAATATCAGCAACTATAAAATATCCTGAGCAGCTGACTGAACTCTATCAAAACTGGCAGCTTCTTTATCGAAGACGATATGAATTACAAAGCAGAGCACGGGTAAGTAGCAAGGGCGGCAGTGGTACGCCTCGTAGCTATGACTGGGATCGTGAATTGCGCATTGCAGAAACAACCCTGTTAAATGAATTTAGTCACTGGTTAGGACAGGCAGACTTACTGCTAATCCGAGAAACAATTCAGTGGGAGGCAGATGCTGCGATTAAGCAGGTAAAACACGGCAAAACAGCGATTCCAAGTCATGTTGATGTTTTGATTGAGTGTAGCCCGACTACACTTGCCCGTTTCCCCTGGGAAAGCTGGAAACTCATTCCAAAAGATGCACCCACTGAAACAGTTCGTATTGCTCGTACCTGTACCCCTTCTATACCTGCGACCTATAGCCGATTTCGACAAGGCAAAATTCGGATTCTGGCAATTTTAGCTGCTGCACCGGATTTAAACCATTCGCTCGATCAGGCCGCTCTGTTATCACTCGCTCCACGGGCAGAAATTAAGTTTATTCGTTGTCAGGAAATACTTTCTACGCTCAAGCGAGGATCTCATATAGCAGAATTAAAACAACAAGTTGCCAAAGCGATCGCCGACGAACAGGGTTGGGATATATTCATTTTTTCAGGTCATAGTGATGAAGAAGTGATTACTGGAGGAAAGTTAGAGCTAGCCCCTCAGGTCACACTTTCAATTAGCGAAATTGAACCACAATTGCAGATAGCGAAAGAACAGGGACTCCAGTTAGCTATTTTTAATTCCTGTAGTGGATTGCATATTGCAGAATCCTTAATTCGCTTGGGACTACCTCAAGTCGTGGTGATGCGTGAACGGATTCAAGATGAAGTTGCTCACAAGTTTCTGCAACAGTTTTGTCATAGTCTTAACGGCTATAATGACGTATGCACAGCAGTTTTAAGAGCTTGCCAGTATTTTGCACCTGAAAATATATCCTACCCATCTGCCCATCTAGTTCCATCCTTATTCCGTCATCCTGATCCAAAATTAAATCTTTTCCGGCTCGAGCCATCCTCTCTTAAACGGATCTGGCAACAATGGCGACCAAGTCGCTGGGAGGCGATCGCCATTAGCACCATTAGTGTATTAAGTCTGATGGTGCCAGTTCAAGAGTTGTTAATGGATGTTCGCTATTGGAGTCAAGCAATTTATCGACAGACGACAAAGCAGTTTCCAGCCACCACTTCACCATCTGTGACGTTGTTACAAATTGATCAGGCATCAATTGATCGACGAGGAATCGATGCTTATAAGATTAAGCCAATGAGCCGAGCCTACTTAGGTGAGTTAGTTGAGCGGCTACAACAGCTACAGGTAAAAGTCATTGGAATTGACTATTTGTTAGATGCTTCTACAAATGAGGATTATGTGCTAGCAAAAGCAATGCAATCAGCAATTCAGCAACAAACTTTGTTTGTAATGGCAAGTTGGCAAAATGATGCAGGGCAAAAAATGCGTACTGCTTCCACCCTTGCAAAGTCCAATTTAGTATTGCATGGTGATGTAGGTATAACTGGCTGGGATATTATGCTTCCGTCTCAGATAGGCTGCCAGGAAGAGTGCCCCTTTGCTTACCAATTAGCACTTGCCTACCAATTGCAAAAGATTCATCCTTCGTCGCAATTTTCAGGCGACTTCATGAGTGACTTACAAAATCGAATCAATGCTCAGCTTGAAGCAGCAGAGAATACTAAGCAAATTGGTGATCTTCAAAAACAAGTAAATTTACCGTTAGGCTTGAAATCTGTGATTGATTTCTCTCTACCGCCCCAACGAGTTTTTCACAGCCAACCCGCCTGGGATCTTTTAGAACGCCCTTTAGAGGATGCAAAATCAAAGGATTTGCGGCAACAGGTAGTGATTATAGCCTCAGGAGGGTATGACCAAGCTGATGACAACTTTCCAATGCCGCTGGCGATGCACCACTGGCAATCAGCGAAAAAACAGGCTGGTATCAACCAAGAAAAACTGCAATCTCAGATCCTTCCTGGTGGAGTTCTACATGCGTACACCGTGCATCATTTACTAACAAACCACAACTTGCTTCAGATTCCAACCATTTTCTTTGTTGGAGTTGCCGCGATCGCAGGCAAAGGACTTCAAAGAATCATCCGAAATCAAAGCACTGCCCGACAGCGAAGATCTCTTGCTTTAATATTAGGAGCAACGTTAGCTTATGGGCTAGGAGGATTACAAACTTACGTATCTCTAGCAATTATTTTACCTTGGTTTTTGCCCTCCGTTGTAGTTTGGTTTTATCTATGTCTGGTACTGAAAAGAAAGAAGTGATAGTTAAATTTAGATATAGCGGTGCATATCGAAGATAATGCCAGCCACATTAAAAGTGGGATAGCAGTTGGAGTAGAACAAAATGAAAAATAGCTTCTCTTGGCTACCCAGTAACCGAGCTTTCCGTCCTCCACCCAGGGCACGCTGATGCGGTTGAGTTTAGTACGTTTGCTTGTACAGGGACTGAACACAACCAGTAGCGCTTCAAATGCCTTTCGGTTCAAATCAGTTAAGGCTCGTAGCAAGCGGTCTTGTTTCAACACCCGTTCAATGTTTAGCATCTGCCCGATCCATTACTGCTCTCTATTCTCTCTTATTTCCCGACAAGTCTATCCTGAACGATAGGTAGCATTATTTTATGCTTCTTGCCAAAACTGGAATGGCATTAGCATCAGATAGAGGGGTTTTCTGCATTATCAAGAATTTAATCATGCAGAAAACCTTAAAATGCCTAACTGTCTTTACAGCATTGGGATTGGTTTCTTCGTAAAGCTAGACAACTGCAAGGCTATGGTGACTACCGGTTAGGCAAGTACTTACAGAGTGGGGAACTGGCTAGAAGGAGTGCGATCGCAGCTTGAGTCGCAATCATTTGCAGAGTTAGAAAACGATTCGAGTGGGAGCGTTTTCAGAGTCTTCGTCTGGTTACATCGGGGCAATTTGGAGAGCGGAAAAAACCTGGGGAATCAGGTTGCCAGAGCAGGTTCCACCGCCTCGACTTGAAATCCTGGGTACCATTGTTGAAAAGTGGACTGCAATTCCTCGTTGAGGACTTTGGAGCGGACTTGTAACAGCAAATGTGCTCCCTGCTTGCTCCAGCGCATCTGCTGCTTTTTGACCATTCGTTTACTGACCACCTGATTAACTGTAGACTCTACAAACGCGGTAGAAATAGCCTCACCGTAACGATAACGCTCACCGTAATTCGGGATGAAGCTGCGGTTGCGACTGATGTACACCCTAAACTCCTGCAACTGTTTCAATACCTTGCGCTGTTTTTCATTCAAGTCTTGTGCCTGTAAATCCATCTCCAGGTCATCCACCCATTGCAGCGCTCGCCACACTTTACCATGCCACAAATTCCACTTCATATGCTCCAATGCTTTGAGTGCTGTCACCTTTAGCGCTTCAGATTCTAGTCCTTTTGCCATTTGCTTCATCACTGTAATTCGCATTGTGATGTGGAACCAATCCAATAGATGCTCGGCATTGGGATTGAGATAGAGTTGTAGTTCCCGGACAGTATCCCCACCATCGGATAAAAAGGTGACCTGCTGATTCATCTGCATCCCCTGCGACTTCATCACTTCAAATACGCGACGTTTCGGCTTGAGGTCAGCACTGTGCACCAAACCAAACACTTTTGAATTCCCAGTTGCTGTCACGCTTTTACCCACAATGACTTCAAACCAGCCATCCTGCTTCGAGGTCTGCTCCGTTGAGTGAACATAACCACCATCGATGCCAACGGTCAGCGGTAAATCAGGACGGGGCAGCTTTGCCCAGGCCGATGGACATCCTTCGATAAAGACAGCTTGTTCTTCGCCCAATTCTGCTTCAAGCCGTTGTGCTACTTGATATAAGTTGTGTCGCACTGACCCAGCATTAAGCCTTGTGCTGATGGGTAGCAATTCCTCTAGCAGCTTCCCACTCAAGCCATAGGACATCAGCGAGGCAAATTTAGTTTCGAGATACAGCAATTCTGGTGAACTGCGCTGAGGCAGCAGGTCAGATAAAGGACTAAAACTCTTTGTTTGGTGGGATTGACAGGGACAATGGAGCAAGCGGACTCCTTGAAGGTTCAGCTTGCCAAACAAAGTGCGGTAGACAATGCTACGCCGTTCTTTACATACTCGTTCTCCACCACAATTGTTGCAGACCGCCTGCTGAGTGAGATACTCCGATACCTGCTGTTCGACCAGGGCTTGTTGAACGCCTTGGAGGATAGTCTTTGCTTCCACCAGCGCTAGCCCCAAGCTGGCAGATTGCAATGTCTCTCGCTGAAATTGTGCCACTTCTTGAGTAATCGGTGGTTCACCCGGTTCTGCCTCAATCACAATCTGTACTTTGACGTTCATTTCTGATCCTCTCTAGGGCGCAAACAGCCATGCCTCGTCTTCTTCAGCATACAGGCGTAGCCGTCGGTTCACCGCATGACGGTCAAAGCATTCCAAGTCAAGCCAAGGCAAAAGATCCCGTAGCACATCTTGCTCGTCTTCGCTCCACGCCGTTTGGTCAGCCAGTTTCTGTGAGAATAGCTCGACAGTTTGCAGTGGAACGTCTTGCTGTCGTTCCAGATAACCTTCAACACCCCCACAATCTTCAAGGGGAGCAGCACGTTTGCCTGCAGTACAGACGGGATATGTTTTGTTGTTTTCTACTGGCAAAATAGCTTCGACCCGAATCTCGTGCCGCCAGTCATCACCAAAATCATAGTCATAGCGAAACTTCTCATTACGGCGAAGGCCAAAGTGATGCAATTTGAGCTGATGGGCATCCGAGTCAAACCAAATGCCGCCACAGCGATAAATGCCATATTCTTGACCATGAATGGTGAAGCGATGTAGGTGGATGTCCTCCCAACCCATTGCGATCTGAATGAAGTGATGGAGATCAGCAATGCTACTGTCTGAATGTACCAATAGTCGCCGCCAGATCATTGGACTGATCCCAAGCAGGGAAATTTTCAGTTGATAGATGTTGGTAGGACGAGTAGAAGAGGGCTGCATCTCCTGATTCTACGGCTTTCCCCCAGGTTTTTTCCACTTTCCTCTATCAGCGGATCCAAAGGTATGAATTAGATGATCCTGATCACGAATTTGGCTTTACTCGCCATCTCATGAAAAATCACGGTTGGACGAGAGTCTACGCCGATCGCGCGATCGGCGAGTACAAAAAATTTGCCTTTTTGACAGTTGTTGCCCCCCATCAGATAGTGCCGTCTGACGCCGTAGATCAGGTCTGGCACGCACATATCTTGCTGACTCAGTCTTACTGGCATGAATTTTGCCCCCAGGTTTTAGGCAAACCCCTGCACCATCATCCTGCTCGTGGCGGTCAGCAGGAACATGCCGAATTTCATCAGCTTTATGATCGCACGATCTCCAGTTACCGACGTTATTTTGGTGAACCTCCCACCGACATCTGGTCACCACCTGACATTCGATTTGGATCTGAATTAACTCTGCAACGCATCAATCGCAGTCAGTACTGGCTAATTCCCAAATGCCTCCCGCCCATGCACTGGATCCACTGGCACATTATGCTGCTCGGGATCAGTCTACCCTTTAGTTGGGTGACAGCAGTGCAGGCATCAGAAACCACCACGATAGGCGTGAATTTAAATCCCGATCATGTGCCACTTTTTTACCTCGCCGCCATTCCCTTAGGATTACTTATCCGGTATCTGATTCGGTATCCCAAGCAGCAGCCCCGCAAACCCCAATTGGATCTCTATGAAACCGCTTATCTGGCAGGGGGAACCTCACGCGCGACAGAGTTGGCGATCGCTCGCTTGGTTGCTGAGGGTTATTTACTTCCGATTGTGGCAAGCCGGACATTTACCGTGATCAAACCGTTGTCTGCAAACGCCCACCCGTTGGAAAAACAAGTGATGCAACAGAGCCAGTACACACCACAGTTCAAAAATCTGAGACAGGGTGGTCGTTATGATACGAGTAGTTTGCGCGGCAACCTGGAGCGCCAAAAAATTCTCCTGAGCGGGTGGAAGGCGTTCATTGGCAAAAGTTTTGGCTATTACCTGGTGTTCTCGGTGTTGGGGCCGCTTGCCTGGATGACTTGGATGTCACTCTTAAACATTCAACCACCAGACCTAAATTTTTCTCCCTGGTTGTACCTCGCGCTTGGACTGTTAACGTTTTGCTGCATCGTGCCTCAAGGTCATACCCATTGGGGTAGCCGCGTCTTGACAGACCTGAAGAAAAATCACGATGCTTTTGATGTCCTGCAACGGATTGCCTTGTTGGGGTATACCGCGCTTTCAGGGGGTAGACTAGACGCTTTAAAGCAAATCTACCAAGCTCAGCTTGAAGAAGAAGCCGCTAATGCCGCAGGGTGTGGTTGTTAAGGCGATCGCTCTTGTCCTTGCCATCTTATCAATCATCTTTAGGAACACCCGGAATGACAGAAGCATTTCCCCTCCCTACCGATTCAACAGCTACCATGATGGAGCAAGGTTTAGCCTGTCTGGAACAACACCGCTACCAAGATGCCCTCAATGCCTTTGAAGTAGCAATTGAGGGGCAGCCCGATTATCTCATGGCGTATTTGGGGAAAGCGGCAGCACTGCGCCATTTGAAGTTTTTACCAGAAGCCTTAACGGTCTGCGATGAGGTGATTCAACAGCAACCCAATTGGGCAGACGCCTATCAAGCGAAGGCAGCAATCTTGTTCGCTCAATACCGTTTTGGGGCTGCCTTAGAACATTGTGAAAAGGCAATCCAGCTTTGCCCTGACCTGGTAGAAACCTATTACTTAAAAGCCCTGATTTTCCAAACACAGGGGCAACTCCGAGACGCGATCAAGGTGTGTGATCAGGTGTTGCAAATGTGCCCGACGTTCTCCCTGGCGCAGCAGCTCAAGCAACAATCCATCCAGCAATTGCAACAAGCACAGTATCAAGTTGCACATAATCTGCTCCATGCTGAGCGATTTGCGGAAGCCCTGCAATGCTACGAGGCGATCGTGCAACAGCACCCAGACTTTGCCTTTGCCCACCACGAAAAAGGACTAGCACTAGGGCATTTAGGAGATCATGCCGCTGCCCTCGCTGCCTTTGAAACAACCATCCAGCTTGACCCCACCTATGAACTCGCGTACTTCTACAAGGAATCTGCCCTCTATAACTTGGGGCGATCTCCAGAAGCTTTGCAGTCCTACGATGCCTTATTAGCGCTAAAGCCGAATTGCACCATTGCCCACTTTAGAAAAGGCATTGTTTTTTCTCAATTGCATCATTTTGAAGAAGCCATTGCGGCATTCGATCAAGCCTTAGCCCTTGATCCCACTCTGTCAGAAGCCCATCGACATAAAGGTATTGCCCTGGATCATCTGGGGCAATTTCAAGCTGCCCTGGAAGCCTTGAACGAAGCAGTTCGATTACATGATCATTTTCCAGGCGTGCATCACAGCCGGGGCATTGTACTAGATCACCTGGGGCGCTATCATGAAGCGCTGGCATGTCTGGAAAGAGCGCTCCAACTCGATCCGAGGTTTCAGCCAGCCCTTCACAGTCGAGCGATTGTGCTTAAAAAGCTCAACCAGTAACCCTTCAACTGAATCAGAGAGTGTTAGAGCAGTCTAAATTTGTTAACCCGACAGCCGATAGAGGTTTAGCATTCGGATCAGAACGTCAACGGATTGCGGACACTCGCAAAGATTGGCATTTCAAATTAGCGCATCATCTCTGCGACCAAGCCGGAATGGTGTTTGTGGAAGATTTAGACTTCCGCATCATGGCAAAAGGAATGCTGGGTAAACACACGCTTGATGCTGGACTTGGGCAGTTCACGAACCAGATCCTTCCCTGGGTGTGCTTCAAGCGGGATGTATATTACGGCAAAGTAGATGTACACGGCACATCGCAAGAGTGTCCGGATTGCGGTGCTGAGGTCAAAAAAGACTTGAGCGTGAGAGTTCATCACTGTCCTGAATGCGGCTCAACCAAACCGAGAGATACGGCTGCCGCCCAAGTCATTTGTACCCGTGGGTAACGGGGAATCGAAAATGCCTGTGGAGTCGAGGCGACGGGGGCTGAGGTCACTCAGTCTAGTCAACTGGCTATGAAGCAGGAACTCTTTGGGGCGACTCAAAGAATCTCCAACCCTACCGTCAGGTTGGTTGGATGAGTATGTCAATCTGACTGCGCTTTAGCTTTTACCTCTTTCGATAGGCGTTTAACATTGGCGAAAAGATACCAAAGTATCAAAAGTGCAACTGCGAGTTGAATAACTAAACCAGTTTGGAACCCATTTAATAAACTGAGCAAAAACGTGATTACTTGATAAGTCATGCTCGCAAGAAGAATATTTTCGATCAATTTGGGGGATTCTACGAGCAGCCTCCGTAATGTAATGCCTATGTACAAATAGGTAACTGAAAATGTAAGTCCAATTAAGCCAGTAACCAGAAATAGTGGATTGACTTGTGATGATCCTAAAGCCACTATACTCCCAGCTATACCTAGAGTAGAGGCAACAATAAAATACGCTTTTAGTGAGCCAACAGTTTATTTCATTACCCTATCTCCATCAGAATAATTATTTTGTCACTATCTCGTTTCAATCAACAATTATCGATTATTCAGATCATCAAACCTCTACCACATAATCCTATTATCCAGTATCTTTCTTCCCTCGCAAAAGTCCATTCCGAAATATTTTTACGGGTAAAGTGATCAGAATGTAAATGTTGTCCGTATTGTCCCGACAAAAGCATCGTTAGTGGTTGAAATTTGCCCTGGATTAAGAATCCAAATGAAACCCGGTGTAATCGAAATATAGTCATTAATTTGATATTTGTAAAATGCTTCTAGATGAATCGGTATAGCCAACGCACCATAATCTGCACGGGATTTTGGATTACCCAAATAAGGCTGCGCCCCAACAACTATCCCCCCTAGGTTTCCCTTTTTTCCTAAATCTTGAAAAGACAGACCCAGACCATAGGTCCAAATTTCTCCAGTTGGTACATTGGGTGCGTTGTAGTCTGCGCTTGCATAGGTTCCAAATGCGTTCAAAATTATTTTTGGGGTAATTTTGAAATAGCCTGAAAGACCATAGGCATCAATTTTTGCGCGATCGCCTATGATCAGTCCAGGCGTAGGGGCAAAGAAACTAATGAGATTGGCATAGGTCGTTCCTACAGAACTATCAGTTAGCGCATAGCCGCCGTTAAAAATCCCTTCTCCTCCTGTTTTGTAAGCTGTAACATAGGTCGCACCGATCCCGACCCGCTCTCTTTCGTAAGCAACCTGGAAAAGAGCACTATGGCTACCATTAAACAAGCTGTTGTCTGCTGTTGGGGTGTTTGCGCTGCTGGCTAAGTAACCCAGACTGAGGGTCAGAGAACCCAGCTTAATGTTGAGTCCGAGTCCAGCCCCGCCACCGATGTCATAAATTGGGTTCCGCTGTCCAAATACGGATAGTGGTGTAGTGCCACTGTCTTTTGAATCTAAGGCTGGGTTTAAAGTCGGTGCATAGTAATAATGCAGTCCCCCAACTGCGGGAATGTAGAAATTCATGCGATCGCTGAGTGCAGAGGTGTAATACGCCAAGTGCCCAAGATAAACGCTGTTGCCACCTGACCTGATGACGTTGTGAACTTGCAGACCTTCAGACAGGTTCACGATCCCGGCTGGGTCACTGCCCTTGAAAACCCCTGGTAATTCATCGCTTTTGAATAAGGCACCGTTTCCTGCATCCAGGCGAGTCACCAGAAAATCTTTGCCACTGAAACTAGTGATGAGATTGAGTCGAACTCGATTTTGGAGAACAGTATTGTTATCGCGATCGCTCAACTCATCACTCAGCGCAAAAATCACTTCTCCAGCCAACTTCGTGGTGGTTGAAAATTGCTGCTTTTCAAGGATTGCAGTACGCACATCTAACGATTCGATGCGACTGCGTAGGGTTGCCAACTCTACCGCGAACTCTTCTTGCAGCTTTTTAACCACCTCCAAATCTTCCTTCTTTACGAAGTCAGCAGTTGCGGCAGCAATCAATTCTTGAATTTTGTCCAAGCAAGCATTCAAACCCACCGCAAACTCAAATCGCGTCAGGGTGCGGTTGCCTCGATAGGTTTGATCGGGATACCCTACGATACACCCATACCGTTCAACTAACGATTGCAGCGCCTGAAATGCCCAATCACTGGGCTGAACATCTGTTAACTGAGAAACAGCCGTTACCTGGCTTAACGGATCGGCAAGTGTCTCTTCAGCGCTGTAAGCAGCTACCTGATCGAGCACAGAGCTTTGCAATGCAGCCGGTTGAAAGACAGAAGTTTGAGCAACTGCTGAACAGACTGTGATTCCAAGCAACACAGTCACTAATCCAAAAGAGTTCCGAACAATGGGTGATATCATTAAGACTCACATTAAGCAACTAGGTTAATTACAGGCAAATAAGTAGTTTGAATCTGGTTGAGACTTGCCCTCAAAACTCACTCTCTGCGGTTTCAAAGGTTTGCATATTGCCACCTGCGACTTTATAGAGAGTTAAGCGGAGTTGGCTAAATTCAACACCTGTCACGGTCTGGATTTCTTTCAAGTCAAGTTTCTCAGTGCGTGCCAAGTTGCCTGAGTCTAAGTCGCGGTAGCGCACATCGTAGTGACCCGCTCAAACATTCTTCGCCGTGAACAATTCGAAGCACGAATGAAAAAGACTCGAATAGGTTGCTCTGGTTTACTATCCAGCGAAAATAGTTTGACAAAGACATCTGAATCATTTTGTGAATTATCGACAGTAATGCTGGAGTAGCCATCGGAAAAGCGGACTGGATAGTTTTTGATATAGCCTGATTTCATTGGGAAGGGCACGCCGTTGTCCGCAACCTTAGGGTGAACATATTTGGGTTTTACCGAAACAGGCGCGGTGCAACCACGGGACTATTGGAACCTGCTGGTGTAAGGGAATTTCCCCATTCACAACCACTGATAAGCATGGTTAGAATGCCTAAACTGATGAATCCTCGTACACTTAAACGGGTTAAAAATCGAGGCACTTGAGAGAATCGTTCATTCATGGTGATCTTTACTCAAAGATTTAGGTCGGTTCGCTCCAGCCAAATTATGCGTTGCAATCCACCGTTTCGTCTCTCCTCTTTTTTCGCTTAAATGATGAAAGAGAGATAAAGATCGATATTTTTTCACCCAATAAATCGGATTGGGAATTTGCCAATAACGTTGGTGTCGATCGAGATGGTTGCTATGGAATGGAGGAAGATCCCAAATATCAAATGGCGGTGTTCCAAAATAACTTTGATAGAGTTCAATTGTGTAATCATATCGTTGACTAGCTCCGCTATCGCCGGGATAATGATGGAGCGATTTTTTTAAAATCTTGCCGCACAACTCTTCCCAATAGGACCGGGTATAGAGTAAATGGTAATGCCAGACGCAATCGATTACACTCGACGGCGATACCATACCTTCAGCGATCGCGGCTAAAAAAATATACTTTTTATATTCGTACATCGCTCGCAAGGTATAAATTTCACTCCAATGATATTCCCATGCTAATTTAGCCGACATAGGATAGGGAGCAGTTGGATCGTCTAGCTTAAATTCACATAGTTTAGCGTAGAGTTCAGATTCTGCTTCATTCATCAGCAACCACCTCCACAAGTGGATACGAGAGGGACTTTGGGAGTGGGATAAATGACTTGAAGTTCGAGATTGAGAAAGTCACTTAATTCCTGACCTAACCACCATAATTCTGCCTGGGAAAATTTGGTAGAGGAAGAATGAGCAGGAAAGGAATATTCAAAATTCCCACAATATAAATGCAATTTTGGTGGGATGGTAATGGTACTACCTTGAATCAGTTGGCCGTTTGTATCTAAACATTTGTCGAATGTGTAGCCAGGGTTGTACGCCAAGATTTCGATTTGTGATCGCGAATGCTCTGATAATTTGATAGGCTCCTGCCTCTGTCTGCGGTCTTTCAATTTATGATAAACGTCTCTATCATCGAATCGTCTATGATAGGTCTCTGGGAAAAAGTGATTGATAGGGATCGGCTTGTGCCTTTGTCTGCGGTCTTTCAATTTATAAATGTGGCGATCATCAACGATTAGATGATAAGTTTCTTTTTGAGAAAGGTAAAATCTCCTAACAAAAAAAACAAGAACTAGTAATATGGAAAAGACATATCTAATAAGTGGTTGAATACTAGAGCAAATAATAAATATTATTCCCACTACTATCAGCAAGCTCAGAAACGATTCAGTAGTGAACATTGGAAGCGTTTGATGCCAAGTAATTTGCAATCGATTTCGATCGCGGTATAGGCGAATTTGAGTGTGAGCAGGTTTTAATCGTTCAAAATCCCCATAGCTGCCATCTTCAGACTTCAGTGCAAGTTGTGCCACTTTGGCACTATCGAATCGCTTGTCAAGATGGGGATGGGTCATTTTTTCTAACCATCGCTCGAATCGTTTGTTAATCTCGGCATTAAATTTTACCCGTCCATCGACTTGAGGTAACTCTGCGGGATGCGTGCCCGTAAGTAGATAAATTAACGTCATCCTCAAACTATATAAATCCGAGGCGGTTGTCGTTTGTCCGCCAAATTGTTCGAGCGGAATATAGCCATAACTGCCAACGATCGTAATGCTTCCTTCTTCTTTTTTTGAAACCGTTTGTACTGAGCCAAAATCAACGAGGTAGACATCGCCAATACTATTGCCAGAGCGATTGCCAAGCAAAATATTGCTAGGCTTAATATCTCGATGAATCACAGGGGGGTGTTGCTGGTGGAGATAGGTCAGTAGATCTAATAAGCGATCGGCTAGTTCGATAATTTCAGTCTCGGAAAATTTGCGCCCTCTAGCGACTAAAGTCGCTAGTGAAGGTGCTTCGATATAAGATTGCACTAAAGCAAAACCAGGAGTATCGATTTCATCAACCTCAAAGTAGTCGAGATATCTAGGGATTTCCGGATGATCAAGATTTTTAAGCGTGGCGGCTTCGCGCTCGAATAATTTTAGATCGTCCCATTCAAAGCCATCTCTAAATTGCAGCAGTTTAATGATGACTGGCACTTGAGATTGAAGATCTTTCGCCAAAAAAGTTCGTCGTCCAGCTTTTTGACTCAATAATTCTTCGATTTGATAACGATCAGTAAGAACGGTATCAGTT
>Ga0209172_10005551_pt1 | contig 15183 bp, 13 predicted proteins | sample LarsenN4metaG_FD_184113 | JGI IMG/M metagenome (GOLD analysis project Ga0209172, IMG submission 184113) | Hot spring sediment bacterial and archeal communities from British Columbia, Canada, to study Microbial Dark Matter (Phase II) - Larsen... ... | reverse complement strand
AGCTCTTGCCGCAGGCGCAGAATCCCGCTCAGCGCATCCCCTCGCCCAGGCAATCGTCCGCGCCGCCCAGATCCAGGGCACGTCTGTTACGGCGATGGATGAAGTCGAGTCGCTGACAGGGCGCGGCTTGCGCGCCGTTACGAATGGCAGGAAAGTTTGGATCGGCAACCAAAAATTGATGGATGAAGCGGGCGTGCCGCTCTCCCCCGACGCACTCTATCAGGCGGATGCATTTCAACAAGCGGGCAAGACATTGATGTGGGTGGCAGTGGATAAAACGTCAGTTGGCTTGATCGCCCTCGCCGATACCCTGCGCTCAGAAGCTGCACCGGCTATGAAGGCGCTTCAACAAACAGGTGTGGCCCACACCATCATGCTGACGGGCGATAACGAGCGTTCTGCTTCTGCCATCGCTGCCCAAATTGGGTTGACCGAATTCCGCGCCGACCTCATGCCGGAAGATAAATTGACGGTCATCCGCGATCTGGTAAAGGAATATGGTCAGGTAGCTATGATTGGCGACGGTGTGAACGACGCACCTGCCCTGGCGAATGCAACAGTAGGTATCGCGATGGGCGGCGCAGGAACGGATGTCGCCCTCGAAACAGCCGACGTTGCCCTGATGGGCGACGACCTATCTAAACTGCCCTTTGCGGTTGGGTTGGGACGCGCCACACGCGCCATCATCGTGCAAAACCTGGTCATATCGCTCGGTGTGATCGCCCTGCTCATCATCACTTCGTTGACGGGCATTGTCAGCATCGGTATTGCTATCATTTTCCACGAAGGCAGCACGCTGGTAGTCGTAGCTAATGCGTTGAGGCTGTTAGGATACCAGAGGTCTTCATAGCATGAATATTATCCAAATATTACTGCCGGTCTACCTGGTCGTTTTCTATGGCGCAACGATATTCTGGCGCAGCTACCGGGTGCGGAAGGCGACAGGCGTCAATCCTTACCGCCTGTCCGCTCGAGAATATCAGCGGGATGACGTTCATGGATTGGTCAGCCGCCTCTTCCGCATCACCCTGGTTAGCCCAGCCCTTGTCGTGCTAATCTATACCTTCGCTCCGCGAGCTTACATGTATCTCGCGCCGATTGCCTGGCTGCAAACGCCGTTCGTGACGGCTGCTGGGTTACTATTACTGGCTGTCGCATTGATTTGGGTGTTGGTGGCGCAGTGGCACATGGGCGACTCCTGGCGCATTGGCATCGATGGCGAGAATACGGCGCCCCTGGTCACCCACGGTGTTTTTGGGTGGTCGCGCAACCCGATCTTCCTGGGAATGCGCGTCATGCTGATTGGATTATTCCTCGTGCTCCCCAACGCTCTGACGTTAGCGCTGTGGTGGTTGGGCGACGTGCTCATGCAGGTTCAGGTCTACCTGGAGGAAAAGCACCTGGCTCAGCAGCACGGAACGGTCTATGAAACTTACCGACAGCGAGTAAGACGATGGATTTGACGCGCCCATTGAAGAGTAGAGCACGATCAGGCAGGCTATGGGTCTTCAGATAGCGATCACCGACGGGATTGTTATTACGGGTACGCTGATTCTATTGGCCGTCATCGTCATGAGCTGGCTGGCTAACGTTCACTCTCCCAAAGTCTCCCCGGCCGGTTCGAGCCTGTGGTTCGATCTGCCTGGATGGGCGCAAATCGTAGCCGGGATTGGGGCGATCGTGTTGTTCATCGGTTTAGGTTATCTTCTATGGCTTCCCTTGCCCCTGGACCTATTGCCCACCCTATCAGCGGCCTTGAACTTCATCGGCCTGGCAGTCTTTCTAACCGGGTTGTCCCTGGCGCTCTGGGCGCGTTGGGCGCTGGATGCTATGTACGGGGTCAGCACAGGCTTGTCTGCACCGTTGCGGGCGCAACACCGTCTTATTCAGCGTGGGCCGTATGCGTTTGTGCGCCACCCGATGTATCTCGGCTACTGGCTGGTATTCGCGGGAGTGGAACTGATCTATCGTACGTGGACGCCGCTGGTGTTGTTGGACATTTGCGTGCCATCGTTCTTCCGCCGGGCGCGACGTGAAGAGTCGACTCTGGCAAAGCATTTCGGTGCGGAGTGGCAGGAATACGCCGCGCGGACAAATTTCTTGATCCCTTGGGTATATTGATGTACATTTTGGTGTATCCCAATGGTCCGCCAGATGTCTAATTTGCCGCCCGCAGGTGTATACAGCTTCGTCCGGCATCTGATCTATTCAGATACTTTGCTTGTTTTTCTGGGACTCAGTATCGCATTTCGTGTGCTGATATCTTTGTTGTATTGGCTGCTGGTTGCGGAATACAGTGAAGAGTATGCAAGTAATCAATTGAGAGTCAACGGAGGAAACAGAATATGACACACACCATTTCTATCCTGGCAATTGCCATCGCCGGCCTGATCCACCTGGTTCTTGCACCTGCGCATTACGCCCACGCCCCGGCCCACGGCGTCTTTTTTGCCCTGGCCGGCATGGCAGAGATCCTTTGGGCGGTGGCCTTTTGGAGACGCCCGTCTCAGACGTTGTATTATGCCGGACTGGCCCTGGCCGGAGGGTTGATTGTTCTGTGGGTCTTGACACGCTTTTTAATTCCACCATTCGAACACGAACCGGGGCCGATCGACGTCAGTGGCCTGGTCTGTAAACTAAGTGAACTGGCTGGCTTTATTTCTCTCATTGCCCTGGCAGCTCAAGGGCAGATCAGCGGAATGACCAGGAGATCGGCCTGGAGGTTGGCCGGTATCGCGCTTGGACTGGCTGTACTCAGCGGACTGGCGTTATACGGGATTGGGCGAGCCGCCGAGCCGATGCTGCCCTCCCTGACTTCGCCGGGCGAGCACGCTGAGAGCGAAACCGTTTCAGGCCATGAGATGGAAGGCGACGAAGTGTCGGGACACGATGATACGGTAGATGACCACGAAGCTGGCCCATCCGGTGAGGCCATGACGATTGGTGACTTAAAAATCGCGGGGATCTGGTCGCGCCCGGCGAGCGCAAACACAAACGGGGTGATTTATTTAAGCATCACCAATACCGGTCACGATATGGACCGGCTGGTTGGCGCTCGGTCCGAAGCAGCTGCTGTTGCAGAACTCCACCAGTCCAGGATGGAAGGCGACGTGATGAAAATGGAGCCGGTTCCTGACGGTCTTGAATTGCCGCCCGGAGCCACCGTTAGCCTTGAACCGGGCAGCTATCACTTCATGCTCGTCAATCTACAGCAAGACCTGAAGCCCGGCGAGCATTTCGCGGTAACGCTACAATTCGAGAAGGCAGGCGAGATAACCGCAGAAGTAGAAGTAGTTCAGCCGTGAAAATCCTCAAGCACACGTCAATACCAATCGTCCTCCTGACATTGCTAGGGCTTCTATCAGCCTGCCGGCCTTACCAGTTCAAGGGCACGCTTTACCCCGATCCCCAACCTGCGCCAGACTTCGTACTGAGGCGCAGCGATGGTGGACGGCTGCGCATGAGCGATTTGAAGGGACAGGTAGTGTTGATGTTCTTTGGCTTCACCACCTGCCCAGACGTCTGTCCCACCACGCTGGCGGACGCCAAACGCATCCTGACCAGTCTGGATGAAGACGCCGAGGAAGTCGTTTATCTTTTCATCTCTGTGGACCCTGAACGGGATACACCAGAGGCTCTGGAGAAGTACGTGAACAACTTTCATCCCGCCATCGTAGGCCTGACCGGTACCCCCGAAGAACTGGCGGCTGTATGGAAAGACTATGGCATTTTCGTCAACAAAGTGCCACTAGAAAATTCTTCCCTGGGATACACGATGGAACACACCGCTAGATCGTACCTGGTGGACAGCGATGGCAACCTTCGCCTGACATACGCCTACGGCACACCTTACCAGTCTATTCTCGAAGATGTACGGCAGTTGCTGAAAGAGATGCGCGAGTAAGCCTGAGACGGAGCCTGAGCATCGGGGATACGATCATTTTGTCATTGAATTTCAAAATGACCGGGAGTGCAAAACCAAGTTCAAGTACAAAAACCTTAAACGGATCGAATGTGCACAGGAACAATACATACGATATAATGCGCTAGACTTGTAATTCCAGGCTTTACGATATTGAGTAAAAACCACCATATTCTACTTATATTGACCCTGGGTCTGCTTGTTCTGGGATTGACAGCCCATTCCTTGCCAACAGCAGCATTTTGCGCTTGCCTCAATCCAGCGGACGACGCTGGCAATGCGGCGCCAATGGAAGCATGCTTGGTATGCCTGTTACAAGCAGGGGTGTGCAGTCCCTGTTCGCAGATGATTAGCATTAGCGCCAGCTTACGGAATATGGACGAGCTCTCAATCCCTAACCCGCTGGAACATACTGTTCGGATAAATCATCCCCCTACTTTAGCCTGAACAATTTAATCCCGAAGTACCCAAATTGATGGGTTGATGCCGATGTCATTATGTGAACGTACATCGGTAGTGCATCTATGCATTACTTTTACTCATAACGGAGAGAAGATGAAAAAGCGAAAAACGACTCGATTCCCGATAATCTTCCTGATTGCGGGTGGATTTCTGCTGATCCTCGCTGCTGCAATCTTTGCCATGCAGAATGAACCAAATCCAGGTGTTTCGCAGACGCCTGCTGCAGTGAGCGATCATGATGAGGAGACTTATCCTGAGATCAAAAGAGTTTCTTTGGACGACGCCAAATCCGCCTTAGATGCTGGTACTGCGATCTTTGTGGATGTGCGTGATGCCAATTCGTACGCAGAAAGCCACGTTCCAGGTGCGTTATCGATTCCCCTGGCGGATCTGGAAGATCGCCAGGGTGAGCTAGACAAAGCGGATTGGATCATCACCTACTGTACCTGACCGGCAGAAGAGTCGAGCGCCCGTGCGGCGCGCATCCTATTGGACAACGGCTTTACCAAAGTCAATCCCATCCTGGGTGGTTTCCGTGCCTGGGTCCAGGCCGGTTATCCCACGAAACCATGAAATATATTGATAATGTCAAGGAGCTAAAATGAATAAGCAAATCGCAGCAACGCTGTGGGGTATATGTGTACTGGCATTGATACTCAGCGCATGCCAGAGCGCGTCCACACCCATTGGACAAACTGTGGACACCGAAAATGGAAACTATACGGTCGTATCGGTCCAGGAATTAGATGCTATGTTGGAAAGTAAAGATTTCACCTTGATCAACGTCCATATCCCCTGGCAAGGCGATATTCCGCAAACCGATCTAAAATTGGCTTATGACCAGATTGAGCAAAGCCAGGCACAATTACCAGCAGAGAAAGACGCCAAAATTGTGGTGTACTGCCTGACATCTGGAATGGCAAAGATTGCAGTAGATTCTTTGCTGAAAATGGGCTACAACAATCTATGGATGCTGGAAGGCGGCACGACCGCCTGGGAGGAAGCCGGATTGACATTGAACGAGAAGACACCATAACCTGAAAAACCTTTTGATTACCGGTCATTGCATATCTGATAAAAACCTCGAACAACAGTTGTTTCAAATGCGACAAAACGCGATAGGACACAGCACAATATTCCAGGTGTGGAGAAGCAACTCTTCAATGCTAAAACTTTACCGGCGTGATTTATTAAGGTGAGGTTTTGAAACCAGCTTCCCAAAGGAGATAAAATGCCTTTGGGAAGCTGTTCTGTCAGGGCAAAGTAACCCTTTTTCGCTAATTTTCCTCCGTTTCTCCCCAAATCGATAATTGATCAGGCTGGGCGATATTGTTCTTTCTGCCAGCAGACCTTCTGCTAGCAGCCGCTTTGGCCGCCTGATGTTCTAGCGCCCAATCCAACCAGGTTTTGGGACTTACGGGAATCAGCACTGGGCTGATCTCGGTCGGGCAGCCCATCCACGAGTTCGACACCCGCATCTCATCAGCAAAGAGTGACTGCAGATCGTCTAACTCCGCACCGCGCAGCACTTCACGCGCCAGCTCGGTGATGAAATCGCCTTCCTCGATGGGTACGATTGCGCCGCCGACCTCATCTCCGTACAGAGTCTGAGCCGCGCGCATCTTGCGACCCATCAGGGCTAATGCCTGAGCTTCCATGGCGTCTTTATAGACCGCAAACACGGCCTTGACCGGCTGGGTTTGTCCCAACCGCCACACCCTCCGAAGAGCTTGCCAAAGGGTGTAGTAGGGTAGGAAAGTGGCGAGTTACCATCACATACTTCACGACGGCACTTTTCCACAGACCCCCCTCCGAACCGGACGTGAGGTAGGGTAGGCGGCCAGCGAGTTACCCAGATAGGCACTTTTCCAACCGCCCCCCTCCAAACCGTGCTTGACCGTTTCCGTGTCACACGGCTCTCACGTGACCTGAGATAGCAAGCCCATCATAGCGTCCGTATTGGATATCGTGGTGACATTTTTGGCAGACAATCAGTGTCTTGCGTTTTCTTGCTGCCATGAGTTTCATCCATTCGGGTCGATTTGCACGACCCTTTAGGGCTAGGTCAGCCAGTTTCCGAACATGATGAACCTCGATGTTGTCCTTTGCTCCGCATAGCTCACATTCCTGAGCCAGGAGCCTTTCCACAATTTCACTTCGTTTGCTCCAGATGGGTTTCACAGTATCGCTAATGGCTACCCACTTATTCCATTGCAACGAGACGCCCCCAAAGTGGGCCATCAGAGGTGATTTCTCTGATCCCCGGTCAAGCTTAACTTGCAGCACTTTGTAGGTGCCCTCATTGACCTTCAGGGTTGTTCCATATCGTTGGTAGATTTTTGCGCAGGTAGTTTTGTATTTCTTCGCCAGTGTCTTGACGAGAGATACTTCCATCATCCACTTCAACTTACTGAGTTGGTGCAGGTTATAAGCTAGGCGATAGTACTGGACGATCCCAATATATTCAGCTTGGTATTGCGCTACGATGCTGTAGGCTGTATCGTTCACTCGTTGCATAAGGTGGATTGGCTTGCCTTTTCGCATGTATTTCGCACATTTGGCCTGAATAACTTCTTGGGGCACGCGCAGCCCGATTGCGCCATTGATACAGCGTTGTCCGCGGTAGTCATGTTTGTCGTCGGCTTGGAGGGTATGGATTTCGTATCCCAAGAAATGAGCTTTTTCTGTTCTTGCATGAGTGATGAGGGTTTTCTCTTCACTGAGTTCAAGGCTCAATTCTTTCTGTAGAAAAGTTGCCAGTTGTCGCTTGATCTCCTGGGCTTCACTTTTTGGGCCTGCAAATCCAAGCAGCCAATCATCGGCATACCTGACATACCATAGACGGCGATAGTTTGGATCATCTGGCTTTCTAGACGGGATTTGCTGTGCTTGCTTATTGAATTGCCGGGCCATTTCCCGATCCCCTGCTTTCCGTGCTCGATAGGCGGCGATGGTCAGTTTGCGATATTGTGGATCTACTTGCCTGCGGCGGCCGCAGTTGTGTGCTGGGAGAAGGTACTGTTCGACATATTTGTCAAACCTGTCCAATACCAGGTTAGAGAGAATAGGACTAACCACGCCTCCTTGAGGTACTCCACTCAAGGTATTGTGGTAGCGCCATTCTTCCAGGTAGCCTGCTTTCAGGAGATTCTGAATCAGGCGCAGGAAGCGATTATCATGAATTTTCTCTTGTAGGATGTTGACCAGGACGATATGATCAATCCGGTCGAAACAAGCAGAAATATCCCCCTCGATAAACCACTTCACGCCTTTCCAGTGTTGTGTGATCTCTTGAAGAGCAGTATGACACCCGCAACCGGGCCGAAAGCCGTGAGAGTGAACACTAAATTGGGGCTCGTAGTAGGCTTCTAGGATCGAACGAATTACTTCTTGTAGCAGCTTATCCGTCCAGGAAGGCAGTCCCAGCGGGCGTAATTTCCCATTCTTTTTGGGCACATACGTCCGACGTACGGGCTTCCAATGATAGCGTTCTTGTCGCAAGATCGCGATCATCGTATCGATTTTTGCCAGCGACATTCCATCTACTGTTTCCGGTGTTGATCCGGGGGTCATGGCGCCTTGGTTGCCATACAGTTTGGCATAGGCGCGTAGGTACAGGTCAGGGTTGAAAAGTTGCCGGTACAGGTCTTCTAACGGCAGCCCCCGCTGTCCCCGATCTCGAATTATGTTCAGTACCGTTTCGGCTGTTCGCATCTCGCGTACCTCCTGATTCTGACATATGGTCACCTGTGCCCCTTGGCCCTGTGAGCGGTTTTCCCGCTCGCCTGGGTGGGTCGTTACTCCCACGACTACTATGGGCACTCCGTCACCTTAGGGCTCGCGCCCCTTAGGCGATCCCGTATTCCGTCACAGAAGAACGTTTTAGAGCAACTTAGGCTCCCCACTCATATCCTTAAATGAGTTCGTTACTCATCGCCCACGAGTCAGGGTGTACTATGAACAAAAGTCGAATTCACAGCTACTCATGGCATTGGCGTTCAGATGTGCTACCAACGAACGTGAAGTTCCGCTGCTGGATATTGGGGTTCAGTCAGTTTAGATTTAGCCATATCGCTCAAGCGTTGCAGAGCCATGCCCTACACATCTTCTGGCATTCTCCGCTTTATCGACATGCTCTTGTTCCCTTTCTCTTTCGAGTCTGGGTAAGTCGTTCGCTTCGGAGTCATATACCCTGAACTCCGGCCACCTTAGGTGGCAATTCTTTCTGTGCGTGATACGGCGCACACTTTCGCCTCATCCGGCTCTCCAGAACTCAAATGCTTCGGTTGGGTAACGGTTTCCCGTTGTGGATCGTATCGTGGCATTTCACACACACCACCAGCGTCTTTCTCTGCATGGCGATCATCCTTTTCACCCAGTCGGGTTTCTCTTTCCTTCCCCGCCAACGGTTCTGTAGATCGACCAGCTTGCGAATGTGGTGGACTTCGCAGTTCTCTCGTGAGCCACAAATCTCACATTCGTTGGCCTGCAACCGCTGGATCAGGTCGGTACGTGAGCTGAGCGCAAAGTTCCGCGTCCCGATGCTGTCATCAATCGGCTGGGTGCCGGGTTTGACAACCTTCAAGGGGATGCCGCCCCAGTAGATATACCGTGTCCCGTTTTTCGTGGATACTTCCACGACCAGAACCTTGTAGGTATATCCATCCACGGTTCGCTTTCCCCTGTACTTCTTGTAGATTTTGGGGACGGTGGTTCGGTACTTGTTAGCCAGCGTCTTGGTGAGGGCAATTTCCATCACGTACTTGAGCTTGCGCAGCGCTTTTCTGTCTGCGGCGTACTTGTAATATTCTGCCAGCCCACGAAACCGCTGCTGGTAAACGTCCATGATCTGGGCGTCCGAGTACGCCAGCAAACCGGCTTCGTGAATTGGTTTTGCGCCACGCATATAGCGCCTGGCAAGCTCGTTGACCTTTCCAAACGGAATGCCGAGCCGGATGCAGCCGTTGACACTGCGGGTCTTGGTGAGCGTCCCGGTCCGGGATGAAAGTTTGTCGTCTGCATGGTAAACGCTGACATCGTAGCCCAAAAATCGGGCATGTTCGGTGCGTGCATGTGTGATGAGGGTTTTGGATGCGCTCAACTCCAGATGTAGCCTGTCTTTCAGGAATGCGCCGATGGCTGCCTTGATCTGCTCTGCTTCTGACTTCGGCCCGATGAAGCCCAGGATAAAATCGTCGGCATAACGGATGTATTGCAGCCGCCGGTAGTTCGGGTCAACCACGTCTTGCGAGGGAAGCTTTCTACGTTCAAGTTCGAGTTCTTTGACCCGTTCTTGATCGCCTGCTTCTCGTGCGTATTTGATGTAGTACCCTAACCGGTAGTATTCCAGGTTCGGTGCACGCCTTTTCCCACGGGTGTATTGTGGGATCAGCACATCTTCAACATAGGCATCCAGTTCATGCAGGTATATGTTGGACAGGAGCGGGCTAAGGATACCGCCCTGCGGCGCTCCGCTGAAGGTGCGGTTGTACTGCCAGTCTTCCATATACCCGGCTTCCAGTCCCATCCGGATCAGGTTGAGTAAGCGACCATCCTGAATGTCTCTTGCGAGGATTTCCATCAGGGTTTCATGGTCGATGTTGTCAAAACAGCCCCGGATGTCGCCTTCGATGAACCACGCCGCGCCTTGGAACTTCTTATGCAGGTCTGCCAGTGCCGTATGACAGCCGCGTCCGGGCCGGAAGCCGTGTGAACTATCTCGAAAACGGGGTTCGTAGTAGGCTTCCAGCATCCGGCGCAACACTTCCTGCACCAGCTTTTCTGTAAAGTTCGGGAGACCGAGCGGGCGTGTCCCTCCGCTTTTCTTCGGGGTTTGGATACGACGGGCCGGACGGAATTTGAACCGTTCGTATCGCAACTTCTCAATGATCCGTTGGATACGAGCCAGGTTCATCCCATCCACCGTGTCGTTCTCCGTTCCCGCAGTCAAAGCGCCACGATTGCGAGCAATCTTGTCGTATCCAGCCAGGAACAAGTCCTCGCTGAACAGGCAGCGATATACACGCTTCAGGGGATTACGTTTTTCACCTAACTTACACATGGCTTGTAGAATTTGTTCGGCTTTCTGCATTGCGCATACCTCCATTTTTCTAGCAAGCTAAAGTTCCTAACTCCCTTCGCCCTGTGGCTGGCTTTCCCAACCGCCCTGGGTGGACGTTACACCACCGACTACTATGGAGTTTCCGTCGCCTTAGGGCTCGCGCCCCTTAGGCGATCCCGCAGTACGGTCATGAATGACGTTATCAGGATGACTTAGGGTGTCTTTTCGTGGCTTGATAGGTCTCACTGACCCTTGTTCCCGGCAGGAGGATTTCGCAACTCTCAGCTTATACAAGATGCTGCTGCCGGGGCTTGACCTCAACCGTTGTGTCAAGGGAGGAATAGTCTCCAACTCGCCATTGGACTTGAAGCAGTTTAGCTTTACCCATATCATCCAGGTCTTGGGGCGACATCCTACGGTAAACGGTTTCCCGTTTCGCCCCTTTTCCGACATGCTATTTTCCCGTTCAGGTTTCCCCTTTCGGTAAATCGGATGACCTCACAGGTGATCTCCTCAACCTGCGGTACGTCACGTACAATCATTCATGCCGCCATGCGGCGCACCAAACTGTATTCCGGTTCATAGAACACGACCGTATGGAAGCTGACCAGATCCAGCCCGGTTTGCACCAGGCGGGGGTTAGTGATCAGCACATCGGCGTAGTCGTGATCTTCGATCCAACGCTCACGACGGCGAGGGTTCACCGAACCGTACAGAGTAATGGCCTGCACTCCAGATTGCTTGAGCACATTCTCCAGGCGATCCTGGATGTCACGCGTGCCGGTTTGGCGCACATACACCAGCGTCCGGCGACCGCGTGCCTTCTCCGCTTTGCAGAAGCTGGACAGCCAGCTTTCCTTGGGCAGTAAGCCGAACTGATCCACCACTGCCTCGAGAGGCATCAACGGAACCTTGACCAACGTTTCCTTCTCCCGCCGGGCAGCCGCCGACTGAGCCAGTCGAGCAGCTTCCAACAGGGTTTGGGCAGCATGGGTTTCCAATGGGTCTTCTGTGGTGGTATTCTCCAGCATCTCTCTTGCCAACGCTTCCAGAACGTTGATCGGCACCGAGGCGTGGTTGGCAGCGACGACCTCATCCCGAAAAGCCGAGTTGGGCCGGGAGAGCGCCCACTGCAACCATAACGACAGGTAACGCTGATCACGGCGCGCCATGTGACGCAGGATGCTTTCCATCCCACGGTATTGGCGGCCGTGACTGCTGTCCATATCCAGCTCGACAACCTCTTCGGTGTAGGGGGGCAGCTCGACTCCCAGGTCTTTCAGGTTGAGGAAGATTGAGTTGTGCAGCAAGCGAGTGATGATCGCCGGGCTGACACCCGGGATCTCGCGCGCCTGCTCCCGATAGCGGCGATTGCCGGTAAAGGTGCCATCCTCTTCGCTACTTTCATCGCTAGCGCGGCGCTTGCGCACACTTTCCAGCACACCATACGCCCCTGCCCAGCGCAGCTCGTCATGAAAGGCGAAGTCGCTGCGCACAGCCGGGTTCAGGCGATGCATCAACCAGAAGATCGAGGTGCTCTTGCCCCCAAAGTACGTGCCGGTCAGGGTGAGTGTGTAGCGGCTGGCCTCCACCAGTTGGTGGAAAGCCACACCCCGGTCGCTGGATTTCGCCTTGTGTAGAGTAGGGGCAGAGCGCGTTACTCACCTTTCGATGAGCACGTTTCCCCACCCCCCTCTCCGAACCGGACTTGCACCTTTCAGCGCATCCGGCTCTCCATACACGACTGTTTGCACAGACTTGTAGGCACTCTCATCGTCCCTGCAATTCTGCCTTCTGATGGCAGCCTGGACAGAGGGCGATAAGGTTCTCCAGAAAATGAGCCTGTCTACGGTTCTTGAAGCTTTTCAGCCGGATACAGTGATGCACCTGCGCCTTCATTCCCCGAATGGGTTTGCCACATTGCCAGCAGCGATAGCCGGATTGCTCCAGCACCGCTTTTCGTAATGTGCTCCATTCTGGTCCGTATTCCGAAAGCACCATCGGTCCGGGCGGCTCCAGGTTGGGCGGTAGGGTCAATTCTTCTACTCGCTTTTCCAGGATAGCCCGTTCTTCTGGCACATACGGGTTGAGCTGGGGATGAAAGCTCACGTAGCGTATGGGAAAGAAATTCAGGGTGACCACGATGTAGGCGGTGGTATGGGCTTTGTCCGCCCAGCAGCCGTAGTTCTTGCAGCGATGCCTCCGGTTCACTCGACGGATGTCGTAGCGATAGGGGATGTAGTGGGCTTTGTAGTGCTGTCCGGGCGTCAACTTGGGATTACGCAGCCGGTGGGAGGTGCGAAACACCCGCCACCAGACATAGTGATCCGCCTGCCGGAATGCCCGGCTGCTGCTCACCCGGCGGTAGTACATTGCCCATCCAACCAGGTACTTGTTGAGATGTTCTATCGCTCCTGCATCGTTCTGCGTGCTGAAACCTTCCCATACTCTTTGCTTCACTTTCTCTCGAAACCGGCTCATGGCCTTTGGGGAGGGTGTGATCAGGGTCACCCGTTGATACTTGCGGATACGGAAGCCGAGGAAGTCAATCCCCTGCTCCACCGGCGTGATCAACGTCTTGGTTTCTGACAACTCCAGGTGGAGTTCAGTTTCCAGGAAGTCTGCGATCTCGGCTTTTAGCTGCATGGCCTGCTCCATCGTTCCTTTCACCATGACGACAAAGTCGTCGGCGTAGCGAACGATGAAGCATCGGAATGCGCCTCGGCGGAGCAAGCGCTGCCTCTCTGCTTCACTGAACCCGCCCCATTTGGCGTGGATGAACCAATCCAACTCGTTCAGATAGATATTCGCCAGCAGTGGGGAAACGATCCCCCCTTGCGGCGTGCCTTCATCCGTCACCTGCCAGGCGCCATCTTCCATCACCCCTGCTTTGAGCAGATCCTTGACCAGCCGGATGATACGCTCATCCCGGATAGTTCTGCGCAGGATCTTGAGCAGCTTGAGGTGATGGATGCGGTCGAAGCATTTGCGGATGTCCCCTTCGATGGCGATGTTGTAGTGGCGTTTCCCGATCAGGTCTTTGATCCGCAGGGCAGCATGATGGGTCGACCGGAAGGGTCTGAACCCGTAGCTGTGCGGATAGAACCTGGCCTCATAGATCGGTTCCAGGATCAGCCGGAGCATTTCCTGTACCACCCGATCTTTGATCGCGGGAATACCAAGCGGTCGTTGTTCGCCATTGGCTTTGGGGATATACGTTCTCCGTACGGGTCGGGGCCTGTACGTTTTGGCGCACAGTTCCCGGTTCAGTTCATCCACCAGTCGAGCACGGCTTTCTTCCGTATTCAGATCTCCTTTCGTGATGCCATCGACGCCCGCCGTTCTTGCCCCATCGTTCTTCAACACCCGATCCAGTGCTACTATGGTCAGGCGTTTGGAACGCATCAGGTTGTACAGACGGTCGAACGTCAGCCCTTGCAGGCTTCGATGTGCCAGCACTTCCTGGGTTCGTTTTGTCCATCGATAGAGGCTTTCCAGCCGAGTGTTCGGCTCTTCCAGCCTTTCTACTTCTGGTGTCGTGTTCATGGCGACCACCTCCTTTTCCGTGTGGGATTAGAGGCCTACACCCATTCCGTGCAAGTCGTGACTGCCGCCCTTCGCCCTGTGAACGGCTTTCCCGTTCTCCGTGACCGGGTCGTAGGGCAGGGCTTTTGGCCCTGTCTATTCTCCCGGCAACTACTACGGCGGCTCCGCCCTTCCCTGCTCACATCAACGGCAGCTGTCCAACCCCGCACGTTCCGGGGTGAAGCAGGGAAGTTCCTGTGTTCCACATAACCTGTCTTTGCACCCTTCCCTTAGGCATGCACTATACACCGAGGTCATTCTGGCCCTTGAACCTCTGTAGAGCCAGACCAGCAGCCTGATCGCTGCCGTCGGATGGGGAACGAATAGCCCCTCCGCTGTTCCTTTCACCCCCAATCACGTTTTGCGGGATGTTGAATGTCACGATGCTTACGTGCATTCGTTTTCCTTTCCATAGGAAGGTATCGAGAATAGCCCTGCCTCTTGGGCACGTGATTTGCCCGCACAGGTACATTCCAGGTGAGCTTCATACCCCTGGCTTGCTCCAGCCAGACGCATGTCACCTTGTTCTTACCGGTTGAGGTAGCCGGTAGCAGGCATCTCAGCCTGCCTCAGGTTGTGTGGCTTTCACAGCGCACACTCGTGGCATTCATCTCCTATGAGGATCTTGAAGCGTCCATGCGCCTTATCTTTTATGTACTCTGCGATGGACCAGCGGCGGGCTTCGGAATACTCGAAGAGCGGAGCGCCGCAGGGACGCGTCTCCCAAACCGGATTGCCATCTTGATCCCTGACTCGCCTGCCTTTGGCGTCCAGCTTCCAACCGCTTACCTGCGCCGAACAAAAGCTGCGGTGCTTCTGAAAGTACTCGATCTCGGTCACCGGAATGCCCTGGTTTTCGGTCTGTACCTGGCCGCACTGCGGGCAGGTGTAAACTACCAACGGCTTGCCATTGATCTTGATCGTCTTTGCCTGGACGACCGGCTTCCAGCCGGCGCCCATCTTGGCTGCGGTGGACGCAACGACGGCGATGGCTTTGCGCCCCAGCTTGCCGGTTTCATAGTCATCAAGGAAAGCGCGCACGTCGTTGACATCGCCGTCCGTTTCCTTGCCGATGCGGCGCAGTTCACGGGCTTTCACACCGGGGATGACCTCTTCCGCTTCACGGATCCACTTGGGCACCAGGTGCGGCGGG
>Ga0209172_10005549_pt1 | contig 15190 bp, 10 predicted proteins | sample LarsenN4metaG_FD_184113 | JGI IMG/M metagenome (GOLD analysis project Ga0209172, IMG submission 184113) | Hot spring sediment bacterial and archeal communities from British Columbia, Canada, to study Microbial Dark Matter (Phase II) - Larsen... ... | reverse complement strand
CGGGGCTGCCTCCGATGGCGGCCGGCTTGAGCTAACTTCGCCCGATGGCAGAGTCAGGTTCAAGGCGCCCTGACCCTCTGTCTTTCTCTTCGCGGCCGACCTTGCGCCCAAGACGCGCGGGGTGCCGGGTAAAACCGTTCTTTACGGTAGGGCGCGCCATCTCGCGCCCGCCGACCGATGAGGAGGAAGAGAGAGATGACATTGGAAGATCGAGTGGCTCAACTGGAAGCGGGCCCTCGGCCAAGGAAGGCTTCGGCGTCGTCAGTCTTCGCTGGAATCTCGATCGTCCTACCTGTGGTTGCGGTGTGGTTGTCTTATAGAGCCGACTCACGAAGCGCAGCAGCCGAGCAATCGAGCAGAGCTCGGACATTGAACTCTGCTTTCGTGCTGGGCAAGACCGTTGGTAATGTGTTTGGGCATGGCTTGGTGGATGAACGCACACCACCGTCAGGGGGAGGAGATAACGACGGGTCGGAAGAGATGATCGCCTGGGCCGAGAGGCACCTCCCGTGGATCGAGGCACGCGCAACCCCGAGCGCGGAGTGGCTTGGGCTCAGCCTCGACTTCAGGCACACCCTACGCGAAGTCTGGCTGACCACAGATCACTTTGCTCAATACAGGTGGCAGGAGGGGGTCTTTACGCCGGTAGACCTAGAACTGAGGGACCTGGAGCTGCCCATGATGCCTGCTCCGCTGCCTTTCAGCTTCGATCACCACAGGTGGATGCACGATCTGTTCTGGAAGGCGTCCGGACCGGTGCAACGCTCTTATATCTTCAGCGCTCGGGTTCGCCTTACCCCAGCCACGAACTTGTGGAACTATAGTCCCGCTCCGCAAATGCCGCTCGCCACCATGGCGAATACGGTACCTGATGTCGCGCGGAAGCTCTCGTCCCCCCCCCGCCCGTGCCCGGCGTGGTAAAAAGCCCGGCATGAGGACATCTGCTGTGCTTCTCGTCTCTTCCGTCGCCCTGCTGTGCGTCTCGGCTGTGGCTCAACTCACCGACCCGGTTGGGCGGGGGGTGGTGGGGGCGAGGCGGCCCGCCATCAGCCCGGACGGGTCGCGAATCGCCTTCCAGTATCGCGGCGACATCTACGTCGCCCCCGCCGAGGGCGGAACCGCCATCCAGGTAACCAACCACGTCGAACTGGACACCAACCCGATCTGGAGCCCCGACGGCAAGTGGATCGCGTTCAGCACCGACCGCAACGGGAACATGGACGTCTACGCCATCCCCTCGACCGGCGGCGAACTGCGACGACTCACCTACTCCGGCTTCGACGAGGTCGCAACCGACTGGTCGCCCGACGGCGAGTGGATCACGTTCGCCGCGCGGCGCGAGGCGCCCTGGACGGGCGTGTTCGTGCTCAACGTGCGCACCCTGCAGTTCCGCATGCTGTCGCAGGACTATCAGGGCTACAGCAACCCGCGCTTCTCGCCTGACGGCAAGCGCATCGTCGTCACGCGGCACGGCTTCCCCTGGACTCGCGCGCGCTATGCCGGCTCCGCCGCCGCGAAGATCGTCATCCTCGATGTGGCGAGCGGCGCGGTGTCGCAGTTCGTGTCGAACGAGAGGCAGCACCTCTGGCCGACCTTCGCCGAGGACAACGCCAGCGTGTATGCCGTAACCTACGGCGAGGTTACGCCGAGCGCATCGTGGCTCAACAAGGACCCCGTGCGCTACACCGACTCCGCCGACAAGACGCCGAACCTGTGGCGCTTCGACCGAAACGGCAGAGGCAGGAGGGTTACCTCCTCGGTCGGCGCAGCCGTGCGCTGGCCGAGCATCAGCAAAGACGGCACGCTGTGCTACGAGCGCGACGGACACATCTACACCCTGCGCGACGGGCGCGAGGCGGAGGTGAAGATCAGCGTGTTCGGCGACCAGAAGCACACCACTTGGTCGCGGCAGGTGTTCACCTCGGGCGCGGAGGAGGCTGAGATCTCGCCGGACGGCAAGACGTTCGCCTTTCGAGTCGGCTCGGAGGTGTGGACGGTTCCGCTCGACAAGCCGGATCACCGCAACAAGGACGACGCAACGCGCCTGACCGACCACCCGGGCGTGGACCAAGACTTCACCTGGGCAGCGGACGGGAAGCGCCTCTTCTTCATCAGCGACCGAGACTATAACGAGAGGCTGTTTGAGCTGAACGTCGAGACCAAAGAGGTCAAGCCGATTTGGACAGGCTCGGACGACGCTTTCCGCCCGACGCTGTCGCCCGACGGTCGGACGCTCGCCTTCTGGGTCGCGGGCGCCCAGGGGGGCATCTACCTTTGGCAGACGGACGGCTTCCAGGCGCCGAGGCGCGTGGTCGAGCAGCCCGGCAGCCACTTCTTCGGCACGAGCGGCGGCGGCGAGATCGCCTGGTCGCCCGACAGCAGGTGGATTGCGTACACGGCGCAGATTCCGGGCAGCGTAAGCAACGTCTTGATCGCTGACACGTATACCGGCGAGGTTCGCAACATCAGCAGGCGCAATGTGGGCTACGGAGCGCTGGGCTGGTCGGCTGACGGTAAGTACCTTTACTATCAGCGGAGCGGCATCGGTGGCGGCCTCATGATCGTGCCGCTGCAACCGGAAGACGCGCACCCCGACGAGATCAAGTTGAAGTACGCAAAGCCGGAGGGCGCGGTTACGGTGCAGATCAACTTCGACGGCATCTCCGAGCGCGCGCGCCGCTTCTTCTCGCAAAGCGTGGACGGCGCCCTGCAGATGGACGTCGAGACCGGCAAACTGTACTTCCTCTCCGGCGGCAACCTGTGGATGTCGGACTACGACGGCTCGGGCATTCGGCAGATCGTGTCGGGCGTGGCGTCGTACCGGCTTGCGAAGGACGGCAAGACGGCGTACGGTCTGCGGAACGGCGAACTGTTCAAGGTAACGCTGAGCGGCAACTTCCCTGTTACGACGGTTGCGTTTCGCGCGGAGTTGGTGCAAGACATGGACCTGGTGCGCGCGGCGGCGTTCACACAGTTCTATCGGATGTACAACCGAGGCTTCTATGACGGCAACTTCCACGGCCGCGACTGGGCGTCGGTTCGCGCGCGATACGAACCGCTGCTCGAGGGCGTCGGGCATCGCATCGAGTTCTCCGAGTTGCTGAACATGATGGTCGGCGAGTTGGAGGCTTCGCACACGGAAGTCGGCTCGGCGCCGGGCGGCGTCAGCGGCGGGCCGTCGGTGTCGCATCCCGGTTTCTTCTTCGATTACTCGCACAAGGGACCCGGCATTCGCGTCGAGGGGACGTTCGAGCGCGCGCCGGCGTGGTACTCGAAGACGGAGATCAAGCCCGGCGAGTACGTTCTCGCCATCAACGGCAAGGATGTCGGCTTGAATGAGAACCTTTGGGAGACGCTGCACAACCAGGGCGGGCGCGACCTTGTGTTCCTTGTGAACAGCACGCCGAGCAAGGAAGGCGCGAGAGAGGTGCGCTACGCCGCACAGTCCGCCGACGGCATGAGGGGCCTATGGTCTCAGCAATGGGTTCGCGGCAATCGCACTCGCGTGGAGGAGGCGACCGGCGGCCGCGTGAGTTACATCCACATCTCGGGCATGGGCGGCACGAACCGCGACCTGTTCGAGGAGGAGTTTTGGGAATACAGCCGCGACCGCGACGCGATGATCATCGACGTGCGCTTCAACGGCGGCGGCAACATCAGCGACACGCTGATTGACTGGCTGGAGCGGAAGCCGCACGGCTACTATCGCTATCGCGACTCGTTCGTTCAGAACGCGCCGAGCGACCGATTGTGGGACAAGCCGATCGTGGTTCTGATGCACGAGAACTCGTTCTCGAACGCCGAGATGTTCCCGTATGCGATGAAAGAGCGAGGGCTTGCGACGCTGGTCGGCATGCCGACGCCGGGTTATGTCATCTGGACGTGGGGCTCGCGGCTGGTGGACGGCACGAGCATCCGCATACCGATGGGCGCGGTGTATCGGATGGACGGCAGCCCGATGGAGAACATCGGCCAGCAGCCTGACATTCGGGTGCCGTGGACGAACGAAGAGTTCCTCACGGGCCGCGACCCGCAACTGGAGCGGGCGATCCAGGAGGTCCTCCGGCGCGTGGGGCGGGGGTAACATGGCCTCATGAGCAGCAAACCGATCGTCTACAGCCAGCCTGGCTGACAGTCGTGCGAGAGGACGAAGGAGTTCCTTCGGAAGCACGGCGTGGAGTTTGAGGCGAAGAACGTGCGCGAGGACGCGGACGCGCTCGCCCGCCTCCAGGAGATGGGCGCGACGAGCACGCCCGTTACCGTCATCGGTGACGAGGTCGTGATGGGCTTCGACGAGGCGCGGCTTCGAGAGTTGCTCGGCATCGAATAAGCGCCCGCCTGCCCCTCACCCCGGGGTGGCAAGGATAGGCGGGATGAGGCTGTCGAGAGGCAGTCGCTGCTGCTCGCGCATTGTGGGAGACCCTTGGGCAAGAAGGGCTGGTGCTCGCTTGGAAGCGCCCGAGGATAGGCTCTCCGAGTGCACGTCCGACGAGAGATGGCAGCCGCCTATCCTGAGCACCCCAAAGAAAGCGTCTCGCCACCTGGGTGCCAAGGATAGGCGGCATGAGGCCGTCGCATGGAAGAGGCTTGGGGAGCCTATCCTCTCCTGCTCGCAAATCGTGAAAAGGCAGTCCTCGGGCAAGAAGGGCTGGTGCTCGCTTGGAAGCGCCCGAGGATAGGCTCTCCGAGTGCACGTCCGACGAGAGATGGCAGCCGCCTATCCTGAGCACCCCAGTGCGTGACGTGGCAGCGACTTATCCTTGACACGGTGGCGCTGCCGGTCCAACCGTCGCGTGTAAACTATGCATATGTCGCGCGCAAGGGTGACGTGCAACGAATCCGTGCATGCGCATGAACTCACATTCTCATGCTACCGACAGCTGCCGCTCCTACGCGAGGAGCCGCATCGTGAAGCTTTCCTCCGATGCCTTGACGCGGCACGCCGGAAGTGGCGATTCGACGTGTGGGCGTACGTCGTAATGCCAAGTCATGTGCACGTCCTCGTTCACCCGCGCATAAAAAGTACAGCATCACGGCGCTGCTCCGCGACATCAAACGTCCGACCGCGCGCGAAGCGATAGACCGCATGAAGGCAGAAGCACCCGGGAGGCTGAAGCTCCTCGCGGCAGGCGAGCGGGATGGCAAACCGCGCTACCACTTCTGGCAACCGGGGCGGGGATACGACCGCAGCCTGTTCACGCCCGAGGCGATCCATGCCAGCATTCAGTACATTCACGCAAACCCGCCACGAGCTCAACTATGCGAGTCGCCTCTCGACTGGCCATGGTCTAGCGCAAGGTGGTACGCAGGGATGCAGGACTGTGGCTTCCAAGTCGATCCGTGCGAGGTCGCCGTGATCGGCCCTTTGCACTCTAGGCGGAATCGGTAGCTGGCTCGGGTGTCCTAATACGCAGACGTCCCACATTCGGGTGGCGGGGACAGGCGGCATGAGGCTGTCGAAGGGCAGTCGCTGCTGCTCGCAGATCGTGAAAAGGTTGTCGCCGGGCAAGAAGGGCCGGCGCTCGCTTGGAAGCGCCCGAGGATAGGCTCTCCGCGTGCGCGTCCGGCGAGAGATGGCAGCCGCCTATCCTGAGCACCCCCAACAAAACGACTCGCCGCGTAGGTGCCAAGGCTAGGCGGGATGAGGCTGTCGAGAGGCAGAGGCTCGGGGAGCCTATCCTCTCGGCTCGCAAATCGTAAAGAGGCAGTCCGGGAAAGAAGTGCCGGTGCTCGTTTGGAAGCGCCCGAGGATAAGCTCACTACGCGCACATCCGGCGCAAGCTGCCGGCCGCTTATCCTGAGCACCCCAATGTAACAGCAGCCATTTCCACAAAGCCCCTTGAAGGGGTTCACCCAAGTGACGGCTCGTCCTACCCGCCGCGAACGGCGGCGCGCGCTTCGAGCAGCCCGAGCTTCTCCATCGCGGTCTGCACCATCGCCTTCTGGTCGTCTGTCGGCGACACCATCGGCAGGCGATAGTTTGCGATGTCGAAGCCGAGCAGCGAAACGGCGTACTTGACCGGGATCGGGTTCGTGGCGCAGAAGAGCGCCTTCAGCAGCGGCACGAGTTTGCGATTCAACTTTGCCGCTTCGTGGGGCGCTTTGAAGAACGTCTCCATCATCTCCACGATCCGCTTGCCCGCCACGTGGCCCGCCACGCTGACGACCCCGATGCCGCCGACGCTGAGCACCGGCAGCGTGAGGATGTCATCTCCGCTGTAGATGCGAAAGCCTTCGGGCACGGCGGCGGCGACTTCGGCGACTTGCGCGAGGTTCCCGCTCGCCTCCTTCACCGCGCAGATGTTCTGAACGTCTTCGGCAAGGCGCAGGAGCGTCGAGGTCTCGATGTTCACGCCCGTCCGTCCCTGGATGTTGTACAGCATGACGGGGCGGTCGGTGCGCTCGGCGATGGCGCGGAAGTGCTGATAAAGCCCCTCTTGCGTGGGCTTGTTGTAGTAGGGTGACACGAGCATGATGCCGTGCGCGCCCATCTCGGTCGCCGCCTGCGTGAGGTAGATGCTGTGCTTTGTGTCGTAGGTGCCCGCGCCAAAGATGACGGCTGCGCGATCGCCGACCGCGCCGAGCACGGTGGCGAGCAACTGCGTCTTCTCCTTGTCGGTGAGCGTGGGCGACTCGCCGGTGGTTCCTCCAACTACGATGCCGGTGTTTCTCTGCTCGTCAACCAGATAGTTCGCCAGCGCTTCGGCTTCTTCATAGTTGACCGAGCCGTCGGGGTTCATCGGCGTTACCATCGCCGTGATGAGCGAGCCCCATTCTTTCGGTGACTGAAACGCTCCCATTCTATACCTCCTCTTCGTCTGTAGGCACCGGCTCGTTGTCGGTGCCGACGAGACGCTCGTATTCTTCGTGCGCCAAGCGGCCGCTCTCTTCCATCAGGCGCGTATCGGAGAGGGTGGACCCCTGCTCGCGCGCCTGCTCATAGTGGTCACGCGCTCTGCGCTCCATCTCCTCGTCTTCGAACGGTTCGGTGTAGTCGTGTGTGCGCATCGCTAACTCCTGTGGACAAGATACCCGCTTTCGATGAGTTTTTCGCCGATCTGGATGGCGTTCAGTGCGGCGCCCTTCCGCAGCTGGTCTCCGCAGGCGAACAGGCTGATGGCGTGCTTGCTCGACAGGTCCTGCCGGATCCTGCCGACCAGCACCTCGTCCCGCCCTGCGGCGAGGGCTGGCATCGGGAAGCGGTTCCCCTCGCGGTCGTCCACCAGCTCGAGGCCCGGGAACGCAGTTACCGCCTCGCGCACCGCCCCGACGGACGGCGCCGGGTTCTCAAACTCGACGTTGACGCTCAAGCTGTGCGCCCTCTGCACGGGGACGCGCACGCAGGTGACCTCGATGGGCAGGTCGTCGTTCTCGAGCACCTTGCGCACCTCGTTGATGACCTTCCACTCCTCCTCGTTGTAGCCGTGCTCGTTGATGGGCGAGTTGTGGCTGAAGAGGTTGAACAGGATCAGATATGGAAGCACTTTGGCGCTGGGTTCTTCGCCCCGCGCGAACGCTCGCGCTTGTTCCTCGAGTTCTTTCATCGCCCTCGCACCTGCCCCGCTCGCGCTTTGATACGTGCTAACTACGACGCGCTTGATTGCGCCAAAGCGCCGCAAGGGCGCGAGCGTCATCGCAAGCAAAATGCCCGTGCAGTTGCCCACGGGATAGTAGCGAACGTCCGGTCGCGCGCGGTGCCAGTTGATTTCGGGCACGATGAGCGGCACCTTTGGATCCATGCGGAAGGCGGACGAGTTGTCAATAACGAACGCTCCCGCACCTTGCGCGACTCCCGCCCACGTTCGCGCCGCTTCCGCTCCCGCGCTGAAAAACGCCACGTCGACAGAGTCGAAGAGGTGTTCGGAAACGGCGAGCACGGGTAGGTTCTGGCCTCGGAAGCGCATCGTCTTGCCCTTCGAGCGGGGGCTGGCGAGGAGTCGAACTGAGGCAACCGGGAAGTCGCGCTGCTCCATGAGTTGCAGCAGTTCAGACCCGACCGCGCCGGTTGCACCGAGGATGGCAACCCTGAGTTGCGTCACGGGCGGAAGGTTACCCTTGCCGGCGGGGACGGATGTCCGGCGTTACGCCGCCTTGCCTTGCTGGGTGCCGAGTTCGGGCGTCCATGCGCGGACGCAGTTCCGCCCGGCGTTCTTGGCGGCGTAGAGCGCGGCGTCCGCCCTTCGGATCAGTTCGGTGGTGGTCCCGGTCTCCGAGTCGAACTCGGAGAGGCCGACGCTTATCGTGACCTGGCGGTACTTGGGAGGCAACGCCTCGACAGCGGCTCGGAGCCGCTCCGCAAGAGGCTGCGCCCTGTCCATCGTGGCGTTGCGAAAGATGACGGCGAACTCCTCGCCGCCGTATCGCGCGACGATGTCGCTGCCGCGCGTGGCGTTGCTGAGGGTTTCGGCGACCTGTTTCAGCACTTCGTCTCCCGCGAGGTGTCCAAACTCGTCGTTGAACTTCTTGAAGTGGTCAACGTCGGCGAGGGCGAGCACGAACGGTTCCCCGCCCTGCTCGAACACCTCTGCAACCGCGGCGAGGCGCTCGTGGAACGTGCGGTGGTTCGGGATGCCGGTCAAGCCGTCGAGGCTTGCGATGGACGCCAGGCGCTGGTTTGCCGACTGCAGCTTCTCGTACAGTTCGTTGATTGTTCTGAGTTGCTCCTCGAGTTTCGCTTCCGCTTGTCGCTGGGCAGTAACGTCAACCAAAGAGAGAATCGCGCCCGTCACCTGGCCGGAGCTTCCGAACAGCGGGTATCCGCTGGCGAGGAAGAACTGGTCGCCGTCGTTCCAGTCTCCCTGCGCGAACGCCATCCCTTGTGCAGCCGCTTCGATGCAACCGACGGCGTCATCGCCCAAAAGGTCGTTGCCGAGCAGCTCAGCGGGTTTTCGGCCGATCGCGAGGTGTGGCGGAACGCCGAAGCGCGTCGCCGCCTCCTCGTTCCATTCGTATACCAACCCATCCGTGCCGACCGTGAAGCACGGCAGCGGCAGGCCTTCGAACAGTTGCGAGAAGCGGTTGCGGGAGATGTCGGCGATGCGCGATGCCTCTTCGAGGCGCTTCAGCGTGATGTTGAGTTCCTCTTGTTGGGCGATGAGGCGGTTGTTGACCGTGGCGAGTTCAGCGCGCTGCGCTGCCAGTTCCGTGTTGATGCGCTGAAGTTCGTGGTTGAGGCGCACGAGGCGCCCACCGGCGAGAAGTCGCGCGACGAGGTCCGCCTCATTGAGCGGCTTCGTGAGAAAGTCATCTGCGCCGGCCCGGATGGCGTTGATCTTGTCCTCTTTAGCGGACTTCGCGGTGAGGACGATGATGTAGCAGAACGGCAGTTCGCTGTTGCGGATGCGTCGGCAGATCTCCGGTCCCTCGAGGCCCGGCATCATCCAGTCGGTGATCAGGATTTGATAGCTGCCGGTACTTACCTCTTCCCAGGCGGCGATGCCGTCTTGGACGACCTTGCTCTCGTAGCCGTGTTTATCCAGCGCCCTCCCGAGGATTCGCGACGAGACCGGGTCGTCTTCCGCGACAAGAATCCTTAGGCTGCTCGCTTGATCCATTCCTTCATCTCTTTTAGCGTCCCGTGCAGACTATCGTGCAACGCGGCTACTCGCTCGACCGCGCCGTCAAAGTCAGCCCTTCTGGCTGACTCGTCCAGGTTGGCCGCCGCCTCGCACAGGTCTATCGCGCCGACGGACGCAGCGCTACCCTTGAGCGAGTGCGCCGCTCTCTGCAATGCTTCCGCGTCCTTTGTGACTACCGCGTCCTTTATCCTCTCACCCAACATCTCCGCTTGCCCACAGAACTCTTGGACGAGTTCCCGTTGGAACGAAGCATCGGCGTCGGTGATCTCCTGGAGGAAACCCCAATCAACGTACACTGATGCACCTCACCCACTTGTATCCATCTATGTTCGGCATTGGCGGGGGCATGCTTGCAGGAATTGTTACCAGGTTTCTCCCTCTAAGCGGCTTTCCCTGTGGAATCTCCCAGCCATCTTTCAAGCATCTTGGCGAGGCGATTGAGGGTTACCGGCTTGCTCAAGTAGTCGTCCATGCCTGCCTCAAGGCACTTCTCCCTGTCGCCTTCCATGGCGTGGGCGGTCATGGCGATGATCGGTATCGCCACGCCGTGCCGCTGTTGCCACTCGCGTATCGCCGCAGTTGCGGCGTAGCCGTCCATTTCGGGCATCTGGACGTCCATGAAGATGAGGTCGTACGAGTTCAGTTGCGCCATCCCCACCGCCTCCTTCCCGTTGCAGGCGCAATCAACGTCGTGCCCAAGCCGTTCCAGTAATCGCGCGGCGACCTTTCGGTTCACCGCGTTGTCCTCGACGACGAGCACCTTCGCGCTGCGCAAGGCCTGGTGCGTCGTCTCGGAGGACACTCGCGCAATCTCGATCCCAAAGATGCCTGCTAAGGCGTTATACAGTTGCGACTTGCGCACGGGCTTCGCAAGGATGTAATCGAAGAGGTCGCCGACTTCCTCCCTCTCCGCGACGTAAGTGCCGATGGAGGTCAGGAGGACGATCGGGGCATCGCGATGCACCGAGTCGGCTCGAATGCGCCTTGCGAGTTCCGCGCCGTCCATCTCCGGCATCTGCATGTCGAGAATGAACGCCCTGTACGGCTCATCGCTCGCCTCCATGAGATGAAGCGCCTCGTGGGCGGAAGCAGCCGTCGTTGGGGTCATCCCCCACGCTTCCAGGAGGCGCGAGAGGATGAGTCGGTTCGTGCTGTTGTCGTCTACAACGAGCACGGGTGCATCCACTATCGTCTCGGGTGGCATCGCCGGGCGGCCGACCGATGCCGCTCGCTCGAAGGTGATGTCGAACCAGAAAGTGCTGCCTTCGCCCTCCTTGCTTTCGAAGCCGATGGCGCCTCCCATCAGCTCAACAAGTTGCTTGCTGATGCTCAATCCGAGGCCCGTGCCGCCGTGCTGGCGCGTCATCGAGCCATCTGCCTGGCGGAACGGGTCGAAGATGACTTCCTGTTGTTCCTTGGGGATTCCCGGGCCGGTGTCGCTGACGGAGAACCGCAGTCGCAGGGTCTCGTCGTTCTCTTCGACGACCTCGACGCGTGCGACAACCTCGCCCTCTTCGGTGAACTTCACCGCGTTGCCCATGAGGTTTGTGACGACTTGCCGGAGTCGAACGGGGTCGGCGAGCACCATGTCCGGTGTTCGCGGTGGCGCTTCGACAAGAAGTTCGATCCCCTTAGAGTGCGCCGTCGCCGCGAGCAGTCCGGCTACTTCCTCGACGATGCCGCAGACGCGCACGAACGCGGAGTGCAACTTCAGATGGCCCGCATCTATCTTGCTGAAGTCGAGGATGTCGTTCAGTATCGCGAGCAGCGATTCACCGCTGCTCAGAATCGTCTGCACGTACTCTTTCTGCTCTTGCCCAAGGTCGGTCCCGAGAAGGAGTTCCGCCATGCCGAGCACGCCATTCATGGGTGTGCGTATCTCATGGCTCATGTTGGCGAGGAACTCCGACTTCAGGCGAGCCATCTCGACGGCCCGGTCGCGCGCCTCCGCAATCTGCATCTCTGCTTCTTTCAGAATTGTTACGTCGGATGCATAGACGTGGACGTAGCCGGAGCCGGTTACCGGTGCAAAGGTGAAGAGGTAGGTGCGCGTCCCTCGCTCCAACTCGACCTGTTGGCGCTCGCCGGATGCGTAGCACGAGGAGCACACATCGCGCAGGCCTTCCGGTAGTCCCTCGCCGACCGACGTCTGCCATTCATTGAGGAACGGCCTCGACGCGGCGTTGGCGTAGATGAGGGTTCCAAGTTCGTCGCAGCGGAGGACCGGGTTCGGATTCTCCTCTGGGAAGCGCGCGAGGCACGCGATCTCGTTCGCTTGCCTGCGCCGCTCAACCTCCGACATGATCTGATTGGCAACCGTCTCCACGGCGCTGAGGATGCCGTCGCCAACCCCAAGCGAGTCGGTTTTGTCGAAATAGAGGGACAGGACGCCGATGCACTCACCCTTACTGTTGATGAACGGCGCACCGACGTACGTCTCCGCGTCCACTCGTTTTACGACCTCCGAGTAGCCCGTGGCTTCCATCTCCTCCCGGCTCAGCATTCCGGGAGCGCGCAACCTTCGAATCGCGTCGGCTGGAGTCTCGTACAGTTCGAAGGTGGCTCTCTCGGGAAGCGTGGAACCGGAGGACGCCTTCCAGACGCACTTACCTTCCAGGATCTCGTAGCATTCGATGGCGACGATCGTCGCGCCGCATGCGCCTCGCGCCATCTCGGCGATGGACGTCAGCGCCACCTCTTCGGATTCCGCCCTTTGCACGGCGTTCGGAATGAAGTTGAGCAGCTCCAGGTGCCGGTTCCTCTCGCGGAGGGCGTCTTGCGCCTCGATGCGGATGGCGATCTCGGCTTCGAGTTGCGCGGTGCGCTCGGCGACGCGCTCCTCAAGTTTCTCGTTCGCTACCTTCAGTTCCTGCTCGCGGGTTGCAATCTCATCGAGCATCTCGTTGAATCGGTCTATCAGGTCTCCCGTCTCGTCGTTTGAGAACTTCTGCATCCGGACGCCCAAAGCCGAGCCGGACGTTACCACGCTGGTTGCAGCGCTTAGGAGACGGATGTTCGCGGTGGCCCTGCGAATCAGCGTAAAGGATAGGAGCACCGAAATGATGAAGGCGAGGATTCCCGACGCCGTCCCAACCGATACCAGCCGCTGGTACTGCGCTAGGAGCCGCGAACGGTTCAGTGTCAGCGCGACGGTTCCGAGGTGATCGCCCTGGAAGGAGATTCTGCGCGCGTACACGTCCTTGTTGAGGCTCTTTCCTGCCACATTGCTCCAATTCGGCGGCAGCATGCTCTGCTCGCCGACCGACGAAATCTTCTTTCCGTCTTGATCGTAAACTGCCAGTGCGTGCACTTCCCCCACTCGCGAGGCGTGCTCCGCCACCCTCGCCGCTGTTTCTCGGTCCCCGAACGCCAGCGCCGCAGACAGTTCCACCGCGACAGACTCGAGTAGAAACACCGCCCGTCGTTGCAGATCCTCTTCCCCACCCTTGCGAAGCGTGTTCGCCATCACAAGCAGCGTCACCGCAAGCGCACCGGCAGAAGCCGCAGCCGCGGCAAACACAAGCTTCGCGCTCAGAGGAACCCTCATCCCGGGTCGCTGCGTCCTGGCGCTTTCCGACGGGCGTTTTCTGAACAATCCAAGCATCTTAGCCTCTTACAATGCGCGCAAGGCGCAGAAGTTGTGAACTGACTTGCAGCCCGGCGGACCGGGCGGCATCGGGATTCGCTTCAAAGCGGATGTACTCCCCATCCCGATAGAAATTCATGACGCCCCCGCGCTTGCAGAATCCGGAAACCTCGGACACGGTCAACACAGGCAGACGCTCCGCCTCCAAGAGAATCCGGTCTATGGAGCGCGCTCCCGACGCGGGGATATACAAGATGTGAACTGAGCGAATCTCCGACGTTCCTCTGATGTTGCTGGCTACTATCTTCCTGCCGCCCGCGGTCCGAGTCCCGATCGCTGCCGAGAGGGTCTTTGTGAAGTCGCTGTCGCTCCAGACGCCGACAACGACCGGAGTCGAATTGCCTTCGAAGGCAGTCGCGGGCCAAGTCGTGAAGCCCGCGAAGCGAATTAGGAACTCAGCCTTCAGCTTGTCCTCGTCCGACTCCGCCTGCACGGCACTGAGGAGCGCGCAGAGCGAAACGAGAACCGCAAGCCTAGCAAGCTCCCTCATCTCAAGTTAGAACCCCCTCCGTGCCCCGAAGTAGACGCCTGGCGCGGCCTGACTGGGGGCGCCGCCGACCTGCAGGGGAAACTCAATCCCCGCCGGGCGAAACGCGTTGCGAACTCCTAGTTCCAACTCAGTTCCGTCCACCAGGCGACAGCCGAGGCGCGCGTCGAACCGCCAGTAGGCGTTCACTCCGGACGAAAGGAGCGAGTCAACGTAAGCCAGAAACGCGTCCAACGCCCATCCGCTTCCAAGGTCGAGATAGGACTGCAGGCTCAATTGGTGCTTCGGCGTCTCGAAGTGCTCGAACTCGGAGAACACGTCGCCGCTGTTGGAGGCGACACGATAACGCCATGACTTCACGGATGCGCCCAAGGCGAGCCTCCAACTCGGAGACGGCGCCCAGCGCAGGTGAAGCTCCGCGCCGACCGTCGTAGCCCTCCCCTTGTTCGCAAACCGCGTGGGCAGGACCCAATGCGGCGCGGGGTCTGTGCGAAACTCGATCTCTTGCGGCTCGAACGTACGCAACCCGTCATAGAAGTTCAAGTAGGTCGCGGCGTCGAGGTGTGCCTCAGGGCCAAGGAGACGGCGGTATCCCGCCTCGAGCGAGACAACCGTCTCCTCACCAAAGTCCGGCGCCCCCTGAAACTCGATGAACAGCGGTAGGCCTCCGGGCCCTGGCTCCGAGTCCGCGATGAGCGAAACCGTGCGGTCGGCGCGGGACGGCGTTCGCACCGCGCGCGTTAGCGAAGCCCATAGGTGCTCCTCTGCGGTCGGAGTGTGCATAACCCGCACGCTCGGCTGAACCTGCCAGCCGACGTACTCATCGTGCAGCACCTTTGCGCCCACGACGAACGTGGTCGCAGGGCTGAGGCTCCACGTGCCCTGCAGGAAGCCCGCGAACCGCTCATCCCTCTTTGACGCCGGCGAGTACGAGTGTAGGAACGATCCGCTGATCTCATCCTCAGTCGTTCGAAAGCCGATGCCCGCCTGAAGGTCCGGCCCTCCGGCAAGGTGCGAATCTGCGCTGACGTCAATGTCCAGCGTCTTCCGGTCCTCGCGAGCCTGGAGAATGGTTCGGTTTGAGCGGTCGAATCCAACCTGAACCGCTACCGCCGTATTGCCGGCCTCGGCTTGGTAACGCCCGAGAAGGTTCCACGCCGCCTGACCGACATGGTCGAAACTGATCTCGCTGAACGGCGGGGTGAAGGTTGGAACGACGATGTGTCGGTCAAGGTGCGACCGATACCCTCCCGCGATGAGCGTCGCCGATTCGCCCGGGCGGCCACTCCAGTCGAGGCGCATGCCGACCCGGTTGCGATCCCAGCCGTCGTGGCCCGGCATACCGTTGAGCATTCGGTTCGCTCCCTGGGTTTGCGCCTGGCCGTGAACTCGCAGGGCGGCGCTTGCGCCGAGGTCGGCGTCGACCACGAACGCGCCCTTCGCCAAATCGCGATCACCTACTCGCCCATCCAGCGACAC
>Ga0209172_10005540_pt1 | contig 15206 bp, 13 predicted proteins | sample LarsenN4metaG_FD_184113 | JGI IMG/M metagenome (GOLD analysis project Ga0209172, IMG submission 184113) | Hot spring sediment bacterial and archeal communities from British Columbia, Canada, to study Microbial Dark Matter (Phase II) - Larsen... ... | reverse complement strand
TGAACGGCATCGCCGGCATCACCTGCGCCAACGACGTCACGGCACGGGACCTCCAGAAGACGGATGGGCAGTGGACCCGCGCCAAGGGGTTCGACACCTTCTGCCCCGTGGGTCCCCGGGTCGTGCCCATCAACGACCTTGGGGATCTCACCCAGCTGGAGGTTCGCTGTCGGGTGAACGGCCGACTCCGCCAGCAGGGCAAGGCCACCGACATGGCGTTCCCCATTCCAATGGTGCTGTCCTACATCTCGCACATCATGACGCTGGAGCCGGGAGACCTGGTGCTCACCGGGACTCCGGCCGGCGTCGGGCCGCTGGTGGCCGGCGACGTTGTGGAGGTCGAGATCTCGGGCGTCGGGGTCCTGCGGAATCCGGTGGTGGCGGGGTGAGGGCCGGCGAGCACGGATCTACCCGCGCGCTCGCTGCTGGCCGGTCAGAAATCGCAGGATGCTCCCCACCAGGCGCTCCACAGCGGCGCTCGAGTTCCGGAAGAATAGCTCCGGCTCGACCAGCTCGAACTCCATGACCATGGGTTGCCCAGCCGGGCCCTCCACCAGGTCCACTCGCGCATAAGGCACTGGTGAACCCACCGCATCGAGGGCGGCGCGAGCGGTGGCGAGATGGGTCTCACTCGGGTGCTCCAGCTCGACCGTCCCGCCGTAGTCGTCGTGCACCCGGAAGTCCCCGGCGGCGGCGCGTTTGCGGACCGCGTGCGTGCATTCCCCGTCGACGAACACCAGGGAGAGTTCACCCACCGTCGCCACGGATGGAACGTACGGCTGCACCAACATGTCCTCGTGCGGGAGCAACCGGTCGAGGTGCGCTTGTCCCGCGTGGCGCCGGTCGTGCGGGACAAACAGCGCGTACCGCCCCGATTGGGCCACGGCCGCCTTGAGGATCGCGTCGTCCCACCCCCGCCGCTCCAGGATCTCCTCCAGCGCCACCCGCGAGCCCGCTCGCAAGACCACGGTCGGTACCACGGAGACGCCACGCTGGGCCAAGTCGCACAGGTAGCTCTTGTGGGTGTTCCACTTGACCAGGCGGGCGGAGTTCCACAGCTCGGTGGTCGCCGCCGCGCCCTCGGCCCAGGCGACGAATTGCTCCCGGCGAAACGAGTAATCCCAGGCGGAGCGGATCACGGCCAGCCGCGCGGCGGACCACTGGTAGTGCGGATCTTCCCACACCGCGGGTTCGGTCGAGACCCCGGCGGCGCGCAGCGCATGCAGCAGGTAGCGGTCGTCCGGATACAACCCGGGCATGGCCGCGCAGGTCACGAGGACGACGTCCATGCTCACGCGGTCATCGCGTGCTCTCCGCCGAGCTGCGGGCGGGCGGCCGGCACTCGGGCCAGCTGCCGGCCGCGCCGGTCTGCGGGTTCGCCGGGAAGAGGGTGCGGCGCTCCCGTGACACCCGCTCGGGGTCCTCGGATGCCAGGTACGCCAGCATCGCCGTGAGCGTCGCGTTGTTCTTTACGTCGTCCAACATCAGCTTGTCGAACGTGTCCCGGTTGGTGTGCCAGGTGTACTGGCCATAGTCGGCGTTGAGCGACCCGAGGCCAAACGCGGGTGCGCCGAAGCAGACGAACGAGGCGTTGTCCGTCCCGCCGCCGCTGGCCATGCCTGGAAACTGCACCGAGAGGTTCCGCGTGATCTCGTTCGGCAAGCGAGCCAGCCACCTACCCCAGAACGCACCGGCGTTCACCAGGCCCTGCATCGAGAGGTTCGCCACCCGGCCGGTCCCGTTGTCCTGGTTGAAGAGCGCCTGGAGGCCGCTCACGATCTCAGGATGATCGGCCGCGAAAGCGCGCGACCCGTTCAGGCCCTGCTCCTCGCCACTCCAATGGCCTGCGAGGATCGTGCGCGCCGGGGCGGGGTGCGCGGCCTTGAGGATCCGCATGGCTTCCAGCATGGTGAGCGTACCGGTTCCGTTGTCGGTCGCGCCGGACGACCCATCCCACGAGTCGAAATGGGCCGAAAGCACGACGTACTCGTCCGGCTTCTCCGACCCCTTGATCTCGGCGATCGTGTTGTAGACCGGCACCTCGCCCAGGAACTCGGCCTCCGCCTCCATCCGGATCACCGGGCCCTGGTTGCGCTCGGCCAGGCGGAAGAGCAGTCCGTAGTCCTCACAACTCAGGTTGACCGTGGGGACTTTCTCGGTGCGCGCGTCGAAGAGCTTGTCCACGCCCCAGCCCGCCGACCAGTTGTTCGTGAGCAGGCCGCGCACGCCGGCCGTTTCCAGGCGCTTGGGCAGCGTGCGGACCTCGTACCCGGTGCGGCGCACCCGATCGTTCCACGCGTTGCGGGCGGTGTCGCGCGCGGCTTTCATGCGCTCGACAGTGGGAGCCTGCGCCCACTGCTCCCAGGATTGGTCGGGGCGGCAGGTGGGCTGAGGAAAAGAGATCGCGACGAACGCGTTCCTGGCTTGCGGCAGCCAGGCCACGAACGCATTCGAATCCGGCAGGTCCGGCAGTATGAGGACCTTACCTTCGGCCCGCTTGGTCCCGGGGCTCCACGCCAGCATCATCGCCTCGAGCGTCCGTACCCGCGGGGCGATCAGGTCCACGTGGGTGGTGCCGCGACGCCACCCTTTCCAGGTGCCGTACCGCTCGTTGCGGGCGCTGATGCCCCAACCGCTGTAGGTCGCCACCAGCCAGTCGTTGCCCGCCTTCATGCCCGGGGATCCGGTGAGGCGGGGGCCGATGGAGTCGAGCAGCGTCTGGCCCAGCCGGGCGACCTGGGAGCGCTCCATGCCTTCCTGCCAGATGCGGCGAAGCACCGGATCGTCGACGGCGAAGCTCTGGGCGCGGACGTCTCGCTGAAGAGTCAGCGATGCCAGGAGCAAGCCTGCAAGCGCGAATCGGGTCCGCATCTCGAGCACTCCCAAGGTGAGGTTCTGGCCAGCGTGGAAACGACGGCAGTAGGTCTAAACGACGGCAGCAGAATGTAGGGGCTTGCGGACAAGCCCGTCCACTCCTGAAGCGGTTCGGGCCGACAGCCTCGCTCGTTGCCGACGGTGGCAGGAGGCGGTGGCCGGCAGCAGCTAGCCCAGGGCTCGCCCGAAGACGCGGCGCATCATCCCGCCCGCAGGGCCTCCACGGTGGTCGAGAGCAGCTCGCGGGCGGCCCCGGCGGGCACCGCCGGCGCCAGCCCGCCGAAGCGGCGCTCCCGGCGGCGGAACTCGGCGATGGCCGCTTCCAGGTGACTCCGCCGGAAGTCGGGCCAGAAGGTGGGCGAGAAGTACAACTCGGCGTAGGCCGTTTCCCACAGCAGGAAATCGGACAGCCGCTGCTCGCCCGCGGTGCGGATCAACAGGTCCGGCTCCGGCAGGTGCTGTGTCAGCTGGCCGTGGAGCGTGTCCACCGAGATCTGGTCGGGATCGAGCGTGCCCGCTTTCACCTGCAGGGCCAGCTGGCGCGCGGCTTCCGCGATCGCCCAGCGCGAGCTGTAGTCAATGCCCAGCCGGAGGAGCAGCGTCTCGCCATCCCGAGTGAACGCTTCGGCCTCTTCCAGGGCGGCGAGCGCGGACTTCGGGATCCGGTCCCGGCGGCCGAACGCTTCCACCCGGCAGCCGTTCTGCTTGAGCTCCCGTTGCTCGCGCCGGCAGTATTCGCGGAGCAGCCAGAACAGGCGGCCCACTTCCGTAGGCGGGCGCTTCCAGTTGTCCGAGGAGAAGGCGTACAGGGTGAGCGTGTTCACGCCCAGGTCGGGCGCCGCCCGTACCACGTCGCGGACGCTGTCCACACCGGCCACGTGGCCTCGCCAGCGCGGCAAACCGCGCCGCCGGGCCCACCGCCCGTTCCCATCCATGATGATCGCCACGTGCAGGCCGCTCATGCTCGCTCCAGGGCGTCGCGCGCCGCGCTCAGGATCCCCTCCATCTGTTGCAGGTACTGTTCCAAGGCCCGTCGCCCCTTAGGCGTCAAGCGGTATTCGGTTCTCGGTTTTCGGTCCTCGAAGCCCTTGGTCACGCGGATGTAGCCTGCCTCCTCGAGCTTACGGGCGTGCACGCTGAGGTTACCGTCCGTGGTCTTCAGCACGTCGCGCAGCTCCGCGAACGTGAGGGCCTCGTTCGCCGCCAGCGCCGCCACGATGCCCAGCCGGATCCGCTCGTGGATGAGCCGATCCAGCTCGTCGGCCGCGGGATTAGCCACCGTGCCGCTTGACGATGTACGCACCGAAGCCAAGGTGCAGCCCTCCAAACCCGATGGCCAGAAACGGCAGCCCCACCGCGGGCCTCAGCAAAGCGATCACACCCATCACCAGGAAGAAGACGCCCATCCCGCGCAGGGCCCGGACCGAAAACACGCCGCCGGCGGTGACCCCGGCCCCGTACAGGGCGAGCCAGGCGCCCGGCAGCAGATGCCGGTCACCCTCCATCGCCAACACGTACGTGAGGACCGCCCCGGCGGTGAGTGCGGGCGCCATCACCCACACGATCTTGCGCAGCGCGCCGGACCACAGCGGGGCATTGAGGATCCGGGCCTTGGTCGCCGTCGAGACCCCAGCCGTGACGATCGAGAGCACCGCCGCCGGCAGCCACACGTGCAGGTCGGTTGGCACCCCCAGGCGCCAGACCACGCCGGCGGCGATGAGCCCGATGGCGCCCACCACCATCATGCCCCACCCCGACACGGCAGTGAAGGTGGACGCGGACTCCATGGTCTGGCGGATGTACGCCAGCGTTTCCTTCGCGTAGTCGTGCTGTTCGTGGATGGGTGTCGACACGACCCCCTCGCCTGCTGGAGACAGGTAAAGCACTTTGTACTATAAAGTAGAATACGGCGCTGCGGGACGCAAGTACGCCGTTCGCCATCCGCAGGTCCAGCGGACAGCGTGCCCCTTGAACCACCGGTTTCGCCCTGATTAGAATGTGCACCACTTCACAGCCACAGCCATGTCGCTTCTCACTTTGACCGACGTCAGCAAGTCGTTTGACGGTGTCACCGCCGTCGCCGATCTGTCCTTCACGGTGGATCGCGGGCAGGTGCTGGGCTTCCTGGGGCCCAACGGCGCGGGGAAGTCCACCACCATGCGGCTGATCACGCAGTACCTCGAACCCGATCGCGGGGAGATCCGCCTGGACGGTGTTCCGCTCGCCCAAGCCGGCCGCGATGCCAAACGGCGGATCGGCTATTTGCCGGAGAACAATCCCCTGTATGCCGACATGCTGGTGGCGGAGTACTTCGGCTTCGTGGCCAGCCTTCGCGAGCTCCAGGGCCCCGAGCGGGATCAGGCAATTGACGCCGCGGTGCAGGCCACGGCCGTCGAGGACGTCTTCTATCGGCCCATCGGCGAGTTGTCCAAGGGATACCGGCAACGCGTCGGGTTGGCGCAGGCGATCCTCCATCAGCCGGACATCCTCATCCTGGACGAGCCCACCGAGGGCCTGGATCCCAATCAACGGGTCGAGATCCGCCGCCTCATCGGGGACCTGGGAAAGGATCGGACGGTCATCCTCTCGACCCACGTCCTGCCGGAAGTCCAGCACACCTGCTCCCGCCTCCTCATCATCCATCAAGGACGGATCGCGGCGGAAGGCGGCGTGCACGACCTGATTGCCCGGGCCGAAGGCGCGGTCCAGATCTCGGTCGAGGCCCGGGGCACCGGGGTCGCCGAACAGCTGGGCAGGCTCCCTGGTGTGCGGCGAGTGGACCAGGTGCTCCGCGGCGAGGGGCGGGCCACCGTCACCCTCACGGCCGACGGGAGCCGCGACCTCCGGCCCGACGTCTTCGAGCTGGCCAAGAGCCAGGGCTGGACCCTGTACGAGCTGCATCAGCAGGCGGGGAGCCTGGAGGCGTTGTTCCGCCAGCTCACCACCGCGGTTCCGGGGGAGGGAGGGGAGGGGGCGCCGGCATGAGGGCCGTCTGGACTATCGCCCGTCGGGAGCTCAAGGCGATGTTCGATCATCCCACAGGCTACATCCTGCTGGTCGTGTTCATCGCGGTGAACGACTTCTTGTTCTTCCGACAGGCCTACGTGATGCATGCGGCGTCGCTCCGGCCCATGCTGGACCTGCTGCCGTGGGTGTTCCTCTTCTTCGTGCCGGCGGTGACCATGCGCGCCCTAGCCGAGGAGGCTCGCAGCGGAACGCTGGAGGTGCTGCTGGCGCAGCCTATCAGCGAGGCGGAATTGCTGGCCGGAAAGTACCTGGGCCAGGTGCTGTTCTTGTGGTTGGCGCTGGCCCTGACCCTTCCGATCCCCGTGGGCCTCGCCCTTGGCGCCGACCTGGAAGCGGGCGTGATCGTCGCCCAGTACGCGGGCGCCGCGCTGCTGACCCTGGGGTTGGGGGGTGTGGGCGTGTGGGCCTCGAGCTTGTCGCGGAACCAGATCACCGCGTTCATCGTGGCGGTGGCGGTGATGTTCGTGCTGGTGCTGGTGGGGCTGGATCCGCTCCTGGTGGGCCTGCCGCCGGTCCTGAGCGCGATCGCGGCGCAGCTGGGCGTGTTGTCACACTTCCAGAACATCGCGCGCGGCGTGATCGATCTGCGCGACGCCATCTACTTCGCGACCCTGGCCGGGATCTTCCTCTCCCTGGCGTACCTGGCGCTGATGACCCGAAAGCTCACGCCCAAGGGTGAGACCTTGAAGCGCCTGCGCCTGGGCGTGGGGCTGCTGGTGGCGGGGCTGGTGGTGGTCAACCTGTTCGGGCGGCGCATCGGCGGCCGGCTGGACCTGACGCCGGGAAACGCCTACACCCTGACCCGCGCCACCAAACAGTTGGCCGGCAACCTCCCCGATCTCCTCACCATCAAGGTGTTCGCGTCCAAGGAGCTGCCGGCGGAGATCGCGCTCACCCAGCGGGACCTGCGCGATGTGCTGAGTGACTATCGCGCGGCCGGGAAGGGGAAGATCCGGGTGGTGTACGGCGATCCCGCCAGCGACAGCACTGCTCGTGACGACGCCCGCAACCTGGGGATTCCGTCGGTCCAGTTCAACGTCGTGGGCCGGGCCGAGCTTCAGGTAAAGGAGGGCTACCTGGGGATCGCCGTGCAATACGCGGGGCAAGCTAAGACCATTCCGTACCTGCAGCGGACCGACGACCTGGAGTATCGACTCACGTCCTTCATCCGGGCGCTGACGGTGAAGGACCGCCCCAAGCTGGCGCTGGCGACCCCGGCCGAGAACCCGCAGATGGGGACCAGCTTCCAGCAACTGCGGGAGGCGCTGGGCGAGAACTACGAAGTGCAGTCGCTCTTCCTCGGGCCCGACTCGGCCCACCTCGACGGCGCGCCGGTGCTGGTGGCGGCGGGGTCGCCCGACTCGCTGTCCTCCGTGCAACGGCGACAGTTCGCCGACTTCCTGGCCCAGGGCGGTAGCGCGTTGATTATGGCGAGCGGCATGGAGCTTCCCGGGCGGACCCCTTTCGCGACGGGCCGCCGGGTGGCTTGGAACGACCTGCTCGAGCCGTATGGCGTCTCGGTGCGCTCCGACATGGTGTACGACCTGGCCTCCAACGAGCGGGTCGCGATGCCCACGCAGTTCGGGATGCGGATCCTGGTCCAGTACCCCTACTGGGTGCGGGCCTTGAGCACCCACGGGTCCGCCATCAACCAGGAGATCGACGGCGTTTTCCTGCCCTGGTCCAGCAGCCTCGACACCACCGCGGCTAAGGCCGGCACCCTCACTCCCCTCTTGGTGACCAGCCGGGCGGCGGGGGTCACGGTGGGCCAGGCGTTCCTCGAGCCCACCCAGCGATTCCCGACGGACAGCTTGAGCCCCCGCTTGATGGGCGTGCAGGTGAATCCGTTGGCGGCGGACAGTGTCGCGGGGCCCAAGGGGCGCGTCGTGGTGATCGGGAGTAGCGACTTCGCCAGCGACCGCAACGCCCAGAACGCTCCGGAGAATCTCTCCATGGTGCTGAACGCGGTGGACTGGTTGGGCCAGGATGAGTCGTTGATCTCGATCCGGGCCAAGGTGCGTACGCCGCCCCCGCTGGTCTTCTCGAGCGAGCTGCTGCGGGACGGGGTCAAGTACGCCAACGTCTTCGGCATCCCGGCGCTGCTGATCGTGGTGGCGGCGATCCACCTGTGGCGCCGGCGGCAACGGTCGCGGCGTCCCTATCGCCCGGCGGGGACGGTGATCGGGGCGGTGGCGGCGGAACCGTCCGGGAGGCCTGCATGAGCGCCAAGCAGCTCTACCGGATCGCCATCGCTCTGGCGGTGCTGCTGATCCTGTGGGGCCTGGCCGAGATGTTGGGCACCGGCAGCGACACCACGACCGCCCGGTTCGACCTGCCCAAGCTCACCGCGGCGGACGTGGACACCGTGAAAATCTTCCGGGTCACCGACACGCTGTTGCTGGTGAAGCAGGCGGAGACGTGGTCGGTCAACGGCCACCTCGCGTCCAGCCAGGCGGTGACGGATCTGTTCAACGGCCTCAAGGACACCATGCAGGCGGAGCTGGTGGCGCAAAGCGCCACGTCCCACGCGCAGCTGGGCGTGGATTCCGCTACCGGCAAGCGGCTGGAGCTGATCAAGGGCGGGCAGCGGCTGGCGAGCGTGGTCGTGGGCAATCGGGGCCCCGGGTGGCAAGGCGTGTACGCGCGCCGTCCCGGCGAGGGTGAGGTGTATCTGATCCACGCCGACCTCGGCAACGTGGTGGAGCGGCAGCTGGACGACTGGCGGGACAAACAGATCGCGGCGGTTGAGCCCGACAGCGTGAGCGAGGTGCGCGTCCAGCTGCGGCGGGGAGGCTACTCGCTGCGGCGGGGGGAGCAAGGCTGGGCGTTCGTCGGGGGCGCCAAAGCCGACTCCGGCGAGGTCCGGCGCCTGCTGGAGCAGTATCGCACCTTCTCGGCGGATGGATTCCCCACGCCGGCGCAGGCTGATTCGCTCGATTTCCGCCGCCCCGATCGCCGGATCACCCTCCTGGGGCGCTCTGCGCCGCTGGCCGAGCTGGTCTTCGATTCCACGGCCGCCTGGTGGTACGTGCGACGTCCGGAGGGCGAGGTGGTGTATCGCCTGGGATCGTGGCGGATGTCGCAGCTCATTCCGGCGGATTCGACGCTCAGGGCGAAGCCCGACACGTCCACGGCGAGGCCTGACTCGGCCCAGAAATAGCGGCCGGAGCGTGCGTAGGCGCGGCCGGCGGCGTCCCTTGACGCTAGCGGTCCAGAAGTTTCCTCACCCTCCGGAACACCCCGTACCACATTCGCTTGGTCAACTTGCCGGTGTTCGTGTTCTGGCGGGATGGATGGTACGTGCAGAGCAGCAGCGTGTGGTCCGGAAGGGCGGTCACCTCACCGTGGCGGAACCGTGGCCGCGCGGCGGGCAGGAGCCGCTGCCACCAGCCCGACGCCCTGAGCCACGCCTCGTGCCCGATGCGACCCAGCGCCAGCACCACGCGGATGTTCGGGAGCAACCGAAGCTCGCGCTCCAGGTAGGGGCGGCAGTTCTCGAGCTCCTGGCGCGTGGGCCGGTTGCCGGGCGGCGCGCAGCGCGCGGCGGCGGTGATGTAACAATCGGTGAGCCTGAGGCCGTCGTCGGTCGAGCGGGAGGCCGGCTGACTCGCGAACCCGAAGCGATAGAGCGCGTCGTATAGCCAGTCGCCGCTGGCATCGCCGGTGAACATGCGGCCGGTACGATTGGATCCGTGGGCCCCGGGCGCCAGCCCCACCAGCAGCAGGCGGGCCCTGGGGTCGCCGAACCCCGGCACCGGCTTGCCCCAGTAGCTCCAGTCCCGGTATTGGGGCTTCTTTGTTCGAGCCGTCCGCTCGCGGTGGGCGACGAGGCGCGGACAGCGCGTGCAGGTTACCAGCCGCCGATTGAGCCTCGCGAACGGGGTCACGCCTGCCCCAGCTTCGCCAGTTCCTGAGCCTTGAGCTCGCGCCGCAAGATCTTCAACACCGAGCTCCGCGGCAGCGAGTCCCGGAACTCGATCAGCCGGGGCACCTTGTACGGGGCGAGGTTCTCGCGGCAGTACGTCAGCACCTCGTCGGCCGTCACCCGGTGTCCGGGGCGAACCACGATGAACGATTTCACCGTCTCGCCGCGCTTCGCGTCCGGCAGGCCGATCGTCGCGGCTTCGAGAATGGCCGGATGGCCCATCAGGACGCGGTCAATCTCGTCCGGATAGACGTTGAACCCGCTGCACAGGATCATCTCCTTCTTCCGGCCCACGATGAAGCAGTACCCGTCTTGGTCGATGCGACAGAGATCCCCGGTGTAGAGCCAGCCGTCCCGGATCATCTGGGCCGTTTCCTCCGGCTTGTTCCAGTAGCCCCGCATCACCTGGGGACCCTTGATGACGAGCTCACCCACCTCGTTGGCCGACATCTCGGTGGTGCCGGTTTCCGCGTCCACGGCCTTGGCGTCGGTACTGGGGAGCGGCACGCCGATGCTCCCCACCTTGCGGGTTCCGTACAACGGGTTGCAGTGCGTGACCGGCGACGTCTCGGTGAGGCCGAACCCCTCGGAGATCTTCCCGCCCGTCAACTCCTCGAAGCGGTTCAGCACCTCCACCGAGAGCGGCGCGGAGCCGGAGTTACACAGCTTGATGCTCGACAGGTCCAGCTGGCTCACGTTGGGGTAGTTGCAGATGGCCTGGAACGTGGCGGGCACCGCCGGGAAGAGCGTGATGCGGTGCTTGATCACACTCTTCACGATGTTCGGGATGTCGCGCGGATTGGGGATCAGCACGTTGGCGGCCGCCAGACCCACGGCCAGGTTCATCGACACGGTGAGCCCATACGAATGGAAGAACGGCAGGACGCCGAGCATCACTTCGCGGCCGTCTTCCGCTTTGGCGAACCAGGCCCGGACCTGCTGCACATTGTAGGAAAGGTTGGCGTGGGTGAGGGCCGCTCCCTTGGAGACGCCGGTGGTGCCGCCGGTGTAGAGGAGCGTCGAGAGGTCGTCCATCCGGAGGGCGACCTGCGGCGGATGCGGGGACGTGGCCCGGATCAGCGCGCGGAAGCAGTGCAGGTTGGGACCGGGGGCCACGCGCGCCACCAGCGGCGGCTTCTGCCGCTTGAGCTTGAGCGGTGCCAGCAGGTTCAGGGGAAACCTGAGGTACTCTGGAATCGAGGCGACGATGTAGTGGCGCACCGGGAGCCGATCCCGGATGCCCTTCACGCGGTGTTCATAGATGAAGTCGGCCAGCACCGCGACGGTGCAGCCGGCGTCATTCCATTGGTATTCGATCTCCCGCGGCGTGTAGGTCGGGTTGGTGGGCACTGCCACCGCGCCGAGTGACTGGATGGCGTAGTACGCGATGACGAACTGCGGGAGGTTGGGGAGCTGGATTGCCACCTTGGATTCCCGGACCACCCCCATCGCCGCCAGCGCGGTGGCCAGCCGGTCTACCTGATCCTTGAGCTCGCGGTAGGTGAGCCGGCCGTTGACGAAGATCAGGGCCGGCCGGTCCCCGTGCTGGCGCACGGCGCGCTCGAGCCACTGGGGGAGCGGGAGGTTCTGGAACGCTAGGGACGGCGGGACGCCGGGGTCGTAGAAGCGGTGCCAGACTCGCGGTTCCATGGCGGAGAGTATCCCGCTCGAGTAGCCGCTTCGCAACCCCGGGGCCACCCAACGGGGAGGAACCATACTGTCCGGCTAGGGCGGCGAGTGTGAAGCGGTCTCTACGAACGGCCGCCGTCTCAGATATCCAGGTTGCGCACGAACCTCGCGTTCGACTCGATGAACGCCTTGCGCGGCTCTACCTCGTCTCCCATCAACGTCTCGAACAGCCGCGCCGCCTCCACCGCGTCTTCCATTTCCACCTTGAGCAGGGTGCGGCTCGCGGGGTCCATGGTGGTCTTCCACAGCTGCTCCGGGTTCATCTCGCCCAGACCCTTGTAGCGCTGCACCGCCACGGGCCCCTTTCCCTGGCCGTTGGAGAGCCGCTTGACGTACTCGTCGCGCTCCTTTTCGTCGTAGGCGTAGAACTCTTCCTTGGCTCGGGCCACCCGGAAGAGCGGCGGCTGGGCGATGTAGACGAAGCCCGCCTCGATCAGCTGCGGGAGCTGATTGTAGAAGAAGGTGAGCAGCAGGGTCCGGATGTGCGCGCCGTCCACGTCGGCGTCGGTCATGATGATGATCTTGTGGTAGCGCGCCTCCTCCAGCTTGAACTCGTCTTCGCCCACGCCGGTCCCCACGGCCGTGATGATGGTCCGGATTTCCTCGTTGGAGAGGACCTTGTCCACCCGCGCCTTCTGCACGTTGAGAATCTTGCCGCGGAGCGGGAGGATCGCCTGGAATTGCCGGTCGCGGCCCTGCTTGGCGGAGCCGCCGGCGGAGTCACCTTCCACCAGGTAGAGCTCGCACATCCTGGGGTCCGACAGCGAGCAATCGGCCAGCTTGCCGGGGAGGATGCCGCCTTCCAGCGCGCTCTTCTTGCGGACCAGCTCGCGGGCCTTGCGGGCGGCTTCCCGGGCGCGCGCCGCGCTGATCGCCTTCTCGATCACCACCCGCGCCACCGACGGAGTCTCCATCAAGACGTTGCGGAGGTTCTCGTACACCACGGTCTTGACGATGCCCTCGACCTCCGAGTTCCCCAGCTTGGTCTTGGTCTGCCCTTCGAACTGCGGCTCCTTCACCTTGACGTGGATCACCGACGTGAGCCCCTCACGCACGTCGTCGCCGCTCAGCGTGAAGTCCTCTTTCTTGAGGAGCCCCTTGTCCTTGGCGACCTCGTTGATCACCCGGGTGAGCGCCGCCTTGAAGCCGGTGAGGTGGGTCCCCCCCTCGTGGGTATTGATGTTGTTGACGAACGAGAAGGTGTTCTCGGCGTAGGCTTCGTCGTACTGCAACGCTACGTCGATCTCGACGTCGTCCTTGGTGGTGGCGAACTGGATAGGCTTGGGATGCAAGGGCCTCCGGTTGCCGCGCAGGAACGTCACGAACTCGGCCAGGCCCTGCTTGTAGGCGAAGCTGTCCTGCTTGCCGTCGCGCTCGTCCTGGATGGTGAGCGTGAGGCCCCGGTTGAGGAACGCCAATTCCCGCAGCCGGTTGGCCACCGTGGCGTAATCAAAGCGCGTCTCGGTGAAGATCTTGGTGTCCGGCCTGAAGGTGACCCTGGTGCCGCTCTTCTTGGCCTTGCCGGTGACCTCGAGCTTTTGGACCGTGTCGCCCCGCTCGAAGGCCATGTGGTATTCCTTGCCGTCCCGCTGCACCCACACGTCGAGCCGCTCCGACAGCGCGTTCACCACCGAGACGCCCACGCCGTGCAACCCGCCGGAGACCTTGTAGGTACTCTTGTCGAACTTGCCGCCCGCGTGGAGCATGGTCATGGCGACTTCCACGCCGGGGAGCTTCTCGGTCTTGTGGACGTCCACGGGAATGCCGCGCCCGTTGTCCACCACGGTGACCGAGTTGTCCTGATGGATCGTGAGGTCAATGCGATCGCAGAACCCGGCGAGCGCCTCGTCCACGGAGTTGTCCACCACCTCGTAGACCAGGTGGTGGAGCCCCCGCGCCGCGGTCGAGCCGATGTACATGCCCGGCCGGCGACGCACGGCCTCCAGGCCTTTGAGGACCTGGATGGATTCCGCGGTGTAGTCTTCGCGCTTCTGTGGAGCGGTCATTGACTCTCCGTTATGCCGTCTCACGGTTATGCGGGTACCACTGCGGGAGAGGTACGGGGTACCCCTCACCCCCGACGCAGTCGGTCCCGCCGTCTCACCAGGCCCGCCACACAATTCGTCGGATGCTCGTCCCCGCCAGCCGTTTCAGCACTTCGGGCGTCAGCAACTGCAGTTCCTGCATCCACGGGGCCGAGGTCACGCGTACGAACAAGGTGCCGTCCTGGGTCACCGCCTCCGGTCGCGAGATGGCGGCGATCTTCTCGCCCACGATCTGGGGCCAGTCCTCGACCACGGCGGCCTGCTTGAGGCGCTCCCCGAACCCCGCCCGCGCGAGGTAGCGTTGCAGGACCTCGCCCACCCGCGCCGCGGCCCGCCGCTCATCCGTCAATACGCCCTCCCGTAATCTGCCAGCGTGGCCGGTCGAACAAGGCGGCGGGCACTTCGGCGTCGCGCGGGGCGGCGACGATCGCTTGGCCGGGAAACTCCGCGCGGATCAGCTCGAGCAGGCGCGCTTGCCGGCTCTCGTCCAGCTCGGCGAACACGTCGTCATAGAGCGCGATGGGCGCAGCGCCGCGCGCCGTCGCCAGGGTCTCGGCCTCGAGCAGGCGCAACGCGATGGCCGCGGTGCGCTGCTGGCCGGCGGAGCCATAAGTGCGCAGCTCGCGTCCGGCCAGGCCGAGCCGCAGGTCGTCGCGATGCGGGCCCACGGTCGTTCTGCCGCGACGGAGATCCCGATCCAGCGTCTCGCGTAACTTCCGGCACCAGTCCTCTGCGCCCTCTGCGGCCTCTCCCGGATCTCCGGCCCGATACCGCAGCGCCGCCGTGCTGGTTTCACCCAACGCCCGAGACAGCTCGGCAAACCGGTCGCGCCAGCGCTCCACCCAGCGCCGTCGAGTTGCCGTCACGTACTCGGCCGCACGGGCGAAGGGACCGTCGAACGCGCGCGCTTCGTCCGCGCGGCCGCGCCGCAATGCCGCATTCCGTTGTTTGAGCGCCGTTTTGAGCTCCGCCAATCGGCCCAAGTACGCCGGCTCGCTCACCGACAGTACCACGTCCAGATAGCGCCGTCGCCCGCTGGGCCCCCCGGCCACTACGGCCACGTCCGCCGGCGAGAGGGGCACGGCGAGGATGGTCCCCACGGCGTCCGAGAGCTTGGATACCTCGGAGCCGTCGAGGGTCACCTTCTTGCGGCGAGTGCTGACCTCGTAACCGGCGGTTACCCGACGGTTCGACGGTTCGGCGGGCCGTTGCGTCGCTCCGTCGGGCCCTCGAAGCTCCGAACCCTCGACCCCTCGATCCGCCGAACCGGCGAGGAAGAACCCCGCCTCCCCGAACCGCACCAGCTCCCGGTCTTTCGCCCCCCGGAGCGAGCGGAACAGCACCAGGTAGTAGATCGCTTCCAGGAGGTTGGTTTTCCCCTGGCCGTTCTCGCCGATGACCACGACACCCGGTTCCGGGATCTCGAGGTCCAGCGCGGCGAGGTTGCGGAACTGCCGGACGCTGAGGGCCGCAAGCCTCACGAGCGCTTGTCAAACACCTACAAAAAGGGCCACGGGACCCCACCGATGGGCGCCGCGGCCCGAGCCTGTTGCAGCTCGTTTCGACACTTCCCAAAATACCCATTTCCGGGTGTTGGGTCAACCCTGCAAGTGGCTGAAAAATCAATGGGTTGGATGGCCTTGTCG
>Ga0209172_10005539_pt1 | contig 15206 bp, 12 predicted proteins | sample LarsenN4metaG_FD_184113 | JGI IMG/M metagenome (GOLD analysis project Ga0209172, IMG submission 184113) | Hot spring sediment bacterial and archeal communities from British Columbia, Canada, to study Microbial Dark Matter (Phase II) - Larsen... ... | reverse complement strand
GGCTGCCGCGCATCGAGCGCACGACCGCCATGCGGCCGATCTTGGCCACGCCGGGCACGTGCTCGAGCAGCCGGCCGGTGGCCAGCGCCATGCCGAAGCGGTTGTAGGCGACCGCGTGCACGCAGCCCTTGTCGGCCTCGTCCCACTCGAGCTCGGCGGGGATCTGCTGCTCCTCGACGAACACCTCGGTGCGGATGCGCTGCGCGTCGCGGCCGAGCTCGTCCCAGCCGCCGACGCGCACGTCGACCATCGGCTTGCCGGCCTCGAACGACTGCAGCACGTCGCGCAGCTCCTGCGGCACCGGCTTGGACGTGCGCGCCACCGGATCGGCGAACACGTAGACGAGCTCGCCGTGCACCAGGCGCTGCTCGCCGCGGTAGACGGCCGCCGTGAACATCATCGACGAGGTGCCGATGCGGCCGCAGCGCACGCCGATGTCGAGCACGTCGTCGTAGTGCGCGGAGCCGTCGTACTCGAGCGTCGCCTTGCGCACGAACATGTCGCCGGCGAGCTGCTGCATGGTCTCGTGGTACGGCATCGCCAGCGCGCGCCAGTAGCCGGCCACCGCGGTGTCGAAGTACATCAGGTAGTGCCCGTTGAACACGATGTGCTGGGCGTCGATCTCGGCCCAGCGCACGCGCAGGCGATCGAGGAACCGGAAATCGCTTCTCTTCATTCGAACAGCGCCTTCTTCAGTGCGTCGGCCGCGACCTGCTGCGCATCGAGCGCTTGCGGGACCGCGCGGCCCATCTTGATGAAATCGTGCGTGACCCCGCGCACCAGCTCCAGCTCGACCGGCACGCCCGACGCGCGCAGCCGGTCGGCGTAGGCGATGCCCTCGTCGACCAGCGGGTCGGCCTCGGCCAGCAGCACCATCGCCGGCGCGAGGCCCGCGTGGTCGTCGGCCAGCAGCGGCGCGAAGCGCCAGTGCGTGCGCTCGTCGGGGTCGATGTAGTGGTCGAAGAACCACGCGATGTGCGCCGCCTCGATCAGGTAGCCCTCGGCGAAGCGGCGATGCGACTCGGTGTCGGCGTGCGCCGTCGTGCCCGGCGTGATGAGTAGCTGCATCGCCAGCGGCAGGCCTTCGTCGCGCGCGTGCAGCGCGGCCACGGCCGCCAGGGTGCCGCCGGCGCTGTCGCCGCCGACCGCGAGGCGCGCGCCGTCGAGGCCGAGCGAGCGGTCCGACGCCAGCCAGCGCAGCGCGGCCCACGCGTCGTCGGCGGCGGTGGGGAAGCGGTGTTCCGGCGCGAGCCGGTAGTCGAGTGACACCACCGCGGCGCCGCTACGCGCCGAGAGCTGTCGGCACAGCGCGTCGTGCGTGTCCACGCTGCCCACCACGAAACCGCCGCCGTGCAGGTACAGCAGGGTCGGCAGCCGGTCACGCGACGGCGCGTAGACGCGCGCGCGCAGCGGCGTGCCGTCGGCCGCCGGCAGCCGCACGTCCTCGACGCGCGCGAGCTTCGGCCGCGGCGGCTCGAGCACCTCGGCCGCCGCCGCGTACGCACGGCGCGCCTCGTGCGGCGCGAGCGCGTGCAAAGGCCGATGGCCCGCGCGCCGGATGCGTTCCAGCACGTGGGCCATCTGCGGCGTCAGTCGTGGCGGGGCCGGTCGGGGCCGTGCGAGTCACGGCGTGGTCACGCCGCGAGGATAGCGGGACTGCGCGCGCCGTTCAGGCGTGCTTCCTGTCGAAGAACTGCTCGTCCTCGGTCGAGCCCTTCAGCGCGGCGGTCGACGCCTCCTTCTCGATGGTCGTGGTGACGGCGTCGAAGTAGCCGGTGCCGACCTCGCGCTGGTGCTTCACCGCGGTGAAGCCGCGCTCGGCGGCGGCGAACTCGCGCTCCTGCAGCTCGACGAAGGCGCTCATGTTGTGGCGCGCGTAGCCGTAGGCCAGGTCGAACATCGAGTAGTTCAGGCTGTGGAAGCCGGCCAGGGTGATGAACTGGAACTTGTAGCCCATCGCGCCCAGCTCGCGCTGGAACTTGGCGATCGTGGCGTCGTCGAGGTTCTTCTTCCAGTTGAACGACGGCGAGCAGTTGTAGGCCAGCAGCTTGCCGGGGAACTGCTTGTGGATCGCCTCGGCAAAGGCCTTGGCGTACGCGAGATCGGGCTTGCCCGTCTCGCACCACACCATGTCGGCATAGGGCGCGTAGGCCAGCCCGCGCGAGACCGCCTGGTCGAGGCCGGCGCGCGTGCGGAAGAAGCCCTCCACCGTGCGCTCGCCGGTGCAGAAAGGCCTGTCGTTGTCGTCGACGTCGCTGGTCACGAGGTCGGCCGCCTCGGCGTCGGTGCGCGCGACCAGGAGCGTCGGCGTGCCCATCACGTCGGCCGCCAGGCGCGCGGCGACGAGCTTGGCCACCGCTTCACGCGTGGGCACCAGCACCTTGCCGCCCATGTGGCCGCACTTCTTGACCGACGCGAGCTGGTCCTCGAAGTGCACGCCGGCGGCGCCCGCCTCGATCATGGCCTTCATCAGCTCGAAGGCGTTGAGCACGCCGCCGAAACCGGCCTCGGCGTCGGCCACGATCGGGGCGAAGTAGTCGATGTCGTTCTTGCCTTCGCTCCACTGGATCTGGTCGGCGCGCTGGAACGTGTTGTTGATGCGCTTGACCACCTTCGGCACCGAGTCCACCGAGTACAGCGACTGGTCGGGGTACATCTCGCCGTTGTCGTTGGCGTCGGCCGCGACCTGCCAGCCCGACAGGTAGATCGCCTTGAGGCCGGCCTTCACCTGCTGCATGGCCTGGTTGCCGGTCAGCGCGCCGAGCGCGTTGATGAACGGCTCGGTGTTGACGAGCTTCCACAGCTTCTCGGCGCCGCGCCGGGCCAGGGTGTGCTCGATCTGGACCGAGCCGCGCAGCCGCACGACGTCGGCCGCGCTGTAGCCGCGCTTGATGCCTTTCCAGCGCGGGTTCTCGGCCCAGTCCTTCTCGAGGGCGGCGATCTGCTGTTCACGGGTGGCTTGCGTCATCGGGGTCCTCCGGTCGATGAAAAGTGGGTGACGTTGGGCCAGAGGATAGAAGTGCACCGCAGCCGTGTGAAGACTTATGTCTTATAGAAGACAAAAAATCTTCATGTTGAAAATCAAAGACTTGCGATCTCTGTTTCGGGATGCGGAAAGCAATCTGCCGCAATGAAAAATGCAGCGCCGACGCTCGTGGTCAGGATTGCGTATTGCGGAACGCAGATTCCTGATCGTGAAAGACGTGCGTCAAGTGGCCATCGACAGCCAGCGCGCGTAGATGGCGTCGGCCAACGCCTGCTGCCGCGGCAGGCAGCGCGCCGCGTCCGCACGCATCCGGCGACCGTCGTGCACGCTCGGCCATGACGGCGCGCCCGGGACGGCGGCCTCGAGATCGCGCGCGTCGGCCCATTCGCCCAGCTTGCGTTGGTCGACCTCGACGTGGAACTGCATCGCCAGATGAGGGCCGAGCGAGAACGCCTGCACCGGGCATGCCTCGCTCGACGCCAGCGCCACGGCGCCGCGCGGCAGCTCGAAGGCGTCGCGATGCCACTGGAAGACGTCGATCGCGCCGGCGTCGCCGAGCCAGCGGTCCGCGGGCGGCACCTCGTGCACGTCGATCCGGTGCCAGCCCGCCTCCGGCCGCGGCGAGCGCCCCACGCGCGCGCCGAGCGCCCGCGCCATCAACTGTCCGCCGAGGCAGTGGCCGAGCACGGGCACGCCGCGTTCGACCGCCTGCCGGATCAGCGACTCGGCGGCGCGCAGCGACGGCAGATCGTCGTTGGCGCCCATCTCGCCGCCGAGGATCGCCAGCGCACGCCAGCCGTCGATGCGTTCGGGGAACGGATCGCCCGCCTCGGTGTTGCGGACCTCCCTGTGCACGCCGTGGCGGTCGAGCCAGGTGCCGAGGTACGCCGGATGGTCCTGGTCCTGGTGCTGCAGCACCAGCACCTTGCCGCGTGCCGTCATGCCCGCGCCTCGTCGATGAAGCCGCCCACGCACTGCGCGAGCGCCGCGACGTCGCGCTCGCTCGTCGCCGGTGACACGAGCAGCATGTCGTGAAACGGCGTGACCAGGAAGCCGCGGTTCAGCAGGTACAGGTGCAGCGCGCGCTCGATGCGCTCGTCCATCGCCGCGCGTGCCTCGGCGGCGTTGCGCGGCGGCGCGGGGCAGAACTGCAGTTCCATGCGCGCGCCCAGCCGCGTCACGCTCCACGGCAGCCCGGCGGCGCCCAGCACGTCGAGCAGCCGCCGCTCGAGCGTCGCGGCCAGCGCGTCCATCGTCGCGTGGGCCTGCGCCGTCATCACGTGCTCGAGGTTGGCGTCGAGCGCCGCCATCGCGAGCAGGCTCGCCGACAGGGTCGTGCCGATGCCGCTGTGGCCGTCGGGCGCCGCGCGCTTCGCCGCTTCCATGCGGGCGGCGACGTCGTCGGTGAAGCCATACACCGCGCACGGCACGCCGCCGGCGATCGCCTTGCCGACGACCACCACGTCCGGCGCCAGCCCGAGCGCGCGCGTGCATCCGCCGAGGCCCGCCGACACGGTGTGCGTCTCGTCGAGCACGAGCAGCGCGCCGCGCCGGCGGCACGCGGCCTGCACCGCGCCGAGGAAGCCCGGTGCCGGCGGCACCAGGCCGCAGTTGGTGAGCGCGGGTTCGGTGAGCACGCAGGCGACGTCGCCGGCCGCGAGCGCGCGCTCGACCGCATCGGCGTCGTTGAACGGGACCACCACGGTGCCGAGCGCGAGGTCGTGAACCTGGCCGAGCAGGCTGGCGCGCGCGAGCGTGCGGCCGTCGTCTGCGCGGTCGACGAGCGTGTCGTCCACGGTGCCGTGATAGCAGCCGTCGAACACCAGCACCTTGCGCCGGCCGGTGATCGCGCGTGCCCAGCGCAGCACGAAGCGGTTGGCGTCGCTCGCGCTCAGGCAGACCTGCCAGCGCGGCAGGCCGAAGATCGCGGCCAGCCGTGCGCCGACGCGCGCGAGCGAGTCGGCCGGCAGCATCGCCGTGAGGCCGCGCGAGGCCTGGCGCGCCAGCGCCTCGGCCACCGGCGGCGGCGAGTGGCCGAACATGGCGCCCGTGTCGCCGAGGCAGAAGTCGGCGTGCCGATGGCCGTCCGCGCACCACAGCTCGGCGCCGCGCGCCTCGGTGACGAACAGCGGAACAGGCGCGGGCCAGTCGCGCATCCAGTGCATCGGCAGGCCGAACAGGTAGTGCGGCGCGCTGTGCGTCGCCAGCGCCGCGCAGCGCGGATGCGCGGCCCGAAAGCGGGCGGCCTCGGCTTCGCCGATCGACGCGAGCCTGGCCGACGAGAGTCCGTGGGTCGTGTCCATGTGCGATGCTTGCGGCGGCCCGTGAGCAGCGCCGCACGCGGCAGTGTGCCGCAACCACATCCGACCCCGGCAACCCCGATGAGCAGCTTCGCCTTCCTCTCGAACAACGCCTTCATGAAGGCGCCCGTCGCCGACGCGTCGCGCCGCTATGCCGTGGCCGGCATCGCGTGGGACGGCTCGACCACCAACCGCCCCGGCGCGCGCTTCGGCCCGCGTGCCGTCCGCGACGCGAGCCACATGCTGTGCGACGGCATCCACCCGCACTTCGACGTGTCGCCGGCCGACCGGCTCACCGACGCGGGCGACCTCGAGCTGCCGAACACGAGCCTGGCCGCCATGCGCGAGGCGATGCCGCCGCGCGTGGCGCCGCTCGTGCGCCGTCACCACATGGTCTGGCTGGGCGGCGACCACTCGATCACCCTGCCGCTGCTGCGCGTGTACCGCGAATGGCTCGGCCGCCCGCTCGCGGTGATCCACTTCGACGCCCACTGCGACACCTGGGACGACCACTTCGGCGAGCCGAGCGGGCACGGCACCTGGGTCTACGAAGCGATCCAGGAAGGCCTCGTCGTGCGCGAGTGCTTCACGCAGCTCGGCATCCGCTCGGCCGGGGCGCGCGCGGCGCGCGACTACGTGCGCGACTGCGGGGGGCAGATCTTCGGCGCGCGCGACCTGCGCGGGCTCGAGAGTCCGGCGCAGCTCGCACCGGTGCTGCACGCCATCCGCTCGCGCCTGGCGGCGCACGGGCATCCGCCCGTCTACCTGAGCCTGGACATCGACTGCCTCGACCCGGCCTTCGCCCCGGGCACCGGCACGCCCGAGCCCGGCGGGCTCACGACGGCGCAGGTGCTCAGCGTGCTGGAAGAGCTCGCCGACCTGCCCTTCGTCGGCATGGACTGCGTCGAGGTCGCGCCGCCGTACGACCACGCCGAGCTCACCAGCTACGCCGCGGCGAGCTTCGTGTGGACCTATTTGTGCGGCCGCATCGCCGCCGAGCGCGCCTGAGTCCGCGCCGGCCGCGTCACAGCGCGAGCGCCGTGGTCTTCTTGACGGTGCGCAGCACCAGCATGGAGTTCGAGCGCACCACGCCGGGCAGCCGCATCAGCACCTCGGCATGGAAGCGCTCGAGGTCGGCCGCATCGCGGTAGGTGAAGCGGATCAGGTAGTCGTTGCTGCCCGCGACGTAGAAGCAGTCGAGGATCTCGGGGCAGTCGCGCACCGCGTTCTCGAAGGCCTCGATCGCCGGCGGCGTGAGCTTCTCGAGGTTGACGATGGTGTAGCTGGTACCGGGCTGCCCCACGGCCTTGGGGTTGACCAGCGCCACGTAGCCCGCGACGACGCCCGACTCCTCGAGGTGCTTGACCCTGCGCAGGCATGCCGACGGCGACAGATGCACGCGCGCGGCGAGGTCCACGTTCGAGAGCCGGCCATCGCGCTGCAACTCGTCGAGGATGGCCCGGTCGATCGCATCGAGTTGCACTTCTTCGACGGTGGATCGCATTTCGTGCGAAAGGGACATTGATCCTTCGCATGATATTGCAGCGACGCGGGCGAACCCTAGCGCAAGGCGCAACCCTATTGCGCGTGCGCCTGTCTAGACTGCCTGCATCGCCGAACGCACACTGCCGTGACGCCGTTCACGAGCCGTTGGAGAGCCGCATGTACCGAAATCTCGACGCCTACTGGATGCCGTTCACGGCCAACCGCCAGTTCAAGAAGGCGCCGCGCCTGCTGGCCAAGGCCTCGGGCATGCACTTCTGGACCGACGACGGCCGGCAGATCCTCGACGGCGTGGCCGGCCTGTGGTGCGTGAACGCGGGCCACGCGCGTCCGAAGATCGTGCAGGCCATCCAGGCGCAGGCGGCGGAGCTCGACTACGCGCCGCCGTTCCAGATGGGTCATCCCAAGGCGTTCGAGCTCGCCGACAAGGTCGCCGCGCTCGCGCCGGACGGACTGAACAAGGTGTTCTTCACCAACTCGGGCTCGGAGTCGGTGGACACCGCGCTCAAGATGGCCCTGGCCTACCACCGCGTGCGCGGCGAAGGCCACCGCACGCGGCTCATCGGCCGCGAGCGCGGCTATCACGGCGTCAATTTCGGCGGCATCTCGGTCGGCGGCATGGTCGCCAACCGCAAGATGTTCGGCGCCATGCTGGCCGGCGTCGACCACATCCGCCACACGCACGATCCGGCGCGCAACGCGTTCACCCAGGGCCAGCCCGAGCACGGTGCGGAGTTCGCCGACGACCTCGAGCGCCTGTGCGCGCTGCACGACCCGTCGACCATCGCCGCGGTCATCGTCGAGCCGGTGGCCGGTTCCACCGGCGTGCTCATTCCGCCCAAGGGCTACCTGCAGCGCCTGCGCGAGATCTGCGACCGGCACGGCATCCTGCTGATCTTCGACGAGGTCATCACCGGCTTCGGCCGCACCGGCCAGCCCTTCGCGGCGCAGACCTTCGGCGTCACGCCCGACCTGATGACCGTGGCCAAGGGCATCACCAACGGCTGCGTGCCGATGGGCGCGGTGCTGGTGAAGCAGTCGATCCACGACGCCTTCATGCAGGGCCCCGAGCACCTGATCGAGTTCTTCCACGGCTACACCTACTCGGCGCACCCGCTGGCCTGCGCGGCCGGCCTCGCCACCCTGGAGACCTACGCCGACGAGGGCCTGCTCACCCGCGCGGCCGACCTGCAGGGCTACTTCGCCGAGGCCGTGCATTCGCTCAAGGGCCTGCCCAACGTCATCGACATCCGCAACATCGGACTGGTGGGCGGCATCGAGCTCGCGCCCATCGCCGGCGAGCCCGCCAAGCGCGCGTTCAACGTGTTCCTCGACTGCTACGACAAGGGCGTGCTGGTGCGCACCACCGGCGACATCGTCGCGCTGTCGCCGCCGCTGATCATCGAGCGCGAGCAGATCGACCGCATCGTCGAGACCCTGGCCGGCGCGATCCGGCGCGCCGCCTGAGACGCACGCGACGTCCCGGCGCCGATCCACGAACCGAGGGCCTGCCTAGCGCGTACCGTATGCCGCTGCTCGAGACCGATCGCGAGCTGACCCGCAACTCGTACTACGCCGACACGGCGAAGCGCGACGTCAGCTATCCCGCGTTGCAGTCCGACGTTCGCGCCGATGTCGCGATCGTCGGCGGGGGTCTCGCAGGGTTGTCGGCCGCCATCGAGCTGGCCGACCGCGGCTTCGACGTGGTGCTGCTCGAAGCGCGCGAAGTCGGCTTCGGCGCCTCGGGCCGCAACGGCGGCCAGGCCATCCACGGGCTCGCCTGCGACCAGTCGGTCATCGAGCAGCAGCTCGGCCTCGACGAAGCCAGGCGCGTGTGGGCGATGACGATCGAGGCGCTGGACCTGATCCCCGAGCGCATCGCGCGCTTCGACATCGACTGCGACTGGCGCGACGGCTGGCTCGGCCTCGCCGTCAACGCCCGCAAGGGCCGCGAGCTGCGGCAGTGGGCCGAGCGCATCGAGCGCGTGTACGGCTACCCGCTCGCGTGGATCGAGCGCGACACCATGGGCCGCTGGATCGCGAGCCCGCGCTTCGAGTGCGGCGTGCACGATCCTCGCTCGGGCCACCTGCATCCGCTGAAGTACAGCCTCGGGCTCGCGCGGGCCGCGGCGTCGCTCGGCGTGCGGCTGCACGAGCACTCGGCCGTCGTGCGCATCGACCACGGCGAGCTGGCCACCTTGCACACCGCCGGCGGCCGGGTGCAGGCACGGCAGGTGCTACTGGCGGGCAACGTGTACCTGCAAGGCATCGCCCCGCAACTCGAGAGCCGGATCATGCCGGTCGGCACCTACATCGTGTGCACCGAGCGGCTCGACCCCGCGCTGCTGCGCCCGCTCATCCCGTCGGGCGCGGCGGTGTGCGACACCAACTTCGTGCTCGACTACTTCCGGCCCACCGCCGACGACCGCATGCTCTACGGTGGCCGCGTCAGCTACAGCACGGTCACGCCGGTGAGCCTCGTGGGCAGCATGCGCGAGCGGATGCTGGCCACCTTCCCGCAGCTCGCCGGCGCGCGCATCGAGTACGCCTGGGGCGGCTTCGTCGACATCTCGATGAACCGCGCGCCCGACTTCGGCCGCCTCGCACCGCCCGGCGCGAGCGCCGACCCGCGGCTGGCCGGCGCCAACGTCTACTACCTGCAGGGCTTCTCCGGACACGGCCTGGCGCTCACCGGACTGGCCGGCAAGCTGGTGGCCGAGGCGATGGCCGGCGACGCCACGCGCTTCGACACCTTCGCGCGGCTGAAGCATCGCCCGTTCCCGGGCGGCCGTCTGCTGCGCACGCCGGCGCTGGTGCTGGGCATGGCGTGGTACCGATTGAGGGACATGCTGTGAAACCCGTCGTGCTCGTGCCCGCCTGCAACCGCCAGCTCGGGCACCACCCCTTCCACATCGCCGGCAAGAAGTACGTCGACGCCGTGCGCCTCGCCGGCGCGCTGCCGCTGGTGGTGCCGAACGCGCAGCCCGACGAGTTCGACGCGCTGCTGGCGCTGGCCGACGGCGTGCTGCTCACCGGTTCGCCGTCGAACGTGCATCCGAGCCACTTCGACGAGGGCGTGCACGATCCGTCGCTGCCGCTGGACACGGCGCGCGACGCCGCGACCCTGCCGCTGATCCCGCGCGTGCTCGAACGCGGCATCCCGGTCTTCGGCATCTGCCGCGGCTCGCAGGAGACCAACGTCGCGCTCGGCGGCAGCCTGCACCAGGCGGTGCACCTCGTGCCCGGGCACCTCGACCACCGTGCCGACGACTCGAAGAGCGCCGAGGAGCAGTACGACTTCGCGCACGACGTGAGCGTGGTGCCCGGCGGCGTGCTCGACGGCCTGCTCGAGCAGAAGACCTTCCGCGTGAACTCGCTGCACGGCCAGGCGGTCCATCGACTCGCGGCGGGCCTGCGCGTCGAGGCGCGCGCACCCGACGGCGTGGTCGAGGCCTTCTCGGTGCCCGAGGCCAAGGGTTTCAACCTCTTCGTGCAGTGGCACCCCGAGTGGCAGGCCGCGCGCAACCCGGTCTCGATGGCGCTGCTGCAGGCCTTCGGCCGCGCGTGCCGCGCCTACCGCGACCGCCACCGGGCGCCCGAGTCGTAGCGGCGCCGTCCCGGTGGCACGAGGCAGGCGCGTCGGCACGCCATGCCGCACGCAGGAACGACGACAGGTGACTTATGGTGGTGAGAGACAACTTCAGCTTCAGCGACCTCGAGCAGTGGCTCAACGAGCGTCGCGTGACCGAGATCGAGTGCCTGGTGCCCGATCTCACCGGCGTGGCGCGCGGCAAGATCCTGCCGCGCGAGAAGTTCACCGAGGACCGCGGCATGCGGCTGCCCGAGGTGGTGGTCGCGATGGGCGTGACCGGCGAGTTCCCCGAGGAGGGGCCGTACTACGACGTCATCACGCCCACCGACCGCGACATGCACCTGCGCCCCGACCCGGCCACGGTGCGCATCGTGCCGTGGGCGACCGACCCGACGGCGCAGGTGATCCACGACTGCTACGACCGCGACGGCCGGCTCGTGCCGTACGCGCCGCGCTCGGTGCTGCGCCGCGTGTGCGAGCTCTACGCCGCCGAGGGCTGGGAGCCGGTGGTCGCGCCCGAGCTCGAGTTCTACCTGGTGGCGCGCAACACCGACCCCGACATGCCGCTGAAGCCGCCCATCGGCCGCAGCGGCCGCGCCGAAACCTCGCGCCAGGCGTACTCGATCGACGCGGTCAACGAGTTCGACCCGCTGTTCGAGGACGTGTACGACTACTGCGAGAAGATGGAGCTCAACGTCGACACGCTGATCCACGAGATCGGCGCGGGGCAGATGGAGATCAACTTCTTCCACGCCCATCCGCTCGGGCTGGCCGACGAGGTGTTCTTCTTCAAGCGCACGGTGCGCGAGGTGGCGCTGCGCCACGACATGTTCGCCACCTTCATGGCCAAGCCCATCGCCGGCGAGCCGGGCAGCGCGATGCACGTGCACCAGAGCATCGTCGACAAGGCCACCGGCCGCAACCTGTTCAGCAACGACGACGGCACGCCGAGCAAGGAGTTCTACTGGTACATCGGCGGGCTGCAGCGCTACATCCCGGCGGCGATGGCGCTGTTCGCGCCCTACGTCAACAGCTACCGCCGGCTCGCGCGCTTCACGGCCGCGCCGATCAACATCCAGTGGGGCACCGACAACCGCACGGTCGGCATCCGCTCGCCGGTGGCCTCGCCGGCGGCGCGGCGCATCGAGAACCGCGTGATCGGCGCCGACGCCAACCCGTACGTCGCGCTCGCCGCGACGCTGGCCTGCGGCTGGCTGGGCATCAGGAACCGCATCGAGCCCACGCCCGAGTGCAAGGGCGACGCCTATCTCGGCGAGTACGCGCTGCCGCGCTCGCTGAGCGAGGCGCTGTCGCTGCTGCGCGACGACAAGGACCTGGCCAAGGTGCTCGGCGAAGCCTTCGTCACCGTCTACACGGAGATCAAGGAAGTCGAGTACGCCGAGTTCATGAAGGTGATCTCGCCGTGGGAGCGCGAGCACCTGCTGCTGCACGTCTGAAGCACACGACCCCGAGGAGACGACCATGAGTGCCGTCATCGCACCGCAGGCTGCCGCGCGCAGCACCCGCGAGTGGCAGAGCGCCGACGCGGCGCACTTCCTGCACCCCTTCACCGACTTCCAGTCGCTGGCGAAGAAGGGCTCGCGCATCATCACGAAGGCCGAGAACATCTACCTGACCGACAGCGACGGCCACCGCATCCTCGACGCGATGTCGGGGCTGTGGTGCGTCAACGTCGGCTACGGCCAGCGCGCGCTGATCGACGCCGCCACGCGGCAGCTCGAGCAGCTGCCCTTCTACAACGCGTTCTTCCAGACGGCCACGCCGCCGGCCATCGAGCTGGCCGAGCTGCTGGCCGAGGTGACGCCGCCGCAGTTCCGCCACGTGTTCTTCTCCGGCTCGGGCTCGGAAGGCAACGACACCGTGGTGCGCATGGTGCGCCGCTACTGGGACATCGTCGGACAGCCGCAGCGTCAGGTGATCATCAGCCGCTGGAACGCGTATCACGGCTCGACTATGGCCGGCGCGTCGCTGGGCGGCATGAAGTACATGCACGAGCAAGGCGGCCTGCCGATCCCCGGCATCGTGCACATCGAGCAGCCGCACGCGTGGGCGCACCGCGACGGCGCGGCCAAAGGGCTGTCGCGCGACGAGTTCGGCCTCGTCGCGGCGCGCTGGCTGGAGCAGAAGATCCTCGAGGTCGGCCCCGACAAGGTGGCCGCCTTCATCGGCGAGCCGGTGCAAGGCGCCGGCGGCGTGATCGTGCCGCCGGCCACCTACTGGCCCGAGATCCAGCGCATCTGCGACCGCTACGGCATCCTGCTGGTGAGCGACGAGGTCATCACCGGCTTCGGCCGCACCGGGCACTGGTGGGGCTGCGAGACCATGGGCACGCGGCCCGACCTCATGACCTTCGCCAAGGGCGTGACCTCCGGCTACGTGCCGCTGGGCGGCGTGATGGTCGGCGAGCGCGTCGCGCAGGCGCTCATCGAGCGCGGCGGCGAGTTCGAGCACGGCTACACCTACTCGGGCCATCCGGTCGCCTGCGCCGTGGCCATCGCCAACATCCGGCTGATCCGCGAGCAGCGCCTCGTCGAGCGCGTGCGCGACGACGTCGGGCCCTACCTGGCCAGGCGCTTCGCCGAGCTGGGCGAGCATCCGCTGGTCGGCGAGGTGCAGACCTGCGGCCTGATGGGCGCGCTGCAGCTCGTGAAGGACAAGGCCACCGGCGAGGCGTTCCCGCCGTCGCTCGAGCTCGGCATGGTCTGCCGCGGCCACTGCTTCGGCAACGGACTCATCATGCGCGCGGTCGGCGACCGCATGATCGTCGCGCCGCCGCTGGTCATCACGCGCGAGCAGATCGACGAGCTCGTCGGCCTCGCGCGCCGCTGCCTCGACCTGACCCTGGCCGACGCGCAGCGCCAGGGCTGGAGGTGACGGCGCCTCGCGTTTGTCGGGATGCCGCCCGCCGCAGCGCTGTCTAGACTGCCCCGATCCCATCGACACCCCCCACCGTTGGAGAAGCCCGCATGAACTTCAAGTCGCTGCTGCAGAACGGAGCGCTCGTCGCGGCCTGTGCCCTCGCATGGACCGCACCGGTCGCGGCACAGGAGGAGGAGAAGGTCCTCAACGTCTACAACTGGTCCGACTACATCGCCGAAGACACCCTGGCCAACTTCGAGAAAGAGACCGGCATCAAGGTGCGCTACGACAACTTCGACAACAACGAGATCGTCCACGCCAAGCTGGTGGCCGGCAAGACCGGCTACGACATCGTGGTGCCCTCGTCGTACTGGGCCAAGCTGCAGGCCGACGGCGGCCTGCTGCGCAAGATCGACAAGTCCAAGGTGCCGAACTGGAAGAACCTCGACCCGGTGATCCTCGAGCAGCTCGCCAAGCTCGACCCGGGCAACCAGTACATGGTGAACTGGCTGTGGGGCTTCACCACCGTCGGCATCAACGTCGACAAGGTGAAGGCCGCGCTGGGCAACATGCCGATGCCCGAGAACGCCTGGGACCTGGTGTTCAAGCCCGAGTACGTCAGCAAGCTCAAGAGCTGCGGCGTGAGCTTCCTCGACTCGGCCACCGAGGTGATCCCGGCGGCCCTGCACTACCTCGGCAAGCCGGCGTACAGCCGCAACCAGGCCGACTACGCCGGCGTGCCAGCGCTGCTCAAGAGCATCCGCCCGCACGTGACCCTGTTCAGCTCGTCGGGCTACATCAACGACATGGCCAACGGCTCCATCTGCGTGGCGCTCGGCTGGTCGGGCGACATCAACATCGCGAAGAACCGCGCCATCGAAGGCAAGACCGGGCAGAAGATCGAGGCGCTGATCCCCAAGACCGGCGGCATCGTCTTCATGGACATGATGGTGATCCCGGCCGACGCGCCGCACCCGGAGAACGCGCACAAGTTCATCAACTACATCCTGCGCCCCGAGGTGCATGCGGGGCTGACGAACAAGGTCTTCTACCCGAACCCCAACAAGGAGTCGAAGAAGTTCGTCAAGCCGAACGTCGCGAACGACCCGACGGTGTTCCTGTCCGACGCCGACATGAAGCGCATGGTGCTGCCCGACGCGATCAACAACGACATCCGCCGCACGATGACGCGGCTGTACACGTCGTTCAAGACCGGCCTCTGAGCCGCGTGCCGGAGGGAGCCGCAACGTGAGCGCGCCGAACGGCGGCGGCGACGCCGCCTTCCTGCAGATCCGCGACCTGGTCAAGGACTTCGGCGGCGGCGCGGTCGCGGTCAACCACGTCAGCCTCGACGTCGCCAAGGGCGAGATCTTCGCCCTGCTCGGCTCGTCGGGCTGCGGCAAGTCGACCCTGCTGCGCATGCTGGCCGGCTTCGAGACGCCGACCTCCGGCCGCATCGTCCTCGACGGCCAGGACCTCGCCGGGCTGCCGCCGTACCTGCGGCCGATCAACATGATGTTCCAGTCGTACGCGCTGTTCCCGCACCTCACGGTGTGGGACAACATCGCGTTCGGGCTCAAGCGCGACGGCATGCCGAAGGACGCGATCGCCGAGCGCGTGGAGTCGATGCTGAAGCTCGTGCAGCTCGGCAAGTTCGCCAGGCGCAAGCCGCACCAGCTGTCCGGCGGCCAGCAGCAGCGCGTGGCGCTGGCGCGCAGCCTGGCCAAGCGGCCGCAGCTGCTGCTGCTGGACGAGCCGCTGGGCGCGCTCGACAAGAAGCTGCGCGAGGAGACGCAGATCGAGCTGGTCAACATCGTCGAGCAGGTCGGCGTCACCTGCGTGATGGTCACGCACGACCAGGAAGAGGCGATGACCATGGCCTCGCGCATCGCGGTCATGAGCGAAGGCCGCATCCTCCAGGTGGGCGCGCCCGGCGACGTGTACG
>Ga0209172_10005538_pt1 | contig 15208 bp, 12 predicted proteins | sample LarsenN4metaG_FD_184113 | JGI IMG/M metagenome (GOLD analysis project Ga0209172, IMG submission 184113) | Hot spring sediment bacterial and archeal communities from British Columbia, Canada, to study Microbial Dark Matter (Phase II) - Larsen... ... | reverse complement strand
CGCGGGCAGGTAGGTGCTAATCACGGCGAGCTCCGCCTCCTCGCGGTCGACGAGGTCCTGCCGGCCCGCCTTGCGGTACTCCTCGATGCTCTCGCGGCGCTGCTTGGCCTGCTTCTGCAGTACGTCGAGCGCCTCGGCATCGGACAGGTCATGGCGCGAGGCGGTCTCGTCCTTGATGTCGACGCGGGCGATCTCGGCGTTGTTGAGCGCCGTGAGCAGTGAACGCAGCGTGTCACGCCGGATGGTGTCACCCGCGCGCATCGCGGCTTTGAGGTCCTCGGAGATCTGTTCCTTGAGCGGCATCGACGCCTCCACGCGTCGCGGTCGCTGCCCGGCGCACGGAGGCCGGGTCGCGCGTATCGCACCGGCTGCGATTATGCCGCAGATTGCGGCTGGCCGCCGCCGAGCGAGCCCTGCGAGGTGCCCGTGCCCGAAGCGAAGCGCATCCTCTATGTGCCGGTGCTGTTCTACCCCGAACCGTGGAACGGCATCATGGAGCACCTGCGGCTGCTGATCGGGGGACTCGACCGGGGCCGCTTCGAGCCGCTGCTCGGCACGCGCCCCGACGACGGCGCGCAAACGGCAACGCTCGCCGAACGCGCCGGCGTTGGCACGGTGCCGCTCGGTGGCTCGCGTTCGCTGCACGCGTTCCGGGTCGTGTGCGCGCGAGAGCGGCCCGCTGCCGTACATATCCACACCCCATCGACCGCCGGTGTGGCAAAGCTGGTGCTCGGGGCGCGGCTGGCACGCGTGCCGCGCGTGATCGTCACGTACCACCAGGTGCAGCCGCACGCGCTCGGCGCCCGCAGCCGCGCCGTGAACCGCGCGGGCCAGCTCCTGTCGTCCCACACGGTGGCCGTCTCCCACGGCGTCGCCGGTACCCTCGCCGCGAACGCCGGCCTCGCGCGGCGGCACATCGAGGTCATCCACAACGGCATCGAGCCGCTGCCTTCTAGCGCGACCGCACGCGAGGCCCTGCCCCGCAGGCCCGGCGACGTGTGGGCGGGCTACTTCGGGCGCCTCGCGGCGGAGAAGGGACTGCGAGCGCTGATCGATGCGCTCGCGTCGGCGCGTGCCGACGGCACGCCGCTGCGCCTGCTCGTCGCCGGCGACGGCTACGAGCGCGCCGCGCTGGAGTCCCGCGCGAAGGACCTCGCGCTCGGCGACGCCGTCATCTTCGCCGGCCAGCGCGACGACGCGCGCGCGCTGATGCGCGAGGTCGACTTCGTGGTCCACCCGCCGCGCTTCGAGGGCTTCGGGCTCGTGCTCGTCGAGGCGATGGAGGCGGCCCGCGCGATCGTTGCGACGGACGTGCCGGGCGGCATCCCTGAGCTGGCGCGCGACGGCGAGAACGGCCTGCTGGTGCCGCTCGACGACGTGCCGGCGCTGGCGGCGGCGATGCGGCGGTTGGCAACGGATGCGGGACTGCGGGAGCGGCTGGGGGCAGCGGGCCGCGCGCGGTGGGAGGCGAAGTTTACGGCGGAGCGGATGATCGCGCGCACCGTGGCGCTGTACGGCTAGCGGGCGAAGATCGCGCCGAGCAGGTCGAGGATCAGCTTGGCGCCGATGCGCGCCGTGACGCCTGCGGCGTCGTATACGGGGTCGATCTCCGTCACATCGAAGCCGGCGATGTCGTAGCGCTCGGCGACGAGCAGCAGCGCTTCCTTGAGCTGGTAGTAGTTGATGCCGCCGGGCTCGGGGTAGCCGGTGCCGGGCGCGCCCGCGGGGTCGAGCACGTCGATGTCGATCGTGACGTAAGCGCGCGGGCGGCCCTGGCGGGCTGAACGCCCGCCGCGTGTGTCTTCGGAGACGGCCGCGCGGGCTGAAAGCCCGCGCTGCGGTGATGGGAGCGCCGACAGCGCGCGTGGGACACCCTCCCGCACGATGCGCTCCGCCGGCACGATGACGACGCCGTCCCGCTGCGCCGCCTCCCACGGCTCGAACCGCTCGAGCACGCCCCGGATGCCGATCTGGACGATGCCCGCGACGTGCGGCAGCTCACTCGAGCGGCGCATGTGGTTATCGTGCGAGTACCGGACGCCGTACTTCTCGTCGGTGTAGTCCTGGTGCGCATCGAACTGCACGATCGTCAGCGGCGCGTCGTCGAACGCGCGCACGATCGGGTACGTGATCGCATGGTCGCCGCCAACGAATACCGGTACGCGGCAGCGCTCGCGCACGAGGCGCGCAGCCTCGGTGATGATGGCGAAGTTCTCGAGCAGGTCGACGGTGCGCACGTCGACATCGCCGACGTCGGCCATCGAGACGCCCTCGAGGATGCGGACGCCGCGCTCGGCGTCGATCCAGCCCTGCCACTCGCTCGCGGGGTGGTAGCGGGCCGAAGCGTCGCGCACCGCCGCCGGCCCGAAGCGCGCGCCCGGCCGGTCGTTCGTGCCGCCGTCGAACGGCACGCCCACGAAGCCCACATCCGACCGCCACGTGGCCATATCCTCGACGATCGGCGCGCCGTAGAACGACACGAAGCCGTGGCGGATCGCGCCTTCGGCACCGTGCGGCACGGCGGGGGTGCTGGGCTCGCGGAAGATGGCCGTCATGCCGCCACCGGGATCATCGTGGGGAAGCCGGAGCGACGATCGAGGATGGACGATGGACGATGGAACCTGCTGCCGCTCGTCCATCCTCCATCGTCCATCATCCATCCTCGCGTTGTCCCCAACGCATGCGCTTGTTCCGCCGTCATGGCGCCATCCCCTCCCCGGCCACGTCGATCTGCGCGCGCTGGAGCTTACCGCTGTAGTCCACGTACACGGTCTTCCACTCCGTGAACGTCTCCAGCGCCGCGATACCGGCCTCTCGGTGGCCATTGCCCGTACCGCGCGTGCCGCCGAACGGCAGGTGCACCTCGGCGCCGATCGTGCCGGCGTTCACGTACACGAGCCCGGTATCGATGCGCTCGACCGCCCGGAACGCCTTGTTCACGTCGCGAGTGTATATCGACGAGCTGAGCCCGTAGGGGACTCGGTTGTTCACCTCGATGGCCTCGTCGAGGTCACCTACGCGGATCAGCGCCGTCACCGGCCCGAAGATCTCCTCCTGGGCGATGCGCATCCACGGCTTCGCATCGACGAACACCGTCGGCTGGAAGAAGTAGCCGCGCCCGAGCTCGTCGCCGTCCGCCCGCCCGCCGCCGCAGGCCAGCGTCGCGCCCTCATCGCGGCCGACCGGCATGTACGAGGCGATCTTCTCGAGCTGCTGCTGGTTCACCACCGGCCCGACGTCCGTCGCATCGTCGAGGCCATCGCCGAGGCGCAGAGACTTCGCGCGCGCCACGAGCTGCTCGGCGAAGGCCTCGTACACGCCGTCCTGCACGATGATGCGGCTGGCGGCCGTGCAGCGCTGGCCCGTCGTGCCGAAGGCGCTCCAGATGGCGCCATCGAGCGCGAGCTTGAGGTCCGCGTCGTCGAGCACGATGATCGCGTTCTTGCCGCCCATCTCGAGTGACACCGGTTTGCCGAGCTGCGCGCACCGCACCGCGATCTGCGTGCCGACAGCGTTCGAGCCAGTAAATGAGATCAGCGAGACGGCCGGGTGCTCGATGATCGCCGCGCCGGCCTCGGCGCCCTCGCCGAAGACGAGGTTCAGCACGCCCGGTGGCAGCCCCGCCTCCTCGAGCGTCTTGACGAGGTTCCACGCGCTCTTCGGCGCGAACTGCGACGGCTTGAAGACGACCGCGTTGCCGGCGATGAGCGCGGGCATGATCTTCCACGACGGGATCGCCATCGGGAAGTTCCACGGCGTGATCGCGCCGACGACGCCGACCGGCGCGCGCACCGACATCGCGAACTTGTCCGGCAGCTCGGACGGCGTCGTCTGTCCGTACAGCCGGCGGCCTTCGCCCGCCATGAAGTACGTCATGTCGATCGCTTCCTGGATGTCGCCGCGCGCCTCCTTGATCACCTTGCCCATCTCTTCCGTAAGCTCGCGCGCGAACTGCTCTTTCTTGCGGACGAGGATCTCGCCGGCGCGAAAGAGGATCTCGCCGCGGCGAGGGGCCGGCAGGCGCGCCCACGCGCGCTGCGCCTCCGCCGCGGCGCAGGCGGCGTCGCGCGCGTCTTCGGACTGGGACCGTGGATACGAGCCGGTGATCGCGCCGGTGGCGGGGTTCTCGCGCTCGAAGCGCGCGCCGCTCCGCGCGTCGACCCAGCGCCCGCCGATGTAGTTCTGGTACTGCTGCGTCATGACGCGGGACCTCCAGCTTCTCCTGTGAAACCGGGCTGATGTCAGCGTACCTCTGTCGGCAGTGCTCGCGCTGCACCGCCGCGCGCCGCACGGCTCGCCGTTGACATGTCGAGGATGCGATGCCCGCCGATGCAGATATCGCCGCAACCCCCGGTGATATAATCGCCGCGTTCCGCCGGGCGGGAAGAGGAGCGCGGCCATGGTGCTTGCGATCTGGGACGACTGGCAGACGCTCGGCATCCTCGCCGCGGTCATCTGCGTGGCCTACCTCGCCGTCCTCTGGGTCGCCGCGCTCGCCTGGACGTACCGCGACGCCGCCGCGCGCACGCGCGACCCGGCCCTGCAGACGGTCGCCCTGCTGCTCGTGCTCGTCTTCAACCTGCCGGGCCTGCTCGTGTACCTCATCCTGCGGCCGAAGGACACGCTCGCTGACCAGTACGACCGTCAGCTTGAGGCGGAGGCGCTCCTCCACGAGCTGCAGGAACAGGCGACCTGCCCGACCTGTCGCCGCCGCATCGAGAACGACTTCGCCGTCTGCCCGTACTGCCGCTCGTCGCTACGGACGCCATGCGCGAGCTGCGCGCGCCCACTACACGCGTCATGGGTGATCTGCCCGTACTGCGCCGCCGACCGCGCGAAGCCCGCCGACACAAGCGCGGCACCACGCGCGCCGCGCCCGACATCGGCGGCCGGTGCGGGTGAGCGGCCGATCCCGATGCCCCAGCGGCGCATGCCGCCGGTCGCGCCGGCGGCGAGCGACGTAGCCCCGGCCACGACAGACGTCGTCGAGCCGGACGCGCCACCGCTGACCTCGAACCCGTAACGCCCGCGTCATGCTCGCCGCCGCACGACCGCGCCGGCTGAATGCCCGCGCTCATGGCGCCCGCCTTCGCTAATCACCGACGACTAACGGCCAACCTCCGACCGCCTATACTTCCCTTCACCATGAGCGACAGGAACGGCCATACCGGCCCGCTCGCGGGCGTCCGCATCGTCGAGTTCTCCGAGATTATCGCCGGGCCGTTCGGCGGCATGTTGCTCGCTGATATGGGCGCGGACGTGATCAAGGTCGAGCCGCCGACCGGCGAGCCGTGGCGCGGCTTCCAGCCGCTCGGCCTGCGAGAGGGACGCGGCTACATCTCCCTCAACCGCGGCAAACGTGGCATCACGCTCGACCTCAACACGCCGGAGGCACGCGCGGTCGCGCATGAGCTGGCGCGCCGCGCCGACGTGATCATCATCAACTACCGGCCGGACGTCGCGAAGAAGCTTGGCATCGACTACGAGACGCTATCGCGCGAGAACCCGCGCCTGATCTACTGCGACAACACTGCCTTCGGCCGCAAGGGGCCGTACGCGCACCGGCCCGGGTACGACATCATCGCCCAGGCGCTAACAGGGCTGATGGCGGCGGAGGGACGGCGCGAGGAGAGCGGCGTGCCGCTGCTCAACGCCATCCCGTCGGCCGACCTCTCGACCGGCCTCGCGATCGCCTGGTCCGTCTGCGCCGCGCTGTATGCGCGCGAGCGCACCGGCCGCGGCCAGATGATCGCGACCAGCCTGATGGCGAGCGCGTTGGCCATCCAGAACACGCGGCTGATGTCGATCGAAGCGACCGACACCGAACGGCGCGAGGAGGCGCTGGCGAAGGTGAACGAGCTGCGCCAGCAGGGCGCGCCCTACAAGCAGCAGCTCGAGACGATGGCAGGCGTGCGGCCGGTCATCGGCAATATCTACTACCGCGTCTTCCAAACGGCCGACGGCTTCCTTGCCGTCGGCTGCCTCAGTACGCCGCTCCGCAAGAAGCTGCTCGCTGCGACAGGCCTGCACGACGATCGCGTCGGCAAGCGGCCGGAGGAGATCGACGTCACGGACCCGGCGATGATCGCCTACTGCAAGGCCCTCGTCGCGCAGGCGGAGCAGCTCTTTCTCACGAAGCGCACCGAGGAGTGGCTGCGCGTGATGGATCAGCACGGCGTGCCCGCGGGGCCGGTGCGGTTCACGGAGGAGCTGCTCGACGACCCGCAGGTGATCGAGAACGGCTACATCACGTCGGTCGACCACCCGCTGATGGGCCCCGTGCGCATGGCCGGCCCGATGGTGCAGATGAGCGAAACGCCGCTCTCGGCGCGGGGCCCTTCGCCGACGCTCGGCCAGCACACTGATGAGGTGCTACGCGAAATAGGCTACGACGACGCGCGCATCCACGACCTGCGGACGTGCGGCGCCCTCGGCGGGTCGCTGGAATAGCGCCTATTGGCCGACGACCAAGACGACCTTGCCGGTGGCGCGCCGGCCCTCGATCTCCCGCAAGGCGTCGGCCGCGCGATCGAGCGGATAGCGCGAGCCGACGAGCGGCTTGATCGCGCCCACCTGCCAGAGCTTGTCGAGCTCGACGGCGATCTCCTGCGCCATCGTCGGGTCGTGGCGGACGTACTCGCCCCACGCCGCGCCGACCAGGCTCGTATTGCGCAGCAGCAGGCGGTTCACCTTGATCTCCGGGATGACGCCGCCGGCGAACCCGATGATCAGCAGCCGTCCGTCCCGCCCGAGCGCGCGCACGCTGTCGAGGAAGCGCTCGCCGCCAACGGGATCGTAGACGATGTCGACGCCGCGGCCGTCCGTGATCCGCTTGACGTCCTCGAGCCAGGGGGAGTCGGCCTCGAGCACGTCATCGGCACCGAGGTCGGCGGCGATCTTGCGCTTCGCCTCGCCCTGCGCGACGGCGATCACCTTCGCGCCGAGCCCTTTGGCCACCTCGATCGCCGCCGTACCGGTGCCGCCGGCGGCGCCGTGGACCAGTACGGTCTCACCGGGACGCAGCGTCGTACGGCGCATGAAGGCGAAGTACGCCGTCTGGTAGTTCACCATCGACGTCGCCTGCTCGAAGCTCATGCCGCCCGGGATGCGCCAGGTCATCGCCGGCGCGGCCGCAGCGACCTCCGACCAGGCGCCGAGCTTGGACGATGCGGTCACACGGTCGCCCGGCTTGAAGGGCGAGCCCTCCGGCGCGCTGCGGACGATACCTGCCACCTCGACACCGGGCGTGAACGGCGGCTCCGGACGGATCTGATAGCCGCCGCGCGTCATCAGGAGGTCCGGGAAGCCAACGCCGGCCGCGCGCACCTCGATGATCACGTCACGCGCGTCGTCCGGCACCGGGGCCTCGCCCAGCTCGAGCCCGTCCGGGCCGTCGAGTCGCACGCAGCGGACGGCGCGCATCGTCTCGCTCACTTGGTCGCCGCCTCGCCGAGGTCGGGCAGGCCGATGGGCACGAAGTTGTGTTCCTCGTCGGCCCAGATGAGGAGCGGCGGCAGCAGGATCAGCGTGCTGACGAGGCTGAGGCCGATGTTCAACGCCGTCACTTTGCCGAAGTTATCGAGCAAGGGGAAGTTGCTGAACGCCAGCACGGCGAAGCCGCCCATCACCGTCAGCCCGGACGCCGCGATCGCGCGGCCGATGCGCAGCGAGGCCTTCGACATCGCCTCGCGCGGCGCCGCGCCCTCCGCGCGCTCCTCGAAGTAGCGGGCCATGAGCAGCAGGTTGAACTCGGTGCCCATGGCGATGATCAGCGGGCCGGAGATCGACGTCAGCGGGCTGTAGGAGGCGCCGCCGAAGTGAATCAGCATCGCCGAGGCGCCCAACGCGAAAACGACCGGAAGCACCGGCGCGACCGCCTTCACGGGGTTGCGGAACAGCGCCGCGAGCAGCAGCACGATCGCCACGATCGCCACGAACGACATCAGGTCGCGGTTCGAGCTGATGGCATCGACCGAGGCGATGCCGATGACGGCGATGCCGGCCGGTGCGACGCGCACGCCGTCGGGCGGGTGGGCGTCGTCGCGCACGGCATCGGTGATCGCGCGCTGCTGCGAGAGGTTGACGTTGTCATCGAGGGAGAACGTCATCGAGGCCATCGTGCGGTCGGCGTTCGTGACGCTCTTGACGAGCGCGTCGGGCGCCATCGCGAGCACACGCTCGGCGTCCGCGGTCGTCGGCGCTTCGCCGGTGACGGACTTCGTGAACGAGGCGACGCTGTTGGAGACGCCGAGCTCGGGATGGCGCTGCCGCTGGCGCTCCTCGAAGGCGATCATCCAGTCGAGGATGTCCTGGTCCGTCACCTTGCGGCCGGGCGGCAGCTCGACGAGCAGGTTCAGCTCGCTGGTGCTGCCCACGGTGTCGCGCACGTGGTGCAGGTCCTTGAGGACGCTGCTGTCGGACGGCACAAACTTCTCCGGGTCCGTCTCCGTCTCGATTTTGCGGCTGACGTACAGGCCGGCGAGCGCAACAGCGATGGCGACGAGAGCGATCGGCGCGAGGCGGCCGACGGTCCGGCCGGTGATGCCACCGACGAACCGCTCGACCTCGATGCGCGCGCGCGGCTGCTCGCGCGGGCCCAGGCGCTTGCGCTCGCGCAGGTAGATGATGCCGCTGATCTGCGCGACGGCCGTGAGAAAGACGATGACGGCGCCGACGGCGAGCATCGAGCCGAAGTCGCGGATCATCGGCACGTCCGAGAGGTGCAGCACGATGAAGCCGATGCAGGCGGCGAGGGCGGCCGCGCCAAGCGCTGGGCCGAGGCGCACGAACGTGCGCGCGACGCCGGTCTCGGCCGAGCCGCTCGCATTCGTCTCCTCCTCGATGCGGCTGTGCACCTGGATCGCGAAGTCGACGCCGAGGCCGATCAGGATCGGCAGGCCGGATATCGTCACCATCGTCAGCGGGATGCCCAGGAAGCCCATCAGCCCGAACGCAGAGACACAGCCGACGAGTACCGCGGGCAGCGAGAGCAACCGCCAGCGCGCGCGGAAGATCAGCGAGAGCACGAGCACCATGATCAGGACGGCGAAGGCCGCCATGACCACGATGGCATCGCGCATGCTGTCGTTGATCTCTTTGATCAGCAGCGGCGGCCCGCTGACCAGCGGCGTCACCCCGTCGAAGTGGTAGTTGGCGATGTCGCGCTTGACGGCGCCGGCGACCTCTGAGCCTTCGTCGATCGAGAGGTTGCCCTGCAGCCGGGCCACCATGAGTGCGTGGTGGTCGTCCGGGAAGATCTTCGCGAGGTCCGGGCGCACCTTGCCATCGGCGCCGTAAAGGATGAACTCGACGAACTTCGGGTTGTCGAGCGAGTGCTCGCCGACGGCGAGGAAGCGCGCCGCATCGGGGGCGAACGAGCGCTGGAACTCCTCGTCGACGCGCTGCTTCGCCGCCTGTGCCGCCGCCTCCTGCTGTTCGGGCGACTCGCCGCGCGCGGCCGCTTGCGCGCGCGCCTCGGCCATCGCCCGCTCTTCGTCGCGGGCGAGCTTCTGCGGCTCGGTGACCTGCCGCTGCTCGATCTGCTCGCGCGCGAAGTCGAGCACGGTCAGCGGCGAGATCACACTCTGGTAGTGGCCGGTGGCGTTGAGGTCATCCGTGAAGCGCGCGAGTTCCGCGCGGTTTTCGGGTGAAAAGAGCTGCGTGATCGGCGGGCCATCGGGCGGCGTCTCGAAGAGGATGAGCATCGGGTCGCCGCCGAATTGCGACTGGAAGCGCGTGTTGTCGCGGGCGACCTGCGACGACGGGTCGATGAGCGTGTCCTGGCCGGTCTGGAACTTCAGGCGCGGGATGCCGAACGCGAGCGCGACGGCAGCGCAGGCCGCGACCGCGACGAGCGGCACCGGATAGGTTGTGACGATCGATGCGAGGAAGAGGGCGACGCGCCGCACGCGAGCCTCCGCGGGAGTCTTGCAGTGCAGGGTACAACGCCCACACGCGTCGCGATGCGGCGCCTATGTCAACTGCCGGGTCGCCCGGTGTGCGGCGTCCAACGGCCCGCAACGGCGCCCCCCGGGCGGCGCCAATCTTCAGCCAAGCTCTACCGCGGGCGGGTGCCGGGAGGTGCGTCACCTTCCGTAGACTGCACCCGGTGGCCCTGCAACACGACCGTCATTACGGCGAATCAGCGGCCGAACGTCGGCTCCGGCTCGTCCGCGCATACGCCTGGAACGGGCTCGCGCTGCTGACCCTCTATGACGGCTGGCGCTACTTCGAGCCGTCGGACCTCGACGGATTCGTCGCGTTCGAGCTGCACCGGCGCACCGCAGTCGCCTGCGGCGACCCCGTCTGCGACGAGCGCGATCTGCCGAAGTTACTCCGGCGGTTCGCGGAGTACTGCGCGGCGCGGAAGTGGCGGTTTACCTTTGTCGGGGCGAGCGAGCGCGTAGGGCGCGTGGCCGCTTCGCTCGGCTGGCGGGCCCTGAAGGTCGGCGAGGAGCCATTCTTCGACCTGGCGACATACTCGCTCTCCGGCCGCGGGCCGAAAAAGGTACGCTCCGCGACGAACCTGGCGCGCCGGTCGGGGATCACGGTCGAGGAATACACGGCGCTGTCGCCGGCGATCGACGCCGAGGTCGAAGAGATCTCCCGCGAGTGGCTGGCGACCCGCAAAGCGCCACCGATGGGCTTCCTGCTGCGCTCGCGGCCGCTGGCGCGGCGCGAGCACAAGCGCATCTTCCTGGCGCGGCAGGGCGAACGGATCGTCGGCGCGATGACCTGTGCGCCGGCACCAGCGCGCGGGCTGCTGTACGTCGAGGAGCAGCTGCGGCGGCCCGACGCACCGTACGGCACGACGGAGCTGCTCGTCGAGGAGGCGCGGCGGGTCGCGAAGGCCGAAGGCTACGCGCTGCTCAGCCTCGGGACGGCGCCCCTGCAGGGCGCGGAGCGGCAGCCGTTCGCGCGCTTCCGGCTGATCACGGTGCTCCTTCGGGTGCTGACATCGAAGCTGAATTTCGTCTACAGCTTCCGCTCGCTGAACCACTACAAGAAGAAGTTCGCACCGACGTTCTGGGAGGACAACTTCTTCATCTACACGGGCTCGATCGTGCCGGCGGCGCTCGCCGTCGTCAGCGCCTTTACCCCGGACGGGCTGCCTTCGCTCGTGCTGCCGAAGCGGCTGCAGTGGCTGCGGCTTGTGCGCGCGGCGGCACTCTGGACGGCGGCGCTTGGCGGCATCGCACTGACGGCATTCGCGTCGTATGAGTTCCCGATGCTGACAGCGCCCGTGCGCGAGGCCTTTGAAGTGCTCGCGATGGTGCGGCTGCCGGTTGGGTTCACGCTCGGGCACACGCGGGCGGCGGTGGCCGCACACCGGCTGGTCGCGGCCATCGTGGTGCTCGCGGGAGGCGGCGCGCTGGCCTGGCAACGGCGGGCGCGCGCGTAACGAGGGCGGCGAGCGAATGGACGCGCCGATGACGACGGATGCTGTCGGATGTGCGCAGCGGTTCATCACCGCGTTCTCGTCACGGGATCGCGTTGCGCTCACCGCGGTGCTGGCGCCCGCGGTGCGGTTCCGCGGGATGACGCCCGGCCAGATGTGGGAGACGGGCGACCGAGACGGTGCACTGGCGATCCTGCTCGGGAGCTGGCTCGAACCGACCGACCACGTCGAGGCGATCGTCTCGCAGGACGCGCACGACGTCGTCGACCGGGTGGCGTTCCGCTATCGCTGGCGGGTGCGGTCGAACGGCGTGCTCCACACGTGCGAGCAGTCGGGCGTGGCTACCGTCGAGGACGGGGCGATCACGGACATCGCGATCGTCTGCTCGGGCTTCCGCCCGTTCGTCGACGGCTGACCGTTTGATCGATCGGCCGCGTACGATCTACACTCCATCAACGAGCCTTTAATCCGGTCCTGCGAGGCCGGGAAGGGAGCCCCCGATGCGAACGCCCCAGGCGCACGCCGCGCCCGCATACGCGCGCAGGACCTCCACCCGGATGCCGGCGGTGGAGGTTTTTTCATGACCGACGCGCTGGTTATGTCCCCGGCCGACATCCGCCGCGCGGTGACGCGCATCGCGCACGAGATCGTCGAGCACAACCGCGGCACGGACGGCCTCGTCCTCGTCGGTATGCGCACCCGCGGCGTGCCGCTTGCCGCCCGGATCGCCCGCGCGATCGAGGAGTTCGAGGGCGAGCGCGTGCCGACGGGCTCGCTCGACATCGGCCTCTACCGCGACGACCTGACCGAGCGCGGGCCGAGCGTGAACATCCAGCCGAGCGAGCTGCCCGACATCACCGGCAAGCGCGTCGTCCTCGTGGACGACGTGCTGTACACCGGCCGCACCGTGCGGGCGGCGCTCGACGCGCTCGCGGACTACGGGCGGCCCGACGCTATCGAGCTGGCGGTGCTCGTCGACCGCGGGCACCGCGAGCTCCCGATCCGCGCGGACTACGTCGGCAAGAACATCCCAACGTCGCAGTCCGACGACGTGCAGGTGCGCCTCCACGAGGTCGACGAAGAGGAGTACGTGCGCGTGGCGGCCGGGGCTGGCGACACGCTCCGGCGCAGCCGCACAGGAGCAGCGTCATGACGACAGACACGCGGGCGGCCGACCAGACGCAGACGCTCGATGCGCCCGCGACGGCCGACGAGGGGTGGCGGCGGCGCCACCTGCTCGACCTCGACGACTTCACGGTCGACGAGCTGGAGCAGGTGATGGCGGCGACGGACACGATGAAGGAAGTGCTCTCGCGCGAGGTGCCGCGGGTGCCCGCGCTGCGGGGGACGACCGTGGTGACGCTGTTCTACGAGAACAGCACGCGGACGCGGACGTCGTTCGAGTTGGCGGGAAAGGTGCTCGGGGCGGACGTTATCAACATCGCCGCGTCGGCGAGCAGCGTCACCAAGGGCGAGTCGCTGGTCGACACGGTGCAGACGCTACAGGCGGTCGGCGCGGATGTGCTGGTCATGCGGCACAGCCGGTCGGGTGCGCCCTACCTGGCGGCGCGCCACGCGACCTGCTCCGTCGTCAACGCCGGCGACGGCCTGCACGCGCACCCGACGCAGGCGCTGCTCGACCTGTACACGATGCGGAGCGCGCTGGGCGATGTCCACGGGCGGAAGGTGGTGATCGTCGGCGACATCATGCACAGCCGTGTGGCGCGCTCGAACATGTGGGCGCTGACGGCGCTGGGCGCGGAGGTGGTGGTGTGCGGGCCGCCGACATTGATCCCGGCGGGGCTCGGCACCACCACGGCGCCGGCTTCCAGTCCGGATGCGCGGGCTTTCAGCCCGCGCCGTGATTCCAAAGAACACCCGCGCATGGAAACCGAGCTGCCGCCCGTGCGCGTCGAGACGGACCTTGACCGCGCGGTCGAGGGCGCGGACGTCGTGATGGCACTGCGGATGCAGCTCGAACGGATGCACGGCGGCTTCGTCCCGGGGGCGCGCGAGTACTCGCGGCTGTACCAGGTGAACGCCGAGCGGCTGGCGCGCGCGAAGCCGGGCGCGCTGGTGATGCACCCGGGGCCGATGAACGAGGGCATCGAGATCTCGCACGAGGTCGCGCACGGGCTGCAGTCGCGCGTGGAGGAGCAGGTGGCGAACGGCGTCGCAGTACGGATGGCGGTGCTGTGGCTGGTGACGCGCACGGGCGCGCGCGGCGGCATCCGGGCGGTTGGGCGAGGTGCGCTGTGAGCGAGCGGCTGCTCATCGCCGGTGGGCGCGTGGTCGACCCGGCGAACGGACGCGACGAGCTCGCGGACGTGCTCGTTGAGGACGGGCGGATCGCGCGTGTGGGCCACGAGATCGTGGCCGATGGGGCGCGCGTGATCGATGCAAGCGGGCTTGTGGTGGCGCCGGGGTTCATTGACGTGCACACGCACCTCCGCGAGCCGGGGCTGGAGTACAAGGAGGACATCACGTCCGGCACGCGGGCGGCGGCGCGCGGCGGCTTCACGACCGTCTGCGCGATGCCGAACACGGAGCCCGCGATGGACACGCGCTCGGTCGTCGAGTTCGTGCTGAGGGCGGCGGGCGAGCGCGCGGTCGTGCGCGTGCTGCCGATTGGCGCGGTGACGCGCGGGCGTCAGGGTGATGAGCTCGCGGAGCTGGCGGACCTTGCCGACGCCGGATGCGTCGCGTTCAGCGACGACGGAGCGCCCGTCGCGGATGCGACCGTGATGCGGCGAGCGCTCGAGTATGCGACCGGACTCGGGCTGGCGGTCATCGACCACTGCGAGGAGCCCTCGCTGACGAGGGACGGCGTCATGCACGAGGGCTGGGTGTCGACGCGGCTCGGGCTGCGCGGCCAACCGGCGGCGGCGGAAGAGGCGATGGTCGCGCGCGATATCGCGCTCGCCGAGGCGGTCGGCGCGCACGTGCACATCGCGCACATCAGCACACGCGGCGCGGTGGAGGCGGTGCGGGCCGCAAAGGCGCGCGGCGTGCGCGTGACGGCGGAGGTGACGCCGCACCACCTGACGCTGACCCACGAGGCCGTCGCCTTCGGCGCGGACGGGCGCGCGGCGGAGCTGGCGTATGAGACGAACGCGAAGGTCAACCCGCCGCTGCGCTCGGCCGACGACGTGGCGGCGTGTATCGATGGGCTCGCGGACGGGACGGTCGACTGCGTCGCGACGGACCACGCCCCGCACGCGGTAATCGAGAAGCTGTGCGAGTTCGACGACGCGGCGTTCGGGATCAGCGGGCTCGAGACGGCGTTCGCGCTCAGCATGCGGCTGGTGCACGGCGGACGGCTCTCGCTGGCGGCGCTGGTCGAGCGGATGACGCTCGGCCCCGCCAGGGCGCTGGGGCTGGAGCGCGCGGTGCTGGGGATCGGCACGCTGGCGGAGGGCGCGCCGGCGGACATCGTTGTGCTGGACCCCGATGCAGCGTGGGTCGTCGAGCCGGAGCGGTTCGCGTCGAAGGGCAAGAACACGCCGCTCGCGGGTGTCGAGCTGCGCGGGCAGGTCGTCGCGACGATGGCCGGCGGCCGGCTGGTGTTCGAGCGCGAGGCGGCGCTGATGGCAGCCGGAGGCACACATGGCTGACGCGCTGCTGGTGCTCGAAGACGGCACCTCGTTTCGCGGACAGGCGATCGGCGCCGCGACGCGCGCGCACGGCGAAGTGGTCTTCTGCACGGCGATGACGGGGTACCAGGAAGCGCTGACGGACCCGTCGTTCGCCGAGCAGATCCTCGTGATGACGTACCCGCTGCAGGGGAACTACGGCATCAACGACGCGGAC
>Ga0209172_10005532_pt1 | contig 15220 bp, 11 predicted proteins | sample LarsenN4metaG_FD_184113 | JGI IMG/M metagenome (GOLD analysis project Ga0209172, IMG submission 184113) | Hot spring sediment bacterial and archeal communities from British Columbia, Canada, to study Microbial Dark Matter (Phase II) - Larsen... ... | reverse complement strand
TATTCTCCTCGCCCTACCTGGAGACGGTGCTGGACCTGCGCGCCGGAGCCGGCCCCGTCCTGGCCGGCAAGACCCGGCCCCCGACATCCCCCGTGCAGGCTGCGGCCCACCCGGGCTCGCACTGAGCCGAGCTTCGCTCATTCCATTTCCGTACGCCGGCGGCAGGGCGGCCAGCCTGGCCAGCGTACGGAAATCGTCGCACATAACGGAAATCGTCGCACATAACGGAAATCGTCGCACATAGCGGGAGGAGGCTGGCGTCGGCCACCAATATCGCTCCACCTTGCATCATCGCGGTCGGAGACCGCTCCTACCTGAGGCCGCGAGGGGGAGAGACACTGCAGGATACCACCCTGCATCATCGCGGTCGGAGACCGCTCCTACAGGCGGGCGGAGCCCGGCCGCTGCACCACGGGCGAGGTGCCCGCCGTATAGCGCCCCGCGCCACGCGTGGCCGTAGGAGCGGTCTCCGACCGCGACGGCGACCCTCTCCGACCGCGACGGCGACCCGACGGCACCCCTCGGACACGGCGTTCCGAACGCCGACGGGTAGGGTGTACCCACGCTTCGAGCGCTGGTCAAAATAAGATCCATGCTCGGTTGCGAAAGGTCAATATGGAGCGCGAAGGCCGGCGGTTGTCTCGGCGGGCCCGCTACGTCGCCGCACCGGCCGGCTCCGGCTCCGGCAGCTTGAAGCCGGGCGGCAGCTCCTGCGTCGATTTGCACTTCGGATACGCGCTGCATCCCAGAAACTTGCCGGTGCGCCCTTCGCGGACCAGCATCGGCGAACCGCAGGCTTCGCACGCGATCTCCGTGGGGATCGGCTTGGGGCGGGCCGGGGCGGGCAGCAGCTCCTCGGCGTCCTTCCTGGCCTGGCCGCGCAGGTTGGCCACGAAACGGCAGCGCGGAAAGCCCCTGCACGAGAAGAATGGTCCGAACCGCCCGCGCTTCAGCTCCATCGGGCTGCCGCACTGCGGGCAGTGCAGCGTGCCGTCCTCGGGCAGCGTCTCCACCACCGGCCGGCCGGTGCGCGTCCAGGCGAAACCAGACGGCGGAGCGCCGAGCGCATTCGAGCCGCCCGATGTCGCGCCCCCGGCCGCAGGTCGTGCGGCCGCCGCACGCGCCCCCGCGGTGTGCGCGGCGCTCGGGCCGCGTTTCGAGCGGCGCGCCGGGCGCGGCGTTTCGGGCGCGCCCGGTGGCTGGACGGATGGCGTTGCGGTCGCCGGCGACCTGGCGCGCAGCTCTTCGAGCCGCTCGATGGGTTTGGTGTTGCGGCAGCCCGGAAAGCCGGAGCAGGCGATGAACCTGCCGCGCGAACCGCTGCGAATCACCATTGGCCGCCCGCACTGGTCGCAGGCGACGCCGGCCTCCTGCGGCGGCGGGGCGGGCTTCTTCCTGACGTACACACCCTCTGGCACGCTGGCGGTGTTCTTGCACCTGGGATAGTGGTCGCAGCCGAGGAACGCGCGGTTGCGCTTCCATCTCACGGTCAGCTTGCCTTCGCCGCAGGCGTCGCACGGCCGCGTCAGCTCCTCCTCTTCCGCCTGCTTGAGCGGCGTGCCGGTCTCATCGCACGGCACGGTACTGCGGCACTCGGGATAGCCGGTGCAGCCGAGGAAGAAGCCGCTGCGCGACTGGCGCAGGGTCATGGGTTTGCCGCACAGCTCGCAGGCGTGGGCGCCGGCCGGGCCCGTCACGGGCCGGCCCTCGCGGTTCACGTTCAGTGTGGCCTTGCAGTGGGGGTAGGCGGAGCAGGCCAGAAAGCGGCCGGTGCGGCTCCAACGGTAGACCATGGGCTGGCCGCAGTCGGGGCAGGTGTAGTCGCTGGGCTGGCTGCGCGCCGCTTCCATCTCCTGCCCGGCGCGGGCCAGCAGCTCCTTGAACGGGTCGTAGAACTCGTGCAGCACGTGCACCCAGTCCAGGTGCGCGTCCTCGATCTTGTCCAGCTCGTCCTCCATGTAGCTGGTGAACTTCACATCCATGATCTTGGGGAAGTGCTCGACCAGCTTGTCGGTCACCAGCTCGCCCAGCGCGGTCGGGTAGAACTTGCGGTCCGCCTGCTCCACGTAGCCGCGGTCCTGGATGGTCTCGATGATCGCCGCGTACGTGCTCGGCCGCCCGATCCCCTCCGCCTCCAGCGCTTTGACCAGCGAGGCCTCGGTGTAGCGCGGCGGCGGGGAGGTGAACTGTTGCTTGGGTTCGAGGTCGATCAGGCCGACCGGCGCGCCAGTCCGCAGCGCCGGCAGAATCTGGTCCTCGCTCGTCACGCCGGTCACCCGCATGAAGCCGTCGAAGACCAGCTTGCGGCCGTTGCCGGTGAACTTCGCCGGCCCGCGCGCCGTCTCGCACGTCAGCGTCACGGTGGTCGAGTCCCACTCGGCCGGCGGCATCTGGCAGGCGACGAAGCGCCGCCAGATCAGGTCGTAGAGCTTGAATTGCTCGTCGGTCAGCCGCTTGCGGACGCCCTCGGGCGTGTGGGCGACGTCGGTCGGGCGGATGGCCTCGTGCGCCTCCTGGGCCCGCTCCTGGCGCTTGCCGTAGACGTTCGGCTCGTCGGGCAGGTACTGCTGCCCGTAGCTCTTGCGGATGAACTCGCGGACGGCGGCGACTGCCTCGGCGGCCAGGTTGGTCGAGTCGGTTCGCATGTACGTGATCAGGCCGACCGGGCCTTCGCCGTTCAGGTCGATGCCTTCGTACAGCGCCTGGGCGACGCGCATGGTGCGCGAAGTGGAGAAGCGCAGGGCCGTGGAGGCGGCCTGCTGCAGGCTCGCGGTCGTAAACGGCGCCGACGGACGCGTCGTCGTACGCCTGGTCGTCAGGTCGGCGACGGCCAGCCGCGCTGCGGCGGCCGGATCGGCGGCGCCCACCAGCCGCACCTGCTCCAGGCCGAGGTGCTTGTACTCGGCCCACGCTTCACGCTCGACGCGCTCGACGCGGAAGCCGAGCGCCTCCGCGACCGCCTTCGCCACCTCCACGTTCCCGGCCTTGAACGGTTCCCCAGCGACCTCGACCAGCTCCGCGCGGAACGCGCCGTGCTCGCTCAGCCAGCGCAGCACGTCCTTCTGGGTGCGCTCCTGGGCGATGAATTCGGCCCATTGCTCGCGCAGGGCCGGCCGCACGTTCGCCTCGCCGGTGACGTAGGCGTTGATCTTCCAGCTCTCTTCGGGCCGGAAGGCGCGGATTTCGCGCTCGCGGTCGACGATCAGACGTACGGCGACGGACTGCACGCGCCCGGCCGACAGCCCGCGGGCGATCTTGCGCCACAGCAGCGGGCTCAGCTCGTAGCCGACGATGCGGTCCAGGATGCGCCGCGCCTGCTGCGCGTTGACGCGGTCGAGATCCAGCTCGTGCGGGTGCCGGAAGGCCTCGGCGATCGCCGCGCGCGTGATCTCGTTGAAGATAACGCGCCGCGCTTTGCCGGGCGGCAACTCCAGGGCTTCGACCAGGTGCCAGGCGATGGCCTCGCCCTCGCGGTCGCGGTCCGTCGCCAGATAAACCGCACTGGCGTCGCCTGCCAGGCGGCGCAACTCGTTGAGGACCTTGCTGCGACTGCGCAGGACCTCGTAGCTGGGCCGGAAGTTGTCGGTGACGTCGATGCCGAATTGGCGCTGCGGCAGGTCGCGGACGTGGCCCATGGAGGCCTTCACGACGAATTGCGGGCCGAGATACTTGTTGATGGTGCGGGCTTTGGCCGGCGACTCGACGATCACCAGGGACTTTCCGTTTGGGGTGTCGCTCGTCTTGCGCCTGGCCATCATGAATCTCTAAGTCTTGCTGCCGGAACAGCTTGCGACCCGATCGCGACTCGCCGCCCTCCCGTCAGACTCTACCATCGGTCGGACGCGCCCAAACATGCAGCCGTTTCCGTCGGCGCGAATTCGAGAAACGGTAGGCCCGGGATGCGGCCTGTCAAGCGCGAAAACGGCTCGGAAGGCGGGAATCCGCGAACGTTTGCCGCAGGAACCGCGCTCGGGGCAGAGACCACACCGCGCTTGACGATGCGCCGCCCGCCCGCGGATGCTCTCTCCATGCGGGAAGCGGCAACGCCGGCGTGCGCGAAGATCAACCTCACCTTGCGCGTCGGCGCGCGACGCCCGGACGGCTACCACGAGATCGAGTCACTCGTCGCGCGCGTGGGCCTGTGCGACACCGTACGCGTCCGGCTGCGCCACGATGCGCGCTTCACGATCGCGTGCGACGACGACGACGTACCGTCCGACGAATCGAACCTGGCGCTGCGCGCCGCTGCCGCGCTGGCCGACGCCGCCGGCATCCGCAGCCGCGGCGTGCACATTGAGCTGCACAAACGCATTCCCGCCGGCGCGGGACTGGGCGGCGGCAGCGCCGACGCGGCCGCGGTGTTGCGCACGCTCAACGATCTGTGGGGCGCGCGACTGTCGCGGGAAACGCTCCTGCAGATCGCCGCGGGCATCGGCTCCGACGCGCCGCTGTTCCTGCACGGCCCGCTGTGCGTGATCCGCGGCCGCGGCGAGCAGGTGATCGAGCTGCCGCGCCCGCTGGCGGGCTGGGCGGTGCTGGTCCTGCCGGACATCCGCTGCTCGACGCGTGATGTATACGCGGCGTTCGACCGTCTCAGGCCGGAAGCGCGCCCGTCCGCCGAGGAGGTGCTGGGCCGCGCCGACTCCTGCGCCGCGTTGATGCCGCATCTGTTCAACGACCTGGAACCGGCGGCGTTTGACCTGTACCCGGCCCTGGCGCGCCTGGCGGAGCAGACCAGCAAGCTGGCCGGCGGCGCGGTGCGCATGAGCGGCTCGGGCTCGTGTCTGTACCGACTCCAGGATGGAGAGAGCGACGCGCGCGCGTTCGCGCAGGCCGTTACCGCGCGCCTGGGAACGCGAGTCGAGACGGTCGTGATTGGCGCGTCCGCGTGACGTGCGCCAGACGCAGCTTCCTCTGCGTTCTCCGCCCATTGCGCGCCTCTGCGGTTGCATTCGACGTCCGCGCTCAGACCTTGGGGATGTGCAACTCGTACGGGTCGGTCACCGTGCAGTAATACTGCCCGCCCAAACGGCCCACCGTGCGCAGCTTGCACGGGTCGATGGCGTCGCGCCGCGGCGTGAGGATCTCGTCGGCGATGTGCACCGCCGCCACGTCGCCCAAGACCACGCGTCCGCCGCCGGGCTGGTCGCCCAGCGAGACGATGTCGCGCAGCGTGCACTCGAGGTTCACCGGCGCTTCCTTGACCAGTGCGGCCTTGACGCGGACCGCGGGCAGCGGCGTCAAGCCGGCGTACTCGAACTCGCTCTGGCCGGCGGGCAGCTCGGCGGCGGTCTTCACCATCCGCCCGGCGAGCGCGTCGCTGACCGTCGCGACGACGAACTCACGCGTGGCCTGCACGTTCGCAAGCGTATGCTTCGGGCTGCCGTCGCGGCGGATCGACGGGCAGAACATCACCACGGGCGGGTTGGCCGAGACCATGTTGTAAAAGCTGAACGGGGCCAGGTTGCGCGCGCCGTCGGGAGAAACCGACGAGACCAGCGCGATCGGCCGCGGGTTGATGAAGCCCAGGAACAGCTTGTACGCCCCGCGCCAATCGAACTCCGCCGCCTTCACGTCGATGTACACGCGGGTCCCCGTTCCCCAGCCCAGCGTTCGCGCAGCGCGCGCAGCCCGGCCTCCCCGCACAGCTCCGCCAGCGGCCGCAGCACGAAGTCGCGCTGCCACATCCGCGGATGGGGGATGGTCAGCTCCGGCCGGGCGATGGCCTCCTCGCGGTACAGGAGCAAGTCCAGATCCAGCGTCCGCGGCGCGTCCGGCTCGCCCCGCGTGCGACCGTGCCGACGCTCGATCTCCAGCAGCAGCGCCAGCAGCTCGCGCGGCGGCGCCTGCGTGTCGAGCTCCGCGACCGCGTTCAGATAGCGCTCCTGCCCCGGCGGCCCGCCGACCGGCTCGGTCTCGTGCAGCGCCGAGCAGCGCAGCACGCGCACGCCGGGCGTGCGGTCCAGTTCGGCCAGCGCGTAGTAGATGTGCGCCTCGCGGTCGCCGAGGTTGGAGCCCAGGGCGACGAACACGTGGCCGGGCGCGCTGTGGATGGCGGGTTGCGAATCGCGCGCTTGTTGCGGCTCGTGCGTCACCATTTCAACTCCCGCATTCGGGCCAGCGCCATTCTGACCCGCTCCAACGGAACCGTCATCGCAAACCGCACGTAGCCCTCGCCCAGCCTGCCGAAGCCGATACCCGGCGCGCACACGATCGCGGCCTCGTCCAGCAGACGCGTCGCGAGCGACATCGAGTCGTAGCCCCACGGGACGCCGGCCCAGACGTAGAAGGTCGCCCGCGGCGGCGCAACGCGGAAGCCGAACTGTCGCAGTCCGTCGGCCAGCGCGATCGCCCGCTCGCGGTACGTCGCCCGCGCCCGGGCCAGCTCCGGGCGGTCGAAGCCGTCGTACGCAGCGCAGCCGGCCTCCTGGATCGCCGTGAACACCCCGCTGTCGAGATTGCTCTTGAGGCGGGCCAGGGCCGCCAGCACGTCGCAGTTGCCGACCGCGAAACCCAGCCGCCAGCCGGTCATGTTGAACGTCTTGGAGGCCGAATGCAGCTCGATCGCCACCTCCCTGGCGCCGGGAATCTCCAGGATGCTCGCCGGCCGGTCGGCGTCGTCGAAGTACATTTCGTTGTACGCCGCGTCCTGGGCCAGCACGATGTCATGCCTGCGGCAGAACGCGACCGCCTCCTCGAAGAACGCGCGCGTCGCGACCGCCCCGGTCGGGTTGTTCGGGTAATTCAGGAACAGCAGCGCCGCCTCGCGGGCCACCTCCACCGGCACCGCCGACAGATCCGGCAGCCAACCGCGCTGCTCGTGCAGCGGCAGCGCGTGCGGCTTTCCACCGGCGAAGATCGTCCCGGAGCGATAGACCGGGTAACCCGGCTCGGGCAGGAGCACGGCTCGTCCCGGGTTCACGACCGCCAGCGCGAGGTGCGCCAGACCTTCCTTGGAACCGATCAGCGCGATCACTTCCGTCTCAGGGTCAAGCCGCACGCCGTAGCGCCGTTGGAAGAAGGCGGCCAGCGTGCGGCGCAACCGGGGCGCGCCGACGCCGAGCGGGTAGCGGTGATGAGCAGGGTCGTCGACCGCCGTCTTGAGCCGCTCGATGATGAACGCATGCGTCGGCAGGTCGGGGTCGCCGACGCCGAAGTCGATCACGTCCTTCCCGGCCGCGAGCGCGGCCCGCTTCCTGCGGTCGATCTCGACGAAGAGGTACGGCGGCAGGGCGAGCAGGCGCTGGGCGGGCTGGAAGGTCATAACGCGTCCCGGTTCAGCAGTCGATCGCCGGGGCCCGGAGTCTACGGCCGCGGCGCGCGCCGAACAAGCCGCGAGCGCCAGACCAGGCTGGCGCCGACGGGTGCAAGCCTGGCCTTGCTGCGTATGGGCTGCGGCGCTAGAATGTCCCGCAAGAGGTCCGTGGACGTCGGGGCTGACCGGCGGCCGCGGACCGTTGATGCTTGGCCTGCCAGCCATTCCGCCCGGGACCCTCGCACGGGTGGCACGCGGCGGCGGCGCTTGGCTGTCGCCCGGTCGGGTGCCCGGTTTCCCGCAGCAGCTAGGGCGTGTGTGCCGGGGCCGTCGTGCTCGGCCCGCTGGGCGCGTTGCCGGCCGGCGGCTGGCCGATAGAAGGCTTCATGCGCCAAGACGGCGCGAAGCCGCTGAAGATGACGACCATGAATGCGATACAGAAGATCCGCAACATCGGTATCTCGGCCCACATCGACTCGGGCAAGACCACGCTCTCCGAGCGCGTCCTCTACTACTCCGGCCGCATCCACAAGATGGGCGAGGTCAAGGGCGACGGCGACGGCGCCACTATGGACCACATGGAGCTGGAGAAGGAGCGCGGCATCACCATCACCGCCGCCGCCACCACCGTGACCTGGCTCGATCATCAGATCAACCTGATCGACACGCCCGGGCACGTGGACTTCACCATCGAGGTCGAGCGCTCGCTGCGCGTGCTGGACGGGGCGATCCTGGTGCTGTGCGGCGTGGCCGGCGTGCAGAGCCAGTCGCTGACCGTCGACCGGCAGATGAGGCGCTACAACGTGCCACGGCTGGCGTTCATCAACAAGCTCGACCGCGTCGGCGCCGACCCGGCCCGCGTCATCGCCGACCTGGAGGGCAAGCTCGGCCTCAACGCCGTCCAGCTTCAGCTCCCCATCGGCCTGGAGAACGACCACAAGGGCGTGATCGACCTGGTGACGATGGAGGCGAACTACTTCGACGGCGAGACGGGCCAGAACGTCCGCCGCGAACCAATCCCGCAAGCGCTGCAGGAGGAAGCTGACCGCGGCCGGGCTGGCATGCTCGACGCGCTGTCGCTGTACGACGACGAGCTGATGGAACTGATGCTGGAGGGACGCGAGCCGAGCGTCGAGCAGCTTCGGGCAATCATCCGCCGGCTGACCATCGGCCGCGAGATCGTGCCGGTGCTGATGGGCAGCGCGTTCCGCAACAAGGGCGTGCAGCCGCTGCTCGACGCGGTGGTGCACTACTTGCCTTCGCCGCTGGACCGCATCTACTACGCCAGAGACAACGACAACGACGGGGCCGAGGTGGCCATGACCGCCGACCCCGACGCGCCGCTGGTGGCCATGGCCTTCAAGCTGGTCGAGGAGTCCTTCGGCCAGCTCACCTATACGCGCGTCTACCAGGGCACGCTCCGCAGGAGCGACAGCATCCGCAACACGCGCGACCGCAAGACCCACCGCGTCGGCCGCATCGTCCGCATGCACGCCAACCAGCGCCAGGACGTCGCCGAGGCCGCCGCAGGCGACATCGTGGCGCTGATCGGCGCGGACTGCGCCTCGGGCGACACGTTTTGCGACGACCGGCTGAACTACTCGCTGGAGAGCATCCACGCCGCCGAACCGGTGATCTCGCTGGCCATCCGACCCAAGGGGAGTGCGGGCGTCTCGCCCGCAAGATCGGGCGTCTCGCCCGCAAGATCGGGCGTCTCGCCCGCCAAGGGCGCCGACCGCGACAAGCTCGCCAAGGCCCTGCAGCGCTTCGTCCGCGAGGACCCCACCTTCCACGTCCGCGGCGATCCGGAGAGCGGCGAGACGATCATCTCCGGCGTGGGCGAGCTGCAGCTCGAGGTCTACGTCGAGCGCATCCGCCGCGAGTACAAGTGCGAGGTGGAGACCGGCGCGCCGAAGGTCAACTATCGCGAGGCGCCGACCCGGCCGGCCCAGTTCAACTACAAGCACAAGAAGCAGACCGGCGGCGCGGGCCAGTATGCCCACGTGATCGGCACGCTCGAGCCGCTGCCGGAGAACGCTGCGGCGGACTACGTGTTCGAGAACAAGGTCCACGGCGGGCGCATCCCGACCGAGTACATCCCGTCGTGCGACAAGGGCTTCCAGGCCGCGCGCATGAACGGCCCGCTGGCCGGCTACCCGGTGATCCGCGTCAAGATGATCCTGGAGGACGGCACGTCGCACGCGGTCGATTCGTCCGACCTGGCCTTCCAGATCGCCGCGCGCGAGGCCTTCAAGCAGGCCTACCTGCAGAGCAGCCCGGCCATCCTCGAACCGATCATGCGGGTCGAGGTCGAGGTCCCCGGCGAGCACCAGGGCCCGGTGGTCGGCGATCTGGTCAGCCGCCGCGGCCTCATCGCCGGCACCGACGTGCGTGACGACGTGACCGTGATCCAGGCCGAGGTGCCGCTGGCGGCGATGTTCGGTTACGCGACCGAGCTGCGCTCGGCCACGCAGGGCCGCGGCACGTTCAGCATGGAGTTCGCCGGCTACCGCCCCGCCCCGCGCGACGTGCAGGAAGAGATCATCGAGAAAGCCCACCGCGAGAAGCAGGCCGCGCGGTAGCGGCGACTCCCGGGGCGCGCGAATACGGCTCGCCGCTTGTCACTTGTCATCTGGATCAACGCGCCGTCGCGCCTGGGCGGTGATCTCTGCTGCGCGGCGCTCGCTCGCCGTCGCGGCGTGCCCGGCGCACCGGTTGGCGTCGGCGGTAGAATCTCCGGCGTGGACGAAGACGTGATCGATCCTGACGTTCTGGAGCGGTCGCGCCTCAGCGCCGCGCACGACCGAGCTGCTGGCGCAACTGGTGCGTCGGTTTGCCGCAACCGCGCGACGCCTGGCGAAGGAGCGCGCCCCGATTGCGCCGGCGCTGGCGGGCGACGCGGTCCGGGTTGAGGCGGCCCTGGACGCAGAGCGACAGCGCGAACAGCGGTTGGACCGCGCGTACTGGGCGCCCCGGCGCGCCGAGTTGGTGCGGATGCGGCGCGTGCGCCGCTCGAGCAGGCGCGAGTAGACGCGTGGCACAATGATCGTTGCCGGCGTCGCGGATTCTGATCCTCAAGCCCAGCTCGCTGGGCGACATCGTGCATGCGCTGCCGGTGCTGGCGGCGTAAGCGGGCGGGCGACCTCGGCCTGCACCGACATCGACGTGTGGCCGGTCATCGAGGCGTGCGTCGACACCGTGTAGGTCGGGGAGTACCAGCGAACTGGCGAGTTCGCAAGGGGTGCCAGCCCCGTCAATCTACGCAAAGACCGGCCCCGCTAGGGGCTTGGCCGGGGCTTGGCCCCGGCACCCAATCTCAAGTGCCGGCGGATCGTGAGCGCCACGCGCCCGCGCCCATGATCGTAAGTCCTTGTCTCCAGGCTGTTTCCGGCACGAGCGCACCCGCCGGCGGTGGTTCTTAACTCGAGGTACTTGACAAAAAGGGGGGGGGTTTAATTCGGTTAACGAGAACTCACTGGGAGGCCGCGATATGCGACCACGCAGTAGAGGAGGATTTGTCCATGATCGCCCTGTTTCTGGCATCCGCTTGGTGCTCTGGGGCGGCGCTACAAGTCGACACCAGCACCCAGACCTCCGCAGTCGTACCAGTCGATGCGTCCGGTGAAGGCATTCTCGAACGCGCTCTGAAGCACCGGGAATCGATACGCTCGGGCGTCGTCCTCGTGCATCAGAATTGGGACTTAGGCCACGGGGTGATGATCGAGCGCCTCGAAACCGGCTACTTCGATACGGATCGCTACCGCCTGGACATCCGCTGGGACTCGGGATTCCTGCGATTCTACGAAGTTCGCCAGGCACCAACGCCGGATCTCTTCGCTGTTCTCATCTGGAACGGAAGGCACGTCCTCCGGCGATGGGCCGGCGCTCACACAACGGAGTTCTCCCTGCGTCCGATCAGGGAAACGGAGTTCCCCTTCTACAACGTCCGGCTGTTGGGGATTCCACTCGTCCTCTCGGCCGAGACCGACCCGCGACAGCCATACCGTGGGGCGGAAGTTGTTAGCGTCAGGCAAGAAGGTGACCTGTTCGCTCTCGGGCTCAAGTTGAATCGGGACTTGGGAGACGGGGTTGCCCGGAGAAACACGTCAATGAGCATGACGGTCGATGCCTCAAAGGGTTGGTCAATCGTCGGCTACGCACTCGAGGAGGACGCTTGGGGAATCCATTGGTCGCTCAGGGGAGAGTCAATCCCCGCCAACTACGACGGGGTATGGTTCCCGCAATGGCATCGGCATGAGCAGTACCGCAACGGGCAGCTTGACTGGGCGCGGGAGTATCAGGTTCTGGAGGCGGACTTCAACATTCCGCTGGACCCGGACCTGTTTACCTGGAAGGGGACCGGCATTCCGCGAGGGCAAACCATCATCAGCTACGCCGCTGACGCGGAGCATATGGTCTGGGACGGCTCCGAGGCGATCCCTTGGCACACTTGGCTGGCGCGTCACGCGCGAGAGGAAGGCACACCTGCCTCGGCCAGGCCCTAGTTATAGTTAGCCGACTGGGCCGCTGCGGACCTGCGCCACCAAACGCCCTGATCCCACTTGGCCTATACTGGGGCTATGTGCCCAGGCCGTCTGCAATTGGGGCTGCGGCAGGCCCGCCGAATTCTGATCCTCAAGCCCAGCTCGCTGGGCGACATCGTGCATGCGCTGCCGGTGCTGGCCGCGTTGCGCGCGGCGTACCCCGACGCACACATCGCCTGGCTAGTCGCCGACAGCTTCGCCCCGCTGCTGGAAGGTCATCCGCTGCTCGACGAGGTGATCCGCTTCGACCGCCGCCGCTACGGCCGCATGTGGCGCACCCCGGCCACGTTCGTCGCCTTCTGGCGGTTCGTGGCGGAGATGCGCCGTCGGCGCTTCGATCTGATCATCGACCTGCAGGGGCTGATCCGCAGCGGGCTGCTCTCGTTCTTCAGCGGCGCCCGCGAGCGCATCGGCTTCGCTGACGCACGCGAGCTGGCCTGGCTGTTCTACACGCGGCGCGTCCGCATCCGGCCCGATGTCGAGCACGCCGTCGAGCGCAACCTGCACGTCGCCGCGGCGCTGGGCCTGCGCGTGGCGACGCCGCAGTTCCCGCTCGCCGTCAACGATGAGGAGCGCGCCGCCGCGCGAAACTTGCTGGCCGAGGCCGCGGGCGGCCCGCTGGACGAGTTCATCGCTGTTGTGCCGGGGGCGCGCTGGCCGAGTAAGGTCTGGCCGCCCGAGCGCCTGGCCGCGCTGATCGACCGCCTGCACGCCGCCGGCCGGTCGCGCTGCGTGCTGGTCGGCGGCCCGGACGATCGCCCGCTGGCCGATCGCGTGCGCGCCGCGTGCACCACCGGCGTCGTCGATCTGGTGGGGCGCACGACGCTGCGGCAGCTTGTGGCTGTGCTGGACCTGGCCGAGCGCGTCCTCTGCTGCGACTCCGGCCCCATGCACATCGCCGCCGCCCTGGGCAAACCCACGCTGGCGATTTTCGGACCCACGAATCCCCGGCGGACCGGGCCGTGCTCGCCGCTGGCGCGCGTCGTGACGCATGCGGTGCAGTGTGCGCCGTGCTTCCGCCGCGTCTGCCCGCTGGGGCATCACGCCTGCCTGCAACGGCTGGAGGTGGCAGCCGTCTTCGATGGATTGCAAAGCCTCCGCTCCGTCGCCGCCTCGGCCTGAACCGCCGCCGCTCGGGGCCGGCGGCGCAAGTGCCGCGCGGGTGCAGGTCTTGTATTGCAATACTAAAGCCGGGCCTCCCGGCGGCCGAAGCGATAGCCAAGGTCGGCCTTTGGCCGCATGACTCCAACCTTGTACCCAACAGGGGAGCGCTGGCGATGATCCGGTCCCGTCTGCTCGCATCCGCGTATGTGTTGTGCACCGCAGTCAGCCTGCTCGCAACGACCGCTTGCGAGAATTACCCGTTCTTCCTGTCAGGCGGAGAAGTCGGTACCGACGGCGGTACGGTCGTCGGTGGGTCGTTCGCGCTCGGCCAGGCCTTCGCCGACAACCTGATCCAGGAACGCACCTTCGCCAGCGGCACGTCGGTGACGACCGTCACCTACACCGCCAGCGACATCGCCCGCACGCCGCGGCAGATCGACTTCAACGCCGACGGCAAGACCGACCCGGTGGTCGGCTATGGCGCGGACCAGGCCGTGATCCAGATTCTGCTGAGTCAGGGCGCGGCCGGTACGGTCGATTTCCTCAGTCTCACGCTGGACAGCAAGCGCGACATGCTGGAGCTGGCCGACGTGGCGGCGGGCGACATCGATACGGACGGGGCGCTGGACATCGTCGCGGCGGCCGACGCGGCGGTCTGGTATTTCCACCATCCGAGCGGTCAGGCGCCGACGGAGCTGCGGGCCTGGGGCAACCCCGACCCGACCGACCCGCTGCGCGAGCGCATCGACGCCAGCATGGCCGACCCCAATGACCCCAACCAGAACATCGCCGCCATCATCGCGCAGGCCGCCGGCCCGGCCGTGAACATCGACGACTACATCATCACGGTCGAGAACCGCTTCACCAACGTCGAGATCGCGGACTTCAATCTGGACGGCGACAACGACATCGCCGCCACGCGCACGTTCAAGATCCACATGGAGCCGCGGCCCGACCACCCGGTGGACCCGATCGAAGTCGTCGACGGCGACGTGCTGGTCTTCCTCAACCCGCGCTTCGCGACCACCGGCCACGGCTGGACCAAGCTCAGCGTCGGCCGCCATGAGCGGCAGCAGCGGCTGGACCGCGACACGGCCAGCGGTCTGCTGGTGCAGGACATGGACGGCGACGGCGACCTGGATCTGGTCACCTCCGCCCGAGACGACAACAACGTGCAGGTGGCCTGGTTCGAGAACCCGGGGCCGCCGCTGGTCCCCGGCGCGGTCTGGACGCAATGGCGCATCGGCAGCGTACGCGACGCCTTCGCGGTAGACGTGGCTGACCTGACGGATGACGGTCGCCCGGACGTGGTCGCCACGGGCGGCGCGCAGATGCAGATGATGCTGTTTGAGCAGCCCTCGAGCGGGCCGAAGCGTTCCTACGACTGGGACACGCACGTGATCGTCACGTTCGAGTCCTTCGAGCCGCGCGACGTGAAGGCGGTCGACGTGGACAACGACGGCGAGCTGGAGCTGGTGGTGGGCGGCACGGACGGCGCGCTGCGCTACTTCGAGCGGCCCGGCGACCCGCGCACCACCTGGACCGCCTTCGTCATCAAGGACTTCGAGTCGCTGGGCGAGGTCGGGTTGCTGGGTTGGGGCGATCTCGACGGCGACGGCGACAGCGACCTGGTCGCGGTCCTCAACCCGGCCGAGCCGAACCAGGCCCAACTGGTCTGGATCCGAAATGACCTGAACCTGCTGCAGGCGATCGGCGGGCAGCTCGTCGGACAGTAGCGAGTGCAGAGCAGCAGAGCAGAGGCTGTTTCATAACGACGGGGCCCGGCCTCCGGCCGACCTTGCGGCATCTTGCCCGTTCCCTGACGAGCGGGACGCCCGTACCGCCCTTCATAAGTTGCATTTTCGATGGGACACTACGCTAGAAGTTCACCGTCAGGTTCGCGTCCGCCGCGAGCTGCCGTGCCCGGCTGATGGGCAGCCAGGGGTCGTCGCTGATCTTGGCCAGTAACGGGCCCTCGCTCGAGACGATCTCCAGCCGCGGGCAGCCGACCGAGGCCGCGTCGCGCGGGATGCGGAAGAGGGAGCCGGTCGTCTGTTCGACGTAACACCCGGGCTCGCTCACGTGATCGAAACGAACGCGCGCCGTCGGCTTCTGGCACTGAACCGACTCGGTAGCCGTGGTCATGTCAAAGTCTCCCTGTGGGTTATCCGTTCCATCGGCGGGCGGCTGGCACCCGCTCCAGCGGGTTCGCGCAGCGGATGCCGCTGGCGGCTTTGGGGCAGGTGGGCGGGCAAATCCTGCGCCACGGGCCGGGCGGCGGCGCCCGGTTGACGGGTGGGGTAAAGTACAAAGCTCG
>Ga0209172_10005530_pt1 | contig 15232 bp, 15 predicted proteins | sample LarsenN4metaG_FD_184113 | JGI IMG/M metagenome (GOLD analysis project Ga0209172, IMG submission 184113) | Hot spring sediment bacterial and archeal communities from British Columbia, Canada, to study Microbial Dark Matter (Phase II) - Larsen... ... | reverse complement strand
CGAGCACCGCCTTCTTCGGATCGTAACCGTGGTCCTCGACGACGAGCCTGAGCTTGCGCCCGTGGATGCCGCCCGCCTCGTTGATCTCGTCCACGCGCATGCGCATGCCGTTCACCGCCGGCTTGGAAAAGCTGACGATCGGGCCGGAGAGATCCTGGGCCGTGCCGATGACGATCTCGGTCTTGGTGACGCCCTGGACCTGGGCTTGCGCGAGTCCCGCGGCGCAGACCGCGCCGGCGGCCGCGAGCGCCGCAAGAGTGCGTTTCATCGTGTTCTTTCCTCCGCGTTGGATGCCGCGGCGATTCTACCGCACGATCCTTTCGCGGTCGCGGCAAAGGAAAACGGCGCCCGCGGGCGCCGTTTCGCCTTTCCCCGACCTCGCCTGCGCGTCAGTCAATGTAGTCGGTGACGCTCACCCAGCGCCCGTTCTGGATCTGGCAGAGCTTGACGCGGTTCGAGCCGAGGTGCTTCGTCGGTCCGAACGTCTGCGCGTCGCCGCCGAACATGTCCCGCGGCACCGAGAGCGTCTCCAGCGCCTTCGCCAGCGTATCGGGGTTGAGGTTCGGTCCGGCCTTCTCGGCTGCGGCCGCGAACAGCCCGACGAGCTGATAGCCGTAGACCGAAAGCACCGTCGGGTCTTCCTTGAACTTGTCCTTGTAGCGGCGGTACCACGCGCGTACGTTGGCCGAGGGGTCGTCCTCGTACACGTAGTTGATGGTGCAGCCGGAATAAAAGCCGTTCATCGCCGGCCCGCCCAGCTTGTGGATGATGTCGAAGTACGAGGCCGTGGTGCCGATGAACTCCGGGTTCCAGCCGAGCTTGCGCGCGGTGGCGATGGTGCCGATGGTCTCGCGGATGATCGTGCCCATCACCACCGTGTCGCAGCCCGCGCCGCGCATCTTCTGCACCTGCGAGGAAAAATCGGTGGCGCCGCGCTTGTAGGTGGTGACCTCGGTGAACTTCATGCCGAGCTCCTTCAGACCCGCCTCGGCGCCTTCCTTCACCTCCAGCCCGAAGTCGTCGTCCTGGTGGATCACGCACACGCTCTTTGCGCCCTTCTCCTTCACCAGGCGCTTGATCCCGGCGCGGATCTGGTCGTAGTAGGGAGTGGCGAAGGAGAACTTGAGCGGCGCGAGCGGCTCGTACATCTGGCGCGCGCCCGAGAGCGGAAAGAGGTGCGCCACCTTCTTCTCCAGATACAGCGGCATCGCCGCCATCGCCGTCGGCGTGCCGATCGAGCCCACCGCGGCGAAGATGCGGTCCTTCTGGATCATCTTCTGCGCCGCGAGCACCGCCTTCTTCGGATCGTAACCGTGGTCCTCGACGACGAGCCTGAGCTTGCGCCCGTGGATGCCGCCCGCCTCGTTGATCTCGTCCACGCGCATGCGCATGCCGTTCACGGCGGGTTTGGACAGCGCGACGATCGGGCCGGAGAGGTCCTGGGCGGTGCCGATGACGATCTCGGTCTTGGTGACGCCCTGGACCTGGCCGTGTGCAAGGCCGGCGGCGCCCAGCGCCGCCGCAAGTACCGCAAGAGCGCGTTTCATGTCCCCTCCTCCAAGGGTTGACGCCTGCCGGATTCTAACCTACGCGGCCTCGCGTACGTACATGGACTCGATCAGGTCGCGGTACTTCTCGTGCACCAGCTTGCGCTTGAGCTTCATCGTCGGGGTCAGCTCCTCGTCCTCGGCGGTGAGCTTCTGCTCGATCAGGCGGAACTTCTTCACCTGCTCGACGCGCGCGAACAGGCGGTTGACCTTGTCAATCTCGCCCTGGATGAGCGCCTGGATCTCCGGCCGGCGGCACAGGCTCGCGTAGTTGGAGAACGGGATCGCGTGCTCCTGGGCGTAGCGCTCGACGTTCTCGTGGTCAATCATGATGAGCGCCGTCAGGTAGGGCCGGCGGTCGCCGATCACCACCGCGTCGGTGATGTAGGGCGAGAACTTGAGCTGGTTCTCGATCTCCGAGGGCGTGATGTTCTTGCCGCCGGCGGTGATGATGATGTCCTTCATGCGGTCGGTGATGTAGAAGTAGCCCTCCTCGTCCACCTTGCCGACGTCGCCGGTGTGCAGCCACCCGTCCTTCAGCGTCTCGGCGCTTTTTTCGGGCTGGTTGAGGTAGCCCATGAACACGCCCGGGCCGCGAACGAGCAGCTCGCCCTCCGGGGATACCTTCACCTCGTTCGGCGGCATCACCGGCCCGATCGAGCCGGGCTTGACCGCCCCGCGCGGATTGCCGGTCACGGCGCCGCAGCATTCCGTCTGCCCCCAGACCTCGACCATCTCGAGCCCCAGCGCCATGTACCAGCGCACCAGATCCGGCGAGATCGGCGCCGCGCCGGTGATCAGCAGCCGCGCCCGGTGCACGCCGATCGCGCGGCGCACGTTGTCGAGCACGAGGAGCCGCGCCAGCCGGAACGCGATCCTGAGGCCGAGAGGAACGGGCTTTCGCTCCTCGCGCAGCTTCGCCTGCCGCATGCCGATGCCGATGGCGATGCGGTAGGCCCACTGCTGCACCGGGCCGGCTTCGCGCAACGCGATCTGCACCGCCGAGTAGAACTTTTCCCACACTCGGGGCACCGCGGTGAACACCGTGGGCTGGATCTCGCGCACGTTCTCCGGCACGGTCTCCGGGTTCTCGACGAAGTTGAGCACCGCCCCGGTGTAGAGCGCGTGGTACTCGCCGCCGACCCGTTCGGCGATGTGGCAAAGCGGCAGGAACGCCATGCGCTCATCGCTCTCGCCCTGCGGGAACGCGGCCTGGTACGCCTCGCATGTCGCAAGGATGTTGCGATGCGAAATCATCGCCCCCTTCGGCTTGCCGGTCGTGCCCGAGGTGTAGACGAGGATGGCGAGATCCTCGGGCTTGCGCAGCGCCACGCGCCGCTCCCATTCTCCCGGATGCGCCCGGTCGTACTCGCGCCCGAGCGCGCGAAGCGCCTCCAGGCTCATCACCTGCGGGTCGGCCAGTTCGTGCAGGCCCTCCATGTCGAAGACGAAGATCCGGCGCAGCGCCGGAAGGCGATCGCGCACCTCCAGCACCTTGTCGAGCTGCTCCTCGTCCTCGACGAACACGAACACCGAGCCGGAGTCGGCGAGCAGGTATTCGACCTGCGCCGGCGCATCGGTCGGATAGATGCCGTTCACGACCCCCGCCGCCCCGAGCGCACCGAGGTCGGCGTACACCCACTCCTTGCAGGTGTTGGAGAGGATCGAGACGACCTCGCCGGGCGCGAAGCCGAGCGCCGCGAGCCCCATGCCGATCTCGCGCGCGATCTCGCCGAGCTGCGCCCATGTGACCGATCGCCAGATGCCGAACTCCTTCTGCCGGCAGAAGGTCTTGCCGTCGCGCGCGCGCACTCCGTGCCAGAACATCTTCGACACGGTGTCGGGCGCGCCCGATCCGGGCGCCGGCACCGCCGCCGCCCCGCCCGCCGCGCCTACCGCCACTGCTTCTTGCGCTTCCATCTGCGCTGGCCCCTGACTCCTTGCGCCTTCATGCCGAGGTAGAACTCGCGCACGTCTTCCTTGAGGGCGAGGTTCTCGCACGTATCCTCCATCACGATTCGCCCCACCTCAAGGATATAGCCGAAGTGGGCGATCTCGAGCGCCATGCGCGCATTCTGCTCCACGAGCAGGATGGTGGTGCCCTGCTCCCGGTTGATGCGCGCGATGATGCCGAAGATCTCGCGGGTGAGGAGCGGCGAGAGCCCCAGGCTCGGCTCGTCCATCAGCATCAGCTTCGGCCGGGAAAGGAGCGCGCGGCTGATCGCGAGCATCTGCTGCTGCCCGCCCGAGAGGAGCCCCGCTTCCTGGCGCGCGCGCTCTTTCAGGATCGGGAAATAGCCGTACACCATCTCCAGGTCGCGCGCGACCCCCTCCGGGTCGCGCCGGGTGTAGGCGCCCATACGCAGGTTTTCCTCCACCGTGAGAAAGGGAAACACTTCGCGACCCTCGGGCACGTGGCCGATGCCGCGCCGCACGATCCACGCCGGATCGCGGCCCTGGATTTCCTCGCCCTCGAAGCGGATCTGGCCCTTGCGCGGCTCGATGATCCCGGAGATGGTCTTGAGGATGGTGGACTTGCCGGCACCGTTCGCCCCGAGCACCGTCACGATTTTCCCGCGCTCGACCTTCAGGCTCACTCCGCGCAGCGCCTGCACCGGGCCGTAACTTGCCTCGACGTTGGCAAGTTCCAGGATCGCGTCGCTCACGCCGCCGCCCCCAGGTAAGCCTCGATCACCGCCGGGTCGGCCTGCACCTGGGCGGGGGTGCCCTCGGCGATCGGCCGGCCTTCGTTGAGCGCGAGCACCCGGTCCGAAACCCGCGAGACGAGGTTCATGTCGTGCTCGACCATCAGCACCGTGATGCCGAGGTGTTTCTTGATGTCCTCGATCCAGAAGGCCATGTCGTCGGTCTCCTCCGGGTTGAGGCCCGAGGAGGGCTCGTCGAGCAGCAACAGTCGCGGCTCGGTGGCGAGCGCCCGTCCCAACTCCACCACCTTGCGAACGCCGTAGGGCAGCCCCGCGACCAGGCTGTCGCGATACTTGGCGAGCTCGAGGAAGTCAATCACCCGTTCCACCGCCTCGCGCTGCGCCAGCTCCGCCTCGCGCACCGCCCGCGTGAACGCGAGCTCCTGCCAGAAGTTCGTGCGCCGGTGCCGGTGCCGGCCGATGAGCAGGTTCTGCAGGACGGTGGCGTGCTCGAAGAGCTCGATGTTCTGGAACGTGCGCGCGATGCCGAGTTCAGCGACCCGGTGCGGCGCAAGGCCGGTGATGTCGCGCCCCTCGAACACCACGCGGCCGGTATCGGCCGGATAGATCAGGCACACCAGGTTGAAGATCGTGGTCTTGCCGGCGCCGTTGGGACCGATGATGGTGAAGACTTCGCCCTTCTCGACCTCGAAGCTCACCCCGTCCACCGCGACGACGCCGCCGAACCGGATGCCGAGGTTCTCGACCGCGAAGAAGCTCATCGCAGCCGCTCGGTCTTCAGGTACGAGCGCTGGCGCCGGAACATGCCGCGCCGGTAGAAAGGAAACAGCTCGAACCAGGTGCGGATCTTGAGCCAGCGGCCGTAAAGTCCCATCGGCTCGAAGATGATGACGAGCACAAGGATGATGCCGAACACGACCGCCTGCAGGCCCGAAGGTGCCATGCCCTCCGGCAGCCAGTCCTTGGCGATGGAAAGGACCTGCGGCAGGACGATGACGAAGGCGGCGCCGAGCACCGCGCCGTGCAGGAAACCGACGCCGCCGAGGATCACGATGGTGATGAGCTCGATCGAGACGAGGAGCGAAAACTGCTCCGGCGAGATGAAGCCGACCTTGTGCGCGTAGAGCGCGCCGGCGATGCCGGTGAGCGCCGCCGAGAAGGCGAACGAGATCGTCTTGTACTTGGCGAGATTCACGCCCATCGAGGAAGCCGAAACCTCGGAGTCGCGGATGGCGACGAAAGCCCGGCCGGTCGGCGAGCGCAGCAGGTTCACGCACGCCAGGCAGGCGAGCACCGCGGCGAGCAGGCACAGGTAGTAGAACCCGCCGTCGCCCTCCAGCTCCCGGCCGAAGAGCTTCACCGGCGCGACCGGCATGCCGGCGTTGCCGTGGGTGACGCTTTCCCAGCGCGCCGCGATCTCCTCGACGATCACGTTGAAGGCGAGGGTCGCGATCGCGAGGTAGATGCCCTTCAGCCGCAGCGCCGGCAGCCCGACGATGACGCCGACGGCGGCGGTGAGCAGCGCCGCCGCCGGCAGCGACACAAACACCGGCACACCCCTTGCCGCGAGGAGCGCCTCGGTATAGGCGCCGACGGCGAGAAACGCCGCGTGGCCGAGCGACACCTGCCCGGTGAAGCCGGTGAGCATCATCAGGCCGAAGCCGACGATCGAGTAGATGGCGATGAAAACGAGCTGCGTCATCAGGTACTCGCCCGCCCACAGCGGCGCGGTGACGAGCGCCGCCAAGAGCAGCCCGTACCAGAACGCCTGTCCGCCGTGCCGGAAAAGCCGCAGGTCCTGCTCGTAGGTCGTCTTGAAGATGAAGCGCAAGGGCCGCCGCTCCGCTAGACCTTTTTCCGCATCGTCTCGCCGAAGATCCCGGAAGGCCGGATCATCAGCACGACCAGCACCACCACATAGGCGGCGACGTCCTTGAAGCCCTCGGGCAGGTAGTAGCCGGCGAGCGCCTCGACCACGCCGATGATGAGCCCGCCGACGATCGCGCCCGGCACGCTGCCGAAGCCGCCCACCACCGCCGCCGGGAACGCTTTCAGCCCGATGAAGCCCATGTTGGAATGAACGAAGGTCACCGGCGCGAGCAGAATCCCGGCGAACGCGGCCACCCCCGCCGACAGTCCCCAGATCATCATGTTGACGCGCCGCACCGGGATGCCCATGTAGTAGGCGGCGAGCTGGTTCTGCGAGGTGGCCTGCATCGCCACGCCGATGCGCGTGAAACGGAAAAAGAGGTAGAGCGCGGCGCAGAGCGCCGCCGTCATCGCGATCACCGCGAGCTGCTGCACGGGCAGCACGACTCCGCCCACCGGCAGCACGGCCTCGGCGAACGGCGTCGGGATCTGGTAGGTCTCGGTTCCCCAGCCCGGAACCATGGTGACCACGCCGCGCATCACGTAGCCGATCCCGATCGTGATCATCACCACGGTGAACGCGGGCTGCCCGAGCACCGGCCGGATGACCAGGCGCTCGATCGCCATGCCGACCACCGCCATCACCGTGACGGCGAACACGATCGTCGCCCAGTACGGCCAGCCGAGCATGACGCTCGCGGTGAGCGCGAAGAACGCGCCCAGCATCATCAGGTCGCCCTGCGCGAAGTTGACCGTCTCGGTCGCCTTGTAGATGAGGACGAAACCGAGCGCCACGAGCGCGTAGACGCAGCCCGAGGAAATCCCGGCGACCAGCAGTTGCGCGAGATCGGTCAACGTTCCTCCCGGCGGCGGATTCTACAGACGATTCGCGCGGGAATCGCCGATTGCCATGGCCGGCGGAGGAAACTACAGTAGCGAGCGATGAAATCGGTCCGCATCGGCGCCGGCCTGGGCTTTTACGGCGACTCCTGGCTCCCGATCCGGGCGTCCATCGAGCGTGGCGGCGTGCGTTACATCGCCTCGGATCATCTGTCGGAGCTCACGCTCGCCATCCTGCAGAAGGACCGCCAGCGCGATCCCGGGACGGGCTACGCGCGCGACTGCGTGCCGATGCTCGCCGATCTCTGGCCGCTCGCCGCGAAGCACGGCGTCAAGTTCGTGCTGAACGCCGGCGGTCTCAATCCGGAAGGGGCGCGGGAGGCGATCGCACGGCTTTTCCGCGAGCGCGGCTGGCGGGCGACCATCGCCACCGTGAGCGGCGACTCGGTGCTGGAGAAGCTCGATGCCCTGCGCGAGGCGGGCGAGGCGCTTTCGCACATGGATTCGGGCGCCGACATCGCGACCGTGCGCGAGCGCATGCTCTTTGCCAATGCCTATCTCGGCGCGCAGCCGATCGCCGAGGCGCTTGCGCGCGGGGCCGACATCGTGCTCACCGGGCGCGTCGCCGACGCCGCGCTCACCCTCGGGCCGCTCGTGCACGAGCTCGGCTGGCGCTGGGACGACTGGGATCGCCTCGCCGCCGGGCTGACCGTCGGGCACCTGCTCGAATGCTCGGGGCAGGGCTCGGGCGGCAACTTCGGATCCGCCGGCGCCTGGGCCGAGATCCCGGATTACGCGCACCTCGGCTACCCGATCGCCGAAGTGCGCGAGGACGGAACCGCGGTGATCACCAAGCCGCCCGGCACCGGCGGGCGCGTGTCCTTCGACACCGTGCGCCAGCAGCTCCTCTACGAGGTGCACAATCCGCACGCCTACTATTCGCCCGACGTGGTGCTCGACATGGGCACGCTGCGCCTCGCGGACGAGGGCGGCGACCGGGTGCGGGTATCGGGTGCGAGCGGCGCACCGCGGCCCGCGCGCCTGAAGGTGGTCGGCGGCTACCATGACGGCTGGATGGGTTCCGGGATCGTCGGCTTCGCCTGGCCGGACGCCTACGCCAAGTGCGAGAAGGCGGCCGAGATCATCCTCGCGCTCGCGCGCGAGCGCGGCTGGACGTTCGAGGACACCTGCGTCGAGTACATCGGCTACAACTCGCTGCTTGGCGCGAACGCCGACCCGTCGCACCGCGACGAGCTGAACGAGTGCTTCGTCCGCATCGCCGTGCGCACGAAGGACAAGAAGCTCGCCGACGCGTTCGGTCGGCTCTTTCCGTGGCTCGGGCTTTCCGGGCCGCCCTACATCGGCACGATGAAGGGGGTCGCCCCGGCGAAGGAGCTCCTGGGCATCTGGCCGACGCTCGTTCGGCGCGACCTTGTCGAATCGAAGGTGGAAATCGGCATGGAGCGGGTCGGATGAAGGTGCCGCTGTGGAAAATCGCGCACGCGCGCTCGGGCGACAAGGCCGACCGCGCCGACATCGGACTGTTCGCCCGGGACGCCGAAACCTACGCGGTGCTCAAGCGCGAGGTGACGCGCGAGCGCGTGGCGGCCCATTTCGCCGCCATGATCTCCGGTCCGGTCGAGATCTGGCCGCTCGACAACCTGCTCGCGCTCAAGATCGTGCTGAACGGGGCGCTGCAGGGCGGCGCGGCGCGCAGCCTCAGGATGGACAACCTCGGCAAGAGCGTCGCCGCGCAGCTCCTGCGCATGGAGATCGAAACAGGGTCAGACCCGGGTCAGACCCCGGTTTCCAGGCGATGAAGCTTGCCACCCTCGCCGACGGCTCGCGCGACGGCACCCTTGCCGTCGTGTCGAAGGACCTGTCGCGCGCCGTCAAGGCCGATGCGATCGCGCCGACCCTGCAGGCGGCGCTGGACGACTGGAGCTATTGCGCGCCGCTCCTTGCCGAACTCGCCACCGACCTGGAGGCCGGCCGCGCGCGCCATGCCTTCGACTTCGATCCGGCTCGGTGCATGGCACCGCTGCCGAGGGCGTTCCAGCTCGCCGACGGCTCGGCCTATCTCGTTCACGTCGAGCTGATTCTGCGCGCCCGCAAGCAGGAGCCTCCGCCCGGACTTCGCCGCGAGCCACTCATGTACCAGGGCTGCTCGGCGCCGCTTCTGGGTCCCTGCGACGGCATCGCGCTCGCCGACGAGGCGCTCGGCCTGGACCTGGAGGCCGAGGTCGCGGTGGTGACCGGCGATGTGCCGATGGGCGCGGACCGCGAAACGGCCGCGGCGAGCATTCGCCTCCTCATGCTGATGAACGATGTGAGCCTGCGCGAACCCGCCGCTGCCGAGTTCGCCTCCGGCTTCGGGTTCTTCCACTCCAAACCGCCTTCGTCCTTCTCGCCGGTGGCGCTGACCCCGGACGAGCTGGGCGAAGCCTGGGACGGCCGGCGACTGCACGGCACGCTGCGCGCCACGGTGAACGGCAATCTGCTCGGCGAGCTTGACACGGGCAAGGACATGCACTTCGACTTTCCGCGCCTGATCGCGCACGCGGCGAGGACCCGCCCGCTTTGCGCCGGCACCCTCATCGGTTCGGGCACGGTGTCCAACCGCGACCGCAACCGCGGCGCCGGCTGTCTGCTCGAGCGGCGTGCCGAAGAAACCCTCGCGCACGGCGAGCCGCGCACGTCGTTTCTGCGCTATGGCGACCGGGTGCGCATCGAGATGCGCGACGCCGCCGGCCGCTCGATCTTCGGCGCGATTGACCAGCAGGTGGTTGCCGTCCGATGACGCCCGGCCGGCTCCAATACGCCCTCGGCGCGGCCGTCTGCGCTGCGCTGCTTGCGTACGGCTACTACCTGCAGTACTTCGAGGGGCAGGACCCCTGCCCGCTGTGCCTGGTGCAACGCGGCTTTTACTTGCTGATCTTCCTTGTCTTCGGCGCGGCCGCGCTGCACCGTCCCGGGCGCAGGGGTGCGATCGCCTATTGCGCCGCCGCGGCATTGCTCGCCGCCGGCGGCTTCGCGGTCGCGGCGCGCCAGGTCTGGCTGCAGCACCTGCCTCCGGAGCACGTGCCGCCCTGCGGCCCGGATCTCTACTACATGCTCGATCACTTTCCGCTTGCGCGGGTGCTGGAGAAACTCTTCACCGGCTCCGGGCAGTGCGCGGAGGTGACCTGGAGGTTCCTCGGCCTCTCGATCGCCGAGTGGTCGCTCGCCTGGTTTCTCGCGCTTGCGCTCTACGCTCTGTGGCTCGCCGCGAGGACGCGCACCCGGGCGCAGACCGCGTAAGACCGCAAAGCTCAGGCCGCCGCTGCGCCGCGCGCGATCGCGCCGGCGATCGCGGTGATGACTTCGGGCTGCTCGCCGATCGGCGGCTCGACGGCGATCGCAAGACCCGGATGGCGCGCGGCCAGCTCGCCGACGAGGCGCGGGAGATCGGACTTGAGATGGCCGCCGGCGCCGAAGAAGACCGGTACGACGCGAAGCCTGCGCACGCCCTCGGCATAGAGCGCGCCGGCGCACTCGGCAAGCGACGGCTGCATCAGTTCAAGGAAAGCGAGCGCGACGCGCTCGCCCGGCAGGCGCACCTCCAGCTCCGCCTTCAGCGCGCGCAGCGGTTCCGCCCAGCCGGGGTCGCGCGCGCCGTGGGCGAAGAGGACGAGGGCTCGTTCGGCCATGCGCCGATTATCGGCGAGGCCGCGGCCGCGCAACAGGCCTCGCCGAGAAGGATCAGCGCCGGTCCGCCGGTCGCGCGCGCGGCAAGCCGCGGCAGCTCGGCGAGCGTTCCGCGCAGGCAGCGCGCGCCGGGAAGCGAGGCGTTCTCGACGATCGCGGCCGGCGTCGCCGCCGGCCTGCCGGCGGCGATCAGCTCCCGGCAGACGCGCGCGGCCTCGGTCACGCCCATGTAGATCGCGACGGTGTCGGCGGCGGCCGCCGCCCTCGCCCACCCGTTCGGCGGTTCACCCGCGCCGGCGCGGGGAGTGACCAGCAGGACGCTGCGCGCGGCGCCGCGGCGAGTGAGCGGGGCGCCAAGGTCGGCGGCCGCGGCGAGCGCCGCGGTGACGCCGGGCACCACCTCCACGCGGATGCCGCGCGCCCCGAGGTATTCGATCTCCTCCGCGGCGCGGCCGAAGAGCATCGGATCGCCCCCTTTCAGCCGCACGACCACCGCATGCCTGCGCGCGGCGTCGGCCAGCCGCTTGTTGATGAAGCGCTGCGCGCTGGCGTGCGCGCCGCAGCGCTTGCCGACCGGAATTTTCTCGGCGTGCGCGGCAAGCGCAAGGGTCGCCGGATGTACGAGCGCGTCGTGCAGTACGACGTCGGCCCGTGCGAGCAGCCGCGCCGCCCGCACGGTAAGCAGGTCCGGCGCGCCCGGCCCCGCGCCGACCAGGTACACGGTGCCGCTCACTCGATCATCCCCGCGGCGGCGGTGACGCCGCGCTCCTCTGTCGCGCGCCTCACGCGGCTGGCCGGCGGCGAAAGAGCGGCAGCGGCTGCGCCGCGCTCGCCTGATAAAGCTCGCTGAAGTCGGCGAGCGCGGCGAGCGCCTCCTGCGGGTCCTCGCCCGCCCGCAGCTCGAAGGCGTCGAAGCCGCATTGCGCCATGAAGAAGAGGTGATCGCGCGCCACTTCACCCACGGCGCGCAGCTCGCCCGCGTAGCCGCAGCGCTCGCGCAGCAGCCGCCCGATCGAGTAGCCGCGGCCGTCGCCGAACTTCGGAAACCGCACCGCCACGACGCGCGCCCGTGCGAGCCGCCCGGCCAAGGCCACCGGGTCGTCGGTGGGCTCCAGCACCAGATCAGGCGGCGACGGGTTCGGCGCGATTTTCCCTCCCTTGATGACGATCCCCATACGCGTTTCTCCGGAAAGGCTCGATGCCGACACGATGCACGACGTCCACGAAGCGCTCCTCGTCGCTTTCGCGCAGCGCGAGATAGGTCCGGATCAGCCGCTCGATCACGTCCGGAACCTCGGCGCGCGCGAACGCCGGGCCGATCACCTTGCCGAGGGCGGCGGGTGTCCCCGGGCGGATCTCGCCCTGGTTGCCGCCGATCTCGATCTGGTAGTACTCGGCGCCGTTCTTGTCCACGCCGAGGATGCCGATGTGCCCGACGTGGTGGTGGCCGCAGGCGTTCATGCAGCCGGAGATGTTGAGGTCGAGCTCGCCGATGTCGAACAGGTAGTCGAGGTCGTCAAAGCGGCGCTGGATCGCCTCGGCGACGGGAATGGACTTGGCGTTGGCGAGCGCGCAGTAGTCGCCGCCGGGGCAGGCGATGATGTTGGTGAGGAGCCCGGCGTTCGGCGTCGCGAAGCCGCGATCGCGCAGCGCCCGCCACAGCGCGGGCAGATCGCGCTGGCGCACGTCGGCAAACAGCAGGTTCTGCTCGTGCGTGACGCGCAGCTCGCCCTGCGAGTAGCGGTCGGCGAGATCGGCGATCGCCTCCATCTCGTCGGACGTGACGTCGCCCGGCGCGACGCCAGTGCGCTTGAGCGGGAGCGTCACCGCCGCGTAGCCCGGTCGTTTGTGCGCGTGCACGTTGCGGCGCCGCCACGCGGCGAACGGGCCGGTCGAGTCGGGAAAGACGACGTCCGCCAGCGGTTCGTAGGCGGGGCGAGTGAACCGGGACTCGATGCGGCGCACCTCGGCTTCGGTGAGCGTCGCCGGACCGTCGCGCAGGTGCGCCCACTCGGCCTCGACCGCGTCGCGGAAGCGCTCGACCCCCCACTCCTTCACCAGGATCTTGATGCGCGCCTTGTGGATGTTGTCGCGCCGGCCGAAGCGGTTGTAGACGCGCAGGATCGCGTCGAGGTAGGTGAGCAGGTGCGGCCAGGGCAGGAACTCGCGGATCACCTGCCCGATCATCGGGGTGCGGCCGAGCCCGCCGCCGACGATGACGCGAAACCCCACCCCCGCCAAATCGGGGTCAGACCCCGTTTTCGCGTCCGGACGGCAATCGTCGTCTGACCCTGTTCTCCGGACGGCTTGCAGGCCGATGTCGTGCACGAAGGTGGCGGCGCGGTCGGCCGCGGCACCGTTCACCGCGATCTTGAATTTGCGCGGCAGGAAGGTGAATTCGGGATGGAGCGTCGCCCACTGGCGCAAGATCTCGCACCAGACGAGCGAGTCCACGATCTCGTCGCGGGCCACGCCCGCCAGATGGTCGGTGGTGATGTTGCGCACGCAGTTGCCCGAAGTCTGGATCGCGTGCATCTGCACGGTGGCAAGCTCGGCGAGAATCTCGGGCACGTCTTCCAGCCGCGGCCAGTTGAGCTGCAGGTTCTGGCGCGTCGAGAAGTGCCCGCAGCCCCGGTCGTAGCGGCGCGCGATCTCGGCCAGCTTGCGCAGTTGCCGGGTCGAGAGCAGGCCGTAGGGGATCGCGATCCGCAGCATCGGCGCGTACTTCTGGATGTACAGGCCGTTGCGCAGCCTGAGCGCCCGGAAGTCCTCCTCCGGGAGCTTCCCGGCGAGGAAGCGCCGCATCTGGTCGCGAAACTGGCGCACACGCTCCTCGATGATGCGCTGGTCAATCTCGTCGTAGACGTACATGGCTAGATACCCACGGCCGCAAGGCGCGCGCCCGCCGCAAAAACCGCAAGGCGCCGTCGCGTCAACGCGGCCGGAACCGGCGATCCCGCGCCGACGCCCGTCATGCCGACGAGCGTTCCGGTCGCAAGCCCGAGCAGCGCGAATCCCGCATCCATGGCCGGCGATGCTAGCCGGGCTTTTTATGCACTCAAAGACTGATGTGTTAGATTGATATGCATAAAAGTTATGACTCTGCGGCAGCTGCGTTACCTGGTGGAGGTGGTCCGCCGCAAGCTGAGCGTGTCGGCGGCGGCCGAGGCGCTCTATACGTCGCAGCCCGGGGTCAGCCGGCAGATCAAGGCGCTGGAGGACGAGCTGAGGATCGCGATCTTCGTCCGGCACGGCAAGCGCCTCACCGCGCTCACCGAACCGGGGCGCGCGGTGCTCGCCATCGCCGAGCGCGTGCTCGCCGAGGCGGCGAACCTCAAGCGCGCCGGCGAGGACTATGCGCAGCAAAAGCTCGGCACGCTCACCATCGCCACCACCCACACGCAGGCGCGCTACGCGCTGCCGCGCACCGTGGCGCTGTTCAAGCGTCGCTATCCGAAGGTCGATCTCGTCATTCACCAGGGCAACCCGACGCAGATTTGCGAGCAGGTGGCCGCGGGCGAAGCCGACTTCTGCATCGCCACCGAGGCGATCGCGCAGTATCCCGAACTCGTCTCGTTGCCCTGCTACCAGTGGAACCGGTGCGTGGTGGTCAAGCCCGGCCATCCGCTGCTCAAGGCGAAGCCGCTCACGCTGGAGGCGATCGCCCGGTATCCGATCGTCACCTACGATTTCGCCTTCGCCGGCCGCTCGGTGATCAACCGGGCGTTCGCGGCGCGCGGTCTTTCCCCGCACGTCGTGCTGACCGCACTCGACTCCGACGTGATCAAGACCTACGTCGAGCTGGGACTGGGCGTCGGCATCCTAGCGAAGATGGCGTTCGATCCCCGGCGCGACCGGCCGTTGCGCGCGCTCGACGCGGCGCACCTGTTTCCCTCCAGCACCACGCGCCTCGGCATCCGGCGCCGGGCGTACCTGCGCCGCTACGCCTACGACTTCATCGAAATGTTCGCACCCCGGCTCTCGCGCGAGCTGGTCGAGCGCACGGTGATGGAGCAGGAAGGCTCGCGCTACGAGCTGTAGCCGGGTCCCGCGTGGCGGCGGATGAAGTCGCGCACCCGCGGATAGATCATCTCGCGCCAGCGCCGGCCGGAGAAGATGCCGTAGTGGCCGACGCCGGGCGCGCAGTAGTGCTCGCGCATCGCACGCGGGATGTGGAGGCAAAGAAGGTGCGCCGCCTCGGTCTGGCCGTTGCCGGAGATGTCGTCGAGCTCCCCCTCGATGGTGAGCAGCGCCGTCTCCCGTATGCGCTGCGGCCGCACCCGCCGGTCGCGCACGAACATGCGGCCGCGGGGGAGCGCAAACTCCTGGAACACGGTCCTCACGGTGTCGAGGTAATACTCCGCCGGCAGGTCGAGCACCGCGTTGTACTCGTCGTAGAACTCGCGGTGCTTTTCCGCCGATTCGTCGTCGCCCTGCACCAGGTGATGGAAGTACTCCCAGTGCGCCTGCATGTGCCGCGCCGGGTTCATCGCGACGAAACCGAGATGCTGCAGGAACCCGGGGTACACGCGGCGCATGAAGCCGGGATATTTCGCCGGCACGCGCGTGATCAGGTTGCGCTCGAACCAGGAGTAGGACCTGCGCAGCGCGAGGCTGTTCACC
>Ga0209172_10005529_pt1 | contig 15236 bp, 11 predicted proteins | sample LarsenN4metaG_FD_184113 | JGI IMG/M metagenome (GOLD analysis project Ga0209172, IMG submission 184113) | Hot spring sediment bacterial and archeal communities from British Columbia, Canada, to study Microbial Dark Matter (Phase II) - Larsen... ... | reverse complement strand
AAAATTAACGGCTGCGACGTGATCTCCACCTGGATACTGCTCCCATCCTTCTTCCGATGTCTTAAGATTCCCCTCCAATCCGCCTGCCGGGTCAACCTCGAAATCCGGTCGAACATGCTGGGAAGATCCTCAGGATAATGCAAATCCTTTAGGGTCATCCCCAAAAACTCCTGGCGAGAATAGCCGTAGTGGTGAGCCGCCGCACTGTTGGCCGCCAGAAAACCCAGACTCTCCACGTCATACACCCACAGGGGGTGGGGGGTGCTCTCGAACAGGAGCCGGTAGCGCTCCTCGGACTCCCGCAGCGCCTCCTCCGCCCGCTTGCGCTCGGCCAGCTCCTGTTGCGCTGAGGTGTACAACCGGGCATTGTCCAGGGCAAGGGAGGCCAACGCAGCGAACCGACTCAATACGTCGATCTCCTCGGCTTCGAACCTCCGCCCTCCTTCCAGGTAGGCCAGCCCGATGATCCCTATGACCTCGGAACCGGACTTCAGGGGAATGCCCACGGTGGCATGGAGGGACTCGAAGCGAGGGTCCGGCAGGCGGTGGGGCCAAGTTCGATCCTCTTCCACGGCCAGGGGTTGGCCGGTCTGCCAGACCCTCCCCATCACGCCTTGGCCGGGTTTGAGCCGGTGGCCCAGGAATTGACTACAAGCTCCCACCGCCCTCTTCACGACCATCTCCCCGGCTTCGGCCAGGTAGATAAATCCATGGGAGGTCCCGGCCAGGGTGCCGGCTCGGGTGACGATAGTTTCCAGCAGATCGGCCAGTTCCAGGCGGTTGATCAGGGCCAGGGTGGTTTCATGCAAAGCGGTCAGGTATTCGTTCTGCCGACGCAGCTTCTCCTCCGCCCGCCTGCGCTCAATGATCTGCTCCTTAAGAATTTTATTGGCCTTTGAGAGCTTGGCTGTCCGCTCCTCAACTTGTAGCTCCAACTCGTCGTGCGCTTTTCGTAGGGCTTCCTGGACCTGCCAACGCTCGGTAATATCGGTGAGCGACACGACGACCCCCACGATAGCTCCCGTCGCATCGCGAAGCGGTACAGCATTACGGGATGAGACTATCCGGGTTCCATCCGGACGTTCGAGGATCTGCTCCAGGTTGTAGATCGGTTCGCCTGTTCGCATGACCTGAAAAAAGGAACGGTCCTCCTCGGGAACGGGTTTTCCCTCCAAGGTGGTCACCTTCCAGGCCGGGTCATTGTAAGTTCGCTGAGTGATGACGTTGCGGGGTAGGCCGAAAATTTTCTCCGCCGCGGCGTTGGCGAATGTGATACGACCGTCCCGGTCGATAATAAGAATACCCTCGGCGATGTTCTCGACGATGCATGCCAGGCGTGCCTCGTTCTCCCTCAGCGCTTCTTCTGCCTGTTTGCGCCCGGTCAACTCCCCTTGGGTTGAGGTGTAAAGCTGGACGTCATTCATAGCAATGGAGACCCGCCCGACGAATCGACCCCATCGGGTAACCTCTTCGTCTCCGAATCTCCGCCCTCCCTCCAGATAGGCCAGGCCAAGAGCCCCTACGACCTGCGGACCGGGTTTGAGCGGCATCCCATCCGGAAGAGGCTACCGCAGCAACCCCATCTCCCAAACGATTCAACCTATCTTCCAGGCGCTTGACCCGGGCATTTTCATCTTCAACAACCCGGATCTGGGTCTTTATCATGGCATTAACCCCTCTCCCTGTAAGCCTACTCTATCTCCTCCTCCGTTCCCCTTAAAGTAGGGGCGCAAGGCCTTGCGCCCCTACTTATTTACTTTCGATAATCCCCCTTGCAATGGCATAACGGGTGAGGCCGGCTACATCATGGATGTTCAATTTGTGCATGATCCTTTGTCGGTGCTTTTCCACCGTTTTGATGCTAATGGAAAGCTCTGCCGCGATTTGTTTATTGGACCGGCCTTCCGTAACCAGTTGCAACACTTCCAGCTCCCGAGGGCTGAGAAGATCAGTCCTTTTCTCAGCAGGCCCTCTTTTCACAGTTCCCCGGTAATGATCAATGAGGAGTTTGGAGATAGGGGGGCTAAAAAAGGCGTTACCCTTGTAGATTTCCCGGATTGCATTCAACAGATCATTGGCCGCGGTTTGTTTGATCAGATATCCTGCGGCCCCGGCCTGGATCGCTTGATGCGCATATTCATCGTCGCTATGCATGGAAAGAATGAGGACTTTGGTGGAAGGACTCTGCCTTCTGATCTGTCGGGTCGCTTCCAGTCCGTTGAGGAGCGGCATGGCGATGTCCATGATCGCCACATCCGGTCGGAGCCTGCTAATCATCTGTATCGCCTGCCGACCGGTTTCCGCCTCTCCGACGACCCGAATATCTTGCTCGGCCTCCAATAACGCACGGAGCCCCTGGCGGACGATGGTATGATCATCGGCAAGCAGGACTGTAATCTTTTGCATGGATGAAACATCCTCTCACGTCAAAGGGATCCCACACTTTAGAAGCCCAGGGGGGTTCCGGACCTTCATCAACCTCGCTCCGTTTTGAAGGGGATCTCTACGCGAATTGTGGTCCCTTTCCCCGGTTCCGATTCCATGGCAAACTTCCCACCTACAAACTCCACCCGCTCTTGCATACCCAAGATCCCCAAGCCGCCCCTTCCTTTAAATAAAGACGTTCTTTCGCAAACCCGAAAGGCTTTACCATCATCCCAGATTTCCAGGCAGATTCCGTTTTTAGCCTTCTTGATATCAATGTCTACCTTATCGGCCTGGGCATGTTTGGAGACATTGGTCAGGCTTTCCTGGACGACCCGGTAGACGACCGTTTTTTGTTCGCCGTCTAGCTTTTCTATGGCCGGACTGGCTTTCAGATGAACCTGAATCCCTGTCCTCTCCGCGAAGCTCTTGGTATACCACCGTAGGGCGGGAAAAAGCCCCAGATCATCCAGGATAGCCGGGCGCAGTTCGCGGGAGAAACGATGAACGCTGTCTATGGTCTGCTCAACTAAGTTTTGGAGGTCAACAATTCTTTTCTTGAGGTTTTCTCTGTCCGTCGCAATCTCTTTTTTTATCATCTCCAGACCCACATTAATGGCCGTCAAGGCTTGTCCAACCTCGTCATGGAGTTCCCAACTGATTCGTTTTCGCTCCTCCTCTTGCACGCGGAGAACCTCCCGCGATAGCTTCCTCAAGTTGTCTTGCATTTCCCGGGCCTGGTTGAACAGCGCACGGTAGTGCTCTTCACTTTCCCGCAGCGCCATTTCTACCCGCCGGCGCTCGGCAATCTGCTCTCTGAGGATGGTATTAGCTTTTGAAAGCTCGGCAGTCCGCTGCTCGACCCGAAGTTCTAGCTCGTCGTGCGCTTTACGCAGGGCGTCCTCCACCTGCTTGCGCTCGGCCAACTCTCGTTGGGCCGAGGTATACAGCCGGGCATTATCCAGGGCAATCGAAGCCAGCGCAGCGAACCGACTCAAGAGCGCGACCTCATCGCTTCCGAAGGTCCGGCCCTCCTCCAGGTGGCACAACCCTATGACGCCCACCACCTCCGAGCCCGATTTAAGCGGCACCCCCACTACGGCACGGAAAGTGTCGAACTCAGAGCCCGGCACGCGACCCGGCCAGGTGCAATAATCCTCCACGGCCAGGGGTTGCCCGGTCTGCCAGACCTTCCCGGAAACCCCCTGGCCGGGTTTCAGTCGGTAGCCTACATGTGGACCGTAAGCCCCCACTCCCACTTTCATGGTGATCTCGGCCTCTCCGGCCTCGCTGAGGTAGATAAACCCATGAGAGGTTCCTATCAAGGCCCCGGCACGTAGAATCATGGCTTCGAGCAGGTTATCTATCTCCAGCCGATTCATCAACCCCAGGGTGGTTTCGTGCAAGGCGGTCAGGTATTCATTCTGTTGGCGGAGTTTCTCCTCGGCCCGCTTGCGCTCGGTAATATCCGTCAGGATGTGAACGGCCCCGATGGGGCGATTATCCGCGTCCAGCATTGGATCTATAATAGCCTGAAACCACTGCGCCCCCCTCGGAAAATCTATCGTTTTGCGATAGCAGCTCTGCACCAGGCGTGCAGGAAGATTTTCTTCGGTGATACCGTATATGACCTCGTGGCAGGTACGCCCGATGATCTCACCGGAAGGCTTCTTTAAAAGGCGTGCCAGAGCCCGGTTGCAGCGTAAGATCCTCCCTTCCGCGTCCAGTAAGCAGATGCCATCGCTGATGGCATCAAACGTAGCCCGCCATTGCTGGGCCGAAATCTGGGCCTTCTCTTCTGCCTGCCGTATCCGAAGCAGGGCTTTTACAGTAGCCACTAACTCCGCAGGCCCTGCAGTTTTCGTCAGGTAGGCGTCGGCGCCCTCCTCCAACCCCTGCGCCCTATCTTTACTTTGGGTATAAACAGCCGATCGATGAAGCACCGGGATCGAGGCCGTCGCAGGGTCCGCTTTGATCTGTCGGCAGACCTCGAACCCATTTATGTCCGGAAGATTTACGTCGAGGATGACCAGATCGGGTTTCTCCTTCACCAAACGTAAGGCTTCCCTGCCGTTAGCGGCCTCCTTGACCTCAAAGCCTGCTTCCGCAAGGATCTCACTGATAGAGCAGCGGACGGCGTCGTGGTCATCTACGTTTAAGATGGTGACCTTACATGTGTCAGATACTTCCCGTCCCCCCATAACCCCTCCTTAACCTATCCAGGCTAGAAACTAAAGAGATACTGGGACTACCCCCCCCTCGGGTACCGTGCTAAGGAGAGGATAGTATAAGAAAACAAAATTTAGGGCAAGAAAAAAAATATGTAACTGCGGGCCCTCACCCCCGGCCCCTCTCCCACGCTGTGGGAGAGGGGAGTAGCCGGAAGTTCCCCGGCTCCCGGGAGAGGATCCAGCCCTCTCCCACGCTGTGGGAGAGGGGAGTAGGGAAACCTGAAGAATTATAAAAATAGGATCGTAATTTTCCATTGACAGAGAAGGGTTCACAGGTGACTTATTAAAGATGATGACTTATCCGATCAGTATCATAGGAGCCGGGAGCTGGGGAACGACCCTGGCCATTTTGCTGAGTGAAAAGGGCCATCCCGTGACGCTTTGGGTGCGCAGGGAGGAGCTTCTCCGAACCATGGAAGCGTCCCGGGAAAATAAGGTTTATCTTCCCGGCTTTAAGATCCCGGAATCTGTTACCCTGACCGGCTCTTTAAAGGAGGCGGTAGCGGGACAGAGCTTGATTGTTTCAGCCGTTCCCTCCCACGTGACGCGAGAAGTTAGCCAGGCGTACGCGCCTTATCTCAAACCCCAGGCCACGGTCATCAGCGCCACCAAGGGCCTTGAGACCGAGACCCTCCTTCCCATGTCCAGGGTTCTGGCCGCGATGCTCCCACAGGTACGCGGCATTGCCGTCCTCTCGGGTCCCAGCTTTGCCAAAGAGGTTTGTCAAAAGCTGCCGACGGCTGTTGTGGCAGCTTCCTCCCGTAAAGAGGTCGCGGAGCTTGTCCAGAATCTCTTTACCACGTCCTACTTTCGGGTCTATACCAACCTGGATGTCATCGGGGTTGAGCTGGCAGGGGCTTTAAAAAATGTTATTGCGCTGGCGGCAGGTATTTCCGATGGATTGGGATTTGGGACTAACTCCCGGGCCGCCTTGATCACCCGTGGATTGGCCGAGGTCGCACGGCTCGGGATTGCCATGGGCGCACAACCCCTCACCTTTGCGGGCCTGGCCGGTATAGGAGATCTCATCCTGACCTGCACCGGAGAGCTCAGCAGAAATCGGCAGGTTGGCCTGGCTATTGGAAGAGGACAAAGGCTAGCCGAGGTGATCGCCCGGATGCAAATGGTCGCAGAGGGAGTTAAGACGACCCAGGCCGCCGTTCGCCTGGCTAACCAGCATCAGATAGAGATGCCTATCACCCAGCAGGTTTACGCCATGCTCTTCGAAGGCAAGAACCCGATGGATGCGGTGGCAGAGCTCATGGGGCGAACTTTAAAAGATGAACAGGCTGCCAGTTGACCGCAGGCCGCCAAGATATCCCTCCCGCGGCTCGTTCTAATAAACGCGGAGTAACCGTGATGGATCAAAATTTTTTGAAATTGAAGTACGTCTGCCTCAGAGGGTCGCTCGTAAGGAAGGGCTTCGGCTTCATTAAAAGGAAGTAAATTAATCTTGCATCGAAACCCTTGGAGGATTTTAGCCAGTTCTTTGGCATGAATCGGTCTATCGTTCACTCCTTTAAGTAAAACATACTCAAAGGTGATCCGACGCCGCTTGGGGAGGGGATATTCCCGACATGCGTTTAAGACCATTTCGAGGGGATATTTCTTGTTGATCGGCATCAACTGCGTTCTAAGGTCCTCGTAAGGGGCGTGGAGGGAGACGGCCAGGTTAACGATGAAGTCTTCCCGTCCTAGCTTTTGGATGCCCGGGACGATACCGGCGGTTGAGACGGTAATTTTCCGGTTAGAGAGATGGAGCCCTTTCTCAGAAAGCAGGACCCGGATGGCTTTGACGGTATTTTGGTAGTTGGCTAAGGGCTCTCCCATTCCCATAAAGACCACGTTGGAGATACGGTGGCTGGGCTGTAGCCACCTCTGGACAAAAAGAACCTGACCCACGATTTCTCCCACGGTTAGATTCCGGGTATAACCCATGACCCCCGTCAGGCAGAATTTACAATCCAGGGGACACCCGACCTGTGTGGAGATACACAGGGTTAAGTTGGAGTCCATGGGAATCAGAACCGATTCGATTTTTTTATGATCCGATAAGTCAAATAAAAACTTAACCGTCCCATCCACCGATGTTTGATAATCCGCCAGCTTCAGGGGATCTATCTCATAATGGGTGCCCAGAAATTCTCGTAATGCCACGGGTAGATTCGTCATTTCTGCGAAATCTGCCACTTTCTTTTGATAGACCCAGTCCAGAATCTGCGCCGCGCGGTACTCCGGTTCACCGGCGGACCGGACAGCTTCTCTAAGGACGGACTCTTCCAGATTTAAAAGGCTTTCTTTCATGACATCTGGGTTCGTTGTCTGGGGTCCGTTGCAAAGGTACCCATTCGTACGCCCTCACAAAGGATAACGGATGACAGACAACGAACTATTCTGTAATATACTCCGTCCTAAAGAACCTCCTGTCAAGAGTTTATCCCCCCTCCCTCGCAATTTTTCCTTGACGGGAGCCCCACCCCTCATATAACTTATCTTAGGAGATTTGTGTAAGTTATAGGAAAATGGGGATGGTTGAAAGGCTGCTGGGGTCGTCGGTTGAGGGGCTGGAAGGCTACAGGGACGGGTCGAAGTGGCAGAGTTTTCCCTCAACTCTCAATCCACAGTGGTCTTTTAAATATGAGATTACGCCAAGAGTATATTGATTTCATCGCGAACCTGCTGGTGGATAAGCTTATCAAAGAAGGTTACCTTGATCCGGTGGGAGACCCCAAGGCTATTAAAGCCCGGATTAGCCGGGCTATTACGGAAGATCTTAAAGTGGAAGATAAGTTGGACGAGGAAGTCAAGAGCCTGCTAGAAAATTATACGGAAGTTATGAGGAGGGAAAACATTCCTTACCATGAGATGTTCCGCAAAGTAAAGCAAAAGCTGGTAAAAGAACGAAACCTCGTTTTATAAGAGGTGGACCCTAAGGTTTCTAACCTCGCCCATACAAGGAGGACCAACGTGCGATTGAGTCGGGATAAAATTGTTCACTTATCTAATTTACTGGTAGAAGTTCTTCAAGACCCTACCCTGGTCAAGTTACAAAAAGATAAAAGTGAGCTGAGAGCTGCCATCATTAAGGTTTTTACGGACGAGCTTAAGGTGGAAGAAGATGTAGATCGAGAGGTCAGAAAGATGTTGAGCTCCTACAGCCGGAAGATTGTGGAAGGATCCAGGGAATGGGATATTCTCTATCAAAAGACCTTTGATGATTTCATGAAAAAACGAGGTAGATATTTTTCGTAGCTCAGGTATTTTTCATAAACTTTAGTGCCAGGTCCCATGGCCTGGCCTTTTTTATGAGAAAGGCCTAACTTCTTTATTTATAAGAAACTTCTTCGCTTCCTCCCCTTTCTATCCTCTCTTTTTTGCCTTTCCGAGATCAAGATAACGTAAAATTAGGTGTTGACAAAGTCATAGGAGTGTGTTATCACCTCGGCGGTTAGTGTTTTGGGATTATTCGGTGGAGAATGGTAGCAGAGTTCCAACCTAAATCTAACTGACTCACAGGAGATGACCCCTATGTCTAGTATAGTTGTTAGATTAAAGTACAAGTTTTATGGGATGTTCTTATTTTCTATTTTATTCCTTTTCGGGTGCGGTTCCCATCCTAAAAAGAGCACGATTCGGGAGAAGGTTACAGGGCCTGAATCCCAGGTCAGTACGGAGAGCTCTCCTCAGTCTAGAATGGAAGAGGCCATTAAGCAAGCCGAGGCCCATTATGAAAAGGGGATTCAATATCACCGACAACAACATTGGGGTTTGGCTTCCAGGGAGTTTGACCTTTCCTTGAAGACCCTTCTGGATGCAGACGTAGATGCAGAAACCCATTATAAATTGGGGCGTATTTACAGCGAGTATTCGGAGAAAATTCATAAATTTCGGGAACAACAGCCTAACTCTCAACTAGCGCGGGTTCAGGAGTCAAAGACTTCCCCCGGGACGGGAGAAACCACCGGCACCAACCCCCCCCCTTCGCCCCAGGCGCCTTCACCGAACTCAACCCAGCCACCCGTCGGGAATCCGAATATGGAAAAAACGGCCAGTCTCAACGAAGGAACTCCTATAATCTTTAATTCCCCGGTGGAAATAGACGAAAAGATTCAGGAATGGATCTACCTTTATACCCGCAAAAAGGACTCAAAATTTTTAAGGGGGCTGGAACGGTCTACAAAATATCTCCCTATGATCAAAAAGATTTTTACTGCCGAGGACCTTCCTCTGGACCTCGCCTACGTCCCCTTGATAGAAAGCCATTTTTCTACAGATGCCGTATCCCCAAGTGGGGCCGTTGGGATGTGGCAATTTGTACGCTCCACGGCTCGGAACTATGGGCTGCGGGTAGATAAATGGGTCGATGAGCGAAAGGATCCGGAAAAATCTACCCGAGCGGCAGCTAAATACCTCAAGGATCTCTACCGCATGCTGGGGTCTTGGGATCTGGTCATCGCGGCCTATAACAGCGGTGAGTATAAAATCCACAATGCCATCGGTCGCTATCGAACCCGAGATTTTGAGGAGCTCTCCAGCACCGGTTACTTGAGCGAAGAAACCCAAAATTATGTTCCCATGCTAAAAGCGGCCATTATTGTGGCGAATAATCCCGGTAAGTACGGACTTAACCCTACGTACGAGTCTCCTTTAGTCTACAATGATGAGACCGCCCCAAGAAAAAATCCCCCTGTAAAAACTTTTGTAGCTAAAGGCTACGAGAGCTACCAATCTCTAAGGGAATTGAACTTGCGGTCCGTCCAGCGACCTGCGCAGCAAGGCGGTTATGGACCCTTTGGACCGGGCACTTCCAGATTAAAGAATCCATCGGACAGACAGATTCTAGCTACGGTACAATTCCCCAACGAGAAGGAGTCAACCTCTCATAAAGATCAGGCTTTTACGGCCATCTCCCAGCCAAACATAGACGAGTTCGGTTATGATCGATCCGGGACGTCGTCCGGCAGAAAACGTGAGTTTACCGTGTATCGAATCCAAAAAGGGGATGACTTATATAAAGTAGCTTCCAGGTTTAATGTGAGCATCCTCCAGCTCATCCTCTGGAATAAACTCAATACGGCTACCTTATCCCCCGACGATGAATTGAAGATATGGATTGAAAAATCGGTGAGGGGACCCGTCACACAAGCTCCCACGGATCAAAAGGGCCTGCAGGCTAGCCGTACAACCAAGCCTTCCAAAGAATACTCTCGAGTTAAAAGGATCACCTCTACGCGAACTCAACTGCCCAAGAGAAAGAAAATTATCTATTCCGTTAAGAAAGGGGACAACCTATGGCAGCTTTCTCAAAATTTCAACGTGGATTTGCAGCTCCTTAGAAAATGGAACCGGTTAAGTCCCAAGGAGCGATTGATGCCTGGGGATAAGCTCGTCATCCATCTTAACCAATCCGTCAATTAAACCCTCTAGGAAAGGGAGGCTGCTTTGAGTTTGGAGAGCAAGGTGAGATTTCAAGAATATCTATCCCAGATTCCTATAGAGCTGGCGCAAACCATTACTCTAAAGAATAACCTGGCATGTAATCTCTACTCCAAAGCCCGGCTCATAGAGCTACTCAACCTCAAGTTTAAGGATAAAAAATTCCTCGCGGACCTGTTTAATCGACTCAACGAGGTGCAACGGGCCGGGCTTATGTTGGTCCTTTTTTATAAAGATGAGGAAGGGATCCCTATCCCTGAATGCCACCACATCCTGACGAACCTGTTTCCCAAAGCCGACTGGAGCGCAGCCGAGCTCATGAATTCTCTGATTGAATACGGGCTCGTCCTGGTATGGCCCAACAAGCGTAAGACGTACTGTATTTCCAGGGATCTCAGGGATTCCCTGGTAGAGATTATAGCCCAGAAAGCCGTTAAGAGCCTGGAGGAATTGCCTGAAGAACCCCTCTCTCCACGCCTGGATCACCTGGCCATGATCCGGGATATCTTTACGTTCCTGGCCTTCCTGAAAAAAGGCCAGGTCAAGCTTACCCAAGGAAACCTTATATTTAAGAGAACTCAGCTCCGGCTCTTTGATGCCTTTGAGCTCCCGGAGCAGCCTCTGGAAGAGGACGAGAAGTCTACTAAAGGGGGGTATCCGGAACGGTTCGATTTCATTTATAAGTTTTGTGCGGAAAAGCAATTTATCAAACTGGGGGGCGATTACCTGACCCTCACGGAGATTGTTGAAGGTTGGCTGACTAAATCAGATTTCGAAAAAGTGAAGGAGGTCTTTAAGTTCTGGCAGACTACGTACTTATCCTCCCCTTCAGAGGCTTATCTGATTCTAAAACTCCTCCACCTGGCTCCTTCCAATAAGTGGGTTTTACAATCCTCTTTGTTGGGGGCCCTGGATCTCATTATCCCCAGGTGGCCTACGTTTAAGCCCTTTCCTGAAAGGGAGGGGGGTCATTTCCTTTCTATCTTGCTCTACTTGGGCTGCATCGAGCAAGGGATAGTCCGAGAGGCAGAGAAGGAACTTGTGGGGGTCAGGCTCAGTCCCCTCGGCCTGGCCCTCCTGGCCAACGATGAAAACCTGTTTCCTTATCGGAGCGAGAAAATTTTCTCTATCCAGCCTAACCTTGAGGTGATAGCTCCTAAAAATCTAGACCTCTCCGCCCGCTGGTACTTGACCCGAATCGCAGAATTGCTGAAAGTCAGCGAGGTTTTGACCTATAAACTATCCAGGTCTTCCATCTATAAGACCCTCCAGGAAGGGGAGACGTCAGATAAAATCCTGGGTTTTCTCTGGAAATGCTCGGAAAATCCCCTACCCGAAAAGGTTCACCAAACGGTTCTGGAATGGACCAACGCATACGGACAGATCAGTTTTGTCGATGCCCTCATGCTCAGATGTAAGAGTGAGGCCCTGGCCAGGGAGCTTAAGGGCTCGAAACGAATTAACAGGTTTATCGTGGGCGAACTCTCTCCAACTTATCTCATCGTGAGGCGGAAAGACTACGCTAAATTGCTGGAGGTTCTAGAGGAAGAAAACTATATGCCGAAGCCCGGCATCGAACGGCCTTCTAGATAATCGCGTCGTCGAGACAAGGCGTCAGGTTTTGCCATCCCTTCGACGCCTTGGGCGCCTTGACAGCAGTGCCTAACCTTTCGGACCGCGCCTCGCTCCTAGGCTTTGGCCTCCATGCCGGAGACTTAAACCCCCGGCTCTTCCTCGACCCCCCGAGTCTCTTTTTTAGGAACCTGACCCCCTGACCCCATGGGCGCCAGGATAAGAAAAAATCCCCCCCACCCCCCTTTCGTAAAGGCGGGACAGGCCACCAATTCCCTCCTTTCGTAAAGGCGGGGGGGATTTCTCCTGTATTTACAACCCCTCTCCTCCTTATCCTGGCGCCTATGCCTCCTGACCCCTTTCCCGACGCGGGAAGGGGGAGCCCGGGGAGAGCCTTAACGCTCCCTTTCCCGACGCGGGAAGGGGCGCCAGAGGCATACGCGCCAGGTTAAAAACCGAACTGCCCGGTCCCCCTCGTTCCCAGGCTCTGCCTGGGAACGAGGGAATAGGGGACTTCCCCCTGATCCTGGCGCGTAGGGGAGTCGGAGGGGTTAGGTCCCAAGAATTTCTTGGAAAGGGGGCGGAGGGTCTTCCTTAAGTTCACAGCATGGAGGCTAAAGCCGGGGGAACGAGAAAACTAGGGTTACGGGCCAGGAGGCTAAGCTTTGTCCAGGCCGCTACCTTCGTAAAGCCTTCATTTCCCCCTTGACAAATCGAGGGGACTAAACTATTCTAAACTATATCTAAATCGGAGTTCCGCTAAGTTATCCCACATTCTTTTTGAAAATGGATCAGGGGGGGTAGGGGCGTATCGCAGCGTGTTCCTGCGGTGGTACTGTAGTTCGATCTGAAATTGAGATTCTTCTTCGTTTATCGAGGGCCGCTAGCTCAGTAGGTTAGAGCATCTGCCTTTTAAGCAGAGGGTGCCAGGTTCGAATCCTGGGCGGCTCACTCCTCTTTTCCTTCAGGACCCGGCTTTTAAGTATCGGACCATCTTATAAATCTCCTCCTCACTGACAAAGGCCCCATGAATCCGCTCCAGCCGGATGGCCCCCGGCGTTAAAAAGAGCATGTCCCCATTTCCCACAAGAGACTCTGCGCCTTTGCAATCCAGGATGGTCCTGGAATCTACCTGAGAGGCCGTTCGGAAGGCTATTCGGGCCGGGAAATTGGCCTTGATAAGGCCCGTAACGACGTTCACCGAAGGGCGCTGGGTGGCAACGATCATATGGATGCCGACCGCCCTGGCCATCTGGGCGATCCGCACGATGGGCTTCTCTACGCGCCTGGATGAAACCAGCATAAGATCTGCCAGCTCATCCACAACCACTACGACATAAGGTAACGGTTTGCCTTCTCGCCCTTTATTCCCGTTTATCTGTGCATTGTACTGCGCAAGATTTCGTGCCCCCCGTTGGGCCAGAAGTTTATACCGGTTCTCCATCTCTAGAAGGATCCAGTTTAAAGCTTCCAGGGCTTCCTCAGCTTCGGCTACGATGGGCCTTAGTAAATGGGGAAGCCCTGCGTAGATGCCTAACTCTAACCTTTTGGGATCAATAAAAATAAACCGGACCTCTTCGGAGGTCGCCTTAAACAAAAGGCTACAGATCAATCCGTTGAGGCAAACGCTCTTCCCGGAGCCGGTCGCTCCGGCGATGAGCAGGTGGGGCATCCAGGCCAAATCCGCTACGAACGGCCGGCCCCTGATATCCTTGCCCAGGGCAAGGGTTAACCTGGAGCGTTGTTTGCGAAACTCCGGAGAGTCTACGACCTCCCTTAAATAAACCACCTGCCTCGTTTCATTGGGGATTTCGATCCCCACGAGGGCTTCCCCGGGCACGGGGGCAACCACCCGAAGGGAGCTTGCTTTCAAGCCTAAAGCTAAATCATCGGCAAGATGCAGGATTCGGGTGACCCGAACCCCGGGGGCCGGGTCGAATTCGTACCGAGTGATAACGGGGCCGTGGTGGATGCCCGTGACCTTCCCTTCCACGCCGAACCCTTTTAATCGCTCCTCCAGAAGGGCCGCCTTTTCGGATAAGTCTTGCCTGACCTTCTCCAGTTCCCCTAAATTCGGCGCCCTTAGCAAAGAAAGAGGGGGTAAGCCGCCCCTGCAAGGAGGGTCACTTTCTGGAGACCCCTCGCTGGACCGCCTTTTCAAGCCGCCGGATATCGCGGCGCCTTTGGTATTTTTTTTTAAGCGATTCTTTATGGCCGCCCCGGTCCAGGAAAACCAGGGAAGCACAGAGGAATAGGGCACCTTCATCCCGAAGATGAGCAGACCCACCAGGATGACTAAAAGAGCTCCAAACGTATTGAAATAGGTCTCTAACATGACGGCGACCAGCTCTCCTGAAAGGCCTCCAACCGCAGGATCTTTCCCGGATAGGACGAAAAACAAAGTGGAAAGCAAGATGAGAAACAGAAAAGTGCTCAAACGCGCCTTTTTCTTTTCATCCGGTAGAGTTCCTTTCAAGCGCCGGATACCCCCTTGTAAAGCTATAAAAGGAATCAGGTACCCGGCTGTACCAAAAAGAACCGTAATGGTCCCGGCGATCAGGGTTCCCATAACTCCCGTCAGATTGTCGAGGGTATGCGGAAAGATATCGAGCAGGCCGCTGCTGTAGTAAGATGTCCCACGATCCGGGTTGGAAGTGGGATGGTAAGTCAAGAGGCTGATCAATATAAATATAGACAGGGCGATCAATCCGAATCCAGTTAATCCCCGAGAAGTCTTTGAAGAGGCCGCCCGGGAACTTCCCTGGAGGGATTTTGTCTTTAAGTGAGCCTTTTGCTGAGACCTGGTCCTCGAGGGTGGTTTTTTCGGGGACGCGATTTTTTTCTCTTTAAAAATGCCTACCATAACTAGCTCCTCATCATAGGGGGGAACCCAATCTCGAACAGTATACCGCTTTTTATTCGCCTGGCGTTTGAGTTCATGGACGGCCATAGACCGTCCGGCGCAACGAAGAGTTAGCACCCATCCCTTCTCTGCCCGCGCTACGCACCGTATTTTTCATTTGGGTTCTTTGTGCTCGGTTCCATGTAAATAAGTTCCCAGAGGTGCCCATCGAGATCCTGGAAACCGTGCCCATACATGAAACCATGGTCTTTTGCTTGATTGGGGGTCGTCCCTCCAGCCGCAACCGCCTTGCGGACCATCTCATCGACTTTTCTGCGGCTATCGAGAGACAAACATACGATCACTTCCGTGTTTTTTTTTGTGTCGCAAAGAGCTTTAGGGGTGAAAGTCTTGAAGAAACTCTCGACCAATAGCATGACGAATATGTTATCGCCGACGATCATGCAGGTGGTGTTCTGATCGGTGAAATTAGGATCGAACGTAAAGCCGAGTTTGGTGAAGAACTCGATGGACCTGTTGAGGTCTCGGACGGGGAAATTCACGAAGATTTGGGTTGCCATACTTTACTCCTTTCCAGATTGAATCATAGCGTACACGGTCTACAAAAGTTTTCAGGCCCAAAGCGCTCCAGAGGACCGCGCACGTGGACCGGTAAACCCGGTCATGGAGCATGCCGGGGAATGTGTGCCAGCTAGTTATACATAGGCGAA
>Ga0209172_10005526_pt1 | contig 15251 bp, 14 predicted proteins | sample LarsenN4metaG_FD_184113 | JGI IMG/M metagenome (GOLD analysis project Ga0209172, IMG submission 184113) | Hot spring sediment bacterial and archeal communities from British Columbia, Canada, to study Microbial Dark Matter (Phase II) - Larsen... ... | reverse complement strand
TTTCTCCCGTGGCAGAGGCGGGTAACGCGCGGCCGGGCCAGCGGCTTCGCGCGCGGCGGCGAGCCCGGATAGTGCCGCTCGACGAGCGCGTAGAGCAGCGTCGCCATTTTTTCCCAGCGCGAGCGGTAGCCCGACGGCTCCCGACGTGGCGGCGTGATAATCTGACTGTAGTGAGCACTTCCATCGAGCAGATCGAGATCAAGATCGCGTACTTGGAGCAGGCCAACGCGGAACTGAGCGACGTGGTGGTACCGGCAGGGACGCGAGCTCGAGTCGCTACATGCACAGCTGGCGGAATTGTTACGTCGGCTCGACGCTTTCCAGACGCTCACCGCGTCTTTACCGCAAGACGAGACCCCTCCGCACTATTAAAACCGCCTCGTCTTCGCATGGCTGAGGTGCTCTTCCAGCCGCGATGGAAACCTATTGAGCCGGCGTCATTGATCTCCGGTCTGTGCTTGGCATGTGGGCCCGAAGACGGCAGCGTGTGGTGCTCGGCGTGGCGCGCGCGAGGTGCACGACGGCGCTCCCGATGAACGTGGTCGGCGCGGCGATGCCCACCATCAGGAACTGCCGCGGCGCTTCGGGTTGAACCGCTTTACGTGCCTGCTTCGATCGCGGCGCCGAACATCACCAGGTGATCGGCGAACCGTCCGGTCGGTAGTACATCGGGCGATTGTTCGCCTCGGTGTACGTCGCGACGAGCCGCAGCGAGCTCGTATCCACCTCGACGCCGAGACCCGGGCGGTCGTTCGTGTAGAGCTTGCCTTCGTTGAAGGTGATCCAGTTTTCCTGGAGATACGGGATGGGCCGGGTCTGGTAGTTGTATTCGAACACCACGGTGAACGGGAAGGTAGCGAGCGCATGCGCCTGGGCTGCTGTCGCGATCGGCCCCGTGAAGTGCGGCACGATGCCGACGTCGTGGGACTCGCACATCGCCATCACGCGGATCAGCTCCGTGATGCCGCCAACGTTCGGAAGCGAGACCCGAATGAAGTCGAGGTCGTGATTTTCGACGAGCTCGATGAAGTCGTAGCGGTCGCCCCATTCTTCGCCTGCCGCGAGCGGCACGCTCGTCATCTGCCGCAACTTCGGGACGTCCTGCTGGAACGAGTTCGTCTCCACGGGGTCTTCGACGAAGTACGGATACGTGTCCTCGATCATCTTGCAGCAGCGCAGCGCATCGGAGTACGAGAAGCGCTGGTGGAAGTCGACCATGTAGTTGCCATCCGAGCCCACGCCTTCACGGGCCGCGGCGCAATCCTCGGCCACGCGCACTACGCGCTCGCGCGCGTCGTAGATGTTCGTGCCCTGAACGCTCGCCGCGTCGAAGCGGTAGAAGCGATAGCCCGCCTCGATGCACTCGCGGGCGCGCTCCTGAAGAGTCCCGCCCGTCCCGCGGAATCCCGTAGTGTAGGTCTCGAGATAGTTGCGGACTCGGCCGCCGAGCAACTCGTAGACCGGCGCTTCGAGCACCTTGCCCTTGAGATCCCACAGCGCGAGGTCCAGCGCACCGATCGCGTGCAGGCGCTCCTTGCCGGGCGGGTAATGGTAGGAGCGGTACATGTCCTGCCATAGGCGCGTGATCTCGAACGGATTCTGGCCGATCAGGCGCGCCGCCGTGGGGGCGAGCGAGTCGGGTGTGCCGCCCTCGCCGATCCCGGTGACGCCGATGTCGGTGTCGATCATCACGACCATGCTGCTCTGCAGCAGCGGGATCTGCAGCGGCATCACGGTCGGCCCCTCGTACACGCGAATCGACGTGATCTTCGCTGCGGGAAGCGCCGCGGCTTCGGCGTCGACCGTGGAGAGAAATGCGGCGGCCGAGGCGCCGGCTGTCAGCTTGAGGAAGCTGCGGCGATTCAAGGAACTTTCTGCTTCGCCTTTCCTGATCTTTCGTTGGCGCATCAGTGGCTTCCTTTGTTCGAGCTCCGAGGTGATTCGTTTCGCTTTATCCGACTCGATCCCGATTCCTGAGCCGCCTATGCCCTGCGGGGCCGATCGACTATATCACGCGGAAACGAATAGGAATTCTGAACCCCCTGTCTGCCCCGCTGGCAGAGGCGCGTAACGCGCGCTGTGTCAAAGTTGCCGCCGCACGCGCAGGGTTAAGCCGGTTCGCGGCCGCTTTGGCGCCCAGCTCGAGGGCGTTGCTCGGTGGAAAGCCGCGGGCCGCCGTGCCGCGCGCAACATCGCCCGTCTCCTGCGCCCAGAAGCACGCGATCTTGTTCGACGATCACGAATCAAAACAGCGGCGTCTGCGGCGGGGCACGGGCTCCGAGCGCGACCGTCAGTGTCTCCTCCCCGCCCTGCTCCCGCCGGTGCGCGAGATGCGTTCGATCAGCTCCGGCTCCTCGATGCTCGCGATGACCATGAGCCGCCCGCCGCAGCGCACGCACTGCTCGATCTCGATCCCGAACACGCGCTTAAGCCGACGTGCCGAACCGGGACGCCGACGGCAAGTTCCGGGGACTGAGCCACGAGGCGATCCCTTACGATCCCGAAGCCTCGTGGAGCCCATCTGCATCGTGCGCAACTTTCAAAGGATCGGCTCGCTGTGCGAGCAGACGCCGTACGTCTATTTCGACTGCGTGCAAACACCTTTCAACGTCGAGGGCCGCGCGACTCCGCTCGCGCAGGGAGACCGGTTCGAGTTCGAGGTGGCCGACATCTACGGCCGCCCCTGGGCCAGGACCTGGGAGCAGTACTTCGAGGAAGGGACGTCCCGCCCGAACGACCCCGAGGCGCTGTTCGACTTCGAGTAGCACTCCGCCCGTCGCGGTCGCTGTCTCGTTCAACCGTGTCGCTGGTAGCCGTCGCGATCGGCGGACGGCTTCGACACGATTCTCCGCGTGCTCATTTCTTGTTGAGGCCCCTTTCCTCTGCGATCGCGAAGTTGCGCTGACTCGCGCGCTGCGCCGCGGGGCGAGCCATGATTCGCTCGGTGTATGCCGAGAACGCGGGCCGCGACTCGATGATCTTGAACTTCAGCATGAAGTCCACGGTTCCGCCGAAGATGACGTCCGCCATCGAGAAGGACTTACCGAGCACGAAATCCCTCCCGGCGAGCGCGCTCTCCATCGCCGCGATCATGGCGTCGTAGTTGCCCCAACCGACCTGGCTCTCCTTGACGGCCCAGCCGGATACCTTCGCGCTCGCAGCGGGCTCGATGACGGAGGGCGCGAAGAACGACCACCTCAGGTACGCCGCGCGCGCCGGGTCGTCTACCTTCGGGGCGAGCTTTCCGTACGAGTATCTGTCGGCCAGGTAGAGCCCGATCGCAGCGGACTCCGTGACGACGGTGTCGCCGTCCTTCAGGACGGGGAGCTTCCCCATCGGGTTCAGGGCGAGAATATCCGGTTTCTTCTGTTCGCCCGCGGCGATATCGACGTAGTGGAGCTCGTACGGGACGCCGACCTCTTCGAGCATCCAGATTCCATTCGCGGCGCGCGAAAACGGGTGGTGGTAGAGCACGATAGGCATGGGTTTCTCCTAACGGACCCCAAAGGTAGCGCGGTAGCACGACCGGGGTGTGTCATGAATCCGCGGCACCTCAGGCTCCTTACGACTTCGAGGTTCCGGCGAGTTAGCTGCGGGCGAAGTCGTCTGAGCCGAGCGGACGGCAGACCTTCGGCCAGCCGCGCTCAAGCCAGTACGCCACGACGCCGCGTTCTCGCATGAAGTTCTTGTAGCGCTCGGTCTTGCGCGGCTCGGCATAGTGCGGCTGCCAGAACAGCATGTTGGGCGCGCTCACGGTGTAACCGGCTTCGACGCCGTCTTCGTAGAATTCACCTGACATAGACGTATGACGGCGTAATTTTACCGGTGGTTTGATCCACGATGGTTAGGAGACATAACTATGAGAGTTAGCTTAGCTATCGGTTTCAGTATCGCCCTACTCGGATCGGCGTCCGCTCAGGCGCCCGACTCCCGAGATCAGGTGCCGCCCGATGTCGCGCCGTTCTTTACGTCCATCAAGGGATCAGAGACGCCCACGTTGATTCCAAAAATCGACTACGTACGCGCCGTGCTAGACCGCATCGGCGAGGTACCGCTCGCAGGCCCGGATAAGGATGTCGGTACTCAATTGCAGGCAGCCGGCGGCGAAGCAAAACGCCGGGGGACTGAGCGGGCTGTGAGCATCGGCACGGACAGTTGCAAGCGCGTATCGGCTGACGCGCCGCAGACTGCCATCGAGCACGCGAGGGCGATTCAACAAGCGGACGATCAATCGGACGCCGAGCTGATCGCGATCTACGACGCTCACGTTGCCAGACTGTCCCAATCGGGGCAGGCGGCACTCGCGAGCTTCATTGCGCAACGGGTGTTGCCCTCGATGACATCGATCAAGATCGATGGCGTGGGCTTGGCTACCAAATTCCCCGCGGAAGCGGCAGCGCATTTCGCGCAGCTCTGCGCTGCAGGCTTCAGGCCGGGAGCGGGCAATCCGACGCAGATCGCGCCCAACACGCCCAACACGCCCAACGGAGACGGAGCCAGCTTCGGTACGTCCGTGTCGCGCTAGAGCCCCTTGCTCCGGTACTCCCACTGCGGATCGCGGCAGAGCCCGCAATTCTGTCCGACGAAGGCGCGCGAAGCTTCGGCGTCGCCGCGCAGTTGCCAGGCGAGCCAGTCGATCACGACCTCGGCCGCCGCGCCGCCGTTCGGTTCCCAGTAGGTGCCCCCGTGACCTTTGTCGATGTTGGCCACGGCGATCGGCACGTGATCGATCGTCTCGTAGTCGTGCATGCCGTTCGCGTAGGCGATGTCCGTGGGTCCGCCGAGGACGTACAGCGTGGGCGTATGCAGGTCCTTGATGCGGCTCTTCGTCTCGACCATGCCGCCCATGCGCGTCTCGCCTTCCACGAACAACCCGCTGTTCATGATGACGACGGTCTTCACCCGCGGATCGGCCGCGATCGTCAGCGCCTGTATGCCGCCGCAGCTGAAGCCGGAAATCGCGATCTGCGCGGGATCGATGCGGCCGTAGTAGCGGCTGCCGCGGCGCTCGTTCTCGGCGAGCGCCCAGTCGATCGCGGCTTTGAGCTGCGCAGGACGCGTCGGCGCGTAGCTCGCGATGCTCGCGTCCGCCGGCCGCGGCGGCGCCTCGGTCTTACCGGGACCGTTGTAGATTCCGCCGGGCGCGATCGCGAGGTAGCCGTGCGAGGCGACGTTCAACAAGTGCAGCCGCGCGCTCGCACCGTCGTTCGAGCAGCCCCCGTTGCCGAACACGTACACGCCGAGCTTCGCAGTGCCGAGAGCCGCAAGATCGGCCGGCCGGTAGACCACTTGGTCGGACAGCCCCGGATCGATTTCCTTGAGCGGCGTGAAGGGGCCGGTGCCCGGCGTATCCGGAATCCCGTCCCGATTCTCGGGCGGCTGGCCGAAGCTCGGCGCGGAGATCGTGACGAGGACGACAGCGAGACCCGAGGCGATTTTGCACGTACTCATCGTTTCCCCCAGAATTGTTGCCTCACATAGCGGATCCGAGCGGTTCCGCGATGCTACCGATCGTTCACACCATTGCCAACGGGACGGCAGCATCGATCGGCACGCGACCGAGAGCTTGCATTGGGGGGAGTCCTATGCCGGGCATGAAGCGTCAGGGGGTGGGCGCAGCGCTAGCGCTGCTGCTCTGGGCGACATCGCTGTCCGCGGCACACCCGGTAGGGTCCGGCCCGGAACCGGCCATCGTCTACGCCGATGCCGCGTTGCCCGCGCACACCGTCTATCGGCCGGCGCAGCTCGCGAGCCGCTATCCCGTCATGCCGTGGGGCAAAGGCGACGGGCAGGCGCAGGCATCGTTCGTCGGCAACGACTGCGGCTTGTGCTCGGGCAGCGGCTGGACGTTGCGGCGGCAATTCCCGGAATAGCATCGGCGGTGCGATCGAGCGGTAGCGCTGCAAGGTTTCCCAAGGGACGAACGAAGCGAGGCGCAGCATCATGCAACACCTGGTCCGTCGACTCTCGACAAGCGCGCTCGCAGTGCTCGCGGTCATGGCGCTCGTCGCCCCGCTGCACGCGGTGACCGCACAGCAGATATCGAAAGAAGAGCTCGTCTTTTTGACGCCCGAATGGGACGGCGAGAGATTTCCCGACGGCCGGCCACGAGTCCCCGACGACATCCTGGAACGGATGAAGCACGTGACGCTCGAGGAAGCCTGGGCCGTGCTACGGGGGCAAGGGTTCGAGTTCCAGTACGAAGGCGACTGGCAGGTCATCGATCCCGATGCGGTGCTCGTCGGCCGCGCGGTCACCGCCACGTTCATGCCGGGGCGCCCGGACATTCATCGGCGCTACGACGAGCGCGGCCGCGCGCAAGGCCGCTCCGGCTCGCAGAATTCGTGGCCCGTCGACATGCTCGAGCCGGGCGACGTCTACGTCGCCGATCAATTCGGCGCCCACGTCGACGGACCGACGGTCGGCGACAACGTCGGCAACGCGATCCACGCGAATTCGGGCAACGGCTTCGTCTATGACGGCGCCGTGCGCGACTTGAACGGCCTGAAGCAGATAGAGGGCCTCGCCGTCTTTTTCCGCAGCTACCATCCGTCGCACCACAACCCGCCGGGCCGCTTGAACACGACGCTCGTCGGCATCAACACGCCCACGCGAATCGGCGCCGCAACCGTCATGCCCGGCGACGTCGTGCTCGGCCGCGACGGCGGCGTCATTTTCATTCCGCCGCATCTCGCGCAGCGCGTCGTGGAGACGTCCGAGATCGTCCGGCTCCGCGACATGTTCGGTCAGGAGCGGCTCGCCGCGGGCGTTTACACGTCGGGCCAGATCGACGCGCGCTGGTCCGACGAGATCGAGCGCGATTTCTCGAGGTGGCTCGAAACGAACATCGGCGAGCTGCCGGTGCCGCGCGAGCGCATCGAGGAGCTGCTCCGGACGCGTACGTGGTAGCCGCTGCGACGCAAACAAGAACCGGAAGCGAGACACAGCCATGAAGCACAGCCGATCGAGACGCAGTTTCCTCACGCAAGGCGCGCTGGCCGCCGCCGGCTTGCTGTCCTGTCGCCCTTTCGCCCTGTTCGGCCAGGCGCTCGAGGCGGCCGTCGACCGCGCGAACCTCGCGTCGCGGCCGGCGGACCTCCGGATCACGGACGTCAAGTGCGGTTTCATTCGCGGCGGCGCGAGCCTGTTCGTCAAGATCCACACGAACCAAGGTATCTGGGGTTGCGGCGAAGGCGTCGATGCGGTTCGCGGCACGTATCACCTCGTCATGGATCTCGGCCGGCGCCTGCGCAACCGCAACCCGCTCGACGTGCATCGGATCTTCGAGGAGCTGCGCCGCGGCGGCGTCTTCGGCGGCGCGCAATCCGGCATGTACGTGGCGGTGCTGTCCGCGATCGAGACGGCACTCTGGGATCTCGCCGGCAAGGCGCTCGGCGTGCCGGTCTACCAGCTGCTCGGCGGCAAGTTCCGCGACCGCGTGCGCGTCTACATGGATACGGCGCTGTACCAGGCGCAGCTGCCGACACCCGAAGACTTCGCGAAGAACGCGCGAGAAGCAGTCGACATGGGCATGACGGCCGTGAAGTTCGATCTCGACCAGGGCAACGATCCGAACCGCTACGACCGCTACAACTGGACGGCGAGCCCGGCCGAGCTCAAGCGAATGGTCGATCAGATGACGGCGGCCCGCGAAGCGGTGGGCCCCAACATCGACATTTGCGCCGACATGCACGGCCGCTACGACCTGCCCACGGGTAAGAAGGTCGCCGAGCTCATGGAGCCGTTGAACCTCATGTGGCTCGAAGAGCCCGTGCCCGCCGAGAACGTCGAGGCTTACCGGCTCGTCAACGAGTCGACGACGACGCCGATCTGTGCCGGCGAGAACGTGTATCTCGCCAACGGTTTCCTACCGCTGCTCGAAGCCGGCGCCGTCGACATCATCATGCCGGACTTGCAGAAGGCGGGCGGCCTCGGCGAGGGCCAACGCATCGCGAACCTGGCCAATCTCTATTACGTGCCGTTTGCGCCGCACATGGTCGCGTCGTATCTCGGCGCCATGGCGGCGGCCCACGTCTGCGCGTCGGTGCCGAACTTCATGATCCTGGAGTGGCAGATCTACTTCCACCGCGACCGGATGTACACCGAGATCGTCGATTTCGACGGGCAGATGGTCGTGGACGGCTTCATCCCGCTCGCAGAGAAGCCCGGCATCGGCGTCGAGATCAACGAGGAAGCGATGCGGCGCTACGCGCCCGAGGGTGTACCCTTCTTCGAGTGAACGGCGAGGTCCGGAAGCGGCTCGGAAGCCGGCACCTCGTCGCGCGGCGGCCGATCACGCCACCACGTGGCGAGCGCGGCACCCGTGATGTTCATCAGCGAGCCGAACACGGTCGGCACGAGTCCGACGGTGGCCATCTTGCCCATCGTCTGCGCGAGGCCCGTGGCGAGCCCCGCGTTCTGTAGGCCGACCTCGAACGCGATCGTGCGGCACGACCGCTCGTCGAGCTTCAGCGCGCGACAGCTCCAGTAGCCGAGCAGATAGCCCGTCACGTTGTGGATCAGCGCCACGACGATCAGGAACAGGCCGATCTCGAGCAAGTTGTCGCGGCCGCCGGCCGTCATGATCATCAGGATCAGCGCGATGCCGGCCATCGACACTTTCGGCATCAGTCGATCGAGCCAGCCCGTCTTGCCGTGCAGGAAATGGTTGAAGACGAGGCCCGCGACGATCGGCAAGATCGTGATCTCGATGATGCTCCACATCATCCCCCACGTGTCGATCGGGATGTACTGGCCGGCGAGCCACTGCATGTAGAACGGCGTGACGAACGGCGCGAGCAGCGTCGCCACCGTCGTCAGCGTGACCGACAACGCGAGATTGGCCTTGGCGATGTACGCCATCACGTTCGATGCGAGCCCGCTCGGCGCGGCTCCGATCAAGATGATGCCGGCCGCCACTTCGGGACCGAAATCGAACGACGCCGCGAGCCCGGCGCCGACGAACGGCATGATCGTGAACTGCAACCCGAGCCCGATCAGCACGGCTTTGGGCGCTGTTACGACACCGACGAAATCGCGCGCGCTCATCGCCGTGCCCATGCCGAACATGATGATTTGCAGCAGCGGCACGATCAGCACGCTCAACTGGAACTCGCCCAAGCTGACGAGCGGCGCCGGCCAGCACATCGCGAACGAGACGCACGCGAAAATCAGCAGGCTGAACGAAATACCGCGGAGCTTCTCGTTGCCGCGCACACCGTAGGACGCCAACGCGAAAAAAATCACCGACACCGGTCCCGCGATTTGCGGACGATCGGCAAGAAACAGCACGATCGCTGCGGCGAGCAGAACGAGCGAAGCCCACAGGGCGAGACGGTGCAGCCGGGTCATGTACGCGCTCGAAGCCGATTGGTACGATCGTAATGGGCCGTAACAATAGGGTTCGGCTCCGCAATACGCAATCGACATTGCGAAAACGCGCCCAGGGCGGCACGCGCGAGCGCGAGGCCGCAGCAGCGTTTCGCAAGGCGACGGTCTTAAGACGATGATTCGAATCTTCAACACGAACGATGGCTGCGTCATCGAGGTCGACGGCCGCTACCGGCACACATCGCTCTCGCTGGATGCGCTCTTCACCTGCGACGAGCCCGCGCGCGCGGCGCTGACCGACGCCGCCACGGCGCCGGAGGCGCCCGCGCCGGCCGCCGCGAGCTTGCGTGCGCCGATCGAGAGCCAGGAAGTGTGGGCCGCCGGCGTCACGTATCTGCGCAGCCGCGCCGCTCGGATGGAGGAAGCGAAAGACGCGGGCGGCGGCGACTTTTACGACCGCGTCTACACCGCAGCGAGGCCCGAAATTTTCTTCAAGGCCACGCCGCACCGCGTCGTCGGCCCCGGCGGTCGGGTCCGGATCCGCAGCGATTCGAAATGGAACGTGCCAGAGCCCGAGCTCACGCTCGCGATCAACGCGGCCGGCCGAATCTTCGGGTTCTCCATCGGCAACGACATGAGCTCGCGCGATATCGAAGGCGAGAATCCGCTGTACTTGCCCCAGGCCAAGACGTATTCGGGCAGCGCCGCGCTCGGGCCCTGCCTCGTGATCGGCGACCCGCTGCCCGGCAAGGACACGCGAATCGAGATGGTCATTGCGCGCCGCGGCGAGACGGTGTTCTTGGGCAGCACCGACTTGGGCCAGATGAAACGGCCGCTGTCGTCGCTTGCCGAGTATCTCTACCGTGAGAACGAGTTCCCTCGCGGCGCATGGCTGATGACGGGCACCGGCATCGTCCCGCCGGACGATTTCACGCTCGAGCACGGCGACGAGATTCGGATCACGATCGAGCCGGTCGGAACCTTGACGAACACGGTCGCATGAAGCCGCGGCCGACGTAGAACCACAGCGGGGCGGAGAACGATGCTGCATGGCAAGAGCCTGATCGCGGGACAACTCGCCGACGCGGGCAGCGCAACCTTTCGCGCGCGAAATCCTGCGACGGGCGCCGAGCTCGAGCCGGCGTTTCTCGAGGCAACTGCCGCCGAAGCGGCCCGTGCCGTCGACGCTGCGGCCGAAGCGTTCGCCGAGTACGGCACGCGGCCGCCCGAGGAGCGCGCGCGATTTCTCGAGGCGATCGCCGCCGAGATCGAGGCGCTCGGCGATACGCTGATCGAGCGCACGACGGCCGAGACGGGCCTGCCGGCCGCGCGCATCGCGGGCGAGCGCTCACGCACGTGCGGCCAGCTCCGGCTGTTCGCCGAGCTCGTTCGTGAAGGCTCGTGGGTCGACGCGCGCATCGATACGGCGCTGCCGGATCGCCAGCCCGCGCCGCGGCCCGATATCCGCCGCATGCTGAAGCCGATCGGCCCCGTCGTCGTCTTCGGCGCCAGCAACTTCCCGCTCGCGTTCTCGACGGCCGGCGGCGACACGGCCTCGGCGCTCGCCGCGGGTTGCCCCGTCGTCGTCAAGGCTCACCCGGCGCATCCCGGGTGCGGCGAGCTCGTCGCCGGCGCGATCGCGCGCGCCGCCGCGGGCTCGGGGCTCCCGTCTGGTGTCTTTTCCTTCGTGCACGGCGGCGCCGCGATCGGCGTCGCGCTCGTGCGGCATCCGGCCACTGCGGCCGTCGGCTTCACGGGCTCGCACGCTGCGGGCCGTGCGTTGTTCGACGCCGCGAATTCGCGGCAGAAGCCGATCCCCGTGTTCGCCGAGATGAGCAGCGTCAACCCCGTCTTCGTGCTGCCCCGCGCGCTCGCGGAGCGCGGCGACGCCGTCGCGCAAGGGCTGCTCGGCTCGTTCACGCTCGGCGTGGGTCAGTTTTGCACGAAGCCGGGCTTGGTGTTCGCGCTACGCGGCCCGGCCATGGATGCGTTCGTCGACAAGCTGGCCGGCGCCGTTCGGCAGGCCGCGAGCGGCACGATGTTGACGACGGGCATTCGCGCGGCGTTCGAGCGCACGCGTGCAGACCTGACGGCCGTCGACGGCGTCCGCGTCGTCGCCGGCTCAACGGAAGCGAGCGCCGCCGGCGCCACGTCGGCGTCGCCGAGCGTCGCAGCGACGAGCGCGGCACGATTTCTCGCGGAACCTTCCCTCGCGAACGAGGTCTTCGGCCCGTTCGTGCTGGTGATCGGCTGCGCTGACGCCGACGAAATGGTCGCCTGCGCAAACGCGCTCGACGGCCAGCTCACGGCCACGCTGCACGGCACGGAGACGGATCTCGCCGCGGCCGGCAAGCTGCTCGAGGCGGCCGAGAGTCGCGCCGGGCGCGTCATCGTCAACGGCTTCCCGACCGGCGTGGAAGTGAGCCCGGCGATGCACCACGGCGGGCCCTATCCCGCGACGACGGACGTGCGCTTCACGTCGGTCGGCACGGCTGCGATCCTGCGCTTCGCGCGTCCCGTCTGCTATCAAGGGTTCCCGGATGCGCTGCTGCCGGCCGAACTCAAGAACGCGAACCCGCGCAATCTTCTTCGCACCGTCAACGGCGCGCCGACGCGCGAGCGCCTATAAATTTCGAGCTCTCGGCCAAGACGCGGTGCGTTCCTAGGACGCAGCCGATTCCGCTCGTTTGCCGGGCAGCATGCGGTCGTTGCCCCGACTTCGCTCGGCACCTCGAAAACGCTCGCCGCGGGGAGGTGTCAGGCCGTCGCCAGGTGAACCACGGTGTAAGACGCCTTCGGCAGCCGCAGCGTCATGCTCGCCCCCGGACGCGGCGCGTCGTACGCCTGCGGCTGCACGCGGTTCGGCGCGTCGAACGTGTTGATTGCCTTCAGGTCGGGCCCCGTCAGCGTTTCGGCCGCGAGCACGCGCGTCGGCGTCGGGTCCGCCCAGTCGAGTACGATCTCGCGCTCTCGCTCGAGGTCGCGATTCAACAGGAATACGGCCGCCTCGTTGCGTTCACGATCATGCGTGATCGCGACGTCGACGTACGGCACGCGGTCGTCGCGCGCGTAATCCTCGCGCAGATTGCCGGCACGGATCTCGTAAGTTTCGCCGGACAGCTCCGGATCGAGCACGCGGCCGCGCGCGTATTTCAAAGACCATAGGTACGGATAGTACGTGGTCTGCCGCAGCAGCCCGGTCGGGCTCGTCATGAGCGGGGCGATGACGTTGACGATTTGTGCGAGGCAGGCGATGCGCGTGCGCTCGGACTGTCGGAGCAGCGTGTTCAGGAAGCCGCCGACGAGCAGCGCGTCCTCGAGGTTGTACTGCTCCTCGAGCAGATGCGGCGCGAACTGCCCGCGGCCGTTCGTGTGCTCGCCGCTGCGGGCGCGGTACCAGACGTTCCACTCGTCGAACGACAGCCAGAGACGTTTCTGCGACTTGTAGAGCGCTTGCACGTAGTCGCAGACGGCGCCGATCTCGAGGATCTGCCGCTCCATGTCGAGGTTCATCGCGAGATAGCGCGTGGTGTCGTTGCCCGAAAGCTCTGCCGTGTTGCCGTAGTAGCAGTGCAGCGAGATGCCGTCGACCATGTCGAAGCACTCCTCGAGCACCTCGCGATCCCAGACGAGATAGGTGTCCATGCTCGGCGCGCTCGAGCCGCAGGCGATCAACTGCAGCGAGCGATCGATGACGCGGATCTGCTGCGCGATATCGCGCGCCTTGCGGCCGTATTCGCGGGCCGGCATCGTGCCCATCTGCCACGGGCCGTCCATCTCGTTGCCCAAGCACCAGTAGCGGACGCCATGCGGCTCCTCGTAGCCGTGCGAGCGGCGAAGATCGCTCCACTTCGTGCCGCGCGCGTAATTGCAGTACTCGACGTAGGCGACCGCCTCTTCCGGCGTGGCCGTGCCCATGTTGAAGCCGAGCAGGGGCTCGGTACCGACCGCGCGGCACCAGTCGATGAATTCGTTCGTGCCAAACTGATTCGGCTCGAGCGAGTTCCACGCGCGCTCGAGCACCGTCGGCCGCTCGCTCTTCGGGCCGACGCCGTCCTGCCAGTGGTAGCCGGAGACGAAGTTGCCGCCGGGATAGCGGACGATCGGCACGCCCATCTGCCGGATCTCGTCCATGACGTCGCGGCGGAAGCCGCGCGAGTCGGACAGCGGGTTGTCCGGATCGTAGACGCCCCCGTAAACGGCGCGCCCCAGATGCTCGAGGAAAGCGCCGAGCACGCGGCGGTCGAGATCGGCACGGTAGCGTCGTCGATCGATGATGGCGCGCGCGGGGCCGCGGGATTGCGCGTAGCCGAAGCTTGGAAGCCACGAGCTGCCGGCGAGCAATGCGCCGGCGGAGCCCAGGCGCCCGAGGAACTGGCGTCGATCGATGGCGCGGCTCATGGGCGTGCTCAATCGACGATGGCCTGATAGACGAGCGTTTCGAACTCGTCGGACATGCGGGGCCCGCCCGCGCCTCCCATGCTCTGGATCATGAACACGGCCACGAGGTCTTCCTTGCGGTCGACGAAGAAATGCGTGCCGGCCGCGCCCGACCAGCCGAAGGTGCCCTCCGAAGTCAGGTTGCCGGCCGCGGCCGGATCGGTCACCACGCGGACGCCGAGGCCGTAGCCTTCGCCGCCGGCCGTGCCGCCGCCGGCTGCGCCGCGGGTGACGCCGGGCGGCAAATGGTTCGAGTCCATGAGGTCGACGGTCTTGCGCGACAGGATGCGCACGCCGTCGAGCTCACCGGAATTCACCAGCATCTCTGCAAACCGCGCGTAATCGGCAGCCGTCGAAGACAAGCTCAAGCCCCCGAGCACGCGGCTTGCGGCACCCGGCCGATCGAGCGCGCCGGTCGCCTCAAGTTGCCCGCGCTGGCTGCCGCCGTAAATGACGGCGAACCGATCCTTGAGCGCATCGGGGCGGCCGAACACGGTGTTCTTCATGCCGAGCGGATCGAAAATGCGCCGCTGCGCGAACTCGTCGAACGGCATGCCGGACAGCACTTCGACGAGGCGCGCCTGCACGTCGTGCGACACCGAATACACCCATTGCGTGCCGGGCTCGTAAGCGAGCGGTATTTTGCCGAGCTTGCGTGTGAGCTCGGCCAGCGTGCCGTTCATGAGGGCGGCTTCGGAGTACGCGCGATCGATGCCGCGATTGCCGTTGCCGCCGTACAGGAATCCGGCCGTGTGACGGAACACGTCATGAACCGTCGGCTGGCGCGCGGGATCTTCGAGGATCATGTTGCCGTCGCTGCCTTCGCCGACGTAGAGCTTCAAATCTGCTAGCTCCGGCAGATATTTGGCGATCGGATCGTCGAGCTGGAATCTGCCTTCCTCGTAGAGAATCAGCAGCGCCACGCTCGTGACGGGCTTCGTCATCGAATACAGATAGAAGTAGGTGTCCTGCGACATGGGCCGCTTGGCATCGATATCGGCGAGGCCGTACGCATCCCGGTGCACGACTTCACCGCGGCGCACGATGTACGTCACCACGCCGGAGATGAGGCCGTCGTCCACGTAGCGGTGGAAATGCTCGTCGAGACGCTGCAGCCGTTCCGCCGACATGCCGGCGATGACGGCCGAGGCCTCGGCCTCGACCGGGGCCGTGGCGCCGGCCAAGAGAAGGCCGAGCGCCAGACCGGCGCAGACGTTCGCAATCCGAAGTCGTTCAGTCATGATGCTCCCCCCTTCGCGGCCGCAGCGTTCGCTGTCGGCCTCGAGCGTTGTCAGTTCTTCGCGCTGCAGACCATATCACCACTGCCCACGCGTGAGCGCCCCCGGCGCTGCTCGTGCACACAACGGCCGCAGCGAGTGGCATGATGCGCACCCAGGGGGAAATGTTATGCGATATTGCCTTTTCGCGGTTGGCGCCTTCGCCGCGGCAGCTGCCCTGGGTCTCGAGGCCCAACCATCGGC
>Ga0209172_10005521_pt1 | contig 15265 bp, 18 predicted proteins | sample LarsenN4metaG_FD_184113 | JGI IMG/M metagenome (GOLD analysis project Ga0209172, IMG submission 184113) | Hot spring sediment bacterial and archeal communities from British Columbia, Canada, to study Microbial Dark Matter (Phase II) - Larsen... ... | reverse complement strand
GTTCTGCGGGATCACGGGATTGCTGTGGTCGCGCTTCATACAAATCGAGACGTGTACTTCGGCGGTCATCACCCCGAGCCTGCCGCGGATCAACTGGCCGAGTTGAAGGACGTCATGCAGCGGGAAAACCTTCGAATCGGATTGGCGACGGACGGAGACGCGGACCGCTTCGGAGTCCTGGATGAAGGCGGCGATTTTATCTATCCCAATGAGCTCATTGCCATGCTCGTGGACTACCTTGTCGAGAGCCGCGGCTGGCGCGGCGGAGTCGCCCGGACCGTCGCGACGACGCATTTGATCGATCGCGTGGCTGCCGCGCACGGCCTGGAGGTGTTGGAGACGCCGGTCGGTTTCAAGTACATCGGCGAATACATCAAGGAGGGAAAAATCATTCTCGGCGGCGAGGAGAGCGCTGGACTGTCGATCCGCGGTCACGCGCCCGAGAAGGACGGCATCCTCGCTTGCCTGTTGATCGCCGAAATGACGGCCGCCCGCGGCAGGCCATTGAAAACGCAACTTTCCCAGCTTTTTTCGCGAGTTGGCGAAGTGTATAATCGCCGCCTGAATATCCGGCTCGATCCGAAGATCAGCGCGCGCTTGAAGGAGAAAATCGCTTCTCCGACGACGGAATTTCATGGCAGACGCGTGGCGCGTGAAGATCGAACCGATGGACTGAAGCTGATCTTCGACGATGGAAGCTGGGTCTTGATGAGACCGTCCGGCACGGAACCCGTTGTTCGGTATTACGCGGAGTCTACGTCGCCGGCAGATCTGAACCGTTTGCTCGAATACGGAGAACAATGGGTTACCGAAGCCTGATGCAAGGATTGCTGGCGCGGATCGCTCTCGGCGTATTTGGTCTGTTGACGGCCGCGATGCTGCTGCTCGCCGTCTTCAACGATCGGGGGGCGCTCCAGGTGCGGGCGCAATCTCAGAAGCTGAACGTCCTTCAAGCCGAAATTGAAAGGCTGGAACAGGAAAATGAGCAATTGGCGCGGGAGATTCACGCGCTCCGCACCGATCCAGCGACCATCGAGAGACTGGCGCGCGAACAGTTGAAGCTCGTCAAGCCCGGTGAGGTTGTTCTCGTGGCGCCGGAACAGTAGTCCTTTCTATGCCGCCGTCTGCTGTCTCAGTTCGGCCTTTCGGTTGTGAAACTTCATACCTAAATCTTCGAGTTGTTCGACGGTCATATGCCGCTCGGCCAGCGGCAGGACCTTCCCTTCCTCCTCTTCCACGTGATGTTGGATCGTTCGACGCAGGTCGGCGACTTTGCCGTCGAATTCTGACGTCATCGGATCGATATTCGAGATTTGCTGCAGCAGATCCTTCATGTTCTGATGTTCGCGATAGGCGTCCGTCACATACTCCTCGACGCGACCGAAATTGAGACTCCGCACGGCTGGGTAGAAGATTTCTTCCTCGGCTTGGGAATGCGCCATCAACTGATGGCGGATCTGATTGAAGAGAGATCGGCGGATCATGCCGTTCACCTTCGGAGTCCGCTCCAGAGTCATGACCATTCCACCGATCAGCCGATGATCCTTCCTCAGGATGTTGGTCACCTTCATGACTTTGCGCTTTAGCTTGGGAATGGCCGACATCAGCGCGGCGCCGCCAGCCGCCAACCCTCCCCAGAACGCCCATCTGCCTCGGGCCGAAGCCCGTCTTGAAACTCGTCGTTGGAACATTGAATGCACCCTCCACGAGTTTTTTCTCTTGCAGCCTTCGAACCAAAGTCTGAACCATTCGCGCGGGCGCGGCCATTGACGGTTCTCTTCGAAGGGCTTATAGTGAGAAACGAATAACGCGGGGTGGAGCAGTGGTAGCTCGTTGGGCTCATAACCCAAAGGTCGAAGGTTCAAATCCTTCCCCCGCAATTAATTTTAAATAACTTAGAGATTATGAACTAAGTCCGTGTAGCAAATGTGTAGCAGAAATGGCGAGCAGGATTAGAGATCAGCAATCCTCCCTGCGGCTCTTTTCCTTATTTCTTTTCCCATTCAGCCATACGCGCGGCATTGTCATCGAGCGCCTTTTTAATCTCAAGCATGTTACGAAGCTGGTTATTTTCCTTTTCTAACGCGGCTATACGATCTTCATAGGCGTTCGCATCATGGCCGATGACTGCTAAACCAAGAAACGTTCCAAGAACCAATGCAACGGCAGTCAAAATCACAATCGCTCTTTGAAATGGCGTCATCTATATCACTCCTTTCCGAGTGTAGCAATTGTGTAGCAAGAGCATGAAAAATGGTACAAGAGCCAGCTCAAGACCCGCTTGCTAGCGAACGTATTTGCTAGCGCTCGCTCGGTGGCGTTCGCGGGATGGAACAGCGATCCAACGCCGGATACAAGGCTAAAGTAATGAGCACGTACGTGTTCGCTTATGGTTCGAACATGTGCTCGGGAAGATTTCGAGATTATGGTGTTTCTCCCGAGCGTCCAGGAGTCGCAGCCGTCCTGAGCGGCTACGAACTTCGCTTCAACAAACGAAGCCAGGACGGTTCAGGCAAGGCGAATATAGAGCCGCTTACAGGAATGGAGCTGTGGGGAGTCCTCTATACCGTCTCCGATGCTGACCTGAAAAAGCTCGATCAAGGTGAGGTCGGTTACCGCCGTAGCAGCGTTACGGTTCGGCTCGCTGACATGACACTCGTCGGGGCGTGGGTATATGTTGCAGTAACACCAGTAACACCAGACGAGACTCCGCTCCTTCCATACGAATGGTACAAGCGATTCTTAGTCGAGGGAGCACGCGAACACGGATTACCAAATGACTACGTCACGTTGCTTGAGGCCGTAAAGGCAATCCACGATGCTGATTCAGAACGAGACAGGCAAAAACGTGCGCTCAACTGCCACGGAGGCGCATGACGTGCATCTGCGCGCCGGTGTCCGTCGCGTCATCTTGGCCACGTCTGAAAGGGCGGTTCGGTAAGCAATGATCGCCTAAATTCGCAGCGAATCAAGAAAAGGGATGCGTCAAACTGTTCCTATCAGCGAATTGACCAATCAACTCCTTGCCTTAGGCGTAAGGCGGGGTGGCGTATTGCTCGTACATACCGCCTTTTCAAAGGTAGCTCCGGTCGAAGGAGGGCCACAGGGCTTGATAGCGGCACTTCAAATCGCCGTTGGACCGAAGGGCACGCTGGCCATGCCAAGTATGACCGATGATGACGATCATTCCTTCGATCCGAGAAATACACCCTGCTTTGGGATGGGCGTGGTCGCGGATTTTTTCTGGAGACTTCCCGGCGTTCTTCGTAGCGGTAGTCCACACGCCTTCGCCGCGATTGGGCTGAACGCCTCTGAGATCACCAAGGATCACCCTCTGGATGTACCTCACGGTTTAGACAGCCCTGTCGGACGCATCTATGAACTGGACGGACAAGTGTTGTTGCTGGGAGTGGGGCACGACGCAAATACGACGGTCCATCTGGCCGAAACAATGGCCGGCGTACGCTACCGCCGACCGAAATACGCAACTGTTCTCAGAGACGGGCGGCCCACGCGATATCACTACAGCGAGATTGATCATTGCTGTCAGAACTTCAACCTTATGGACGATTGGCTCGATGCGAAGGGGCGGCAGCGTCGCGGCATTGTGGGATATGCAGACGCGCGTCTGGCTCGTTCACGAGATATCGTGGACATTGCCGTTGCTCGTCTCAGACAGGACGAAACAGCATTTCTCCATCCCGTCGGCGTGGACAGTGAGTGCGACGACGCCAGAGCCAGTCTTGCGGGTTTAGACGGTGTCTGATGAATGCCTGGATACCCCCCAGTGGCATTCGTGAAGTGAGCTTAATCAAATGACCAGCCACAATGATGGCGTAGGCAGAGACGGAAGTCATGGTCAAGCCGCTCGCGTACGCGCGGCAGTTCCGTGACGTGCCACCATTGGAATCGATCTAAAAACTTCGCCTCTGCAGCGTCATACATACGAGGCGTACGTACACATTGCGGAGTACCTCATCAGCGATGCCCCAGATGAAATTGGCGATCCAGTTCAGCTGTCCCTGTTCCATTCCGCTTGGCGTCGGGTAGTTCAAGATAGACAATATGGAACGGAAATCATTTTACGGGAGCGCGACGTACCGGTAGGTCTGGCGAAACATCGGCCCTGCGCGAATGAGCGCACTCACTGCAGCTCGACTTCGATGACATGGGCTGAATCTGCACCCAGTCGGACGACATAATGCGGCTCGCCTGCGGGCACAAACACCCACTGGCCGGGCTGATCGAGTTGCTTCAGACCCGACGGGACCTCGCCGATCGTCTTGTCCTTGTTCTCAGGGCCCTGCGACAGCATCCGCCCTTTGATCAGGATCGCCACTGCAGGCGCGGCGTGCACATGGTGGATCTGTGACTTTTTGTCGGTGAGCTGCGCATCGTACACGCGGAACGATCCGGACTCCCCGGCCAGGTTCATGCCGTTGTGCGCCGCGGACCCCGCTGCCGATCCTCCGCCCTGGCGCAGGTTCTCGAGCGCCAGCAGATGGAAGCCTCGCTCCCCCACGTTCTGCACACCGTGTTCGCCCGCCTCGGCGACCGTGACGCTGCCAAGCGCAGGCGAGCTCTCCTGGGCCCAATCCCCGCCCGATGTATTCATGCGTATCCGCGCGCCGTCAGTCATGGCGACCATCACGACCGGATTTTTGTACGCATGCTTCAGCGTTGTGCGCGGAGGTACGTTCACGTCGAGTATCCGGAAGAGACTACTCTCGACCGCCACTTTCGCCGGCGGCGCATCGATCACCTGCTCGCCGCAGCCCGACGCACCGACGCCAATCAGCATCAGAGCCAGCCATCGACCAGACTTCCAGCGGCACATCCTATGTTCGAACCAAATAGACATATCCCATATTCTGAATGGCGAATCCCAATTCGCCTAAAGGTTTGCTGTTTCAGCGCCGACTCTTTTCCCCTCTGGCAGAAAAACGTCTCAGCCGATAACATTGCACCACCTCCCGGGAATCAGGAGAACAATCCATGAAGACGATCCGGTGTTTGCTGCCCTTGACGTTTCTCGTGGCGATCATATCGGCGGGGATTTCGCAGGTCACAGGTTTCGTACCGGTAACGCCGCCGATGCTTTTGAAACCGAGCCCGGACGATTGGCTCATTTTCAGCCGAACCTATGATGCGCAGCGCTTCAGCCCACTGGATCAAATCAACAAGCAGAATGTGAACCGGCTCGCGCAGGTTTGGTCTAAGCCGCTGGCTTCCGGGACAATCGAGATCATACCCATCGTGTATCGCGGCGTCATGTACGTGGCGGCGCCGGCCTCCGTCGACGGAACCACGCGGACCGCTGTTCAGGCGCTGGATGCCGCCACGGGTAAATTGATTTGGAAATACACGCGCCCAGCCGGGGGCGCCTCACGAGCCAAGAGTCTGGCCATTTTCGAGGATCTGGTGATATTTGCGGCGCCGGACGCTTTCATCGTCGCGCTAGACGCCCAAACGGGACGGATGCGATGGGAGACGAAATCCAGCGGAGAACTAACTTCCGGGACTGTCGTCTTCGAGGATAAAGTCCTTACCGGCCGCGCGTGCGGCAGCGAGCGGGCCAACTGCTACATTGCCGCGCACGACGCACGCACCGGAAAAGAACTATGGCGCTTCTACACTGCCCCGGGCGCCGATGATCCAGCCGCTGATGCGACGTGGGCCGGCGCGCCCGAACCGAGACGCGTCGCATCGCCATGGGGCCTGGGAGGATCATATGATTCCGCTCGCAAAACAATCTATTGGGGAGTCGCCAACCCCTCGCCTTATACACGCGCGGAACGGCACAGCGGCAATATCGATGCGGTGCCAAGAACGGCGCCGGCCAATCTCTACAGCAACTCCACTGTCGCGTTAAATCTGGACACCGGAAAATTGAGTTGGTACTACCAGCATTTGCCGGGTGATGACTGGGATCAGGATTTCACCAATGAAAGAATTCTCCTAAGGACAAGAGTCAATCCGGACCCGAAATTCGTTAAATGGATCAATCCGGACATTCCTCGCGGGGAGGAACGAGACGTTGTGGTCAATGTCGGAGAAGGCGGAGGAATATTCGTTCTCGATCGCGCCACGGGTCAATTCCTCTGGGCCAATCCGTTCCCATATGACGTTCCAAACTTCCTGATCTCCGGCATCGACGTGAAGACCGGAAAGACCGCCATCAATTGGGACCTTGTGCTGAAGAAGCCCGGCGAACGGCACGTCATCTGCGCCTACAATACGAAAAGCTACTGGCCCATGTCGTATCATCCCGCCAAGAATGCGCTGTACATTCCGTATGTGGATGATTGTCTCGATATGACCCGCGCCGACGGCAGCCAGCCACAACGGAGGACCGGCGTCCGGCGTCCCGGATCCGATCCGGAGAAATACGGTGGAATCGCCAAGGTCGATGTGTCCACCGGCGAGATTCAGCGGATCTACGAGGGCCGCGCGCCCGGCAACGGGGCGACATTGGCTACCGCCGGGGATCTGGTTTTCTGGGGAGACCTTAATCAGAAGTTCAGAGCTTTCGATGCGGATACCGGCAAGATCCTATGGGAGACGACACTCGGAGGGCCCATCCAAAACAGCACCATCACTTATCGCGTCAACGGCAAGCAGTTCGTCGCCGTCCTCACCGGCTTAGGCGCGCTCACGGCTAGCCTTTTTGAGCGAAGCGGAATCCAGCCGCAGCGCAACAATGCCATCCACGTGTTCGCCCTGCCGGACTGAAGTAACGAGGCGGCTCACTCACGTTTCATGGTGAAGCCGCCGTGCATTTTCATCATTAATCACCGCATCTTCCCATTCAGCAAAGCCATCCCGGACAGGGTGACGCCGAGTTGTATGGGATGCGGTAACGAAAGCCGATGGCGTACACCATGAAAGGCGTTCGGCTGACCAAAGGAGTAATCGTTATGGATCCATCCGGATTATCCTGAATGCTTCCCTCTCTCAAATATGACGCCTGACCGCCGCGGTGGTAACGTACGCCGAAGTCCAGGGCGAATCGTGAGTCTCTACCCGTAACGGGAATTCGAACTCCGCCGCCGAACACCCATGCCCGCGTCCAGTCGCTCGCGTTCGTCGTGGCAGCGATGTCCTCATTCGTGCGAATGCCCTCCACGGATGACGCGGTCCTGAAGAGCAGTCCGCTGATGGCGGCATTTACGTACGGACGCACGAAACCTCGCGGGACGGCGAACTCCGGACCGAAACTGAAACCTGCAATCGAGTTCGTGGTATTCACATCCACGAGAATCCTCCCGCCAACGGTTTGGGAGAACGGCACGCGCTTCGTCTCATGTCCATACTGGAGCCATGATGCATCGAAACCCAAACTGATCCAACCCGGCCTGTCGAGGTGGTAGAGGAGCGCCGCCCCCGCGCCAACGCCGTTTCCGACGTTCTCGCGGAACTCCTCTTTAGGCTCCGCCAGCTCAAAGCGGCCGCCGACTGTAAAACGGGTTGTGTTCTCGGGCTGAGCTACGGAGCGAGCCGGCGTCACAAAACATGCCCCCAGGACCATTGCTGCGACGATGATGTGAACAGCCTTCATAGATTTCCTCAATGGAAGATCATGCGTCTGAACTGCCTTAGACCGATCTACCGCCAGAATCGTTTGGATGCACTGATCCAGGACGCGTAACATGCGGACGGAGGCGCTAAATCATGGGAGCTTATCGACGACAACGAAATCGAATCCCGTTTGTGGCGGTGATGGTCTGCTTCCAGGCGGCCGCGCTCTCCTTGATGGCGCACCACGGCGCTTCCCAATACGACATGAATAGGGAACTGAAGCTGACGGGAACCGTCAAGCAATGGACGTTCGACAACCCTCATAGCTGGCTATGGCTCAACGTGACGAACGCTCAAGGCGTCGTCGAGGAGTGGAGCATCGAGAGCGCGCCGCCCAATTATCTCTCGCGTCAGGGCTGGTCCGCCTCCACGCTGAAAGCGGGAGAGAAGGTCACTGTGGCGATATCCCCGAAGAAAGGCGAACTTCGAAGCGCCATACTTCTTGAAGTGGTGCGCACGAACGGCGAAACGCTCGTCGTACGTCCCCGCGGCGCTTTCGGGCGACCCGCCGCGCTTCCATAAAACGCCTGCAGCTGCTGTCGTGCGCCACGAAATCCTGGGGGAGTTGAAAGATGTGGTCTCGGACGAGGGACGGGGCGTTCTGTTCTCTTCATACAATACCCAGGACGTGGAGCAGATTTCCGATCAGATTACCTTTTTCGACCGTGGCCGCATCATCGACTCCCTGGACAAGGAAACCTGCCTGGATCGCGATGGAGGCGTCGGCGCATGAGTAGCAAACTCGTATTCGTTCTGATTGTTGCGGGTCCACTGGCGGTGATGCTCAGCGGCAGCGAGCAGCCATGGCCGGTGCAGAACCCTGCACCCCCTCAGGCGCGCGAAGCGGCCGCGTCGCCGGCATCGGACTCGAATGCGGCATGCGCAGCATTCGAGGCAAAGCCGGGCCGCCCGGTCTGGCCCGAAATTCCGAATGCAGAGATGCAGCTCGCGCTGGTGCAATCTCTGGAGAGACGTCTGGCGAGTGCGGGGACGGCCGATACTCCCGGCATCCTTCTGGAACTCGGACGCGCGAAAGCGCGGTTTGCTTCCAACCGGAATACGCCTCAGGCCAGTTATGCCGGGGCGCGTTCCGGCGAATTCTCCTACAACGAGGTCGGAGGGAATTGGATCTATCGGGGTCGGGAACTTCAATGAACTGATCCGCCGGTTTCCCGGCCATGAGCTTGTGGACGACGCCGCGTACGAATTGACGCTTCTTCCTCGGGGCGGCGAATGCGAAGGCTGGATTCCATGCTACATCTCACGGGAATGGGACCCACTCGCCGCGTTCCTCCAGGCGTATCCGGCCTCACCGTTCGCGGACGCCGCGATAGAACGCACTCTGGCCGCGTTTGGATTCGTTGAAACGGACAAAGATCTGCGGACCAGCACGGGCTTCAGTGATCCCGAGGAGATCCGGAAGCTGACGGAGTCCCTCGAGGCCGTCGGACGGATGCTGCCGTCGCGGGGCGGGCGGTTGCTGCTCCGCGCCGCTGAAATCTGGGAAGCGTTCTTCGACTACGATCGCGCAAGGGACGTCTATCGGGCGGCGCTGCAGACGCCAGATTCTGCGGTCCGCGGTTGTGCTTCGGCGCGAATCGACGGCCTGCCGGAGCGCTGGTTCACGCTCGAGCCGGCGCGCGTCATCCATCCGCAGCTCGTCGAGCTGACGTGGGAAGCTCCGGCTTCTGGAGCGACCGCTTACACGGTCTTTCGATCGGCTGCAAAGTCCGAGACCGGAACCATCGTGGCGCAGCTTCCTTCGGACGCGCGTTCCTGGGCGGACACGACGACTGAACCGGGCAGAGTCTATTGGTACCGCGTGACGGGAGGCGGAGACGGCGGGATGCGCAGCAACCCCTCAGCCGCCGAGACGCCCGCGTTGGCTCTCAACATTCTCGGAATCGCGGTCTCATCCGATGACGGGCGTCTTCACGTGTTTGGCTATCTGAGCAACGGCTTCCCGCAGGTCATTCACGTCGCGCCGGATGGAACCTCGCTGGAACGCGACAATGCCGAATTCATCGGTCTGGATAGCGGCCTGGTGCGTCCTTCGTTCGCGGCGTATGTCAGAGAGGTGTGGCTGGTCGATGACGATGGGCGCCGCGCCCTTCGCTTCCAAGGTGAACCCGGAGCGCTACCGTCGGGTCTTCCGGACGTTGTCCGCCAAGGACGGGAGTTGCTCAGCATCTATCCCTTTACCCCTCGAAACGCAGGCCTCCGTTTGATCGTCTCCATTGACGAGAAGGAAAAGGCTGCGTGGATCACGCACGGCGGCGGAGGCGCCCGTGCGCCGATGTCCATGAATTGCCTGGCGGCGGCGGTTTGCTGGCTTGGGGGAGAAAGGGATGTTCGTCTTCAGGACGAATCCGGCCGTGTTCTGACGACCATCCCCTTGCCTCAGGCCCCTGGCGACCTCATGTGGGCGACGAAGGTTTTCGCGGATCCTGCAGACGCTTCAGTATGGGTCCTGCAGCGGGCGGGGCGCCTTCTCCATATCGGAAGAGACGGAACGATCCGCCAGAGCGTGACGTTGACCGAGCGGTCCCGTGCGTATTCCATCAACCTGACGGCAGACCTCGCGCGCCGCGAGATTTGGTTCACACGTTCAGCAGCCAACGGCAGGCACGAACTGCTGCGTCTGGATCTCAATGGCCCGAACGGTCAGGCCGCCCCTCCTCGCGTGATTTCCGGCGACATCCCGTTTGGCTCCCATCTCGCGCCGGACTTCAGCGGCGGACTCTGGCTGGCAAACCAGCAAACGGCCACCCGACTGGATGCCAATGGCCAAACCCAATTCATCGTTCGCCTGCACGCGCCCCCGCATCGGTAGCCAGTTCATTGCGTCCAGTCGGCCGGTCAGCGGCCCATCGATCCTCCATTCTTGGCTTGCTACTCTTCACGCAGCACGCGTGCGAGATCGACCCTTGTCGCCGTGATCGCCGGACCGAGGCTGACGGCAAGAGCCGCTGTAAAAATCAGCGCAGAGACCACCGCCAATGTTGTGGCGTCCAGCGGCTGCACTTGGAAAAGGAACGCTCGAATTGTGTTCGAGCCCATCCAGGCGAGAACAAGACCCAGCGCGAGGCCAACCCCGACGAGCCGGATTGTTTCAATGAGCACGAAGCCGCCAAGCCGCCATCCCGTACCGCCTAGCGCAGCCCGGATGCTGATCTCTCGTCTGCGGCTAGTTGCCAGGGATTCCGCCAGTACGTAGGCGCCCAGGACAGTCAGCAACGCCGCGACGCTCCCGAGCCCGCCGAGCATGACCATCCCGAATCGCTGTGGACTCATCTGCTGAACAAGCCGTTCATCGATCGTGAGCAAAGGTTGCGGCGTGACTGCCGGGTCCAATTGCTTGATTGCGCTCATCGTCTCCCGTACGGCAGAAGCCGAGTCGGAGGAGGCGCGCAGCACCACGATCCGGCTGGAGGATGCTGGCAACTGCTCGAGCGGCATGTACATGACAAGAGGTTCAAGGGTTCTGATACTGGTGATGACGTCTGGCACGACGCCGATAACCTCGATGACGTCTGCCGGTCGTCCAATCGGATAGATCGGCTCCGTTATCCGGCGACCCACTGGATTCCCGCCATCAGAAAGCAGTCGGCCGAATGATTCGCTCACAATCGTCACGCGCGGAGCGCCTGCGCGATCATAGCTGGTGAAGCCGCGCCCCGCCCGAATGGGAAGGCCAACGGTAGAGAAATAGTGCTGGTCGACCCCCGTGAAGGTGACCATCGAGGGAAACTGCCGCGGTACGCCGTCTATCACAAGCTTTCCGCTAGGCGCCATACCTCCGCGAAACAACGTCATCGAGATCGACCGAATGGAGGGATTGTTGCTCAGTCTCTGGCGCAGCTCCCCGAAGAATCCCGCAGCCTGCTCCGGCGAGTAACCGTAGGGACCGAGCGCAACGCCGCCAGTAACAAGACGACTGGTGTCGTATCCAGGATTCAAGCTGAGTGCAGCTATCAAGCTGCGTCCAAGAAGCCCTGCGCCAGCCAGGAGCGTGAGCGACGCTGCGACTTGACCGATGACCAACATACTTCTCGTTCGGCTTGCGGTGAGTCGTTGCGTGGCGAAGCCGGTTCGGCCGCGCAGCGCGTCTTGCACGTTGACGGAAAACGCAAACATTCCAGCTACCACAGCGATCACCAGCGTCGCGACTACAGCCCCGCCGGCGGCGGCGAGCAGAACGCTTTCGTCAATGGACAACTCCAAGAGATCAATCCGCACGCCTCCGGGCGCCTCGAACAGTTGGATTCCCGCGAAAAGCCACTGCGTCGCAGGAACTGCAAGGATCGCGCCTGCGACGGACAGGAGCGCGCCTTCTATTACGACGCCACGCGCGATACGCGCCCGCGGCGCCCCTAAAGCCAGGCGCATTGCAAACTCGCCGCGACGCACCTCCGTTTGTATGAGCAGCAGCATCGCGGCTGTGAGACACGCAATAAGCAGGAGCAGGCCGACCGTGAACGCCAGCAAACGCGTGAACTGCGCCATGCCCGCGCGGGCGGCTTCCGGAATGGCGGCGCGATTGACATTCGTTAATACGAACGTTCCGCCGAACTGGTCGGGCGCCAGATTGGCGAGGCGCGCCTCTGCCTGCGCCTTGTCGCTTCCATCTCGAAGGCGTCCGATAAGCGTGATCCAAGCCACAGGCGACGATCTGGTGTTAGCAACGGCGAAGAAGTTATTTACAGGTATTTCGACGACGTCGGCGATCGCATGTAAGGGCAGGTACAGATCGGGGGCCTCCGCTAAGCTCAAGCCCCGGAAGCCGCGAGGCGCCACGCCAACAACTGTCGCCCTGCGGCCCGAAACGATGATCTCACGGCCAACGACATTGGGGTCCGCTAGGAACGCCTGCCGCCAGTACCGATCCGACAGAACAACCACGAGCCGTGCTCCGCGCCGATCGTCCTCGGGCCGAAATTCACGGCCTAAGGCAAGCCGTACACCGAGCGTGCTGAAGAAGTCGTGGCTGGCAAAATAGGCCATGCCGGGGGTCGGCAGACTGGCAGCGGCGACAGGCACTGAGTAACCTCCTCCACCAGCCGCGAGTGCTTCAAAGATTCCGCTATCTCGAACGGCTGGGTACAGCGGGTAGATGTGGCTGTCCCGGACCGTTGGGTCACTGACCACAGGCCGCCTGCCAACAATGAACAGGTTCTCCGGTGTTCTGACGGGCAGGGGACGGAGCAGAACGGCGGTGAGCAGCGACCATGTTGCCGCGGCGGCCGCTATGCCGCAAGCCAGAGCCGTGATCGATGCAATGGCTGTCCGAGGGCGACGCGCCAGCCGACGAATGGCGTAACCAACATCCTGGCGGAGATGGTCGAGCCATGCCCCTGTTCTGGCCTCCCGGACAACTTCCTTGACCTGCTCAACGCCGCCGAACTCGACAAGAGCTTCCCGCCGTGCTTCCTGAGGCGCTATGCCGGATCGAATCCTGGCGTCGATCTCATGCTGCAGATATGACTGAACCTCATCATCCAGCGCCTGTTCAGCAGAACGCGCCCTGAGCAAGCGCCGGAGCATCGAGCGAAAACGCGCCCACCCCATGGTTCACGCCCCTTCCAAAACCTTGGAAACCGCAGTCGTGATCAACTTCCAATCCTGCTCTTCACGCGCCAGTTGTTTCCGGCCTGCCTTCGTGATCGAGTAGTATTTCGCCCTGCGATTGTTTTCCGAGACGCCCCATTCGCCAAGAGCCCACCCGTTTTCCTCAATCCTTTGCAACGCAGGGAACAGAGAGCCGGGGGTGACTTGAAACACGTCCTCAGTCAGGTTGCGCAGCCGCTGCATGATTCCCCAACCATGCATGGGTTCCCGCGATATTACGCGCAGGATGAGCAGATCCAGCGTGCCTTGAAGGACGTCCTTCCGATTGTTCACGTCGACTCCTATCGGATCACGACAAGAAGTATCATCCGTCTCAGTCGGATGTCAATAGGAGACCCGGGACGGGGAAGCATCGCCGCCAGAAGAAGCGTGTTCCTGTGGCTATGCCGCGGCTGCCAAGCATAGAAAGCCGGGATCGCCGCAGCGGAAATACCGTAAAATCCGACCAGGAGCTAACAACATCAACGATGACGCTCACCATTCAATTGAAGCCGGAGGTCGAAGCAAGCCTCGCCGCCCAGGCTCGGGCTAGAGGACTTACGGTTGCGGAATACGTGGGTTCTTTGCTTGAGCAGCTTGCGCAGCCAGGGCGGCAGATGAGTCCGGAACAACGCGCCAACGCCCTTTCCGAATGGGCGAAGGAGTTTCCGCAGGCTTCACCACTCTCCGATGAAGCCGTGAGTCGAGAAAGCATCTACCGCCGAGATCCATCTTAAGATGAGCTGTCTGTCTGGCAGACACGAATGTTCTGCTTCGGTACGTCCAGGAAAATCATGAAATGCACGCTGCGGCTTTCGGCGCACTGGATTCCCTTATTCGGAGCGGCGAGACGCTCGTGATTGTTCCGCAGAATATTGCGGAGTTCTGGAACGTCGCGACACGACCTTCCGATCAGAATGGGCTTGGACTAACGCCTTCGGAAGCCGACGAACGAATCACAAAGCTCGAGTCACTGGTCACGATTCTTCCGGAAACTCCGGAAATCTATTCGGAATGGCGAAAACTTGTGGTCACGCATTCCGTTTCAGGAGTCCGCGTCTTCGACGCCCGGTTGGTAGCGTCCATGCACGTCCACGGCGTGAAGGACATTGTGACTTTCAACGTGAACGATTACCTTCGCTATCCCGACATTCGCGTCCTGCATCCCACGGATCTCGTACCAAAGTCAGACGAATGAGGAGCTAATGTTGGTAGACCTCCGTGCGCGGCCAATGTACGAGAGCGCGTTCGGACTCCGCTGCGGCGACCGGCTGACCCGAAGCCGACCAATGTACGACACTCTTACGACATCGGCCTAGAATAGGACAAACTTTCGCTGGGACGATCAAATGCGACGGCGCCATGCCGATGACCTCGGCGACCGCGCCGTCCATCGCGACGGACCGGTCAAGAATTCCGCACAATCGCCGCCGCGCCTCCGCATGGGCCTCTCGATTGACCCTTGCTTCGGCATGTCCCCGCCTTACAATGCCGCCCGAACTACCTCCCACGTGTGTGGTTGCAAGACCGGGCGGCTGACTTTCACGTCCGCCCGGTCATTTTTTCGGATGGCAACAAAAAAGGCCGCTGTGAGCGGCCTCTTTAATTCCAGGTTGCGGGTCTCCGCGGGTCAGTTCGTGAGGAACTTCCGGGCGGTCTCAAGGTCGCACTTTTCATTGGAGTGCGGCATGTTGGGTCTGTACTCCCATTTTCCGGACCATTGGACGGGCGCCGCGAGATACACGGGGTCTTCGACGGTTCCTGAATAGATCAACGTCTTGCGGTCGGGTCCCAGCGCGAAGCGTTCGACCAGCTTCTTGCGCGTACTGCTGGGCAGCGACGTCGACAGCCCCATGGCGTGCTCGCTGAAATTCGTCGTCTCTACCACGAGCGCGTCCCCTTCCCATCGTCCCACGGAGTGGCCGTGCAGCGATGTCTGCGTCGCGGGTGGATGCTGCCGGCCGTCCAGATAAATAATGCGTTCCGTGTCCATCCAGTCGACTTTCATGACGACGCGGTCTTTCTGCACTGTGATGGTGTTCGCAACGGGATAGAACATCAGAGCCGGAGCGCCGATAGG
>Ga0209172_10005519_pt1 | contig 15274 bp, 16 predicted proteins | sample LarsenN4metaG_FD_184113 | JGI IMG/M metagenome (GOLD analysis project Ga0209172, IMG submission 184113) | Hot spring sediment bacterial and archeal communities from British Columbia, Canada, to study Microbial Dark Matter (Phase II) - Larsen... ... | reverse complement strand
GGTAGTCGCTTCCGCGACTGGCGTGACCCCGCGCGCGGCGTCCCAGCTTCTGTCCGCGGCCGGCGGGGATGCGAAGATCGCGATCGTGATGGGTCAAACGGGGGCTGACGCGGCGGCGGCCCGCCAAGCCCTTTCCGCGGCGGGCGGCTTCGTGCGCGATGCCGTCCGGCGCGTCGGGCGCGACCGCTAGCGGCCCGATCCACGTGTCTGCGGCCTAACCACAGGCGCTTCAGGCTTGGATCGCGCGGGTTGACACTGTACGGCTAGGTGCCGTACAATTTGCTGTGCGGCGAATGCCCGTATGGAGGGTAACGACCTATGACGAGTCCTGCAGCCAGGAAGCGTCGCGACGCAAAAGTCGGGCGGCTGGAGCTCCGCGCCACCCCGAGCCAGACCGCGGTGATCAGGCAGGCAGCAGCTGCCACGGCCAAGACGGTTACGGCGTTTGTGCTCGATGCTGCGACGATCGAGGCTCAGCGGGCTCTGGCTGACCGGCGTCTCTTTCGCCTCGATCCCGACCGCTGGGAACGGTTCGTGAAAGCGCTGGACCGGCCAGTGAAGGCGAAGCCTCGGCTGACGAAGCTGATGAGGCGGCCAGGCGCCTTGGATTGAGTTGGCGCAACTCTCTGGGCCTGAGCCGCTGACCGCCTCGCACGACGTCAGGAATTTCGACTGCGGCAAGCAAGAACTGACCGAGTGGCTACGTCGCTATGCTCTCCAGAGTCACCAGGCCGGCGCGGCGAGGGTCTACGTTGTGCATCGAGCCGGGCGCGTGGTCGGCTACTACGCGCTCGCTGCGGGAAGCGTAGAGCCCGACGAGGCTCCGGAGCGGGTTAAGAAGGGTCTCGCCCGCCACCCGATCCCTGTGATCCTGCTTGCCCGACTTGCGGTAGATGTCTCGGAGCGTCGCCAGGGGCTTGGTGGCACTCTTCTGAAGGACGCCGTGAGACGAATAACCTCGGCGGCCGACGAGATCGGTGCACGGGCGGTCCTGGTTAACGCCAAAGACGATGAGGCTAAAGAGTTCTACCGGCACTTCGATTTCGAGCCGTCGCCGACCGATCCGTTGCATCTGTTCCTGCTCATGAAAGATCTGCGCGCCATTCTCAGGGCGAGATAGCCTCGTTTGATACGCTAGCGTTCATGATGGAGCCCAGTACACCTTCTTCCCGCGCACTTCCAGATCAGCCGTATGAAACCAGCCCTGCGTGATCCTGTTTCGAGGTAGAGATCACACGCAGGAATCCCAAGGCTACCGACACGGCTCCGCGCGAAGACGATCACAGTCACCGCCGATAAGGAGACGCCTGCGTGGGGTTCCTCGGTCATGGGATGTCGGTCCTCCCGACGCAACAGTGCGCCAGGCGAGATGCCAGGTGGGCAAATGCGGAATCCCCCTCCCGGCACCACGAAGGTTTGTTCATGTTAGGAGCACCTCCCTGAATGGTCACTGGGTGCGAAAAGCGGTAGCCCTGTGCCCGTGCGGTTAGTTAGCCTCTGACGACCTTCAGTGGTACACGCGTTTTGCCCCAGAGGCATTTCTAAGGCCACCTTCGGCCATACGAGCGTTACGACGAGGGCGCTTCGGAGGGCACGGACCGATCCCCATCCGTCACGGGGAGGAGGTGCAATAATTTCGACGCCAGAAGCCGTCTCTTGTACTGGACGTCGGATCGGCGGGGACAGGAGTTGGCGGAGCCATCGGCAGCGCCGCGCCAGGAATTTGAAGAGGTCGTCAGGCCGCATCTCGAGTACCTGTACGCCCTGGGCGTGCGGCTGACCGGCAACCGGACGGCCGCGGAGGACCTAGTCCAGGACGCCCTGCTCCGGGCATTCCGCGGCTTTGCCGGGCTGCGCAACCGCGAGCGCCCCCGGCTGTGGCTGACCCGTGTGCTGACCACCGCTTTTTACGACCGTTTGCGGAACGACGCTCGGGAGCCGGAGACCGTCAACGTGGACGAGGAGTTCGACCTCTTTGACACGATCGTGGAAGAAGACCCCTTTCCGTACTCCGACCGGGTCCACCTGGACTTCCTGGAGCTCTTCGACGATGTGAAGCTGATCGAGGTCCTGCAACGAATCCATCCGTCCCATCGCACCGCCCTGATCCTGGCCTACGTGTACGGCTACACGGCGCGGGAGATCGCCGAGATCACCAGCGCCCCGCTCGGCACGGTCCTGGCCTGGCTCCACCGGGGCCGCAAGCAACTGGAACGCGAGCTGTGGGACTACGCAACCCGCAACCGGCTCCTCATGTCTCGTCAGGAGGCGCGCGCGTGATCAACTGCAAAGAGGCGGTGGCCCGACTGTGGTCCTACCTGGACCGCAACCTCGGCCTGGTGGAAGAGCAGGAACTGGAAGCGCACCTGGGGCTCTGCCGGCATTGTTGCGGCGAACTAGAATTTGCCAAGCAGATCCGAGGCCGGCTGAGGCAGCCGGCCGGCGAGGCGGAGATCCCACCCGAGGCGCGGCTGAAGCTGGACGCGTTCCTCAAGGGTCTTGGGGGAAGCGATGAGTGACCACACGATGCACCCCGTCGCCCCGACCAGCGATGACCTGCTGGGACAGGAGGCCATCAAGGCGTCGGTCCGCGAGGCTTACCGCGCGGTGATCGGGACCACGAGCACCGTGGCCGAGCGGCTCTACGATCCCGGACAGTTGGCCCTGCTGCCGCGCGGAGCCATTGAGCAGGCTCTGGGCGTGGGCAATCCCGTGCGTGCCGCCGGGCTGCGGCCGGGGGAGGTGGTGGTCGACCTGGGCTGCGGCGGCGGCATCGATACCATCCTCGCCGCACATGCGGTGGCGCCGGCCGGCAAGGCCATCGGGCTGGACATGCTGCCGGAGATGCTGGAGGTCGCCGCGCGCAATGCCCGGGAGGCCGGGGTGCGCAACGTGGAGTGGCTGCGAGGCGAGATGGAGGCGATCCCTCTGCCAGAGGCCAGCGTGGACGTCGTCATCAGCAACGGCGTGCTCAACCTCTCGCCGCGCAAGTCGCGGGCCTTCGCGGAGATCTTTCGCATCCTGCGACCGGGCGGGCGCATGGTCGTGGCGGATATCGTGGTGGACGAGGAACTGCCGACGGAGGTGCTGACCAGCGCCGCGGCCTGGGCAGGCTGACTGTCCGGGGCCCTGGCGGAGCGTGTCTTCGTCAGCAAGTTACAGAAGATCGGGTTCGCGGAGATACAACGCGGAGAGGAGTTGCCGTTCGGCGTGGACGAGTGTGAGCAGTATCCCCTGTTTACTCCGGAATTGATCGCCCTGATGCGGCGACTGATCCCTCGGGCGCAGCAGGCGACGGTCGCCCGGTCGATCATCTTCACGGCCAAAAAGCCCTAAAGGTCCCGCACTCGCCCGACCGGGCAAAGGAGGCTCCGAAGGCGGCCATGACCTGGATCAAGACCCTGAACGAAGACGAGGTGGCCGGACCACTGCGCCAGATGTACGAAGCCGACCTGGCCCGGCTGGGGTTTGTGATGGAAGCCACCAGGGCGCTGTCCCTCAAGCCGGATGTGGCCCAGGCCTTCGAGACGTTCACCGCGGCCGTCAAACAGGCCTCCGCGTTGACCCCGCAGGAGCGGCGGCTGATCAGCCTGCTGGTGGCCGACCGGTTGGGCTCGACCTACTGCGTGCTGGTCTACGCCATCGACGTGGAGCGCGACCTCGGCGGGCTGGAGCGGGTGCTGGCGGTGCTGCACGACTACCACGATGCCGGGCTGAGCCAGCGCGAGGTGGCCATCCTCGACTACGCGGTGGCGGCAGCGACGGGCCACCCGACCGAGCAGCACATCCAGCGACTCCGCGAGAACGGGCTGGACGACGGGGCGATCCTCGACATCGCCGTGTGGGCCAACCTGCGCGCCTTCCGCAGCCGGATCTATGAGGCGCTGGGGGTGCAGACCGACCCATTCTTTCTGGAGCAGGAGGATTTGCTCATGGCGGTGGCCGCGCCGGGCGCGCGGCCAGCGTAAGGCGTTACGGGCGCAGCGAGCCCGGGCAGAGCACACCTCGAGGTCGCGGGCGGTGGGACGCCATCGCCGGCACGCCAGGGACGCCTGGCACATTCGCAGTCCGAGGAGGAATGAGCATGGCCATCCAAACCAGCCTCAACGGGGTAAACGTGGAGCAACTGGTGGCGACCGTCAACGCCATCAAATCGAATCCCGGCCTGGCGCGATTCACGTTCCGGGCCACCAGCGATTGGGTGGACGGCGGGCGATCCCGGACAAAGATTCAGGGCTTCTACGGTGCGGGACAAGAGGACACCTCGCGCACCAGGCCCTTCATCCTGGAAGGCGACGAGCCGCCGGTGCTGCTGGGCACGAACACCGCGCCCAACGCGGTGGAGGCGGTCCTCCACGCCCTGGCCTCCTGCCTGGCGGTCGGGTTCGTCTACAACGCCGCCGCCCAGGGGATCAAAGTCGAGAGCCTGCAGTTCAAACTGGAGGGAGACCTCGACCTGCACGGTTTCCTGGGGCTCTCCGATCAGACCCGGGCGGGCTTCCAGAACATCCGCGTCTCCTACCGGGTCAAGTCCGACGCGCCGCGCGAGAAGGTCGTCGCGCTGTGCGACTACGTCCAGAAGACCTCGCCGGTGCTGGACATCATCCGCAACCCCGTCGCGGTGACCGTGACGCTGGAGGACTGATGCCGGCAGAGTGACCTGGGAGAGCGACACGACGGGGGCCGGGGGTCCAGCCCGGCCCCTGCCACGGGACCAATTGCCGTGATCCATGACGCGCGTACGGGAGAACGAGTGTGAGGGAGGCTCCCGCGCATCTTACGTGGTGAAATCCGCCGGTGCAGGCTGTTCTCTCAGAGTTGCAGCGAAGCAGCGGTGCAACTTGGGTTCTTTCTCCCTCGTGGTAGTCAGGAGGTGACATGGCAGCACCATGTGCTGCCGTCCGAGGGGGCGAAGCTCCCTGAGGAGGAAGTGCAACTATGCTCGGAAGCTTTCTTCCACGGCGCGTCGGAATGAGCGCGGATCAATCGCGGGATAGCGGTACAGGTCCGGCTCGATTCGCTGGAAGTATTCCAGAACGCGTCGCCGATCGACCAAACCCATCCGGATCAGTGCCTGGACGTCCTCCAGATCCTGCGCGTGGCTCCGTTCGACCTTCGCCAGCGCCTGTGCGTATGGGTCGAAATGATAGAATGCGATCTTGCCCTCGCTGGCAATGAAGAGGCTGCGATCCTCCCAGCTGGCCGGCACCGGGATGAAGTCTGCAGGCGAGGCCAACTCGACGTTGACCCGGAGTTCTTCCTTCAGCAGCGGAATCACCCGGAGCAGGCGATCGGTCTCAGGAACTATGCGGATGTCGATGTCAATCGTACTCCTGCGCCATCCGAGCAGGACCGCCGTCGCTCCGCCTGTGAAGTACACGCGGGTTTCGACGTCGGCCTCCGGGCCGAGGCGGCGCATGAAGCGGCGGATGCGGTCCGAATCGGCTACCGTGCGCATTCCGCCGCCCGTTCGAAGCTCACGAGTCGCCGGATCAGCGCATTGTACCGTGAGTGCGCCGTGTCAGAGTCGTCACGAGCAAGGAGATCGTACAGGCGGCGCTCAGGGGACGTGATGGCGTGGGGGATGCGAAAGCCCAACCGCCGCAGTCGGGGAGCGCCAACGGAAACCAGCAGCGCCGGGACAGACTCCCTGCCGCGCTCCACGTCCCGCAGGCCCGCCTCGATCAAATCCTGCCCTGGCAGTAGTTCGCTCTTCACGACTTGATTATAGCCCGAGTCTGGCTCTAGCCCCTCAGTGATCCGCGAATGCCTCCCACACCTGGCGTTCTCACGACTCCACTGCCGCCAGGAGGGCCCATGCAGATCTCGCACCGTTGCGTCATAATTGCCGGTGACCTTCCATACCCTGCAGCGGACGGCGCAGTTCCGCCAGCCGCTCCTCGATCATCTGCCGCAGCTGCGCCTTGCTGCGCGCACTACTCCGCGGTGGCCGCTGGCCCGTGATCAGCACAGCCTACCGGCAGGTGGCCGCGGCGTGCCACGCGCTGCGCAACGGCAGGACATCCCGCGGATCAAGGTGGCGCTGGCGCTGCGCGGGGTGATCGCCCCTTACGTGCGGCCACCGCTGCGGCCGCTTGATCAGACCCAGATGGCCGACCTGCGGTCAGCGCTTCCCGTCACGGAGTCAACTTCCCATGGACCATGACAGTCCTCGTCCGTCAGGAAGTGGAGTTACCCCGGTTTCGTGGAGGGCGGACTGCCAGGCTGCTCTAGCCTTCGCTATCGAGGTGGACGTCCCCGCGGGGCCCTCCTGACGTCAACAGGACGCTGGAATGCGTCGCCCATTTCACGGTCTGGCCAAGAGGGGCTCCAGATCGAGCACCTGAATGCCGGTGGCCGTCGTCCAGGCGGCGAAGGGGCGCGCGCCCGGCATGGGCCTCCACGGCGTGGCGTTGGGGTAATCCCCCTTTCCGAGCCTCTTGACGGACCGCCACGTTCCGTCGAATGCCCGGAGGGCTATAGAGCCGTCCTCTTCCTGCCACAAGGCGAGGACGCCCTTCGCCCAGAGGCCCACCGTGGGGTGCCTCCCCGCGCCGCCGGAGATCTCCAGCGGCGCGCTCCACCGGTCGCCCTCTCCCCGCATGTACTGGATGACCACCTTCCCACCGCGCAGGCGCTCCCAGGCCAGGTGAATCCGCCCGGTGGCATCGACGGCGATGGCGGGCTTGGTGGAGGGCGCCGGCCCGGAGGTCAAAGCCTCAGGCGTCCGCCACTCGCCGTGCCGGCGGGTGTAGGTGATCTGGAAGGCCTGACCGTCGGACTGAAACCAGACGACGTGCGGACGGCCGGCAGCATCGACGGCGAGGGCGGGATTGACCGCATCGGGAAAGCCGCCCGATAGCCGCAGCATGCGGCTCCAACCGCTGTCGTGCCGCAGGTAGTAGATCTCGTAGATGCCGCCGTGCGCGCTGGGTTGTCCCTGGGAGGCCTCCCGGATCCCGTACCAGGCCAGGTGGAGTTGGTTGTTGCGATCCACATCCAGCGAGGGATAGCCCGCATATGGCAGAGGTGAGGAGAGAGTGACGGGCCGGTGCCACCCGCCTGCATACAACCGGTAGTGCACGGCCCCGGCACCGGTAGAGAGGTCAGTCCAGGCAACGTGCACCCGTCCCTGACCGTCCACCGCCAGAGTGGAGAGCGTTGCCGGCCCCGGCCCCGGACTGGCCTGTCCCAGGCTCCGCCAGGTACGACCGTCCGTGGAGACGTCGACGAAGACCTGGGGGACGCTACGGACGACCCTGGTATATGTAACGTAGAGTTGACCCCCCTGCCAGACGATCTTGTGCTGATTGTTGGATTCCGTGCCGACGGCCGCCGCGTAGCGCTGCTGAGCCGAGAGCGGGTGCGCCGGGGCCAGGATCAGGGCGAGGCTGATACCGATCAGCAGGCGCATCATGTCTGCTCCTTGGTTCGCCGGATCCAGCGGCTGGGTGCGGTGAGAGATCCGCAAACCAGTTCCACAGCGGCAGGGATTGTCCCGCTGGATGCGGAATAGCGAAACGTAATGCCAGGAGAAACGCCGTTCCTCCCAGAGAAACAAACCGGCTCACGCGCGGGACGCGTGACCAAGGTCACGCCCCTGCGGGCGGTTGATCGGGCCCTCCAACTGATCGACCTGCTGGCCAACGGGTCGCCCCGGCTGGGCGTCAGCGACCTTTCCAGGGCGACGGGATGGAGCAAAGCGGTGGTCTTCCGCCTCCTCCGGACACTGGAGACGCACGGCTACGCCGTCCGCGATGAGGACCGGCGATACCGGCTCGGCACCAAACCGCTGGAGCTTGCCGGTGAAGTGCTGCGCCGCTCTGAGGTCCACCAGGTCGCCCGCCCGATCATGCTGACCCTCGCCGAACGGACCGGCGAATCCGTCGTCCTGACAGCCCCGACGGCCAGCGGCGTGATTTGCCTGGACACCGTCGACAGCCCGCAGCAGCTGCGGGCGAGCTTCCGGGTGGGACGGGTCATCCCATGGCACGCGGGCGCCGCCGGCAGGCTGCACCTGGCGTACCTTCCCGACGGCCGTATCCAGGAGATCCTGACCCCGGGACTTCCCAGATTTACCGAGCGGACCATCACCGATCCCCACCGGCTCTGGGAGGATATTGTCCGAATCCGGGAGCAGGGGTTCGCGTTCACTGTGGGCGAGCTGGACCCCGGCGTCGCCGCCATCTCGGTGCCGATCGTGGATCGGCGCCACGAAGTGGTTGCGGCGGTGAGCGTCGGGGGGCCGGCCGCGCGGTTCGAGGAACGCCGCCTGCCCGTCCTCATCGCGGAGGTGCGGCGGGCGGCCGAAGACATCTCCGTGCGGCTCCTCGGTGGCCGGCGCGCCGTCGACCGCGGGGATCAGACAGCAGTCTGACGAGAAGTCCTAGAAAGGGGGGAAGAGCATGAAGCACGTTGCGGGTGTGCTGTTGGTGGTGGCGGCGCTGCTCTTTCTGCCGGGGCAGGTGCTCTCCCAGGCGCCGATCACCTTCAACTACATCGAGCAGCAGATCATCACCGCCAGCGATCCGGCGGCTGCCGTGGACGAGAGCAGCCTGATCGCGGCGATCAACCTCTACGATCCGCTGCTCTATCCCAACGTCGAGCAGGGGTCGATGGCGCCGCGGGCCCACGTGGCGGAGTCCTGGACCCTCTCACCCGACGGCAAGGTCTATACGTTCAAGATCCGCCGCGGCATCAAGTTCCACAGTGGGCGAGAATTGACCGCCGATGACGTGGTCTTCTCCATGGACCGGGCCCTGCGGCTGAAGAAGGGCTTCTCCTGGGTGTGGACGCCCGTCCTGGAGCCCGGACGGGTGAAGGCGGTCGACCGGTACACGGTGCGCGCCGAACTCACAAGCGCCTACGCGCCGTTCCTGGGGTCGTTGTTGTTGTTCTTCATCCTCGACAAGGAACTCGTGATGAGCAATCTCCGCCCCGGGCCCTACGGGGAGTTCGGGGACTACGGAACGTCCTTCCTGGAGCGCGCCGACGCGGGGTCCGGCCCCTACAGGATGGAGCGGTTCGACCGCGCCACCGAGATGGTGATGGCGCGGTTTGACGGCTACTGGCGCGGGTGGAAGCCGAACCAGATCAGCCGCGTGTCCTTCAAGACGGTGACGGAGGAGGCGACGGTCAAGACCCTGTTGCTGTCGGGGCAGGCGGACATGGTCAACCAGTGGCTGACGGTGCAGGGCTTCCGCGAGCTGCGTCAGGCCTCGGGGATCGTCGTCAAGGAGGATCCCTCCGTCCAGCTCTTCCACCTCGAGATGAACACCAAGAAACCGCCGCTGGACAACGTGAAGGTGCGGCAGGCGATTGCCTTCGCCTTCGACTACGACACGGCGATCCAGGCAGTCTTCGAGGGGGCGACCAAGGCCCGCGGGCCTGTTCCCGTGCGCGTGCCCGGGTGGAACCCCAGGCTGCCGGTCATCGCGCGGAACACCGCCAAGGCCAGGCAGGTGCTGGCGGAATCAGGGGTCCCGCCGAGCGCCCTCTCCATCGAGTACGCCTACGTGGTGACCCTGCCGCTGGAGCGGCAGATCGGGCTGCTGCTCAAGAACAACCTGGAGGCCATCGGGTTCAGGGTGGAGATCCGGGGCGAGCCGTGGGCGCGCATCGTCGAACTGGCCACCAGGGCGGAGACCACGCCGCACATCACGGCCATCTTCGACACGCTCAAGTACCCCCACGTGGACAGCCACACCTACGGCATGTACCACCCCTCGTGCTGGGGGACGTTCCGCTGCATGAGCTTCTACGAAAACCCGAAGGTGACGCAGGTGCTGGAAGCGGCCCGCCGGGCGACGAACCCGGAGGAGCAGATGCGCCTCTACCAGGAGGCGCAGGCGATGATCGTTGCGGATGCCCCGAGCATCTACGTGGCCAACCCGCTGCACCGCATCGCCTTTCGGGATTACGTCAAAGGTTACCGCTACGTCGGCCTGCTGGGGTTCGACGTGGCGTACTACGATTACACGATCGCCAAGTGAGCGTGCGAACCGCGCGGCGCTGAGGTGGAGGCGGGAGGGCCGGGGGACGAGCCCGCCGGCCCTCCCGCGGAGCGGCCATGAGTTTCAGCACATACCTGCTGCGGCGCCTGCTGCACATCATCCCCGCGCTGGTGGGCCTGTCCGTTCTCATCTTCCTCCTTTCGCGGGTCGTCCCGGGAGACCCGGCCCGGCTCGCCCTCGGACCGGATGCCACGCCAGAGCAGGTGGAACAGTTGCGGCGCGAGATGGGGCTGGACCAGCCCCTGGGGATCCAGTACGCACGCTACGTGGGGGGGCTCTTCCGGGGTGATTTCGGGTTCTCCCTGCGGACGCGGCGCAACGTGGCCCAGGATATCCGGGAGTTCCTTCCGGCTACCGTCGAGTTGACCACGGTGGCCATGATCTTCGCCGTCGCCGTGGGGATGCCGCTCGGGATCCTGGCGGCCGTGGGCAAGGATCGCACCGCGGATCACATCAGCCGGCTGCTGGCCCTGGGCGGGGTCGCCCTCCCGCGGTTCTGGCTGGCCATCCTCCTGCAGCTGCTGTTCGCCTACTACCTGGGCATCCTTCCCACCATCGGCCGTGGCCCGGCACCGCCGGTGCGGATCACCGGCCTCTTCCTCGTGGACAGCCTGCTGACCCTGAACGTCCCCGCGTTTCTTGTGGCGTTGAAGCATATCGCCCTGCCGGCTGTGGCGCTCTCCCTGGGGTCACTCGCGCAGATCACGCGGCTGGTACGGGCGAACATGATCGAGGAGATGCGCCGGGATTATGCGCTGGCGGCCCGCTCGTATGGCCTGCCCGAGCGCGTCATCGTCTTCAAATACGTTTTGAAGAACGCGTTCTCGTCGGCGCTGACCGTCATCGGGCTGTCCTACGGCTTCCTGTTGGGGAATGCCTTTCTGGTGGAGGCCGTCTTCGCCTGGCCGGGACTGGCGTTCTACGGCGTCGACTCGCTGTTGTTCAAAGATCTCAACGCTGTGGTCGGGGTGACCATCGTCGTGGGTGCGGCGTTTGCTGTGGTGAACCTCCTGGTGGACATCGCCTACGGGTACCTCGACCCCCGGATCCGCTACGAGACCTGAGCCCGCTATGGCCGGTGTGGCCACCATGACACGGCACCTGGGGGCGACGCGCCGGGAGGAATGGCGGCGTGCCTGGCACCGCTTCCGCGCATCGACCCTCTCGCTGGTGGGGCTGGGGATCATTCTCCTCATGGCGGGAGCTGCCGCCCTGGCTCCCCTGATCGCGCCCCACCCCGACCATGCCGGTGCCTTCGTGGACTTCACCCACACCTTCCGGCCCCCCAGCCGCGCCTATCTCTTTGGTACCGACGACATCGGGCGGGATATCCTCTCCCGGGTGATCTTCGGCGCCCGCATCTCCCTGTCGATCGGCAGCGTTGTGCTCGCCATTGCCCTGCTCATCGGCGTGCCCCTTGGTCTCATCGCCGGCTACTGGACGGGCTGGTGGAGCAGTCTGATCATGCGGGTGACGGACGTCTTCCTGGCCATCCCCTCCATCGTGCTCGCGCTGGCGGTTACGGCCGTGTTGAAGCCCAACCTGACCAACGCCATGATCGCCATCGCCTTCACCTGGTGGCCCTGGTACACGCGGCTGGTCTACGGCGAGGTGCTCTCCGTCAAGCAGGAGGTCTTCGTGGAAGCGAGCCGGTCCGTCGGGGCAAGCCCCTGGCGGGTGACCTTTCGGGAGATCCTCCCTAACATCTGGTCCCCCGTCATCGTCAAGCTCACCCTGGATATGGGATTTGTCATCCTGGTGGAGACCGGGCTCAGCTTCCTCGGCCTCGGCGCGCAGCCCCCCACGCCGGCCTGGGGCACCATGATCGCCGAAGGCCGCATCTACTTGCCGGGCAACTGGTGGCTGGCCACCTTTCCCGGACTGGCCATCTTCGTGACCGTGCTGGGTTTCAACCTCCTGGGAGACGGCCTGCGGGACGTCTTCGATGTGCAGATCGAGCAGTGGCGCGGTGGCGCGTGAGGCCGGTGGAACCGCTGCTGGCCGTCCGCAATCTGACCATTGACTTCCACCTGTTTGAGGGCCGGGCCCAGGTCATCAACGGCATCGACCTGGAGATCGCCCGCGGAGAGAGCGTCGCCCTGGTCGGCGAGACCGGGTGCGGTAAGTCCGTTACGGCCAAGGCCATCCTGGGCCTGCTCCCACCGAACGCCGAGGTAGTCTCCGGCCGCATCCTGTTTGCTGGACGCGATCTGCTGACGCTTTCGCCGGGCGAGTTCCAGCAGCTGCGCGGCCGCCGGATCGCCATGATCTTCCAGGATCCCTCGACGGCGCTGAATCCCGTTTTCACCGTGGGAGAGCAGCTGCAGGATGTACTGCTGCAGCGAGACGGTGGCGGGCGGACGTGGTCGCGCACACGCGCGCGGCGGGCGGCGCGCGGGCGGTGCGTGGAGATGCTGCGGGTGGTGCGCCTCCCCGATCCGGAAGGTTCCCTGGCCCGCTATCCCGCGGAACTCTCCGGAGGGATGCGCCAGCGCGTGCTCATCGCCCTGGCGTTGATCCAGAACCCGGAACTGGTCATCGCCGACGAGCCGGGGACGGCGCTGGACGTCTCCATCCAGGACCAGATCCTGCTGGAGCTGCGCGATCTGGTGCGCACGCGGGGGACCTCCATGCTGTACATCACGCACAACCTGGGCGTCGCCCGCATGGTCTCCGACCGGATCTACGTCATGTACGCGGGTGAGATCGCAGAAATCGCCCCGACGCAGCGCCTCTTCACCGGGCAACTGCATCCGTACGCCCAGGGGCTGCTGGCTGCGATCCCGCGGCTGACCGGGACGATCGGGGAGGGGATCGAGGGCCGGATCCCCGACTATGTCACCCCGCCGCCGGCCTGCCGGTTCGAACCACGCTGCCCATTTCGCATGGCCGTCTGCCGTGAGGTCCGGCCGCTCCTGATCGAGGCCGAGCCGGACCGATCGGTCGCCTGCCATCTCCATCCGGGGCCCAAGACGTGAGGAACTCGGTCGTGCTGGAGGCCGAGGGCGTGAGCAAGGTCTTCCCGCTGACCGTGGGGCTCTTCCGCCGCCGCGTCGGGGAGGTGCGGGCGGTGGACGGGGTCGCCCTTTCCATCCGCGCCGGCGAAACCCTGGCGCTCGTCGGGGAGTCGGGGTCGGGGAAGACCACCCTGGCCAAAGTACTGATCCGGCTGCTGCCCCCCACGGCGGGGGTCATCCGCTTCGATGGGCGGGACGTGACGCGGCTGTCCGAACGGGCGCTGCGGCCGGTGCGCCGCCAGATGCAGATCGTCTTCCAGGACCCCGCGTCCTCGCTGAATCCACGTCGGCGGGTGAAGGACATCGTCGCCGCACCGCTGGAGATCCACGGCATCGGCACGCCCCTCCAGCGCCTGCGCCGGGTCGCCGAGCTGTTGGAGCGTGTCGAACTGCCTCCCGGCGACTTCCTGTTCCGCTATCCCCACGCCCTCTCCGGCGGCCAGCGCCAGCGGGTGGCCATCGCCCGGGCCCTGGCCCTGGAGCCGAAGTTCCTGGTCCTGGATGAGCCGACCTCGGCGCTGGACGTGTCGGTGCAGGCCAAGATCGTCGGCCTGCTGCGTCGCCTCCAGCGCGACCTGTCGCTGACCTTCCTGTTCATCTCCCATGACCTCAGCCTTGTGCGCAACGTGGCGGATACCATTGCCGTGATGTACCTGGGCAAGGTCGTAGAGTTCGCGCCGACCGAAACACTGTTCCGCGCGCCCAGCCATCCCTACACCAGGGCTCTGCTCTCCACGATTCCGCTGGTGGACGACGCCGAACAGGCACTCGTGCCGGAGAAGATCAGCCTCACGGGTGAGATCCCCAGCGCGGCGCGCATCCCGCCGGGTTGCGCCTTTCATCCCCGCTGTTTCGCGCGCATCACGGGGTGCGACCGGGTGCTCCCCGACCTGCTGGAGATAGGCCCGCACCACCGCGTGCGCTGCATTCTCTACGATCCCGCGCATGGAGCGCGGGGTCTCCCCCGGACGGCTGTCCGCGCGGGGGAGAGGAGCGGAGAGCCTACCCGATGACCTGGGTCGATCACGCCGCGATCCTGCCCGGCACGCTGGACATGCTCCGCGTGAATATGGGCGTGCAGCCGGGAGAGCGCATCCTGGTGCTCACGGATACCCCCACGCCGGCGCAGTGGGAGCGGCTGGCTGCCGCGGACATCGAGGTCATGCTCCGTCGCGCCTACCTGGCCCGCGTCATCTCCGATCTGGCGCGGGAACACTTCCCTCAGTGCCCGGTGGCGTTCTCGACCTACCCCTCCACGGGCCGAAACGCGGTGGAGCCTCCCCCGGAGACGGCCCGGCGGATGCAGGAGGCCGACGTCATCCTGGCCATCACTTCCTTCTCCCTGAGCCACACCGACGCCCGGGAGGAGGCCTGCCGACGCGGCGCCCGCGTGGCCAGCATGCCCCGGTTCCTCCCCGAGATGTTGTATCCCGGCGGGCCCATGGCCACCGACTACGTCCAGGTCGCCGCCGGCACGCGCGCGCTGGCCTCCCTGATCACGGCGGCCGGGCACGTCCGCATCACGACACCGGCGGGGACCGAGATCACCTTCAGCGTCGAGGGCCGGGACGGGCGCGCCGACGACGGGTTGTACACGGCGCGGGGCGCCTGGGGAAACCTGCCCGCCGGTGAGGCGTACTGCGCGCCGCGGGAGGGGACGGCCGAGGGGAGGATCGCCGTGGAACCGGGATGGCACGCCAAACTCACTGCGCCCATGGCGATTCTGCTGCGCGCGGGGGAGGTCGTCGGTCTGGAGGGCGGCGGGGCGGTCGGCGCGGAGATCGCCGAAATCATCGACCTGGCGCAGCGCGGCGAGGCGACGCGACCGCGGCGCATGTTTGGTGAACTGGGGATCGGGACCAATCCCGCGGCACGGCGCACCGACATCACGGTGGAGGCCGAGAAGATCAAGGGGACCGTGCACCTGGCCATCGGTGACAACAGCCACATGGGGGGCGTGGTCGTGGCGGACTACCATCAGGACTTCGTGTTGCCGCACCCCGACGTGTGGTTCGATGACGTGCCGGTGATCGCCGCGGGGCGGTGGGTCCACCCCGCCGTGGCAGAACGTTAGGCGCGCCAGGCCTGGCGCGCGACCGAAAGGAGGCAGCATCATGGAATTCGCTTTGGGGACGGAATCTCTGCGAGACTACCTCTCGTTCGAGTTGACCGCGGCGGCGCAGAAGCTGGTCAGAGACGTCATGCTCGTCACGCCGGGGGAGCACGTGGCGATCACCGCCGATA
>Ga0209172_10005518_pt1 | contig 15289 bp, 15 predicted proteins | sample LarsenN4metaG_FD_184113 | JGI IMG/M metagenome (GOLD analysis project Ga0209172, IMG submission 184113) | Hot spring sediment bacterial and archeal communities from British Columbia, Canada, to study Microbial Dark Matter (Phase II) - Larsen... ... | reverse complement strand
GCCCCTACAAAATCGCCCAAGGCATGGCCGTGATACGTAGGAACGGCTGAGGAAACCCATAAACCCGTCTATGATGAGCCTCCCACCGGCTGCTGGTAGATCGCTGACTGCTCGGGCGAAATCGGCCCGCCATCGCTATCTGCTCTGCTCCGCCCAATTGTGAATCTTTCGTAAAATCCGGCCGCAGCCCCTGGCAGGAAACAAACCTTGCGGCTATGATTGGTCTGGCAAGTCCCATGCCCGGCAATTGCGCCGGGTGGGCCTGCCGCTCGCTGGGCTTCAGTTCGGCGACCCCGGCGGCAAAATTGTCACAGAGAGAAGAATGTATTGCCATGAAACGAGCCATCCTCATCCTGATCGCAGTCCTGGCCCTGGCAGGCGCGGGGTTCGTTTATACCCGCTTTCGGGCGGCCCAGCAATCCCAGTCTGCGCTGGCCAGCTTCGAGACCGCCCCCCTGGAAACCGGCAGCCTGACCACCACCATCAGCGCTACCGGCAAGGTGCGCGCCAGCCAGTCGGCAACCCTGTATTGGCAGACCAGCGGCACGGTGGAAAAGGTCGCTGTCCAGGTTGGCGACCAGGTCAAGGCCGGCGATGTTCTGGCGACTCTGGCCCAGGCCTCCCTACCTCAAAACGTGATCCTGGCCCAGGCCGACCTGGCGAGCGCCCAGCAAGCCCTGGCAGACCTGGCCACCCAGGCCGAAATTTCCAAGGCTGCGGCCATGCAGGCCATCGTGACCTACGAACAGGCGGTGAAAGACGCCCAATACCAGCTCGACCTGTTCACCGTGCCCTCCAACCAGGCGAACATGGGCGAGGTGGAGGCGCTCAACGTGATGAAAGAGCGTCTCGACCAGGCCCGGGCAGCCTTCGAACCCGTTAAATTCCGCCCTTCCACAGACGCGCTGCGCCAGGAGCGCAAGGAAGCCCTGGATGTAGCCCAGGCCGATTACAACGCGGCCGTCAAGCGCCTGCAGTACGTCTACGACCTGGAAGTGGCCCAGGCCAACCTGGACAAGGCCTGGCAGGACTACAACAAGTGGAAAGACGGGCCGCTGCAGGCCGACGTGGCCGCCGCCCAGGCCAAGGTGACCGCCATCGAATCCACCCTGCGCCAGGCCTGGATCGAAGCCCCCTTCGCCGGCACCATCACCCAGGTGGCGCCGCAGGTGGGCGACCAGGTATCGCCCAACAACCTGGCCTTCCGCCTGGACGACCTTTCGACGTTATACCTCGACCTGCAGGTCTCCGAGGTCGACATCAACCTGATCAAGCCGGGGCAGGAGGCGCTCATCACCTTCGACGCCCTGCGCCAGCGAAGCTATCATGGTCAGGTGAGCCAGGTGGCCATGGTTGCCAGCGAATCGACCGGCGTCGTCACCTACCTGGTGACGGTAGTTCTCAGCGACCCAGACCCGGCCGTCAGGCCAGGGATGACCGCCGAAGTAGACATTGCGGTGGCCCAAAAAAGCGGCATCCTGCTCATCCCCAACCAGGCCCTGCGAGTAGAAGATGGGGCGCAGGTGGTGTACGTCATAAAGCCCGGGCAAGGCATGTTGCCGGTGAACGTGACCCTGGGCATCTCCTCCGATACGCACAGCGAGCTGGTGGCGGGAGACCTGCAGGAGGGCGACCAGATCGTGCTCAACCCAAGCCAGGTGAACCTCAACCAGAGGCCGCGCCTGCTGTTCGGCGGACCGCCAGGAGGTGGAGAAGGCGAGCCTGGCGGCGAGGGCACGTTCAATGAGCGTACACCGTCCGGAGGCCAGCCATGAGCGACCCGGTGGTGATTGCCAAAGAGCTGACCAAGGTCTACCAGATGGGCGCGGTCGAGGTTCAGGCGCTGCGCGGCATGTCGCTGCAGATCGAGCCGGGGGAAGTGGTGGCGATCATGGGTCCTTCGGGGTCGGGCAAGTCCACCTTGATGAACATCCTGGGCTGCCTGGACCGGCCCACCGCGGGCGATTACATCCTGGATGGCATCCCCGTCTCACAGATGAGCGAGGACCAACTGGCCCAGGTGCGCAATCGCAAGATCGGCTTCGTCTTTCAAAATTTCAACCTGCTGCCGCGCGCCACGGCGCTGGACAACGTAGAGCTGCCCCTGCGCTACCGCACCTCAGACGGGCTGAAACGGCGAGAGAAAGCCCGCCAGACCCTGGAGGCGGTTGGTCTGGGAGACCGCCTGCGCCATCGCTCAAACGAGCTCTCCGGCGGGCAGCAGCAGCGGGTGGCCATCGCCCGAGCGCTGGTCAACGATCCATCCATCGTCCTGGCCGACGAGCCGACCGGCAACCTGGACACCCAGTCCGGCAAGGAAGTCATGGAGTTGCTGCTCAGGATGAACCGGGAGCGCGGCGTAACCCTGATCATCGTGACCCACAATCAAGAGCTCGCCAGTCTGGCCGGGCGGGTGATCCACATCCGAGATGGGCGCGCGGCGGACGGTTAGAGGATGAACCTGGGGCAATCTACCCTGGAGGCCCTGGAGAGCCTGGCGATCAACAAGGTCCGTTCAGGGCTGACCATGCTGGGCATCATCATCGGCGTGGCTGCGGTAATCGCCATGCTGGCCATCGGAGCCGGCGCCCAATCAGCGATCACCAGCCAGATCGAGAGCATCGGCACCAACCTGCTGTACGTCACCTCCGGCGGGGAGGCCAGCGATCCCGAACCCCTGACCCTGGAAGACGTCCAGGCGCTGGCCGATGCCAGGCTGGCGCCAGCGGTGGCCCAGGTGGCCCCCATCGTGCGCAGCCAGGCGACGGTCTCGGTGCCGGGGGAAAGCACCAACTCCACCCTGATTGGCATCACGCCCGACTACTTTATGGTGCAGAACGCCCCCCTGTCCGAAGGGCAACTGATCTCCGCCTACCACCTGGAAAACTATGCCGCGGTGGCCCTGCTGGGCACGGAGGTAGCCGATGCATTGTTTGGCCGGACGAGCGGCCTGGTCGGGGAGAAGGTGCGCATCCAGGGCCAGATCTTCAAGGTGATCGGGCTGCTGGAAGAGCAAGGCGGGACCAGCTTTGGCAGCGCCGACAACCAGGTGCTGGTTCCGCTGAGCCTGGCCCAGCTCCGCCTGCTGCGGGGTGAGGCTTATGACCAGGTGGACATGATCTACGTGCAGGCGAGGAGCTCGGAGCAAGTCCAGGCAGCCATCGACGACGTCTCGCAGGTGCTGCGCGCCCGCCACCGGCGCAACCTGGGAGAAGACGATTTCGATATCCTGAGCACCCAGGCCTTCCTGGAGACCGCCAGCGCCATCACCGCCACCCTGACGCTCTTCCTGGGCGGCATCGCCAGCGTGTCGCTGCTGGTGGGCGGCATTGGCATCATGAACATCATGCTGGTGACGGTCAGCGAGCGCACGCGCGAGATCGGCCTGCGCAAGGCAGTTGGGGCCAGAAAGCGCGATATTCGGCTGCAATTCCTGGTAGAATCATCCTTGCTGAGCCTGAGTGGAGGGCTGATCGGAATCCTGGTCGGTTGGGGAATCTCGGCGCTGGTGGGCCAGCTTGCCACAGCCAGCGGGACCAACCTCAATCCGGTCGTAGAGCTGGATGCAGTCTTGATCGCCACCCTGTTCTCGGCGGCGGTGGGGTTGTTCTTCGGCCTGTACCCGGCAAACCGGGCTGCCGGCCTGCAGCCGGTGGAAGCGCTGCGTTTCGAGTGAGAGTGCGAGACTATTCGGACCATCTTGTGCGGCAAATCCGGCGGCGTAGGGATTAAACCTGGGAGAAAGCCATGCCAAGAACCCTGATTGTCCTATCCTTTCTGGCCCTGCTTGTGACCGGAGTGGGATTCGCCGACCAGACCCGGCTGACGGTGATAAACCGGTCAACTCTGCCGATCGCCGTCCGTCTGAATGGCCTGCAAGAAGAGGAGTTCTACTATCTCAGAGTCCCTGCGGGCGAGCGCTTTATCCCGGCCGAGAAGGACTTTACGATCATCAAGGACATCTACCGGGCGCAGATCTATTACATCGAGACCTACGACCCGGTGTATGGGTTCGAGTGCCCGGGTTCGCTGGGTTCGACGGTGAATGCGTACCACGTGGTGCGGATGGTGGTCAACGATTGCCACAGTCTGCGGCCTTTGAGAGGCGGTGAACCGCGGCGCAGGCTGCCAGGGGGGCCGTAAAAGAAGCGGGTAGCTGGCAGCGGATGGCGAGCAGCGGGCAGCGGGTAGCTATCGGCTATCAGAGATCAGTGAACAGTTATCAGTAGGCCAGGTTTCCATACCCGACGAATAGATTTGATGGCGCAGGGGAGATTGCCACGGCGGCTGCGCTGCGGCGCAACGATGCATGGGGTGTTCCCGAAGGGCCGTGCGCATCATTGGCCTGGCAGCGCAATCGCCTGCCAGCTCAACCCGCCATCCAGCGTGCCAAGCAGCCCCGCCCTGGCCTCACAGCGCAGCGCAACAGCGCCGGGAGGCAGGGTCTTCCCAGGCTGCGGCTTTGCTCCCCGACAGACGCCCTCCTGGTAGAGCGCCCAGGCGCTCATATCGTCGACAAAATCCAGGGCCAGCACGCCGCCAGGCAGGCTCGGGCCGCTTCCCACCATCACCGGCTGTAGTCCCCCGCCAGCACGGGCCTCGCCCGGCCCAGGCGACCGCCACAGGACGGAGCCGCCCCTGCCCTCCAGGCCGAAGGCGCTTGAGGCAGGCACAGCCAGCCGCCAGCCCCCAGCAGGGGTCAGGTCGAATGTCAGGCTGGCGCCCGGGGTTGCATGTGGGGCGAGCTCCAGGCTGGATGCCAGGCGCCAGGTGAGGCCGCCGTCCGCGCTGGAAAACAAGAGGAAGCGAGGATCGGGCTCGGCGAGGGTCACCGGGACCAGGACCTGCCCATTTGGAGTGAAGCGCGGCCGGCCCACCAGCGCCTGCCCGGGGGCGGGCGGCCTGGGGAACGGCAGGGATACAGGCTGCCAGGAGCGGCCTCCATCCGGGGTCTGGAATAACTGATCGCCGGACGGCCCCCCGGCGCTCCATCCTCGCAGGGCATCCATGAACTCCGCCGGACCTCCCAGGGGCAGGCTGCGCTCCTCCCAGGTCAGGCCGCCATCCTGGGTGGCGAACAGCCGTCCCAGGCTGAAGCTGCTCCCGCTGGGCAGTCTCAGGGCAACCCAGCCGGTGTGGGGGTCAAGGAAATCCAGGTAGCCTGCCACAGGCAGCCCGACAAGCGGGTCGCTCGCGGAGGGATTGGTGGGCAGCAGCACAGTCTCCCAGCTCTGCCCGCCGTCTTGCGTGCGGTAGACCGCCAGCTCTGCAACCATCCCCTCGGGTAACCCGGCCTGGGACCTTTCCCCCGGAACCGCCTCCACCAGGACCCAGCCATGGATCGCGTCGAGAAAGGCGCCCGCCAGGAGGCGGATGCCTGCGCCCCGGGCGGGCGTGATATCCTGCCAGCGAGCGCCGCCGTCCTCCGTGCGCAGCAGTCGCTCAGCCAGCAAGACCCAGCCCTGCCCCGGGGAAAGCAGCCCCATGGCGCGCGGGCTGGATTGGGCGTTCAATCCCCCGTCCGGCGCCGGCAGGCCGGCCGCCGGCGCCGGAATGCTCTGGGTGAGCGCTTCGGTCGGAAGCCAGACGGCCAGCCCATCCAGGACGTCGCTATCTATGCGCAGCCCCAGGCCTCCCCAGCTCTCGATGTGGTCGCCGGCGTACTGCTTGAGGCGCTGGTGGCTGGCCCACAGGCTGTTTCTATGGGGGTCGATATCCAGGCAGGGCGCATCCCACACCTGGGCCTGCGGATCGTAAGACTGCCGGTACCAGTGGGCGATCCAGACCGAGTCCAGCGGCGGCACGATCTGGGCCCAGTCCAGGATGTAGGAGGTGCAGGGTGCGCCGTAGGCGCCGGCCTTGTAGCCGCGCTGGCGCAGCCGCTCGGCCCAACCGCGCAGGAAAGCCAGCGCGGCGTCTCGGCAGGACTGGCTGGCCCCGGAGTACGATTCCAGGTCATAATAGATCACCAGGTCGCCCATCAAACCCAACTGGCCGGCCGCCTGCTGAGCGGCGTCGGCCTCGATTCTGCCTTGCTGGTAAGCTTCGGCCAGGTTGTAGCTCATGCGGTGCGAGTAGCGCGAGCAGGGCGCCTGCGGCCCGACCCAGGTGGGGATGAAGGTCCATCCCTGGGCTGCCACCGCATTCAGCCACAGGGGATTCAGCCGCGGGTCGGTGCAGCCAAAGCTGACCCCGCCCAGGTAGAGATTGAATACCGAGTAGGGGCTGCTGTCCCACCAGGCCTGCATCTGGGCCACCGAGGGAACGGTGCACTTATCGAATCCCTGGCTGTTCCCATCCACTCCGCCGCCTTCCACGATGACCAGGCTGGGGTTGTTGACGACCAGGTTGAGGGACAGGGTGGCGGTGTAGACGCCGTAGCTGGCATCCAGCGTGCTGGTGAAGATGCCTGTGCAGTCCGGAGAGTTGGCGTCGATCGGGTACTCGCCCTCGCCCGGGCCGGCCTTGATCCGTCCCGCGAACAGCTCCCGCTTGCCGCACGGGCCAACCTGTGTCCAGGCCAGCTCCACGGTGCGGGTGATCGAGGTGTGGTTGACGATCAGGGCGGTGTGCTGCATGGATGCGCCGGGCAGGAAGGCGCTGCGCCTGGTTCCCCTATCATCGCCCGTCCAGGCCTCCAGCAGCTCGATCGGCGCCCGAAAGCCCGGCTTGATCAGCATGGGCATGTGGATGCGCCTGGTCGGGGGGATGGTCGCTGTGGGAATAGGCTGCGTGGCGGCAGGCGCCAGGCCGGAAATCGCAGCAGCGCCGGGAGCGGCGCGAACGCCGGAGGGTGGCATCCCTACCCTGAACAGGAATCCCCCCCACAGCGCAGTGAGTCCGATCAGCAGAGCCAGCAGGGTTTTTTGAGGCGGAGGCTTATGCACGTTGATACATTGAGGATCAGCGAAAGCCTAATTTGGAGAGAACAGGGCGCTTATGTCCGGATAATGACCGAATTCTACCACGGTCTGCGCTGGAATGTCGCCCACTGCAGCAGGCCGGATCTCCATACCCGGTCGGCCGCTGTTTTAACAATGTGGATTTATAACAGAAATATTATAAAGCGCCAGGACCGAAACAGATAAAGTGAAACGTGGCAGCGGTTATGTTTGCTGCTGACCACCAATAAATCTCGAGGTTATAAGAGTCACAGATAGCCTGGCAATAGATAGCGGTAAAGAGAGGGACGGTTTGATAGGGGGTAACGATGACGATAGGCGTATCGGAGAATGGATTACGCAAGACAGAAGACAGAGCGCCGCTGGAAGCTGCTGCACCGGTCCACTGCACGGAACCAACCTGGAAGTAGCCATTGAAGGGGACCCAGAAATTAGAACCCGGTTCGCCCCATGCGCTGGCGGATCCGCCCTTGCGATAGCGGACGATGAGGGGTGTTTTGGTTCTACCTGGCTCGAGCTTGCCGATGAGCCTGGCGAAGTCTTCGAAGTCGGGGAAATGATCTTTTTCAGCCACGTCTAGCTATGCGTTTCATCCCACTTATCAAGGGCCCAACCATGACCCCAGGCATGACTAGAGCGGACGCCTTCGGCTCGTAGAGTCTTGAGGCAGTCCCTGTACTCACGTTCCCTAGACCTGGCCCAGGCTCCCAACAAAACAATAGCAAACATATCCGTACCGGCAACCTCGACCAGATCAACGGTGCGGCTAAGGGCGGAGTAAGCTGCAGCTCCCAACACGATGATGCTCTCATGATCAGGGTCGACGGTGGTTGCCGAGGCGCTATCTAAGTCCTGGATGGTCTGGCGCTGGATATACCAGATACGCATCTCGTCGTCTTCTTGAGGTTGGGATTGGTCCTTGATATCGAGAATCAGCACAGGCAGGGCGTCATCCCAATAGAGACGCCAGCCGCGGACCTTGTTGGGCGGCCAGGTCTCGGCGGAGGCAGCAGAATCAAATGGCCACCAGACATCCGTCACCTTCATCAGGCCGCTGATGCCATTCAATGCGATCTCCCTGCCATCGCCGGGGAGGGCGATGACGGTCTCCATGGAAAGGGGCTTGATGAGGGTGTAGTCATCCAGGGCATGGCGCAGGCCTTCGTCGATGGTATCGGTATCCCAGATGGCGTTGCCGGTATCCATGAGGAGGACTTCGACGCGGTCTCTAAGTTGGGATAAAGTGCTCATTGATAATTAGGCTCGGGTTCGGAATCGTAGAAGATGGCCCAGAGGATGATAAACAGTGAGGGCAGGGTGAGGGCCAGGGCGCCGAAGATACAGCCGGCGGAGAAGGCAAGCAATTGATAGGAGTTGGGGGTCATTTTGGAGATCCAGGACTCAGGTATTGGTTATTCGCAATTAGCGAGAGGGTTTGGATTTATGGATTGGCCGATTGCGAGCGACGGGCCTGGTTGAAGATTGTTTTGATTTGGGAGAGGCTGCCAGGCGAGAAGAATTCGCACGGCGGGCAAGTAGGGGCGACCCATGGGTCGCCCCTACTTGCTGGTTTAATTCTTCTTTGGTGTAGGTAAATTTCTGGCCGGTGGGGGCGATAATAACGGCGCCGCCATCTTCGAGGATGCGGAAGGCAAGCAGCTCCTCTGGCTTGCAGCCGAATTTGAGGGCGGCCAGTTTCTTGATGGTTTCGGGTGGGAAGGTCATAGGATGCTCCTAAGTGACGTCACATGTTTAATTAGACACGAAGGGTATAAGAGACCATAATGCCATAGTAGTTGAAGACAGTAGTTGCGCCGGAGGTGACGGCGATCTCCAGGTAGACATTTTCGTCTGAATCGATCCAGAAGGGAGTGGTGATGGTGAGGGTCATGGTATGGGAAGCGATGGCGTAACGCTCGGCTTCGGCATCGTGGTCGGTATCGTAGGTGAAGGACTGAGCCACGCCAGAACCAACCGAAGCGCCATTGGCAGGCATGGTGACCTTCTTGATGGCGCAAGAGAAGGCGGTACAGGCGGCGGTGGCAATACGGTACCAGACCTGGATGGACTTGAGGTAGCAGCCCCGCGAGGCGGCGGAATTGCCTGGGATATTGATGGGGACCTTGATGGTGAAGCTCTCGGCGGCGGCGGCCTTCTGTTTCTTCCAGACATCGGAGCCGTTATTATCGGTCCAGGCGCCGGCGGAGTATTGGGCGATCTCCGGCGGGACAAAGCGGAACATGTTGACATCATGGACATAGCCCATACTGGCTCCTTAGTAGCAGTTAGCAAATAGCAGTTAGCAGTTGGCGGTGGGGTCAGAGTAGGCGGGCACACTTCGCCCGGCGGGCACACTTCGCCCGGCGGGCACACTTCGCCCGGCGGGCACACTTCGCCCGGCGGGCACACTTCGCCCGGCGGGCACACTTCGCCCGTGGGATACCCTGACCCCTTCAACCGTCAAAACCCGAAGGAGGAGGCGGGTGGGTAGTCACGCAGGACTGCCCCAACACCTATCACGCGTGGATTTAGATGGGCGACCCATGGGTCGCCCCTACACACGCAAATCGAAGTTAGCGCGGGCGCCCCACAGGGTGAAGACGGTGGTAGCGGCGGCGTCGACGACCAGGGTCAGCGTGTAGTAGACATCGTCGTCCACCCACTCGGGGGTGGTGATGGTGACGGTCATCTTGTGGGCGGCGGCTGCCTTCGGGCGAAGTGTGCCCGCGCGCTCTGCGGCGGTATCGTGGCCGGCATCCTGGGTGATGGTGACGGCTTCGCCGGTGGGGGCGCTGGCGGTGGCTGCGGGGAGGGTTTGTTTTTCCAGCTCCACGGTGGCGAAGTCATCGGCTGCGGCGGTGCCGATGGTGTAGTAGGGGCGACCCATGGGTCGCCCCTACTCTTCAGCTTGGATCCCTTCAAGGCCGAGGCGTTGCTGTTGATCTTGATGGGGATATAGAGCGTGAAGGAAGCATCGGCGGCAGTGCGGACATCGCCCAGGACATTCGAAGCCAGGGTTGGCGTCCAGGTGCCGGCGGACTTGATGATCTCGCCGGGATGGATGAACTTGGACATATGGGTGTCGTGTACGTAGCCCATGGTGAAACACTCCTTATAAAAATCAGTGATTGGCAAGTAGCAGATAGCAGTTAGCGATAAGTGGGGCGACACGGGCGAAGTGTGCCCGCCGCAGGTCGCCCCTTACGATTAGGCCACATTGCTCTTATGCAACGGACGGAAGTCCTGGACCAGAACGGCGATGAAGTGGCGGACCTTGATGCGGTGCTCATCGTTCATGAAGACAGCAGGGGAAAGCTCCTCGCCGGCCACGAAGATCTCTGGCATGAGGCCGAAGCGTTCGCAGACCACGATGCCGGGCGCCAGGGCTGGATCGACCACGGCGGCCCAGTTGTTGGCGTCGGTCCACTCGGGGACCACGACCACGTCGCCCATCTGGCCGCGCTGCAGGTTTTCGGAGTGGATGTTGGCGGCGTTCTCCCAGGAGGGATAGAGGATCTTCTTGGCGGTGAGCTCGAGCTCCCGCGGCACCAACAGGAAGCGCGGGTTGATGGCCATGGCCGAGCCCGTGCCGTAGTAGCCGGCGGCGTTGGCGATCAAGAGCGGCTGAGAATAGACCGCGTTGCAGACCGTATCCCATTGGGAAGCCGAGAGAGCCGTTGTAAGCAGGTTGGCATGACCTCCCGCGGTGGTGACTGCGGTGGCATTGAACAGGGCGCCGGTATCTGCCATGGTGGGACCCACGCCGGAATTCGAGGTAAACACTGCCGAGACCAGGGAAGAGATATTGCGGATGCCGGCCTTGGCAAGCTCCTTGGGATACTGGCGCAGCTTGCGGGCATCGTCGCGGTCGATCAGCTCGATGGTGAGGGGGATATAGCCGCCGTACTTGGTGAAGCTGGCGGTTTCGGGGCTATCTCCGACCTTGAACTCGGTGTATTCGGCGCCTTCGGCGACCTCGGGCAATGCGCCAACCGCGCCGACCAGGGTGCCTGTCACGGTGTTCAAGGTTTCGAAGTGCTCCTGGGCGGTGATGCGCATCCACCAGTCGTAGCCGGCTGCGCCGAGCAGCTCCCACTGCTGGGCGACGATCTTGTTGAGGGCGTTCTTGACCAGGCCGGTGAAATCTGCGGTGGTGGCCAGTTGGATGCGGTCGGCGTAGTAGCCGCCATAGAGATCCCGATCACCGGTGAGCATCATATAGAGCTCTTTGATGCCGGAGAGGCGAGCCACCTTGAGTGTCTCTGCGCCGCGCTCCCTGGGGGCCTGGAGCAGGTCATCTACGGCGGCCTGCAACTGATCTTCGCTGGAAAACATGGCGTGCACTTTGCCTGGGCCAACGACAGTGGAAGCGCCGACCAGGTCCGAGACCAGCTTGCGGGCAGACTCGATAGCCTGTTTGAGTTCATGGGGTTCGAAGACTTTGCCGGCAAACTGTGAGCGGATGTGCTCCTGCATCGGCGAAGGCAGTTTCGATGCAGCGAGGCCGCTCTCGAGAAGATAGGCGCACATCTCGACTCGGACCTGGCGGGCGGCCTCGGCCTCCTGGGCGAGGGCCTGGCGCTCTTTCTGGACGGCGAGCAATTGACGCATGGCGTCCAGTTCTTGATGCAATTCGGATTTTGGAGCCTGTAGTGGCGACCCATGGGTCGCCCCTACTTGCGTCGGCGACCCATGGGTCGCCCCTACGTCGGTACGGATTTCTTCTGGCATTGGAACACCTCCATAAACGGAATTGAGGGCGCGGATGAAGGCTCCACCACGCGCGGGGTTGATGACCAGGTCGAGTTCCAGCACGCGCAAGATCTGCTGGACCTGCTTACCTTTGGCTGTAAAGAGGACATCGGCGCTGAAGCCTACAGAGGGCGCCCTTACATCGGGCGACGCCCTTACGTTGGGCGACGCCGTTACGTTGGGCGACACCGTTACGTTGGGCGACCCGTGGGTCGCCCCTACATCGGGCGACGCCGTTACGTTGGGCAACGCCGTTACGTTGGGCGACGCCCTTACGTTGGGCGACGCCCTTACGTCTGCCAGGATTTGGCGGCCGAGTTCTTCGATGAGCGGGGCGGATGGACCCATGGTGACCAGGTCCAGGCGTATTCCCGAGGTCGACTCATTCCAGCGGGGGTTGCTGAAGCTGCCGCACAGGTCGCGCACGGAGCGGGCGCCCCACCATCCGCCATGGTCGACGAAGCACTGCACGCCATCCCAGAGCGGGAGAGAAGCGCGCAGCACGTCTGCACTAAAGGTCCAGCCGTTGGCTTCGCCGGCGTTGATGGCTTCGACTTCGAACTTGCCATGTTCGTTTACGTAGCCTTGAGAGGAAAGGAGAATGTGATGTTTTTCCATATGGTCTCCAATGACGGCTCAAATGATTAGAATCATATTGGCTCTAAGAATTGTTGGCCGGCGAAGGTCATGGCGCACCAGCGGCCGGGTTCGAATTCGATCCAGCACTCATGGGGCGACCAGATATCCAGCACGGACAGCTCCTGGCCACGGGGCAGGTCTCCGATATCGTCATATTGTTTGCCCGGGCCGGAGCGGACGTTGAGTTGGTCTACCACCACGCGCATTTTCAGAGCGGGCGGCGCCCATGCGTCGGGCGACGCCCTTACATTATGACGAGAGGTGGAGCGTTCGTAGATGGAGATAAAGAATGGGGTGGGATCGATGGCCTGATTGCCAACCCTAAGCTCGAAGTGCAGGTGGGGGCCTGTAGAATAGCCTGTGTTGCCGGATGCGCCGATGATTCCCCCGGCGTGGCAGTAATCACCAACAGAAACCTTTGTGGATGACAGGTGGGCATAGATTGTCAAGAAGCCGTCATGCTGGATCCTGACGTGGATGCCATAGCCTTTTTCGTCGGAGCCCACATAGGACACCCGTCCTTTGGCTGCGGCTTTGACGTTGGTTCCTACCGGCGCGCCGTAGTCGATGCCATTGTGGCCAGACAATCCGAACCGTTTGTACATCTCTGGGTGTTCTCCGAAACTTTGGGTGACAGGGGCATTGTCAATTGGATGGATTAGGGCTATCGGCGTCTCCATTTCCTTGTTCCTCGGGAAGGAGGGGCGACCCATGGGTCGCCCCTCCTTTCTTTCCCCTGGCGAGCAGGTCTTGGATATCGACGGCTTCGCCGGCAAAGCGGTAGGCGATGCGGAGAAACTCGGCGTCGTCGATGAGGCCGGCCTGGCGAAGCTGGGCGAAGGCTGCGATGATTTCTTTGGCTGCCTTGGCCAGCTCTGTGTTGTCTCTGCTCGATATATCGGCGGCGGTTACCTGGATGGGTTCGTTGATATTGATCAGGCGGTCGAAGTACTTGCGCCGGCGGATGGCTGCCCGGGCAAGGTCCTGAACCAGCCACAGGAAGTAGGTCTGTCTTTGCTGGTAGTGGCGGTAGGTGGGACCGCCGGAGGCTTCGGCGGTGGTCCTGGTGGCCGACTCTGGCTCTGCGAGGAAGTGGAGCGGGTTGCCTGACCCTACGGCGACCATTTTTTTGAGCGCCAGGCCATCCTCGGCAGCCTCGAAGCTGGCGAGCTGAGGGGAAAGGACGTTCCAGGTTTCGGACTCGTCTATGACCAGGATGGACCCTGGGTTTGGGGGGTCCATGTTGAGCTGCGCCTGGCGCTGCAATCTCTCGGCCTCGTTGGTGAAGCGGGAGGTAACGGTGTAGATAAAGGACTGACGATAACGATTCAATCGGGCTCGATCTTCCAGCCAGGCGGCATACCTTGACAACCATCTAAGAATCGGAGCAAGATCGCTCTCGCCATGCAATCCACCGACCGGCTTGTTGACGGCGTAGTGCAGGATGACGGGTTCTGTTGGATTATCGGCATCTGGGTTGTAGGCAGTCCAGCGCCGGCCGCGGAGCTGCCCTCCAGGACCAAGGCTAGTCTCTGGGATTGAATCGGCGAGATTGATTTTTTCATAGATGAATAGCTCCTGGTCGAGGTCATTTTCTGATGTCTCAATCTCCTGGATATCGATGGCGGGAATTGCGCGCAGGTAGGACATGCCGGAGGGATCGGTGGCCATGGTGATGAAAAGCTCTCCGGAGCGGGTGAGCTCGTCGCACCATTCGTAGATGCGCATGGGCATGTTGTTGAGCCTGTGGTTCCACCACTCCTGGAGGAAGGCGTTGGTCCTGACATGTTTGCTCTCGATGCTCAGGCCTCCACCGACCACATACTGGGTGACAAGTTCGACTATTCTCCTGGCCAGCGGATTGATGCGCCAGGCTTCGAGGGCGTCTTGCAGGACTTCTTCTCGGTCGTAGGCGTGGCGGTCACGGGGGTAGCGATCGCTAGAGTAGAGTCGGTCGCGGTGATCGTCGAGGACGCGGACGGCCAGGTCTACGTGGCTCTTGACCTGGGCCTGGATCTCTTTGGAAAAAAGGCGGGTTGCAAATTTTCTGAGCATAATTGTCGTAAGTCAATCAAAGATATACAGTCGGTCGAGGTCCATTCGGCTATTGATGCGCTTGTAGACGGTTTCGATGACCTGGCGGTAGGTCCAGGAGGCGGGGATGGCGGGTTGGCCACGGGCTGACAGCCAAGTATTAAGGCGGGTCCTGACGGTGGAGGCGATGACGTTATCCAGGTCGGTGATATTACAGATGGCGTAGACGTGAGGTAGGGCATTGATAGCGGTAAGCTCGGCGGAGGTTCCGGATAGCAGGTAGCAGCCCCACTGCTGGCCGATGTGGGCAGCCAACACGAAACCCTTGTGGGGCAGTGCAGCGGCGACGGCGTCGGCCAGGTCTGGGGCTCCGGCAGGGGTCATTTGGATGATGGCGAAGTAGCGCATAGCGGTTAGCGATTAGTAGGGGCGACCCATGGGTCGCCCCTTAGCGGAATCATGGGCTGGTGAGGGAATAGGCATCGAGGGTGATTCCACTATGGGTAGAGAACAGGCCGTGGATGCGGTTGTTGATGATGCCGGCGTCGTTGACAGTCTGAGTGGCGCCGATCTGGACGCCGCCATAATAAACGCTGTAGGATGTTCCGCTCTTGACGATCTTGAGCGGCTTGGCTGAGCCGAATGTTGCAGAACCGCTGACCAGCTCGGTGTAGGCGCCGGCCACGCATTTGATCATCTTGACCAGGCCGGCGCTGTAATAGGCATAGACAAAGTTGGCAGGGTTGGCGGGGTTATCGAGGTTGATCACCAGGCCGGCCTGGCAGCCGGAGGGGTTTGCGGTGATGACGACCTGTGCGGCGACGTCGATCTTGGAGGGGGGCAGGGCGGCGAAGAGTTGCGCTAATGTGAGGGCTTTCAGGCTGGCGTCGTCCCAATACAGGGAGGCGGAGGCGGCGGTCTGGCGTGAGAGCAGGACGGCGGGGTTGGCTGCGGCGACCTTG
>Ga0209172_10005513_pt1 | contig 15299 bp, 8 predicted proteins | sample LarsenN4metaG_FD_184113 | JGI IMG/M metagenome (GOLD analysis project Ga0209172, IMG submission 184113) | Hot spring sediment bacterial and archeal communities from British Columbia, Canada, to study Microbial Dark Matter (Phase II) - Larsen... ... | reverse complement strand
GCTGGAAGATCTCGGCGGCGATCCCCGGCCGGTCGGGCACGTGCCGCAGGGTGACCTTCGCCACATCGAGGTCGTGCGCGATGCCGCGCACCCGGTTGAAGCCTTCCATATCGACGCCTCCGTGGATGAGCGTGCCGGGCGCGTCGGTGAAGCTCGACGCCACCAGGATAGGGATGTTGTAGACCGAGCCCAGCTCGACGGCCCGCGGCGCCATCACCTTCGCGCCCTTGCTCGCCAGCTCGAGCATCTCCTCGTACGTGATGTCCTTGAGCTTGCGCGCCTCCGGCTCGACGCGCGGGTCGGCGGTGTAGACGCCGTCGACGTCGGTGTAGATCTCGCAGCGCGCGTTGAGCGCGGCGGCGAAGGCGACGGCCGTCGTGTCGGAGCCGCCGCGGCCGATCGTCGCGACGTCCATGTCCTCGGTGAGGCCCTGGAAGCCGGCGACGATGACGACGCGGCCGCGCTCGACCTCCTGCAGCACGCGCTTCGGCTCGATGGCGAGGATGCGTGCGTTCCGGTGCACCTTCGACGTCACCATCCCCGCCTGCCCGCCCGAGAGGCTGATCGCGTCGACGCCGATCGCGTGCAGCGCCATCACCATCAGCGCGCTCGACTGCGTCTCGCCGGTGCTGAGGAGGACGTCCATCTCGCGCGCCGGCGGCGCGTCGGTGATCTGGTGGGCGAGCGCGATCAGCTCGTCCGTCGTGTCGCCCATCGCCGAGACGACGGCGACGACGCGGTCTCCCCGCTCGGCCGTGCGCTTGATGCGCGCCGCGACGTTGCGGATGCGTTCGGCATTCGCGACGGACGAACCGCCGTATTTCTGGACGACGAGGGTCATGTTCGCTCTCGGGGCGCTCGCTTCGGCGCGATGATCCTAGCGAATCGCACAGGGTGGGGATACGAGAAGGCGCCCGCTCGAGTGCCCTTCCTTCAGCAGTGCGAAGCGTCTGGCGGCGACCGCCGTCGCAGGCCGGCCGCGCCCGCGCAGAGCGCGATGCCGGCCGCGAGCACGAGCGTGGAAAAAGACACGCACCGGCGAATTCACTGGCGCCAGGATCCCCATCGGGCAGGTGAGGCGAGACGCCCGGAGTGGGAATCCCACTGACGCTCGCGCGAGTCCAGCTTGTGGGCAGGTTGCTCGGATTGGCCGTCTCACAGCGCTCGTAGCTCGATGCCCGGACTTCGAATCCGGACGCCGTCGCGGTGAGATCCCCGCGGCACCTACGGCGGCCGCTCACCTCACCGTGATCACGCCCGCCATGCCGGCGAGGATGTGGATCGTGCAGTTGTAGACGTACGTCCCCGGCCGGTCGAACGTCAGCCGCCACGTCAGCCGCGGCATCGTGATGCCCATCGAGCCGGACGACAGGAACGTCTCCGGACCGAAGCCCTCCGGCCCGGGATCGACCGCAAGCGCCGACGACTTCTCCATCACGTAGTTGATGCCCTTGCCGTCCGGGCCCGGGCGGATCGAGACGCCGGACTTCAGCTCGGTGTTGCCCTTGAAGACGACGTTGTGGAAGTCGCGGTCGTCGTTCTCGAAGATCACGGTGTCGCCCGCCTTGATGTCGAGCTTCGGCGCCACGAACGTGGCCACCTGCCCGTAGTCGGTCGTCAGCCCGACCGTCACCTTGTGCAGCTGCCGCCCCTCATACGCGGGGAACGAGCGCTGCGCCTTCGTCGCCTCGTCGAGAGCCGCGCGCTCGACGCCGAGGTAGCGCGCCAGTTCCGCCTGCCCCCGCGCCGCGACGGCCTCCGGCGCGTCGACGCGCGCGTCCGGCGCGTCGACCGATACGGTGCCGCGCATCGTGAACGGGTGCACCAGACACAGGTACTGGTAGACGCCGCGCTTTGTGAACGTGAGCGTGTACGTCGCCTCCGTCGGCACGCCGATGAAGCCGGAGTTCACGTAGGTGTTATCGCCGGCGACGCTGTTGCCGCCGGCCGGGAACGCCGCGAGCGGGCTGAAGATCTGCTGTTGCGGGTCCTCCGGGTCGGGCTGCAGGTAGCCCTTAAAGACCTCCTGCAGCTGCGTATCCGTCGCGAACGTGATCGTGTGGCCCTCGAACCCCTGCGCCGTCCACTCGATGCTGTCGCCCTCCCGCACATGCACCGCCGCCGGCATGAACATCTCGATGTCCATCGCGCCCTCGGCCTTGCCCGCGAGCACCTTGAAGGTGGTCGGCCCGGCCGGCGCGGCGGCAGCCGTCGGCAGGTCGCCTGCGGTCGCCGCGGTGGGTGAAGCGTCGGAGGCCGCAGGCGTCGTGCCACTTTCGCTCCTCTTGTCGCTCGAGCAGGCGGCGAACATCGCCGGTGCGAGCATGAGCGCGGTTGCGGCCAAACGTAACGCGATGGTGCGGGCTGAGCGGTGGCGGTGCATGCATGTTCCAATCTTCTGCGAGATGCAGCGGAACTCTGCGGCGCGTGCCGCGCTGCGTCAAGCGCACCGGCTCACGGCGCGTGCGGTTCACACGCGCGCGATCGTGGCCGCATGCGCAGGGCGCGGGCTGAACAGCCCGCGCTCGATGGCAAGAATCGTCCGCGCATGCAATGCGCCGAGAGCCCCCGCGCGATCGCGCTCTCGCTACTGCTGACAGCCAGATGGCAGGAACGAGATGCGTCCTGTACGTCCGCCCTCGCCGCTCTTCGCTACACTGGAGCCCCACCGAACGTTTGTCCGAAAGCGCATCGATGTCCGCCTTCGACCGCTTCCACCCCGCCGTCCGCGGCTGGTTCCTCCGCCGCTTCGAGCGCCCGACGCCCGCGCAGCTCGCCGGCTGGGACGCGATCGCCGCCGGGCGCGACGCCCTGATCGCCGCGCCCACCGGCTCCGGCAAGACGCTGACGGCGTTCCTGGCCAGCATCGATGCCCTCGTGCGCGGTGGCCGGGAGTCCGCCGATGCTGGAGGATCGAAGAGAGACGATGGAGAGACAGATCTATCTTCCATCGTCCATCCTCCATCCTCGCCCGCCGCGCCGCGCATCAGCGTGGTCTACGTCAGCCCCCTAAAGGCCCTCAGCTCCGACATCCGTCGCAACCTCGAGGAGCCGCTCGCGGGCATCCGCGACGTCGCGGCCGAGATGGGTGTGGCGCTGCCGCACGTCACGACGGCGCTGCGCACCGGCGACACCACACAGCCGGAGCGCGCCGCCATCCTGCGCGACCCGCCGGACATTCTCATCACGACGCCCGAGTCCCTCTACCTGCTGATCACGGCGCAGCGCAGCCGCGAGCTGCTGCGCGGCGTCCGCACCGTCATCGTCGACGAGCTGCACGCGCTCATGCGCGACAAGCGCGGCGCGCACCTGATGCTGACGCTCGCGCGCCTCGACGCGCTCGCCGCCGAGAGCGGCAACCCGCGGCCGCTGCGCGCCGGCCTCTCCGCCACCGTGCACCCGATCGCCGACGCCGCCCGCTACCTCGTCGGCACCCGGCGCATCGCGCCTGACGGCACGCCCGACTGCACCGTCGTTGACGTCGGCCACCGGCGCGACCTCGACCTCGCCGTCGAGGTGCCGCCGACCGGCCTCGGCGCAGTCGCGTCCGCAGAGCAGTGGACCGAGATCTACGACCGCATCGCCGACCTGATCCGCGGGCACCGCACGACGCTCGTCTTCGTGAACACGCGGCGTCTCGCCGAGCGCGTCGCCCACAACCTGGCGCAGCGCCTCGGCGAGGAGCATGTCGCCGCGCACCACGGCTCGCTCTCGAAGGACCGGCGCCTCCGCGTCGAGCAGCGCCTCAAGGCCGGCGAGATGCAGGCGATCGTCGCCACGGCCTCGCTCGAGCTGGGCATCGACGTCGGCTCGGTCGACCTCGTCGTGCAGGTCGGGCCGCCGCGGGCGATCACGACGTTCCTGCAGCGCATCGGCCGCTCCGGCCACGCGCTCGGCCGCACCTCGAAGGGCCGGCTGTTCGCGACAACGCGAGACGAGCTGGTCGAGTGCGCCGCACTGATCCGCGCCGTGCGCCGCGGCGTGCTCGACCGCGTCGTCTCGCCGGAGGCGCCGCTCGACATCGTCGCCCAGCAGGTGGTCGCGGAGACGGCGGCGCGCGAGTGGCGCGAGGACGAGCTGTTCGAGCTGATCCGCAGCGCGACGCCGTTCGCTTCGCTCTCGCGCGATGACTACGACGACGTACTCGAGATGCTCTCCGAGGGCGCGGCGCCGCGCGCCAGCCAGGGCCGCGCGCTCATCCACCGCGACCGCATTCACGGCACCGTGAAGGGCCGGCGCGCCGCACGCATCACGGCGCTGACGAACGGCGGCGCCATCCCGGAGTTGGCGGACTACCGCGTCGTCCTCGACCCCGACGAGACGTTCATTGGCACCGTCAACGAGGACTGGGCGATTGAGTCGATGGCGGGCGACATCTTTCTCCTCGGCTCGCACTCGTGGAAGATCCGCCGCGTCGAGTCCGCGCGGGGCGTGCTGCGCGTCGAGGACGCGCAGGGACGGCCGCCGACGGTGCCGTTCTGGCTCGGCGAGGCACCGGGGCGGACGTGGGAGCTGTCCGCCGAGGTGAGCGAGCTGCGGCGCGCGGTCGCCGACCGAATTGGCTCGTCGAAACAGGGCGACGATGGAAGATGGATGATGGAAGACGGAGTCAGTGGCAATCCACCGTCCGTTGTTGACCGTCTATCGTCGGGTACATCCAACGCACAGAGCTTCGTGATCGACGAATGCGGTCTCGACGCCAACGCGGCCGCCCAGCTCGTCGACTACATCCGCGCCGAGCGCGACGCGCTCGGCGTCGTCCCGTCCGACGCCGATATCGTCTTCGAGCGCTTCTTCGACGACGCCGGCGGCATGCAGCTCGTCGTCCACGCGCCGTTCGGCGGGCGTGTCAATCGCGCCTTCGGCCTCGCGCTGCGCAAGCGCTTCTGCGTGCGGTTCGACTTCGAGCTGCAGGCGGCGGCGACCGACGACGCGGTCGTGCTCTCGATGGGGCCGCAGCACAGCTTCCCCCTCGAGGACGCGTTCTCGTTCGTCCGCGCCGACAACGTGCGGCCCTCGCTCGAGCAGGCGATCCTCTACGCGCCGATGTGGGGCGCGCGCTGGCGCTGGAACGCGACACGCGCCCTGCAGGTGCTGCGCCAGAACGGCGGCAAGCAGGTGCCACCGCCGATCCAGCGCATGCGGGCCGACGACCTGCTCGCCGCCGTCTTCCCTGAGCAGGTTGGCTGCCAGGAGAACATCTCCGGCCCGCTCGAAATCCCCGACCACCCGCTGACGCGCCAGACCGTGCGCGACTGCCTCTACGAGGCGATGGACGTCGAGCAGCTCGAAGACGTGATGCGGCGCATCGAAGCCGGCGAGATCCGCCTGCACGCCCGCGACACCACCGAGCCGTCGCCCTTCGCGCACGAGATCCTGAATGCCAAGCCCTACGCCTACCTCGACGACGCGCCGCTCGAGGAGCGCCGGACGCGCGCCGTCTCGCTGCGCCGCACGCTGCCGGAGAGCCAGCGCGACCTCGGCCAGCTCGACGCCGCTGCCATCGCGCGCGTGCGCGAGGAGGCGCACCCGGCCCCGCGCGACGCCGACGAGCTCCACGACGTGCTGCTGTCGCTCGTCGTCGCGCCGCCATCGCTGTTCGCGATTGAACCTCGCAGCGCGGGCGTTCAGCCCGCGTCGCACGATGACGCCCGCAACGGCGACGACCCCGCATCGCGCGCGCACTTCCGAGACCTGCAGCGCGCGTCGCGCGCGGTCGCCGCCGACTCGCCGGCCGGAGAGCTCTGGTCCGCGGCCGAACAGCTCCGCGCCGTCGAGGCGCTCTATCCGGGCGTGCCCATCGACCCGCGGGTCACGCTGCCTGCTGAGATCGACCGCCCCGTCGAGCGCGAGGACGCCGTCCTCGCCGCCGTCCGCGGCCACATGGAATACCTCGGCCCGACCACCGCCCAAGCGCTCGCGGGCATGCTCGCGCTGACGCCAGGCGAGGTCACCTCCGCACTCGCCCGCCTCGAAGGTGAGGGCATCGTGCTGCGCGGCATGTTCACCCCCGCCGGCCAACGAGCAGCGGCCAGCGACCAGACCGAATGGTGCGACCGCCGGCTCCTCGCGCGCATCCACCGACTCACGCTCGACCGCCTGCGCAGCGAGATCGAGCCGGTCACGGCGCAGGACTTCATGCGCTACCTCTTCGAGCGCCAGCACGTCGCCGGCGGCCGACGCCTCGAGGGCAAGCGCGGCGTCCTCGCGGCGGTCGCGCAGCTCCAGGGCTTCGAGGTCGCCGCGGCGGCGTGGGAGCGCGATGTGCTGCCCTCGCGTGTGCTCAACTACGACGCGCGCTGGCTCGACGAGCTGTGCCTCTCGGGCGAAGTCGCGTGGGCGCGCCTCTCCCTCAAGAAGACGAACGGCGGCGGCCGCGCCGCATCGCCCCAGCGCGCGACGCCGATCACGCTCGCGCTCCGGCGCGACCTCCCGTGGCTGCTCGAAAGCGTACGCGGCCAGGAGCAGCCGGAGCCGCCATCGCGCGGCCTCGCCGCCGACGTCCTCGACGCCCTGCGTCAGCACGGCGCGCTCTTCTTCGACGACCTCGCCGCGGCGACGCGTCAGCTCCCGGCGCAGCTCGAAGAGGCGCTCTGGGACCTCGTCGCCGCCGGCATCGTCACCGGCGATGGCTTCTCGTCGCTGCGGCAGATCATGACACCCGCCGGTTCCGCGCGTGCCCGCGCCGCCCGCCGCCACCGCGGCTACGGCCAGGCGCGCTTCGCGCGCGCGACGCAGCCGCAGGGGCGGTGGTCGGTCGTGCACCGCTTCCAGCACGAGCCCTCGCCCGCCGACGAGCTCGCGGACCGCGTCGCCAACCAGCTCCTCGCGCGCTACGGTGTCGTCTTCCGCGACCTGATGGCGCGCGAGACGGCGGTGCTGCCGTGGCGCGACGTCCTGCGCTCGCTGCGGCGGATGGAGGCGCGCGGCGTCGTGCGCGGTGGCCGCTTCGTCTCCGGCTTCGTCGGCGAGCAGTACGCGCTGCCGGAGGCGGTCGAGGCGCTGCGGCGCGTCCGCAGGCAGCCGCGCGACGGCGAGACGGTGCGCATTAGTGCGGCGGACCCATTGAACCTCGCCGGGATCATCACGCCCGGCCCGCGCGTGCCCGCGCTGCACACGAACGCCGTCATCTACCGCGACGGCATCCCCGTCGCCGTCGAGGAGGGCCGCCGGGTCCGGCCGCTGGAGTCCGCCGGCGTGCCGGAAGGCTTCGCGCCGGCGCGGTGACCATCCCGCCGCGAGTATCCACGTACGTTAACAGCGCATCGACGCAGCTGCTGCTCACCGCCGCCGAGCGGACCAGCCACACCGTCGCGTTTGCCGTGTGACGCCGGCAGCCACGCCGCCGAGCGCTCCTCCGTACAATGCCCGCGTGATCGACGAGATCCGCCAGCGGCTCGCCCGCTACCAACCCTCCACCATCGACGACGTCCCCTTCGCGCGCGCGGCGGTGCTGCTGCCGCTGTACGAGCGTGACGGCATCGTCCACGTGCTCTTCACGCGCCGCTCCGAGCTCGTCGAGCACCACAAGGGCCAGATCTCGTTCCCCGGCGGCGCCCACGACCCGGGCGACGCCGACCTGCGCGATACGGCGGCGCGCGAGACCTGGGAGGAGATCGGCGTCGCGATCGAGCACATCGACATCTTCGCGCAGCTCGACGAGATGGTAAGCGTCTCGAACTTCCTCGTGACGCCCTTCGTCGGCCGGATCACTGAGCCGGGGCCCTATCCGTTCGTCCACAGCGAGGTCGAGGTCGCGGAGATCCTCGAGGTCCCGCTCGACCACCTGCGTGACGCGGCGAACCTGACCGTCGAGACGCAGCTCTACCAGGGCCGCGAGCGTGAGGCCTACGCCTACCGCTGGCGCGACCACGTCATCTGGGGGCTGACGGCGCGCATCCTGCGCCGCTTTCTCGAGCTGATCGCGTAGCGCGCACCGGCAGGCGGCCGCGACGCTGGCCCGAACGCGCGGTCGGCGCCAGGCGTCCGGGCGGGGTGGCGCGTCCGTCATCGCGAAGCGCAAGCGCGGGCTGAACGCCCGCGCTCGTCACACAAACGCGTCCCTCTCGGACGACGCGCTACCCGCTGCGCGACCGGTACAGCGTGATGCCGAGCAGCGCCACGCCCGTCAGGCCGAGGACAACGAACGCGAGCAGGAAACTACCGCGCTCATCGGAGCCACCGGAGCCGGCGCCCGGCAGCGTGGTGATCGATGGCGGCCGCTGCGTCTCGCCGAGCACCGTGCGCGTCACGGCCGGCGTGCTGCCACCGCTGATTACCGTGCTTGTGCGCGACGGCGTCGCGCTGCCGCCGACGACCGTGGCGGTGCGCGTCGGCGTCGTCGTGCCGGTCGTCGCCGTCGCCGTAGGCGTCACGGTGGCGGTCTCGGTGATCGGTGTTGGCGTGCCCTCGCTGACGACGGTGCCGGTGGGCGTCGGTGTCTCGCTGCCCGGCGTCGCCGTCGGCGTCTCGGTGGCGGCGGACGTGGGCGTCGGCGTGGCCGTCTCGACCGCGGTCGGTGTGGGTGTGGCCGTCTCGACCGCTGTCGGTGTGGGTGTGGGCGTCTCGCTCGCGGCGGGCGTCGGCGTGGGCGTCTCGCTCGCCGAGGCGGTCGGCGTGGGCGTCTCGCTCGCCGAGGCCGTCGGCGTCGGCGTGGCGGTCGCGATGGTGACTGTGCCAGTCGGCGTGGCCGTTGCCTCCTGCGTCGGCGTCGGCGTGGCCGTCGGCACCGCTGTCGGCGTCTGCGTGGTGACGGGCGTGCCGGTGCCGGGCGTGGCGGTACGCGTCGTCGGCGTGCCGGTGGTCGTGCGCGTGGCCGCGGGGGTGCCGGTGCGCGGCGTCGAGGTGCCGGCGCCTGGCGTGCCTGTGCGCGTGGTTGTGCGCTGGGCCGTCGGCGTCGTCGTGCTTGGCGTACGCGTCGTCGTCGCCGATGCCGTGTGCGCCGTCTTCGTGGCGCTCGGCGAGGCCTCGGGCGTCGCCGTCGCCGCGCTCGGACAGCCCTCGGCGGGCGCGGGGATGATGTCGTGCTCGTGCCCCATGTGCGCCTGCAGGTTCTTGTTGCCGTCGGCGCCATCGTCGTCGACCGTGATCACGATATAGCTGCCGCCGTGCGCCGGCACCCAGTGGCAGAGGGTGACCGGTGTGTGTCCCTCGCCCTGCCCATGGCCGTTACCACCCGCCTGCGCGACGGCGCTGGCGAAGGCCCAGAGCGCAGCGATGGCGATGACGGCGGCAAGGATGCGTGCGAGGTTCTGCGGCGTGCGCATAGCGGACGATCCTTCGTACCAACGCGACGGGTGGCGTCGCCCAGCCCCGGACGCCGACATGCGGGGTGGCCGCGCGAGTCGCGCGGCGTATCGGCGGCGAGGCAGATTCTAGGTTGCGCCGTCGATCAGCGATGCGCGGACTTAACGGCGCCGCCTTGCAAACGCGTGCGAATGTACACCAGGACGGTGTGAGGCTTGCATCGATACCCTACCCGCGCCGCGCGCCCTGCGGCAAGCCGACGTAACGGCACGACAGAAGAGGTGCGCCCCTGATTCGCGCGCCGTCAAGCAGCCGGCGTACCCATCTCTGCGGTCAGGGGTATGTGTAGACCGTGCCGAGCTGCACCACCTCGAACGCTGTCCCCGGCACCGTCTTCAGCTGGTCCAGGTCGTTGTCGTCCCAGCGCGGATCCGCCGCCCCCGTGATGTACCAGCTCGTGCCCTGGTCGGCGACGATCATCCCGTACTTCTTCAGCGCCTCGAGGATCACGCGCGCCTGTCCGGTGAAGCGCGAGGTGTCGTATGCGGCCTTCAGCCGCAGCTTCGCGCCATACGGCGGGCGCGCGGTGCTCGTGCTCGTGCCGTAGTGCGTGGCCGGATGCACCCAGGCGCGTCGCACCGTGCCGACCGTGAAGCGCACGGCGTGGCGGATCTCGCCCGCGGCGACCTCGTCGTAGCGCACCAGGCCGGCGAGGATCGGCAGGCCGGCGGCGTCCGCGGACGTCCACGTGTCGGGCCGCAGCGCGTTCGAGCTGAGGTCGAACACCGCGCCGGAGGCGGCGTCCCAGCGGTTGGACTGCGGGTAGGCGCTGAACAGCTCATACAGCTTGCAGCTCCCCTGCTGCAGCGCGAGCACGTGGCGGTCGCCGGTCGACGACGGGCCGCCCTCGACCGGCGCGTTGAGCGGGATCGGGTACGGGCCGGGGTCGCTCTCGTCGCCGTACGCGGTGAAGTTGATGTTCACGAGCGGTTGGCTCTGCGGGACAACGATGAACGGGATGCCGTAGGCGCCGCCACCCCCGAAGTCGGCGTGCAGGAAGCCGTTGCCGCTCTCGTTGATGCTCGCGATGTACGTCGCGGAGTTCGGGTCGACGGGCATCTGCGAGATGTCCGCGTTCCAGGGGTTGTCGGCGGGGAACATCTGACAGCCGCCGACGACCGGCGGCCCGCTCGCGCCCGGCGTCGGTGTGGGCGTCGGTGTCGCCGCCGGCGTACGCGTCGGCGTCGCGGTGTACAGCGGGACGACCGTCTCGTTGCGCGGTACCGAGACGCCCGCCGTGGGCGTCGGCGCGAGGGCGCTCAGGTCGCCGTCCGCCGTCGTCGGCCCGCCATCGGCGCTGGCCGCGTGGGCTCCGTCCGTCGCGTACCCGGACGAGACGCCAGACGCCGGCGCCGAAAAGCCGGGCTCGCCGCCGGCGGGGACGTCGGGCGCGTCCGCGAGTGGCGGCTCGTCCGGCATGGCTGCGCTGTCCGCGCCCACGATCGCGCCGTCGCGCGGCGTGGCGACGTCGCGACTCGCGATGCCGGTGCCCCCGGGCGGCGAAGGCACGCCGTCGCGCGCGTCTCCGCACGTCGCGGCGAGCGTGCAGGCGGCGCCGAGCGCGAGCGCGGCCGCAAGCCAGCGGGACGGACGGCGAAGCGGCATGCGCACCCCGCTTCCATCATCGGCGCGAAGCAGAAGCCTCTGTGGCGAGCGCACGGCCGTGTGCGCACGCCGCGAGCAGCGGGCAGGCGGCGCAGCGGGGCGCCGGATGGCAGACCGCCTTCGCGTGCAGGACGAGCCACGCGTGGTAGCGCTGAAAGACCTCTACGGGCTCGCCCTGAAGCGCCGACTCGAACCAGGCGCGCCAGTGTTCGTAGCCGTTGCCAGCGGGCCCGTGGCCGAGCCGCCGGAACACGCGTCGTGTGTACGCGTCGACCACGAAGATGCGCTTGCCGGCCGCGTACAGCGCGATCGCATCGGCGCTCTCCGCGCCGATGCCGTGTGTCGCGAGCAGGCGCGTGCGCATCTCCGCCGGCGGCAGCACGAGGAACGCACCCAGCCCGCCCGCGTCGCGGATCGTGCGCGCGAGCGCACGCAGGCGCCGCGCCTTCACCGACGGCGTGCCGCTCGCGCGCACGAGCGTGGCGAGGTGCTCCTCCGGCATCGCCGCGAGCGCGTCGATATTCAGCGCACCAGCCTCGCGCAGCGCGTCGAGCGCGCGCTCGGCGTTGCGCCAGTTCGTGTGCTGCACGAGCACCGCGCCCGCGATCACGTCGATCGGGCGCGCGACGTCCGGCATCCAGTGCCAGTGCTCGCCGCCGTAGGCCGCATCGAGCGTGTCATAGATCTGCCGTACGACCGCCTGCGCGCCGGTGCCACGACCCGGGCGGCGGTTCTTCTTCAGCGATCCGATCTCTGCGCCTCTGTGGTCCATTGAACGCGGACGGCGGCGCGCCACCTTAGCCGAACAGGCCGTCAAGGGCGGCGACCATCCGCTCGGCGGCGTGGCCGTCGCCGAAGACGGCCGGCGGCTCCCCTGCGGGCCGCGGGCGGCGCGCCGCCTCGATGATCCGGCGCGCGTCCGTGCCCGCGAGCACGTTCCAGCCATCGGCCAGCGTCTCGTCCCACTCCGTCTCGTCCCGCAGCGTCACGCACGGCACGCCGAGCAGGTACGCCTCCTTCTGCACGCCGCCGGAGTCGGTAAGCACGGCCCGCGCGTCCGCCTCGAGCGCGATCATGTCGAGGTACCCGACCGGCTCGATGAGCAGCACCGGCGGCTCGACCTCGATGTCCGTGCCCATGAGCGCCGCGCGCGTGCGCGGGTGCAGTGGCACGACGACGCGCTCGCGCAGGAGCGCCAGCGCCTCGAAGATGTCGGCCAGCCGCGCCGGGTCGTCGGTGTTCGCGGCGCGGTGCACCGTCGTCAGGACATAGCTGCCGGGCTCGAGGCGAAGCTCCTCGAGGATGCGGGAGTTCTGGCGGGCGCGCTCGCGATGGGCGAGCAGGGCGTCGTACATGATGTCGCCCGTCAGCACCGCCCGCTGCGGCGGCAGGCGGCCAGATCCGACGTTTGATGTCTGCCGTTTGCCGTTTGATGTCTCCCCGCCGATCCCCTCCCGCCTCAGGTTCTCCATCGCTGCCTGCGTCGGCGCGAACAGCAGCGTCGCAAGGCGGTCGGCGACGAGGCGGTTGACCTCCTCCGGCATCTCGCGGACGCCGCTGCGCAGGCCGGCCTCGACGTGCGCGACCGGGATGGCGAGCTTCGCGGCGGCGAGCGTGCCGGCGAGCGTGCTGTTCGTGTCGCCGTAGACGACGACGCCGTCCGGCGCCTCCCGCCGCATGACGTCCTCGAGGCGCTCGAGCATGCGCGCGGTCTGCAGGCCGTGCGGCCCGGAGCCGACGTCGAGATGGTGGTCCGGCCGCGGCAGGCCCAGCTCGTCGAAGAAGACGTCGGACATGCCGGCGTCGTAGTGCTGGCCGGTGTGCACCAGCACTTCCGTGTGCCGCTGCCGCACGACGCGCGAGAACGGCGCCGCCTTGATGAACTGCGGCCGCGCCCCGACGACGGTGAGGATCTTCATGCGACGGGCAAGCGGTCAGCCGCGCGTGATGTTGGATGCTGGCTGTTGGATGTTGGAGGCGGCGAGATCGCACCCAGCGCGTGGCGCGCGACGAACGCTGGCACGCCTCCTGGCATCCTGAGCAAAGCGAAGGATCTGGCCGCGATGGGCGCCGGCACAATGACGCCGGCGATGGCCATTGTCCCTTGGGTACCGGCGGCGACTCGGATTCGCACGCCGATGAGCTGCTTCGCTTCGCTCAGCATCACACGGCCCAATTCGATCTCAGTGTGTGGATGCCGTTCATTCCAGCCCGCGCGTCGCGTCGGCGATCGGCGTGGTCGCCGCCGCCTCGCTCTGGTCGCGCAGGTCGAGCCGCGCGAGCGCGTGGATGCGCGCGGCCAGCTCGTCGCGCGTCCGCGGCGGCCGCGCGACCAGCTGCTCGATCTTCTCGATCAGCTCCTCGCGGCCGACCGTCGGGCGCCCCTGCATGCGGAAGATCTTCGGGTGGTGCGTCGGCAGCAGCTTCTCCGACGGCGCGGCCAGCTCCTCGTGCAGCTTCTCGCCCGCGCGCAGGCCCGTGTACACCACCTGAATGTCCCGCCCGGGCTCCATGCCACGCAGGCGGATCATCTTCTCCGCGAGGTCCGCGATGCGCACCTCCTCGCCCATGTCGAGGATGAAGATCTGCCCCTGCTCGGCGAACGTCGCCGCCTGGATCACCAGGCTCGCCGCCTCCTCCACTGACATGAAGTAGCGTGTCGCCTCGCGGTCGGTCAGCAGCACCGGCCCGCCGCGGTCGATCTGGCGCAGGAAGAGCGGCACGACGCTGCCGCGGCTGCCCATCACGTTGCCGAAGCGCACCGCCGCGAACGTCGTCGCGCTGCCATCGCCGACCGACGTCACCAGCAGCTCGCCGATGCGCTTCGTCGCGCCGTAGACGTTGTCGGGGTTCACCGCCTTGTCGGTCGAGACGAAGACGACCTTGCGGGCGCCTGCGTCGGCGGCGGCGAGGCAGACGTTGAGCGTGCCGAGCACGTTCGCGCGCAGCGCCGCGTCCGGGTGCTCCTCCATCACCGGGATGTGTTTGTACGCCGCCGCGTGGAACACCACATCCGGCCGCGCCTGGCGCATGACGGCGTCCACCTGCGCGCGGTCCGCCACATCGCACAGCCAGATGCGGATGCGCGCACTCGATTCCTCGACGTCGGACGCCTCGAGGTCGCGCTGCAGGTCGTACAGCCCCGTCTCGTTGACGTCGACCAGGTGTAGCGTCGCTGGCGCGAACGCGAACACCTGGCGCGCCAGCTCCGACGCGATGAAGCCCGCCGCGCCCGTGATCAGCACCGGCTTGCCGCGCAGCGCCGCCGCGCAGGCCGCGGCGTCGATCGCTACCTGCTCGCGCCCGAGGAGGTCGTCGACGGTCACCTCGCGGAGCTGCGCCGCCGCGGCCTCGTGCCGCACGAGGTCGCGCAGGCCCGGCACCGTGCGCACGGGCACGCGCGTCGCCTGGCAGATGCCGACGATCTCGCGGATGACGGCGCCGGACGCCGACGGGATCGCGAGCGCGATCAGGTCGACGCGGCGCTGGCGGCAGATGTTCGGGATGTCGTAGCGGTCGCCGAGCACGGTGACCGAGTGGATGCGTTGGCCCCGCAGGCGGCGGTCGTCGTCGATGAAGCCGATCGGCCGGTACTGCCAGAGGCGGTTCGTGACGAACTCACGCGCCAGCAGCTGGCCCGTATAACCGGCGCCCACGATGAGCACGTTCTTCACGCCGGCGTCGTAGCCCGCCAGCGGGTTGCGCGAGGCCCACAGCCGCGGCCAGAACTTGCTCGCGCCAAGCCCGATCAGCATCAACGCCGGCGCCACGACGTTCACGGTCAGCGGGATGTGCCGGGGGCTGAGGAACGCATTCACTGCCATCAGCAGCGTGGAGACGAGGGCGATGGCGAGCGCAAGGTTGAACGCGTCGACGATGCCGGCGTACTTCCACGCGGTGCGGTAAATGCGGAAGGCCCAGAGCCCCGCGACATAGGCGATGGCAATCACCGGCGCGGCGACGGCGAAGAACCGCCACGATTCGCCGGGCACCTCCCCGTCGAAGCGCAGCGCGAGGGCCGCGGCATACGACGCGAGCACGATGGCGGCGTCGAGCGCGGCGACGGGCAGCAGGCGCAGGTATCCCTGCGCGCGCGGCGGGAGCGCGATCATCGACAGACATCATACCGCCGCCGCGGCGACGAACGCGCCGCGGGTCGAGATTAATGTGTGAATACGCAGGACCGGCTTTGTGCGAATCCGCAGCGCGGGCTTTCAGCCCGCGCGGGTGGGCGGCGCAGTAAATCCGCGGCGCGGGCTTTCAGCCCGCGCGGGTGGGCGGCGCAGTAAATCCGCGGCGCGGGCTTTCAGCCCGCGCGGGTGGGCGGCGCGGTAAATCCGCGGCGCGGGCTTTCAGCCCGCGCGGGTGGGCGGCGCAGTAAATCCGCA